>Cebus_capucinus_imitator_PRJNA485217_SSR098__coassemble_1651_pt1 | contig 37211 bp, 35 predicted proteins | sample Cebus_capucinus_imitator_PRJNA485217_SSR098__metabat2_high_PE_001 | metagenome-assembled genome bin Cebus_capucinus_imitator_PRJNA485217_SSR098
ACGTAAAGGAAAAGCCCCCGTTGCCGGAGGCTTTCAAATCACATGGAGCCAGCAATCGGACTCGAACCGATGACCCCCGCTTTACGAGAGCGGTGCTCTACCAACTGAGCTATGCTGGCGCTCACGTCTGGTAATTGTACGTGGAAATCACGCCGCGCGCAAGATGCGGATTTACTCTACACGTACAGGCCGTAGATCTTGATGTCCACGTCCTTCATGAGGCCGTTCTCGAAGTCCTTCCAGACGTTGGACTTCTCCTGCGAGGCGGAGGCGTACTGCGAATAGGCCACGTAGTAGGCCTTCTGAGCCTGGGCATAAGTGGCGGAGTCGGCGGTGAACTCCTCGTCCTTCAGCGCGCTGTAGTAGGGACCGTCCTCAGAGGCCCAGGTGCCCTTGCCCGCATCCCACTCGTCGCCGGCGAGCTTGATGATGTAGTCGGCGTAGTCCTTGGAGGAGGTGGAGGTGTCACCGCTCTCCGGCTCGGTGGGCGCGTCGGGCAGGGTGCCGGCGTCATCGGCATCGGACGTGACGTCCTCGTAGAGCTTGTTGAGCGTGGTCTGCTCCTTCACCACCTGCTTGGCCTGGTCCTTGGACAGGCCGTACTGCTCGGCCATGGTGGCGTAGTCGGAGGTGCCGATGGACTGCTGGGCGTAGCCCTCCATCTCGTCGTCCGTGACCTCGATGCCACGCTTCTCGGCCTCCTCCATCAAGATCTGGTTTCGCACGTAGGCGACGATGGTCTCGGAGGCGGAGGCGGCGTAGTTGCCGTCTTCGTCTTTGGCGTTGTCCAGGCTGTACTGCGCTTCGATAGCCTCGCGCGAGGTGACGTCGTGCTTGGCACCCTTGTAGGTGTAGGTGGCCACCGCGGTGTCGAGCTGGTCCTCGCTGATGGTGGCCGAGCCGGTGCCCTTGGAGCCGATTCCGCCGTTGCCGACCACGTAGCCGCCGACACCGGCCACGATCACGAGGGCCACGCCCAGCGCCGCGAACAGCTTGCCGTGGTTGGCGGGCAGCTTGCCGGCGCGGGGCGCCGCGGGGCCCTCCTGGGACTTCTCGACCTTCTCGGGCTTCTTTGCCTTCGTGCTCACGGTGTCCTCCTCGGGGGATGCAGGGTCTTCGTCGGCGCCGGGCTCGGGCTCCTCGGCGGCGTTCGGCTCGATGCCCTCCATCAGGGCCTCGTCGGCGGCGTCGGCGACCATCTGCTCGCGCGCGGCGGCCTCGGCCTCGGCGGCGGTGGTGCCGGCGGCGATATCCTCGGCGGACTCGCCCGCCACGAGCTCTACCGGATTGGCGTCGAGCCCGTCGGGCCCCTCGCCGCGCCCGATGACCTCGATGCCATCGAGCTCGTCGCGCTCGTCCTTCTTTTGAATCAAACCCATGTACGTCTCCTTATAGGCGGTTTTTACCGGGATAAGGATACGCCCGACCGAGCCGGCCGGGTGCCTTAACAATCACTTGAGATCCAAAAGCCCATCACCGGGCCCCGCCGCGCTTACAGATTCGCGATCACGGCATCGGCGAAGGCCTGCGTGCCCACGGCGCCCTCGGCGCTGCCCGTCTGGGCGCGGCGAACGTCGACCGTGACGCTCTCCCCCGCCGCCAGGGTGGCGCGCACGGCGGCGCGGATGCGCTCGGCAGCCTCGTGCTCGCCCAGATGGTCGAGCATCATGCAGGCGGAGAGGATCTCGGCTGTGGGGTTGGCGATGTCCTTGCCCGCGATATCGGGCGCCGAGCCGTGCGTGGCCTCGAAGATCGCCGCGACGGCGCCGATGTTGGCGCCCGGCGCCATTCCCAGGCCGCCCACCAAGCCCGCGCCCAGGTCGGACACGATGTCGCCGTAGAGGTTGGGCAGCGCCAGCACGTCGAACTGGTAGGGGTCCTGCACCAAGCCCATGCAGGTGGCGTCGACGATCTTGTCGTTGAACTCGATGTCGGGGTAGCGCTCGGCCACCTCGCGCGCCACGCGCAGGAACAGGCCGTCCGTCTGCTTCATGATGTTGGCCTTGTGCACCGCCGTCACGCGATGGCGGCCGCAACGGCGCGCGTACTCGAAGGCGTACTCCACGATGCGGCGGGAGCCGGAGACGCTGATGGGCTTGACGCTGATGGCGGAGTCGGCGCGGAAGGGCTTTTGCCCCGAACGTTCCACCAGGCCCGCGAGCTCGCCCACCTCGGACGCGCCCTCGGAAAACTCGATGCCCGCGTAGAGGTCCTCGGTGTTCTCGCGCACGATCACGAGATCGATGTCCTCGTAGCGCGAGCCGTCGCCGGGCTGCGACAGGCAGGGACGAACGCAGGCGTACAGGTCGAAGTGCTTGCGCAGCGCCACGTTGACGCTACGGAAGCCCGTGCCCACCGGCGTGGTGATGGGGCCCTTGATGGCGACCTTGGCCTTGGCCACGGCGTCCAGCACGTGTTGGGGCAGCGGCGTGCCGTACTCGTCCATCACGCCGGCGCCGGCCTCCTGCACGTTCCAGGCGATGTCGACGCCCGCTGCCTCCACCACGCGCCGCATGGCGGCGGTGATCTCGGGGCCGATGCCGTCGCCGGGGATCAACACTACGCTGTGGGCCATGTCCGCTCCTCGCTGCCGCGCCCAGATGGGCTCGCTACTCCTCGTCCTCACCATCATCGCCGGACTTGGCCACGGCGCGGGCGCGCTTCTGCGGGTTTTCCAACTTGAAACGCTTGACCAGCAGGTCGTAGATCTCGGAGGAGCGGGCGCGCAGGTAGGCGCCCTTGCCGTTCTCGGCGTCGAAGTGCAGGCGGCCGGCGAGCTCGCCCGCCACATGGCCGTCGATCTTGCCGGTGGCGAAGTCGTGCAGGCACACGAGCATGTCGCGGTACTCGAGGTCGCCGTGGTAGCACTGGATGGCCTCGTCGAGCAGCGGCCAGACCTTCTCGGAGCGGCGGCGTTCCGTGGAGCCCCAGGTGCACAGCATCCTGAAGGCCGCCAGGCGCAGGGTGGCGGAGTCCTCGTCGAACAGCGCCTCCTCGGCGGCGTCGTAGGCGGCGCCGATCTCGCGCGCGTGCCCCTCCACGAGCAGGGTCAGAGCGTCGAGCACCTCCCAGCGGGTCTGGGCCTCGGGCTGGTCCAGGGCCTCGAGCAGCGCGTCCACGTGCCCGGACAAAAGCTCGGGCTTGCGCGCCGCCACCAGGGCGAGCACGTGCGCGGCCAACTGGCGCTTGCGGCGCGGGCGCGCGGAGAGGTCGCCCACCAGCGCCGAGAGGGCGTCGGTGTCGGCCTCCACGAGCTCGACCTGCTGGAGCTCCTCGGGGGTGATGTCGCGTTCGTTCATGACCGTCATCTGGCTACCTCTTCTTCTTCTTCTTGTCCTCGCCCGCGGAGCCGTCGACCGAGATGAGGTCGGGCGCCTGCTCGCCGGAGCGGCGACGCTCGCGGCGGGCGCGGCCCGTGCCCTTCTCGGCGGTCTCGCGATGCGCCTTGTTGACGTTGAATGCGCGGTCGTGCGCCTTCCAAGGGCCGGTGGACTCGCCGAAGGCCATCTTGAGGCCCACGATGCCGCCCGCCAGCAGGCCGATGATGCCCGAGTAGAGCAGCGGGAAGCCCGAGAGCACGGCCGTGAGCAGCACCGCGGCGACCACGGCCGCGGCGTTCATCTTCCAGTAGTCAGCCGTGGTCACGGCGCGCTCGCCGGCGGCGCTGCCCAGCTGGAACCCGATATAGATGCCGAACACGAACAACAGGGCGGAGAGCACCAGGAACGACGTCTCCATCCGCTACTCCCCGTGGTGGCAGCGGCACTCATGGCCCTCGCCATGGCCGCCGCAGCACTCGTGGTCATCGTCGTGATGGTGGCCGCAGCAGCACTCGTGCTCGCCCTCGTCCTCCAGCTCGCGCGCGTGCTCGGCCGTGTAGAGCGACCAGTCCAGGCCGGCGGCCACGGCCTCGGCCTCCTCTTGGTAGAGCAGGGTGATGGCCTGCGTGCCCAGGCTGGCGCCGCCGATGGACTCCAGCATGTCGTACAGGGTGAAGGCGGTGTCGGTGCCGGGCAGGGCGATCTCCTTCTCCTCGGCGCAGGCGAGCGCCAGGCCCAGGTCCTTGAGGAAGTGCTGCACCATGAAGCCGGGCTTGTAGTCGCCCTCGAGCGAGCGCGGGGCCAGGCTCTCCATGGCGCCGGACTTTCCGGTGCCGCCACAGATCATGGCGCGGACCTGCTCCACGTCGAGGTCGCACTGCTGGGCCAGCGCCAGGGAGTCGGCCATACCCACCATGGAGGCGGCGAGCGCCACCTGGTTGCAGAGCTTGGCCGCCTGGCCCTTGCCGGCCCCGCCGAAGCAGCAGATCTTGCCGCCGAAGGTCTCCAGCAGCTCGCGCACGGGGGCGACCTCGTCCTCGGTGGCGCCCGCGATGAGCGTCAGGGTGCCGGCGATGGCGCCGCCCTCGCCGCCGGTCACGGGGCAGTCGAAGGCGCGCTTGCCCGCGGCCTCGGCGGCCACGGCGATATCGCGCGCGAGCTCAGGGGAGCTGGTGGTGAGGTCAATCAGCGTGGCGCCGGGCTTGGAGGCGGCGATGATGCCGTCGCCGGAAAGGTAGACCTCCTCCACGTCCGTGGGGTAGCCCACCATGGTGAAGACCACGTCGGCGCCCTCGACGGCCGCGGCCGGGGTGTCGGCCCACGCGGCGCCGCGCGCGAGCAGGCCCTCGGCCTTGGAGCGGGTGCGGTTGTAGACGGTCACGGGGTAGCCGGCGTCAAGGATGTGGCCGGCGATGGGCGCGCCCATGATACCGGTACCGATGAACGCGACGTTGAGCTTGGAATCTGCCATGGGGTTACTCCTTTGGGTAGGCCTGATGGTACGGGTTGCGCTAGGCGCCGCGCACGCGGTTGGCGATACGGTCGGACAGCGAGATCTTCTCGGCGCGATCGCGGCCCCAGAAGATCACGGCCACCATACCGGGACCGGTATGCGCGCCGATGGTGGGTCCCACCGAGCCGCGGATGACGGTGATGCCCTCGCAGCCGTGCTCCTTGCGGATGGCGCCCTCGAGCCAGTCCGCATCCTTCTCCGCGTCGGCGGACACGATCGCCACGGGCATCCGATGGTCGGGCACCCAGTTCTCCTTAAAGGCCTTGACCAGGGACTTCAGGGCCTTCTTGCGGCCGCGCGCCACGCCCGTGAGCGTGAGGGAGCCGGCCAGGTCGAAGGAGAGCTCGGGCTTGATGTCGAGCTTGGCGGAGAGCTGCGCCGCCGCGGGCGGGATGCGGCCGCCGGCGGCAAGCGCGTCCAAGCTGTCCAGCGTGAAGTAGCCGTGCACGCAGGTCTTGGCCTCGTCGGCCCAGGCCGCGAGCTCGCGCGCGGTAAGCCCCGCGGCACGTTGGCGCACGGCCTCCATGGCGAGCAGCTCGCCGCAGGAGCACGGCAGCGCGTTGTCGACCACGTAAAGCTCGAAGTCGGGGTGCTGGCGGCGCACCTCGGCCGCGGCGTTGCACGCGGAGTCGTAGCTCGAGGACAGCGCGCTCGTGAAGCACAGGTACACCGTGGGCGTGCCCTCCTCGGCGCACTGGGTGAAGAACTCGAGGTAGCGGCCGAGCGAGACGGCCGAGGTGGAGGCGCGGCCGCCGGCGCGGAGCTTGTCGTAGAACTCCTTGGGCGCAATCGAGGTCCAGATATCGTCCGTGTGCTCCTCACCGTTCAGGATATAGGGAAAGCCGAGGATGTCCACGTCGAGCGTGGCGGCGATCTCGGGCGTGAGGTCGGCGCAGGTGTCGATCACGATCCTGCAGCGGTCGCTATGCCCGGTACCCGTAGAAGAATTGACCATGCGAGCCTTTCCAACATCATGTATAAGGGGGCGGCCACCCCGCAAAGGGATGGCCGCCACCCGCTTCATGCTAGATGGTTGATTTTACTCGTCGAGGGTCTCGATCTTGGGCTTGATGATGCCGTATCCACCGTTTTTACGGTGATACACCACGTTGATGAGGCCGGTGGTGGCGTTCTCGAACACGTAGAAGTCATGTCCCAGCAGGTCGGTCTGGACGAGCGCCTGCTCCTCGGTCATCGGCGTGATGTCGATGACCTTCTCGCGGACCAGCTGGTCGTCCTCCTCCTCGGGGATCAGCAGGTCGGCCAGGTCCTCGACGCGCTCCACGGAAGCCACGTCGGCCGCGGAGGCGCCGCCCTGGCGGTTGTCGACCACACGTGTCTTGAACTTGCGGAGCTGGCGGGCCACCTTGTCGGCGGCCAGGTCGATGGCGGCGTACATGTCGGCGCCGTGCTCGGCCACGCGGATCACGGAGCCGCGGGCGCGGACGGTGACCTCGACCACGGCGGGCTCGGGGTTGGAGGGGTTCTTCTCGTAGCGCAGCACGACGTCGACCGTCATGGGCTCGATGTCGAAGACCGTGCAGGCCTCGCCGATCTTGTCGTTCACATGGGCACGCAGAGCGTCGGTTACCGTGGTCTTGCGACCAGAAACCTTGATATCCATACGTGACTCCAATCTCTTCGGGAACAATGCCGAATGCTCTCGGAAACCCGTGCGGCTTCCGGTACCGGGTTTGTACCCAGAAAGGAGTGCGGGCGACCCGGAAAACCGAGTCGCCCGCTTATGGACTGATGGCCACCGAACGCCGAAGAGACGTTGACAACGGGCGGCGCGGCGCCCGGGGGAACCGTCGGCTAGAGGCCGGGTGCGTAGAGGGAGTCCGAGGGCACGGAGAAATCCGTTGAGCCGGCATCGGAGGCGTACGAGCCGCTACCGGTATCGGACGCCCCAGCGGATGCCGACGTGTCGCCAGCGGAGTTCACGGTGGAGCCGTCGCCAGCCTCGCCCCCAGCGTCCTCGGCGTCCTCGGCCGCCTGCTCGGCGGCGGCGCGCTGGGCGGAGGTGGTGATGCCGGCCGCAAGCATGTCGGAGAGGTCGCGCGGAGCCGTGCCGAACCACGCGGCGTGGATGGCGTCGAGCGTGCCGTCCGAGGCGAGCTCCGACAGGGCGTCCGAGATCTCCTGCGCCAGGTCGGCGTTCATGGTGCGCACCGCCGCGCCGTAGCCGGTGGCGTCGTCAATGGTGCCCATGAGCCGCACGTCGCCGTAGGCGCGCGCCAGGTAGGAGCCGGAGCTCGCGCCCACGGCGGCGTAGTCGGCCTCGCCGGAGGCCACGGCGGCCAGGCAGTCGTTCACGTTGGCGCACGCCTTCTGCGTGGCGTTGATGCCGCACTTGGAGAGGGCGTCCTGCGCGGCGGAACCCGTCTGCACGGCGATGGTGGCGCCGGAGAGGGCATCGGCCGAGATGGCGGAAGTGCTCTCCCCCGCGCTGGCCGCGGCATCGGCGCGACCGTAGATGGCCGGGGCGTCCTGCAGGAACTCGCCCTCCACCGAGATGGTGGAGTCGGCGTCGTCCGCCGTGGCGCCCAGGTAGATGTCGGGAGCGGCGGAACCGCCCGTGTCGCCCACGCGGGCACCCGTCACGAAGGTGACCTTGAGGCCCAAGTTCTTGGCGAGCGCGCGGGCCACGTCGACGGTATAGCCGGTGAGCTGGCCCTCGTCGTCGGTCATGACCAGCGGTGCGCTCTCGGAGGGAAGACCCACGGTCAGCACGCCCTTGGTGGCGATGGCGGGGGTGGTGAGCTTGGTGAGCGTGGCCTCGGGCTCCTCGTTCGCGCGCGAGGGGGTGAGCAGCGAGCAACCCGCCAGCGCGAGCGTCGCCGCCAACGCCATCGCCCCGCAGGCGACGCGCCCCATCATCTTGTGGCCCCTAGACTTGATCCCCCACATAACCGCTCCGACGAACTCGATCCCATTGAACGCGCCTTTCGCGCACAGCGGTCGCGCGAAAGGCGTTCCCCCAGCTGACCTGGTCTTTGACCCCACACCTGCGCACCGGGGTGTTTGCTCAACCGCCGCGACGGCCTCACGACTAACCCGCTCGCCCGCAGGGACCCTGTGTCCCTGAAAAGGTATCGGACGGTGCGACTGACTTCTAGGACGCGCCATGATCGCTCGGGCGCGCACGCCCTCGCTTACGTGGATCCCTTCGACCGCGTCTGTCTTGGACTAGGGAGGGCAGCTCTAGCCGAGGCCCGCCCGCAACCACAGCCTGGGAGGAACAGGCCACAGTATAGCAAGCTTTAAGCTCAACTTGAGGGTTAATGAAACATCCAAGCTAGCTTTCGCAGACGCGGGCCAGCGCGAGGGCGTCCACGCGGGCGGCGCCCGCATTGAGCAAGGCGGCCGCCGCGGCGTCGACCGTGGCGCGCGTGGTGATGACGTCGTCGAGCAAAAGAAAGCGCATGCCGGCCACCGGTGCCGCGACCTCGTAGCGGGACGAGGCGGCCTCGCGGCGGCCCGCGCGGGTGAGCCGGCGCTGGTCGGCGCGACCGTGCTTGACCATGGTGTCGAGCAGGGGCTTTCCCGTAAGCTGGGTAAAGGCGCGGGCCACGGCCTCCATATGGTCGAAGCCGCGCCTGCCGTACGCCTCGGCCGTGGCGGGCACGAACGTCACAGCTTCCGCGGCGGACAGGATGCCGCCGTAGCGCTCGCTCGCCGCGGCCTCCGCGTGCTCGGCCGTGTCGAGCAGGAGCTCGGCGATCTGGCCCGCGAGCCGGCGCTCTCCCCCGTCCTTGTACACGCGGATGATGCTGCGGGCGGGCCCGTCGTAGGTAGCGGCGGCGAGCACGAGCTCGCACGGACCCCGCTCACCGCGGCATTCCGTGCAGAGCAGCTCGCCGTAGGGCGCCGCGCAGACCGTGCAGGCGAACTCGGGGTCGATCAGGGTCAGGCGGCGCAGGCAACCATCGCAGATGAGCGCGCCCGGGCGCTCGCAGGCCGCGCACCGCGTGGGAGAGAGGGCCTCGAGCGCGGCCTCGCGCAGGGATCGATACCATGTCGGGGCGTTTTCCTCGCTCAAAACGGTCACATCTCCTCATATGATGGCGCGGCCCGCCGGCGTCGCCGCCTCACCGCCGCCATCGCCACTTCGGCGCCGCCTCACCACCACTTCGTCGCCGCCCCACCGCATTCATTGAGACTAATCTGCACTTTCTACTTGATAGAGGTGCAGAAAAGTCTCAATGAATGGGGCGCACCCCCATGTCGATTATTCATTGAGATGAAAATGCACCTATATCGAGTACAAACGTCCTCTTCATCTCAATGAATCACTCGGAACTGCTCGCCATGGGGAATGCCGAACATCTCTAGCCGCTCTAGCAAGGGAAACGTCCGCACCGCCATGTCGAACGTGAACCGGACGATCTGGTAGCCCAGCGCGGTGAGGTCGGATTCGCGCATGCGCTCGTCGCGCAGCACCTCCATCTGGCTGCGGCCCAGCAAGATGGCCGGGTCCTCGGTCTTGCAATAGCCGTCGAGCTCGCCGCCCACCTTTCGACGGACGAGGTCCCAAAAGTAGTCGAAGCGGTAGGTCCCGCCCGAGCCGTCCGGCCGCGTCACCACATGTTGGAGCTCGGGCAGCATGATGTCGTTCTCGATCATGACGGCGCGCGCGTAGCTCTCGCCGCCGTTCTCGCTGCGAGCGTCGGCAAGCGGGAGCACGCGCCGCGCCTGCACGATGCCCGGGCAATGCGCGAACAGGCTCTCGAACTCGTCGCGCGCCTCGTAGGGCTCGCGCCCGCTTCTCCGCAGATAGGAATCGGCGATCGCCAGGGAGTTCCTGAACTCAAGGTCGGCCATGCAGTCGAGGGCCGTTCGCTCGAGAGAGGCCACGCTGAAACCAGACACCGAGACGGCGCCTATCTTCGACGGCTTGTGGAAATGCACCCAGGGCGTTCGGCAGCCATGGGATCCAAAGACATGGACCCGCTCGAGCGCCTCGCGCTTGGGGACCCATAGCCCATGAATCAGGGCGGCCGAAAACGAGCAGAAGACGGCATCGGGGTGCACGAGCGCGTAAGTGCGCAGCACGCTCATCGCTTGGACGGCCCACGAGAGGCCCTCCCAATACGAGCGGTGCGCATACATGCCTTTGTGGGGCATGACAAGGTTCCCCCGCTTGAGACGACGCCCCAACGCCCTCTGCATCGAGGGCTCATGCGAGATCGCAAGCAGACCGCGCCCTTCGGACTCCCTCAGCAGATAGTCGACCGCAGCGTCCATTTCCCTTGTCACGATAGCCCCCAAGCGCACTCGACGATGCCCTGCATTAAGGCAGAAAACAAGAGGGCATGTTTTCCAGACGCTATGCCGGAAATGCGCCGGAATCTACGCTGGAACTGCGCCGCCCAAGGTAGAGACCGGTGCTTAAAACCGCTGTGAGATACGGAGATCGGCGAACGGCGGGGTCGCGCCCATGAACGGCAGGTGCCCTCGGAGAACACGGCCGGCACCGAGGCGATGCCGAACGATGCAAAGCTGTCCGATCCAGGCGAGCCGCATGGGCCGCATCGCGACGCGGCAGATCGCGACGCGGCAGGTCGCGGCGAGCAAATTTCATTGAGATGGAAATACGCTTTCTTACTCGACATAGGTGCAGAAATGTCTCAATGAGTGGAACGCACCCGGGTGTCGATTATTGATTGAGATGAAAATGCACTCCCCACGGTCAGGAAGTGCATTTCCATCTCAATGAATGCGTGGTATGGCAGGTTCGGCTGCTACTCGGCAGAGGTACCCTCGCCGCCCTGCTTGGGCTTGCGGGGACGGCGGCGACGGCGCTTCTTGGGCACCTGGCCGTCCATAGGCGCCGCCGCGTCCCCGGAGACGCGATTCTGCTCCGAGCCGAGGGAGCCGCCGCCGTCGCCGGGGCGACGGCGCGTGACCTTCACCTTGCCGTCGGCGAGCTGGTCGGCCACGGAGGGGACCTCCGGCTTGCGGGAGGCGCTGGCACCGTTGCCGCCGGCCTGGCCCTGGCCGCCGCCGTCGCCGGAGCGGTGGCGGCGGCGGCGTGCGGGCTTCTGCTCGCCCTCGGCCGCGGAGGCGGCTTCGCGGGCGGCCGCGGCGCGGAAGGCGGCGTCGGCCTCCTCACCGCTCAGGTGCCGACGGCGGCGACGCGGCTGCTGGCCGGCATCCTCGCCGCGGGCGGGCTTCGCCGCCTGCTGCGCGCCGCCGGACGCGGCGCCGCCCTCGACCTCGGCGCGCTCGGCCCCCGAGCGGCGACGACGACGGCGCTGCCCCTCGCCCGTGCCCACATCGGCGGCGTCGGCGCCCTTGCGCCCGCGCCCGCGCCCGGAACCCGAACCGCCCTGCTGCCCGCGGTCGCCGCCCTGGCCGGAACCGGAGCCGGAGGCACCCTCGCCGCGGCGACGACGCGAACCCGGCGTGGGCCCAGAGGTCACGATGCGGTCGGACGTGTCCAGACCGTCGCCCACGTCAACGCCGTTCTTGCGGTCGAGCTCCAGCAGCGCCAGCTTGATCTCGGGGCTCTCGATGCGCTCCATGATGTCGCGGGTAACGCAGTCCGGGCGGCAGGCGCAGCCCTGCTCGGCGGCCTTCTTCTTGCAGCCCTCGGAGCAGGTCATGTCGGACAGGTTCACGCGGAACACCTTTCCGCCCTCGAGCCGCAGCACCAGCTGCTCGCGCGGGGTGTTGTACTCCTGGATGCGCGCCTTGCCGAGAGGCGTGTCGATGAGCGTCTTCTTCTTGGGGGCGCGGCTCTTGAAGTCCTTGTACGCCTCGAACTCGTAGCGAAGGCAGCACATGAGGCGGCCGCACACGCCGGAGATCTTGGCGGAGTTGAGCGGCAGGTCCTGCTCCTTGGCCATGCGGATGCTCACCGGCTCGAACTGCCCGCCGAAGCGCGTGCAGCAGAGCTCCTGGCCGCAGGTGGCGTAGCCGCCGGCCAGGCGGGTCTCGTCGCGCACACCGATCTGGCGCATGTCCACGCGCACGTGAAACTTGGCGGAGAGGTCGCGCACGAGCTGGCGGAAGTCCACCCGCTCCTCGGCGGCGAAGTAGAACACGGCCTTCTCCCCGCCGAAGAGGAACTCCACGCCCACGGGCTTCATGTCGAGCTTGTTCTTCTGGATGAGGCGGCGGAACTCGACCATGGCGTCATCGCCGCGGCAGGCGAGCTCGTCGGCGCGCTCGAGGTCGATGTCGTCGGCGATTCGGATCACCGACTTCAAGGGCGCGGCGAGCTCGTCGACGGGCACCTCGAAGGGGTCGGCCGTGACCAGGCCGATCTCGGTGCCGCGCTCGGTGCAGACCACGGCGTAGTCCGCGGCCACGATGTCGAGCCCCTCGGGATCGAACCACAGGTCGTGAGAGGCGAAGGGAAACTTGACGGGAACGACTACGGGCATATGAGCCCCTTCCTGATATCGAAGAGCATGACCTCGAGGGTCAGCTGGGGGGTGACGTTGCGCCTGATGCGCGTCTCGGCCCGGGCCACCGCGTCGAGCGCCGCGAGGGCGCCCGGGACGCTCGCGCGGGAGGCGAGCCGTTCCACGGTGTCCGCCGCGTCCGCGTTGACGATGTCGGCAGGCACGTCCTCGAGACGGCACAGCACATCGCGCAAAAGCGACCGGGCGGCGGCCAGAACCTCCATGATACCCGAACGCTTACGTGCCGTTAGCTCGCGCTTGTTGCGATCCTCGAGCTGCTTCAAGGCTCCACGGGAGAGGTAGTCGGCGTTTTGCTCCAGCACGGCCCTCTGGGTGGACTCCACCTCGTCGAGCGGCGCGTCGGTGGCGAGGATGACCTCCTTGGCGAGCGAGAGGATGTCCGCCTCGTCGGCGTGGGCGAGCGAGTCGATGGCGCGCAGCATGGCGCGGCGGGCCGCCTGGCGGTCGGCGGACTTGAGGAACTCGACGGCGCGCGCGGGGCTGCCCGCCACGGCCACGGCCATGCGGCAGCGCTCGCGCGGCACGCCCACGGCGCGCTCCACCGCCTCGGCGGCGCGCAGGGGCGAGACCATGCGGAACGGCACGCACTGGCAGCGCGAGACGATAGTGGGCAGGATGGCGTCGGCGCTGGTACCGAGCAGGATGAACGTCACGCCGGCGGGCGGCTCCTCGAGGGTCTTGAGCAGGGCGTTGGCCGTGTTGGAGCGCAGCTGCTCGGCGCGGTCCACGATGTAGACCTTGGAGCGGCCGCGGATGGGGGCGAGCGCCACGTCCTCCAGCAGGGCGCGCGTCTGGGCGATGAGGTAGCCCGTGGCGGATTCCGGCTGGTAGAGGTGCACGTCGGGGTGCGTATGGCGCGCCACGCGGATGCAGGCGTCGCAGCCGCCGCACGGGCGTCCTCCGTCCTCGGCCTCGCAGAGCAGCGCCTGCGCCAGGGCCCAGGCCGCGTCTAGCTTGCCCGCGCCGGGCGCGCCCAGGAAGAGGTAGGCGTGGCTCGCGCGGCCGCTCGCCACGGCACGGGCGAGGAAGTCGCGCACGCGGGGCTGGGTGTCGAGCTGGGAGAGGAGCGGGGCGGCCATGCTAGCGGCCCTCCGCGGCGCCCGGGGCGGAGGCGAGCTCGAGACCCAGCGCCCCCGCCACCGCCTTAAGGGTGCGGGCGTGGACCTCGCCCACCGTGCCCGCGGCGTCCACGAGCTTGACGCGGCCGGGCTCCGCCGCGGCGATCGCGCGGAACCCCTCGGCCACGCGCTCCTGGAACGCCAGGCCCTTGGCCTCCATGCGGTCCTCGCCCGCGCGGGCGGCCATGCGGGCGCGAGCCGCGGCCACGGGCAGGTCGTAGACGAGCGTGAGCCGCGGGCGGCACTCCCCCACCGCGATGCCGTTGGCGAGCTCCACGGTGCGCGGGTCCAACCCGGCGGCGTGCGCCTGGTAGGCTGTGGTGGAATCGTAGAAGCGGTCGCAGACCACGGCCTTGCCGGCCGCGAGCGCGGGCGCGATCACCTGGTGGACGAGCTGCGCGCGGGCGGCCTCGTACAGGAGGAGCTCGCAGGCGTCGCCCATCTCGGCGTTGGCGGGGTCGAGCAGCAGGGCGCGGATCTTCTCCGAGATGGCCACGCCGCCGGGCTCGCGCAGGCGCAGCACGTCGTGGCCGGCAGCCTCGAGCGCGTCGGCGAGCAGGGCCGCCTGCGTGGATTTGCCCACGCCGTCGATACCCTCGAGCGTGATGAGGAGCGGGGTCATGGGACCTCCCGTGGTTCGCGTACGTTCGCTCACCATCATAGCGCGCGGGCCCCGGGAGGACGAGACGGCGGCATCGCGAGCGCGCCCACCAGTGAATGCGTCCTTCGTCCTCGCCGCCGGCTGCGCCGCCCGCTAGAGCGCGAGCTCCACGGGAATCTGTAGGCAGCAGAAGTCCTCGGCGTGCTCGTCGGTGTAGCTCGTGGCGTCGAGCAGGCAGAAGTCGAAGGCGTCGCCCACGGCGCGCAGGCGGTGCTCCTCCAGGGCCTCGGCGAGCCGGCGGATACCTGCCGGGTCGTACGGCATGCCCCATCGCGCCAGGCACAGGTAGGTACCCTCGGGCAGCACGGTCAACCCCTCCACGCCCGAGGCGTCCACCCCGGCGGGCACCGTCACGAAGGCGCCCGCGCCCGCCAGCGGCTCATCGCCGCGCATCTGGTCCGCGCACAGCATGGAGCCCCAGCCGCGCACCGGGCCCATGCCGCTCACCTCGCGCATCCGGTGCGCCGCGCGCATAAGCGTTGCGTGCAGCACGGGACGCGTGGGCCACGTCGCGCCGAAGGGCTCTACCACCACGCGTCGGCACGGGTAGTGGCGCAGGGTCGGCACGCCCTCGCGGTCGCGCCACTCGCCCACCTCGCGGTAGAAGGTCAGGCGCTCCATCACCGAGTCACGCTGACGGGCGAGGCCGGCGATCTGGGCCTCCAGGCTGCCGACGCGCTCGAACAGGCGCCCCACGATGGCGTCGATATCGCGCCCGCCCATGAGCCGCTCGATTTCCTTGAGCTCCACGCCCAGCTCGCGCAACATGCAGATGAGCCGCAGCATGGGAATCTGCGTGGGCGCGTAGAACCGGTAGCCGTGGTCGTTCACGCGCGCCGGGTGGAACAGCCCGATGCGGTCGTAGTAGATGAGGGTCTGGCGCGAGATGTCGAACAGCCGCGCCATCTCGCCGATCTCGAACATGCCTTCCATGACGGCCCCTTCCCACGGAAACCCCCTGGACGCCGAGCATCCAGGGGGTCAGTGTAGCGCAAACGGGCGCGCGCTATGGGGCGGGTCGGACTAGCCGATCATCGGCAGGATGATGCTGGAGAACAGCCAGGAGAGTGGCATCGCGAGGATCATCGCCGGCAGCATGTTGGCGATGGGGAAGTTCTTGATGCCGCAGATGCGCAGACCCGTGCAGAGCATGAGCACGCCGCCGCAGGCGCGGAAGTCGCCCATCATGACGTCGTTGGTGAGCGGCATGATCACGCCGGCGAGCACGAACAGGATGGCCATGATCACGGCCTGCGGGATGCCGATGAGCGGGGTCATGAAGCCCAGGTCGGCGGCGAAGATCGCGGCGGTGAAGAAGTCCAGGATAGCCTTGGAGATCAGGATGGACTGGTCGCCGTTCAGGCCGGACTGCAGCGCGCCGAAGATGCCGGTGCCCGAGGCGCAGAAGAGCACGACGGCCGCGATGTAGCGGTTCATCCATTCCTCCTCGGTCATGTCGCCTGAGGGCTCGGACTTGACCAGCGCGGACACGGGGCCCTGCAGCTTGGCCGCCAGCGAGGAGATGCCGCCCTCGAGGTGGATGAGATGGCCGATGGCGGTGCCCACGATCACGGTGAGCATGAGCGCCGGCAGGGTCTGAAGCTTCACGATGTAGGAAATGCCCATGGTCATGGAGCAAGCGCCGAAGATGAGGTTCAGCGTGGAGCGCAGGTCGCGGGGCAGCTTGGGGCCGAGCATGGCGCCGAAGATGCCGCCCAGGATGACGGCCGACACGTTGATGATGATGCCGGAGGGGAAGTACTGCATGAACGGATGGTCTTTCTCGTAGGGTGTTCTGGATGGGCGGGCACGCGGTATCGGCGTGCCCGCCCTTGGGGCTCACATGGCCCGCATCAGCCGCGATAAGCGGCGAGATGGGGCGGCCGGGAAAGCCCAGGTTAGTCCTCGAAGCCGGGGACCCACTTGGACGCGTCGACGTCCTTGAACTTGCAGCGCTGGAAGCGGGCCTTCTGGTCGTAGGGCACGGTGCAGTCGAAGATCGTCTTGCAGGCGATGCCGTGGTCGCGCACGCTGTAGCTGTACAGCGGGTCGTTGGAGGGGTCGAGCGGGTGGCAGCGCACGCCCGGGATGGTGACGATGTCCATATCGCCCTGGAAACGGGTGGTCATGGCCCACATCACGTCGTTCATATCGAAGCAATCGACGTCCTCGTCGACCAGGAACACGTGCTTGAGCTCGGGGAACGCTGAGAAGGCGAGGAGGGCGGCCTGGCGCTGACGGCCCTCGTCGGAGGGCACGCCCTTCTTGAACTGAATGACGGCCATGAACTTGCCGCCGCCCGGGGTCGCGGCGTAGACGTTCTGCACGCGGCCCGGCATGGCCTTGTCTACCATGGCGAGGATCGAGGCCTCGGTGGGGATGCCGGCCATGGAGACATGCTCCTCGGACGGGCCGATGACCGTCTGCATGATGGGGTTCTTGCGGGTGGTCACGCACTTGACCTTGATGACCGGGACCTCGGGCTGGGTGGCTCCGGTGTAGCCCGGGAACTCGGGCATGGCCTTGCCGGTGTTGGTGTTCTGGTCCTCGCGCACTCGGACGTTCGGGACGAGCTCGCCCTCGATGACGTACTCGGCGTTGGCGATGCACAGCTCGTCGATGGTCTTGCAGCGGGCGAGCTTAACGCCCTCGCCGCGGATGGCGCCGGCGACCTGCAGCTCATCGTAGCCGATCGGGGTGGTCGGCGGCTCGAAGCAGGCGCCGATCTCGATGGCGGGGTCCACGCCGATGGAGATGGAGATCGGAAGCGGCTTGCCGAGGGCCTCGGCCTTCTCGCGGAAGGCGCCCAGGTGGCGGGCACCCGGGGTGAAGAACATGGAGATCTCGTCCTTGCCCTGCAGGCACAGGCGGTGGATGGTCACGTCGTGCTCACCGGTCTCGACGTCGTGCGCATAGCACATGCCCATGGTGATGTAGGGACCGGCGTCCTCCTCGGTGTTGGTGGGCGCGGGGACGAGCTTGCGGATGTCGAAGTCGGGGTCGTCGGCCATGTAGACGACCTCCTGGCAGGGCGCGGGCTCGTCGGCCGGGATCTCGACGGCGGGGATGGGGTTCTTCACGGCCTCGTTGAGGAGGAACCCGAGGCGCTTGGGCTCGCAGTCCAGCAGGGCGCCGACGCGCTTGCGGCTGGCCAGCAGGCCGATGACCACGCGGGCGTCCTTGTGGCCCTTGATGTTGTTGAAGATCATCGCCGGGCCCTCCTTGGTGGGGCGGGCGACGGTGCCGCCGGCACCGATGTGGCGGTAGACGCCGGAGAGCTCGGCGTGCGGATCGACCTCGACGTCGGTCTCGATCAGCTGGCCCTCCATGCCCTCGAGCAGCTCGAGCGCGCTGCGGAGGTCGTTCACCTTGTTTGCCATGTTTCCTCCAACTCGTGTGGGTTGCGCCTGGCGGCGCCTTCAAGCTGGAGTGTGGACCGTGTAGCGGCTATACGGTCAAGCACGATTTTCATGACATCGGCGTGGCATTGGGGACAGGCTCCAACGTCACGTCAGAGGGCGTTGGCGACCCAATCCTCGATCTTTGCGATGAGCTCGCGGCAGGTGGCGAGCAGGCGCTCGAGGTCCTCGTGCGTGGCGTTGTCCACATGGAAGCCCGTACTGGCGGCCACCGGCATCTTGAAGCGCGTGGCGAGCGCCGCGGCGATGTCGCGCGCGGGAATCTCGTCGCGATGGCAGGGCACCGCCAGGATGCTCACCGTAGCCGTGCGGCCCGGCTCCGGTCGCGGGATGGCCTGCGCCGTGGCGCCCAGGTGGGCGAAGTCGGGCGAGCACGCCGTCACCGTGATGCCGCGCGGCGTGAGCACCACCACGGCCTCCAGCGCGAACTTCCCCTCGCCCGCGGTTATGGTCTTGACCTGCATGGATGTGCCTCCTTCAACGACCACGGGCCTACTCGGCGCCCTCCCAGGCGCGGAAGCGGCGCGGCTCCAGCCCGAACTGGAGCAGCACCTTGCCCACCACGTGCCAGATCTGGTCGTCGAGCGTGCTGGGGCCGTTGTAGAACGTGAGCATGGGCGGCACGATGGCGCAGCCGTCCTCGGAGACGGTCTTGAGGTTGCGCAGGTGCACGCGGCCGAGCGGCATCTCGCGCGGCACGAGGACCACGTGGCGCCCTTCCTTCAGGCACACATCGACGGCGCGGGTGATGAGGTTGTCGGCGTAGCCGGTGGCGATTCCGGAGAGGGTCTTCATGGAGCAGGGCACCACGACCATGCCCTCGGTGACGAAGCTGCCGCTGGAGATGCTCGCGGCCAGGTTATGGACGTCGTGCACCACGTCGGCCAGGTCCGTGAGCTCGGTGAGCGGGCCGGCGCACTCGAGCTGCCAGGTCTTGGCCGCGCCCTCGCTCACCACCAGATGGGACTCCACGTCCTCGTAGTCGCGAAGCGCCCGCAGCAGGTAGCGGGCCATGACGACCCCGCTCGCCCCGCTCACGCCCACGATGATCCGGCGCTTCCGCCCTATGCCGCCCGCGTCCATTGGCCCTCCTCAGGCTCGCGTTTCCCGTTTTGCCCGCAGTATGAACCGTATAGCCGCTACACACGCAAGCGGGGGCTAGGCACCGAACTCGCCACGCAGGACCTCACGGACCTGGTCGGCCTGCACCGCCTCAGGCATGATGCACCGCTCGTCGATCAAGCGGGCAAGGTCGTCGGCGAACGCCATGATCCTCTGCAGGTTCCGCTCGTCGCCAGCGCTCATAGCAGCACCAAACTCTCCGCCCGCGCGCGACGGCCGAACTCCGAGGTGGGGTCCACCTCGGAATCCTCGTACACGTCAACGCGCTTGCCCGAGGACTCGTAGAGGTCCTCCGCGATGGCAAAGATGTCGGTGGGCTGGAAATCCGGCCCACCGTCGATGATGACGTCGAGGTCGGATTCGGGCGTGGCCTCGCCGCGCGCGTAGGAGCCGAACAACGAGGCCCCGGATGCGCGATATTTCACAAGCAAGGGGGTCACGAGCCCCCGGATCTCGGCGATGGAGTAGATTCCGGTCATGGCCCCTCCTTTCGTCGCCACCATTGTACCCACGAAAGCCGCCGCCCGCGCCCAAACGGAAGCGGGCACGGGCGGCGATGGGCGATATACGGATTGCGGAGCGCTCGCAGCTACTCGGCCTTCTTCTTGGCCGCGGATTTCTTGGTCGTGGGCTTCTTGGCGGCCGTCTTCTTGGCGGCCGTCTTCTTGGTGCCCGCGCCCTTCTTGGCTGCAGCGCCCTTTCCGCGGGCCGGCTTCTTCTCCTTGCCGGGGCAGTCCATGTTCACGCAGATGCGCCATGGGCCGCGCGCGGTGTTGACGATCACCACGGGCGCGCCGCAGTGCTCGCAGACCTCGCCCGTGGCCTCGAGCTTGCCGCGAGCCGGCAGGGGGTAGCTCACGCCGCAGTCGTCGTAGTTGGTGCAGCGGATGAAGCGCTTGCCGCTCTTCTCGCTCTTGTGCGCGATGAGCTCGCCCACGCGGCCCGCCTCGGCGCAAACACGGCACTCCCCAACCTTGAGGTCGGGCTCGAAGTTGGTGGGGCACGTGGGGTTCACGCACTGCTCGTAGGCCTTTTGGCGGAACGGCTGGCACTTGATGCGCGGCGCGCCGCACTCCGGGCACACGGCGGCCTCGCCCTCGAGCGGGCTCACCTTCACGCCGGAGGGCACGGGATAGGTCACGTCGCAGTCGGGCCAGCCCATGCAGCCGATGAAGCTGCCGCGCGTCTTGGCGCTCGTCTTCATCACCAGGTCCTTGCCGCACGTAGGGCACGCGCCCACGCGCGCGTCGGCTGTCACGGCGTCGGAGATGGCCTCGCCCAGGTCGTCCTTGTGCTCGATGAGCGCGTCCAGCATGCCGGCCAGCAGCGCCCGGGAGTGCTCCACCACGTGGTCCTGGGTGTCGCGGCCCTCGGCCACGCGGGTCATGTCCTCATCGAGCTCGGCGGTCATCTCGGGCGTGGTGATGCGCGGCGCGTACTCGTGCAGCGCGTCCACGATGGCCATGCCCAGCTGCGAGGGCTCGATGGGGTCGTTCTTGAGGTAGCGCACCTGGTAGAGGCGCTCGATGATGCTCGCGCGCGTGGACTTGGTGCCCAGGCCGCGCTTCTCCATCTCCTGCACCAGCTTGCCCTGGGAGTAGCGCGCCGGCGGCTCGGTCTGCTTGGCCTCGAGCTTGACGTCGTGCACGGCGATGGCGTCGCCCTGCTCGAGGGAGGGCAGCTGCTCGTCGCGCTTGAGACCGTAGGGGTAGGCCTCGCGGAAGCCGGCCTCGACCAGCACGTCACCGGAAGCCTGGAAGGGCTCGCCCGCCACGTCGATGGAGAGCTTGGTGTTCTCGATGGTGGCCGGGCCCATGAGCGTGGCGAGGAAGCGCCGCGCGATCAGGTTGTAGAGCTTCTTCTGGCCGCCGTCCAGGCTCTCGGGGTTGCCCTGCCCGGTGGGGTGGATGGGCGGGTGGTCGGTGGTCTCCACCTTGCCGCGCGTGGGCTTCATGGGGCCGGCGAGGACCTTGTCGCACACGGGGCGCAGCGCAGGGTTGGCCGCGGAGAGGCCGCGCACGATGCCCTCGATATCGAGCGTACGCGGGTAGACGGTGTTGTCGACGCGCGGGTAGGAGATGAGACCGCTCATGTAGAGGCTCTCGGCGATGCGCATGGTGCGCGCGGGCGAGATACCCTCGGCGGCCGCGGCGGCCTGGAGCGCTGTGGTGTTGAACGGGATGGGCGGCTGCTGCTTGCGGCTGCGCTTGGCCACGGCCGTGACGGTACCGCTGGTAGCACCCTCCACGTGAGAGAAGGCCGCCTCGGCGAGCGAGCGGTCGGTGAAGCGCGCCGTGGCGTGCGCGATCTTGAACTCCTGACCGGAGGCCTCGCCCATGCCGCGGATCTGCCAGTAGTCCTCGGGGACGAAGGCCAGGCGCTCGCGCTCGCGCTCCACCACCAGGGCGAGCGTGGGGGTCTGCACGCGGCCGGCCGAGCGCACGTTGCCGAAACCGCCGAACTTGGCGAGCGTGAGGTAGCGTGTGAGCACGGCGCCCCACACCAGGTCGATGTACTGGCGGGACTCGCCGGCGTCGGCCAGGTCCTGGTCGAGCGTGACGAGGTTCTCGAATGCGGCCGTGACCTCGCCCTTGATGAGCGCCGAGTAGCGGGCGCGGAAGGCGGGCACGTCGGGCGCCACCTCGCGCACCATGTTGAGGGCGTCCGAGCCGATGAGCTCGCCCTCGCGGTCGAAGTCCGTGGCGATGATGACCTCGTCGGACTTCTTGGCCAGGTTCTTGAGGACGCGGATGATCTCCTTCTCGGCCGGGAGCTTCACGATGGGCGCCCAGGTAAGGTAGGGCAGGCTCTCGACCTTCCAACCCTTGATGTTGATGCCGTTGGCCAGGAAGGGCTTGCGCTTGGTGTCGTAGGGCGGGCGGGCCAGGCCGTCCGGCACGTCGGCGGGCAGGACCTCGCCCTCGGCGGAGAGGCTGTACCAGCCCTGCTTCTTGTCGAAGAGGACCTCGTCGGGGAAGTCGGGCGCCAGGATATGGCCCGCCAGGCCCATGGAGACCCAGTCCTCACCGCCCACCTTGAAGCGGTAGACCTGGGTGTTGTAGACCTTGTCGGCCTTGGGCGCTCCCGCCTCGGACAGGAGCTGCGCGATCTTCTGCGCGGCGATGTTCTTCTCTGCGATGACGAGCTTCAAGAGCCGGGCTCCTTCGTATACCGATAGACCCGGGTCCGTCCGGGCCGTTTGGGGCATCAGTATACACATATGCAGCCAGGCGGTCTGTCCGACCCACCACCGGCCACCCGCAGCACGGAAGCGTCCGGTGGACACATGCGGCACCGTCCCGGAGGCATCGCCCGCTCGTCGCGATGACCTACGCCGACGCGCCGACGCCCTTCGCGGCGGCGATGCGCTCGGCCAAAAAGGCCGCCCACGCGTCCATGCCCTCGCCCTTGGTGGCGCTCACGCGAAAGCGCGGCGCGGCGGGGTTGAGGTCATCGAGCGCGCCGTCGTAGGCGGCCAGGTCGAAGTCGAAGGCGGGCGCCACGTCGACCTTGTTGAGCAAGTTGGCGCCCACGTGCTGGAAGATCCCGGGATACTTGAGGGGCTTGTCGTCGCCCTCGGGCACGGAGAGGATCATCACGGAGAGGTTCTCGCCCAGGTCGAAGTCGACGGGGCACACCAGGTTGCCCACGTTCTCGATGAAGATCACGTCGATCTTGTCTAGGCCCACGCCCGCGTCGAGCGCGTCCACGGCGTCGCGGATCATGTTGCCCTCCAGGTGGCACAGCCCGCCCGTGTTGATCTGGATGGCGGGCATGCCGGCCGCTTTCATGGTGAGGGCGTCGACGTCGCTCGCGATGTCGCCCTCGATCACGGCGCAGGAGAGACCGTACGCGTCGCGCAGGCGCTCGTTGGTGGCGAGGATGGTACTCGTCTTGCCCGAGCCGGGGCTGGAGAGCACATTCACCACGAAGGTGCCCGTGGCGGCGAAGCGGCGGCGCAGCTCTTCGGCGAGGCGCTCGTTGCGCGAGAGGATGGGGGTTGCGATATCGACGGTCTTCTCAGCCATTGGGCTCCCTTTCTGCAGGCGGATGCGGCCTTAGTCGGCGGTCTCGATCTCCATGGACACGATGTCCAGCTCGCGGCCGTGCACGGTGACGGTGTGCCCGCTGCCGCACCGGGGGCAGCGGCAATGGAAGCGGTCGTGGTCGAACTCCTCGCCGCACTCCGTGCACCGGCTACGGGGGTGGACCTCCTCCACCACCAGCTCGGCCCCGCGCGTGAGCGGCTCGTCCTCGCGCAGGACCTCCCAGGCGAAGTCGAGCGAGTCGCGCACCACCTCGCGCATGTCGCCGATCCTGAGCGTTATGGAAACGACGCGCGAGGCACCCGCCTCGCGCGCCGCGCGGCCCACGGTGCGCAGCACACCGTCGACGATACTCATCTCATGCATGGGGGCCTACGCCTCGTCCTCGTCGTCATCGGCGAACAGCCCGGCGAAACGGCTGTAGGTGAGGCCCTTCTTGCCCTCGCGCGCCACGATCACGAAACGCGTCACCGCGAGCGAGATCTCGTAGAGCGAGAGCATGGCCGCGTACATGAAGATCAGCGTGACGGGGCTGGCGTCGGGCGTGATGGAGGCCGAGACCACGAGCATGGCCACGTAGATGTAGCGCCAGGCCGAGCGGAAGGTCGCGTAGGCCACGATGTGGAACACGGCCAGATAGAACACGATGAGCGGCAGCTCGAAGGCCACGCCGAAGCCGATCATGAGCAAGATCTCGATGTTGATGTAGTCCTGCAGCTCGGGCATGGCGGCGGCGATGGACTCGGTCTCGGAGATGAGCCACTCGAAGCCGGCGGGGATGATGATGAAGTAGCAGAACACCACGCCGATGAAGAACAGCACGGTGGCGGCCAGCACCGTCGGCACCACCCAGCGGCGCTCGTTGGGCTTGAGCGCGGGGAGGAAGAACGCCAGGATCTGCCACACGATCATGGGCGTGCACATCACCACCGCGACCTTGACGGCGATGCCGAACTTGATGGCGAAGCCGCCGAGCGAGCTCGTGATGATGAAGTCGCGGCCGTGCAGCGACGGCATGATCGGGTCCTTGAGCACGTCTACGATGACGGGCGTGGCGAAGTACATGACGATGGTGGCGATGAGCACCGACACCACGACGATGGTGAGGCGGCGGCGCAGCTCGCCGAGATGGTCGAAGAGCGGCATGCGCGCGGGTCCGATCGGCATTAGCGCTCACCTCCCTCGGAGGACTCAGGGGCCATGGCGGCCTCGTCGGCGGCCGCGGGCTCGGGGGTCTCGGCAGCGGCCGCGGCGGCCTTCTTGCGCGGGCGGCGGGCGTAGAGGTCGGCGGTAGTGCGGACCTCGGGCTCGGGTGCGGCCTCGGGAGCGGGGGCGGGCTCCGTGGCGGGCTGCTCGGGGGCGGCGTCCGCGACGGGATCGGAAGCGTCGGGCGCGGCCTCCTTGGCGGCCTTCTCGGCGGCCAGGCGGGCACGGCGCTCGGCGAAGGTCTCCTTGCGCTGCGGGGCGGCGGACTCGGCGGGGACGTCCGCGTCGGAGTCGTCGTCCGCGGGCGCGGCGCCTGCCTTGGGCTTGAGCGGCGCGTTGGCCGCGGCGGTCATGGGGTCGATAACCTCGGACTGCACCACGGACGTCATGCGCTCCTGCGTCTCCCTGAACTGGCGCAGGGCGCGGCCGATAGTGCGCCCCATCTGGGGCAGCTTGTCAGGGCCGAAGAGCAGGAAGCCGAAGACCAAGATGATGGCCAGCTCCCCCGATCCGATTCCTAGCACGTGGGACCTCCGGTACGTCGTGGAGGGGTTGCGCGAACGCCCCCTGATAAGTCAGCAACTTTTCAAGTATAAACCCGCCGGGCGCGGTACCGCCCGACGGGTCCAGAGCTCGTCCATCCTTTACGCGGCGCTGATGCCGATCTCCTCGGCCACGCCCAGAAGCTGCGCCACGCGCATCACGCCCGGCTGGGCATTGACCACGGAAAAGCGCTTCTGATGCTCGGCCGCGTGGTGCGCGGCGCCCACCAGCACGCCGATACCCGTGGAGTCGATGTAGCTCACCTGGGCGAAGTCGAGCTCCACGCGCTCGGTGGGCTGCTCGAGCGCCAGGTCGATGGCGTTGCGGATCTTGTCGGCGCACGAGATGTCGATCTCGCCGGTCACGGCGATGGTGTAGACCTCGGGCGTGGGGTTGGTGCTGATGCTGAGTTCCATGCTCGCTCCTTGCGCGTCGCTTGCTTACTTGTCTTGGGAAAGGGCGTCGAGACGCTGCTGGGCATACGTCTTGACCTGGTAGGTATCGTCAGGGTCGGCCTTGACGGCGCGCTCGTAGGCGGCCTTGGCGTCGTCGGTGCGGCCCGCGGCCTCGTAGAACATGCCGAGGTTGGCCCACGCGGGACCGAAGTCGTCCGTGCCCGCGGTGAAGGCCTCGAGCGTGTCGATGGCGCGCGTGGTGTCGCCCGCGTAGAAGATGGCGATGGCGCGGTCAACCTGCACCGACTTGGAAGAGGGGCTCCCCTGCAGGTACTGGTCGTAATAGGTCACGGCCTGGGTGAAGAGGTCGGTCACGTGGGCGGTATCGTCATCGGAGGTAGCGTAGCCCATGGCGGCATAGCCCCAGTCGAAGTACCCGTTGGCGAGGTTCAACAACGCCGAGGGATTGGAGGGGTCGGCCTCGAACTGGGCCTTGAGCTTTTGCTCCGCCGCGCCGTAGGTGGCGTTGACGTCGTCCATGGAGGAGAGGTCGGAGTCCCCGCTAGCCGCGGCGGCCGTGGGCGCTGAGCTGGCGGCCGAGCTGGCCGAGGAGGAGCCGGCGGATGCGGTGCCGCCGACCTTGGCACCCACGCCGCCCGAGAGCACCACGATGAGCAAGACCACCGCTACCACCAGCAGGGATATGACCACACCTGCCTGCATGCGGCGCGTCTGCTCGCGATTGAACGCCATGGCGACCCCCCTACTCGCTCGCCGAGCCGGAATCGGCCAGGGTGGCGGTGCCGTCGTCGGCGATGTCCAGCTGCGGGTGCCCCTCGGGCAGGGCCGTAGCGGAGTCGGCCGAGGTCGAGGCGGAAGCGCCCGCGGTCTGAGCACCCGCCTGGCTGAGCTCGGCGAGCGTCGCGTTGGTACCCAGCAGGTAGCCGATCACGATGCCCAGGATGAGCGCGATCGCCGCGATGGCGAGCACCATCCAGAAGGGCGGGGCCTGCCGATCGGAGGCGCAGGCCGCCTCGGGGCTATGGGCCGGGGACGCGCCCGCGACGGGCTTATCGGCGCGGGCGGGCACGGCGGAGCTCGCGGGGGCCTCGGCCTCCATCAGCTCCTGCTCGTCGTCGAAAAAGTCATCGGACATAGGGCGTTCCTCGTTGCGTAGCGGGTCCATCTATCCGATTCATTGTAGCGACCTCGGGCGGTGCCCGTCCGCCCGGCCCGCGGAGCCACAGATATACGACACCTGGCATTCGAGCGGAGCTCTGCGCTGCGTTTTGCAGCGGGCCGACGCGAAACGTCACGCTGGGGGCCACGCGAAGCATCAAGTCGACCCCGCGCCACAGGAGTTATTCGCCGTTCAACGGCGCGCGAATGGACATCGCGCCGACAGATCCAGGGGCAATCGGGGCACTCTCACGTCGCAAACGAACATCCAAAATCAAACCTCCCGAGATATGTACCAAATAGACGGGTCGGGCCGAGTATCAAGCTGTTTTCACAAAACGTTTCCGCAGGTAGATTACTCGCGACATTCGCGGCTACTTCGCCAAACCGTTTTATTTGGTACATATCTCGGGAGGTTTGAGGAACGCTTGGGGTTTCGCGCGGCACTAGACGAAAAGGGCGGGGCCGAGCATCGACCCCGCCCCAAACAGGCTATTTCTCGTATACAACGTCACCGTTGAAGACTGTAAGTTCCACTTCAGTATCCAAAATAGCACTTGGATCCTCGGAAAACAGGTCACGCGAAAGCACGATCACATCGGCGATCTTGCCAGCCTCGAGCGTACCAACCTCGTCCTCGCGTCCCTCGCAGTACGCTGAACCCCAAGTATAGGCGCGCAGCGCCTCAGCTAACGTGATACGCTGCTCGGGCACCCAACCGGCTTCAGAGATGCCATCAAACAGCTGGCGAGTCACCGCGCCATACACCTCATGCAAGGGGTCAATCTCGACCACTGGGAAGTCCGTCGCAAGTGCCACCTTTGCTCCGGAATCGAGCAGCGACCGAAGAGGCCAACAAAATGGCAATCGCTCCGGCCCCACAGCCTCATCCTTGGAGCGAAACTCGAGGTCGAGCAGCATATGCATGGGCTGAACGCAAGCCGTCACGCCGATTTCGGCGAAACGGGCAAGATCGTCGGGCTGGATGGTCTCCACATGCTCCTGCACATGGCGCAAGCCCTTATCGCCATAGCGCCGCTTCGCCTCGTCGAAAGTATCGAGCGCCCAATGCACCGCGGCATCACCGATTGTATGGATGCGCACGGGATAGCCAGCCTCGCATGCCTTGAACGTGTCCTCGCGCACCTGTTTGAGGTCCATCGCGGGCATGCCGTTGGTGGATGGGTCGTTGGCGTAGGGCCAAGCGAGCCAGGCGGTGTGGTCGGAGCATACGCCATCGATCAAAATCTTGAATCCGTTGCACGTGATCTCGGACCCCGACACGTTGTATTTCGCTTGTAGGCGCTCGATCCTCTCGATGATGTCATCGCCTTGGAGGGCCGTATAGAACGGTATATGGAACGGCAACTCGCCGGCCTCTTGGAACTCGCGGAAGATCTCAAACGGGTCCTCATAGCTCACGCCCTCAGGGAACACCACGCACATCGTGGTGAGGCCCAATCGCTTCGCCTTTTCGAATCCCTTGCGATAGGAAACCTTAAGCTCCTCCCACGAGGGCTTGAAGATTGGATGCGTGAAGATATCAGTGGCGGTGTTGGAGAATACGCCCGTAGGCTCCCCCGTCTCATCATGCAGGATCTCCCCGCCATAGGGGTCAGGCGTATCGCGCGTGACGCCGGCCTTCTCCATTGCCTTGGTATTGGCGGAGAACGTATGCATGTCCACCTGAGCCAGCACCACGGGTCGATCGGGAATCACCGAATCGATCTGGGCCGCGGTGGGCATCAGCGGAACCTCCCAGTTGAACTGGATGACCGTGTTGGCGAAAACCCACTCGTTATCGGGATGCGCGTCGGCCCATTCCCTCACGCGGGAAAGCGCCTCGTCCAACGTGTCCGTAGCGCCGAGCGACAGGCAGAAATCGGGATCGTCCACCAGGGCACCCTGGGTGAAATGAGTGTGGGAGTCGTTGAAGCCAGGCATGATGAGCTGGTCACCGTACTCGCGCACCTCCGTGTCGGGGCCGAGGTGAGACGCGAGCACCGCCTCATCACCGCATGCGAGAATACGCCCATCGGCGATAGCGACTCCACCTGCAAAGGGCTCCGCACCCTCCATGGCGGTGAACACGGCGTTGCTCTTGATAATCAGGTCTGCATAGGACATGGAATGCCCCTTTCCGGTTGAAGAGAACGACTGATGACATCGGGGGGACAGGCTCTACTGCCATGCCGGGTACCGAGACTACACGGCATGCGGTTAGGCCCTATACCCCCTACTTCGCGAGGGCGGAGAGACGCTTGATCTCGCGCAGAGTGAACACGCCCACGAGCATGAAGGTCAACACGTCGGCGACGGGCTGAGCCCACCACACACCGGAGACGCCCATCATGCCGCCAAGCACGTACACGGCGGGAACGGTGAAGAACAGGTAGCGCGCCACACCCAGGAATGTCGCGATCACAACCTGCTCCACGCACTCGAAGTAGCTGGAGATAACCTGGCTGGACCAACCGAGGGCACCCAGCATAATCACGATGCGGGTGGCGTCGGCGGATACGCCCGCCAGCTCAGGATTGCCGGCGAACAGCAAGCACAGCGGGTAGGCGGCAGCCCACACGACCACGGTCAGGACGGCGACCACGGCGACCTGAGCCACGAGGGAGACCTTGAGGAGCTCCTTGAGGCGACCATGCGCCTTGGCGCCGGCGTTATAGGCGGCGATGGGCTGCACGCCGTACGTGATCGCCTGGACCACCATCATGATGATGTAGACCACGTAGCCGTTGATGATGCCGAAAGCGGCGATATCCAGACTGGACCCCAGTACGCCCAGCTGGTTGTTCACCACGGTAGTGTACACGGAGCTGGTGGCCTGAAGCAGGAACAGCGGCATGCCGATCTTCACGATCTGCCCGCAAATACCCAGGTCGAGCCTGATATCCCGCGCGCGAATCTGGAAGATGGAGCGCTTGCCGCCCACGAAGTAGTAAATCACCACGAACCAGATGCCGATGGAGATACCGTAGTAGATGCCGGCGCCGACCACGCCAAAACCCAACACGAACGTGGAGAGCGCGAGCCACATGAGCGCGATCACGGCAGACACGATGGCGATCGCCGCCGCAGCGTGCGGCTTCTCATCGACACGGAGCATACCGCAAAGCATCTGGCCGATGATACAAAATGGAAGGCACAACGCGAAGGTGCGGATGGCACCCACGGTGTCGTCGAAGATATCGGGCGTGGCGCCGAGGAAGGCCACGACTTGCGGGGTGAAGACCTCAAGCAGCGCGGTGAGGGCGAGGATAAGGATGGTGGTGAACCAGAATCCCTGGGAGAACGCCTTGATCGCTCCCTCTCGATCGCCGGCGCCCAACCGGTTGCCCGCCACCGTGGACACACCCACGGCGAGCGCGCTGCCGAGGGCGACGTTCAAAAGCTCGACTGACATGATGATGGACACGCAAGCCAAGCCGTGCGAGCCCAGACCGTTTCCCATGATGATGCCCTCGACGATCACCATGACGATCTGAGCGACCATGCCCGTGAACGAGATGATGCTGTACTTGGCAAACAGCTTCACGATGGGGAGCGTCCCCAGTTCGCGATCCTCGGCCGACTGGTCAACCTCGGGCGTAGGCGTTTTTTCCTCTGCCATGGCCCCTCCTTTCGGTCCATGCCCCGTCGGCGCGCCAGAGCGCGGCACGGGACCGCCTTGTTCCTCCCCGTCATTGTGCGCGGCGACCCCCATAAGGGTTCCAGACCTTCCGGCGAGCGGTCGGGTTAACCGGGTTTACAATGTTTACCTGCGGGTTTATTTCTCGATAGAGCTTCGTGAACGTTGCGGCAACGTTACGTAAGCACGCGTGGAAAGAAGGTCCTGCCATGGGATTCGCCTGGTTCTTCTACACGACGGTCATCATAGTGGTGGCGGTGGTCTCATGCTCCGTCTCCCTCGTTGTCTGGCTTATGACGCACCGCCGCGATACCTTCGTGGCGGCATCCGGGTTTCTGCTCTACACCCTCGAGACCGCGCTCATCTTCTACGATGAGTACGCCCGGGCAAAAAACGATTACGCCGTGACCTTCGACTTACCGCTCACGCATCCCTGGATGAGCTGCCTTTTGGGCATCGCCGTAGTGGGATGTACCTGGCTTTGGACCGTCTACCGTACGCACGCGCGTCTCACTTGGGTACGCGCGCTGCTGCCGATCGCCATCTTCGCGCTCCTTCAGGCCACCTTGGTCCCGCGCGGCGGAGCGGCGAGCAAGGCCCAGCAATACCTGTACTGGCTCTCGCGCGATTTAGCGATCGCTGGTTGCCTAGCATTTTCGTCATGGCGCTACAGACATCGCGCCTCCGGGGCGGAGCGGCTCGACATGGACCGCTCTCGGACCTTCTTCAAAATCGCATGCCTGCTCACGACTTGCGTGATTTTGGAAGATACCATCATGATCATGGTTTATCGCCCAAGCGGCGCCGCACTGGAATCCAGCTTCTTCTGGTACCTCACGGAACGCAACATCTCGGAGAACGTGTTGATGGCCTCCTGCAGCGCGCAGCTCCTGCGGCGCTATGGCCAACTACTCTCCGTGTATGCGCGGCATCCCCAGCCGGACACGCGAACAGACGACACGGCGGCGCGCATCATGGCTCAAGACGACCTCACGAGCAAGCTCGCGTTATTCGGGGAAGCTCACAGACTCTCGGAACGCGAGGTCCAGGTGCTCGAACTCGCGGTGCGGGGCCTTGATGCCCAGAACATGGCAAGCAGGCTGATCCTGGCACCAGGCACCGTGAAAGCGCACCTGCATCGCGTCTACAAGAAAACGGGTGTCGCGAGCCGTGCCGCCCTGATCGATGCCTTCTGGCGCGAATGACCCGGCAACGAAACCACACACGTCGTGGCGCTAGAGCATGAGCGTGAATCCATGGCTCACGTGCTCGCCTGAAGCGGCATGAGCCAATAGCTTTTTGCGCTCGTTCAAAATCATCGCCACCGACAGGAAGAAGGTCGCCAGATCGGCGAAGGGCAGGGCCCACCAGACATCTTTCGGCCCGCCTATTGCGCCGATAATCAAGATCGCAGGCACCGCAAACAGAGCGTACCGCAAAATACCGAACATCACCGCACGCCTGGTACTTCCGATGCTCTCGAAATACGCACTCATGATCTGCCCCAAAAAGCCCAGAGCGCAAAACATGAGCACGACGCGCACGTGCCGCGCGCTCATGGCCGCAAGATGCGCGTCCCAACCGGTGAACACGATGCACATCTGCGGAGCGAACATCGTGGTGAGGCATGAGATGGCACCTATCACCGCCACCTGCACCACCGCTGCGACCACAAGCAGCTGCGCAAGCCGCGCATCATCCCCTGCGCCCTCGTTATAGGCGGCGATGGGCTGCAAGGCGTACGCCAGCGCCATGCACACGATATTCAGCGTATAGATGAAATAGCTGTTGATGATGGCAAACGAGGCCACGGCGCCGGTATTCCCCGTCGAACCGAAGGCGTGATTCATCACCGCCACATAGACAGCGCTCGAAATCTGCACCAGGAACACCGGGCAACCGTACCGGCAAACGGAATAGACGAGCCGAGGGCGCACCGCGATATCGGAGAGCTTGATGCTGAACGCCCGAGTACCCCCTTGTGAGCTCTGTACGAAGGCAAACACCGACACAAACCAGAACCCCGTGGAAATGGCGTAATATGCCGCGGCGCCCGACACGCCGAGGTGGAGTACGAATACGGATACCACAAGCCACGCCGCCGCAAGCACGGATCCGATGGTTTGGATTGCGCTCGCCAGGCCCGGGCGCTCATCTTGACGCAGCATTTGGCACAGCATCTGCCCGGTGATGCAGAAGGGATACCCCACCATGAAGATGCGGACAGCCACCACGCAATCGCCGTAGATTTCGGGTGTGGCACCGATAGATGGCACGATTGCCGGCGCGAAGATGAAGAACATCGCTGAAACCGCGCAGGCGAGCACGAAGGTGAACCAGAATCCCTGGCCAAACGCCCGCCGAGCCGCCTCGATATCTCCCGCACCCAACAGGTTGCCGCACACCGCGGAGACCCCTTGCCCCAAGGAGCTGCCGAGGGCCATGTTCACGATCTCGAAGGTCATGACCACGCTCATACACGCCAAGCCCGCCGGACCGATCCCGTTTCCTACCACGACTCCCTCGGATACCACCATAGCGATCTGCGCCAGTACCCCCACGAGCGAGATAGCGGAATACCGCAGGAATAGAGGCAAGATGGGCTTGGTGCCGAGGGCACGGGAGCTGGAGGCACTGGCAGTTCCCATGTCCGCGGCACCAAAACCATCCGTCAGGGACGCATCGCCGCGCTCCCTAAACGTACGTACGAACTCGATGATGCGCTGGAACATGTGAGTTCCTTTCAGACGGAAACGGCATCCCGCCCGCCCACGGGCAAACGGGATGCCGAACAAACACAAGGGATGCCGCTCGCCAATAATGGCACAGCTCATGGGAACACTAGCTCCCATCCCGCTTTATGACGAAACTGCCATGCCGCGGAAACATCCCAAAACCCGGAAGGTCCGGCGCTTAGGCAGAGGGCTCCTGCTGGGTGATGCAGTGGATGTTGCCACCGCCGTACACGACCTGGTCGGTCTTCACGCCCACGGCCTTGTAGACGCCCTCGCCATAGACCTCGTCGTAAATCTTCTGCAGGGTCTCGACGGCCAAGGCATCGTTCTCATCGCCGTACTGCGGGGTGATGATGCCATGGTTGGTTACCAGGTAGTTCATATAGGAGGCGATCAGCGGCTCGTCCGGCACGCGGGGCTCGGCGTTCTCGTCGATATCGATGGCGTCGCAGGAAGCCTGGTCCATGTAGAGCGGCTTGACGGGCATCGGGAGCTTGTAGACCTTGAGCTTGCGGCCCTGGGCATCGGTGGCGTTGGACAGCGTCTCGTAGGCCTCGTGACACTGACGATAGAACGGGTACTCAGGATCATCGGACCAGATGCAGGCCATAACGCCCGGAGCGATGAACGTGGCAACATCGTCGATGTGGCCGTTGGTCTCGCAGGGATCGATGCCCTCCTTGACCCAGATGACCTTCTCCACACCCAGGTACTCCTTGAGGTGCTCGTCCATATACTCGCGAAGTTCCTCGCTCCAGGGCTGGAACTTGAGGCCGTAGGTCGGCCACAGAACGTCCTCGTCCTCCTCGACGCGCACGGCGGAAGCGGTGCGGCCCGGGGACAGCAGGCACTGGTCGGTCACGACGACGGTTCCCTCGCCGTCGACAGTGATGGAGCCGCCCTCGAGGATCATGTCGTCGGGGCGATAGCGACGGCAGCCGGAGAACTCAGCCATCTTGAGGCCGATTTGCTCGTCCTTGTCCCAGGGGAAGTACAGGCCGTCACACATGCCGCCGTAGGCGTTGAAGTGCCAGTGATTGGCGCGCTTCTCGCCCTTGCCGTTGATAACGTAGGTGCAGGCAGTGTCGCGGAACCACGCATCATCGGTGGTCATCTCCAGGACGGTGATGTTCTCGTCCTCCTCGAAGACCGCCTTGCAGTTGGCGTAATCGCACTGGTTAACGCACATGACGACGGGCGTGAACTCGGCGATGGCACGGGCGACCTCGGCGTACTGGGCCTGGGCCGGCTTGGCGCCGTGCGCCCAGGTGTCGGTGCGATGGGGCCAGCCCATCCACACACGGTCCTGCGGCGCGAACTCTGCGGGCATGAAGAACCCGTCGGCCTTGGGGGTGGACTCGGACTCGGTGATCGTACGCATAGTAATTACCTCCGTATCCATACGATCTAATAGGACGTTTTGTGCGGTCGCGATAGCGGTAATGGAAAACGGGCGGGACGATGGGCGGATGGGATGAACCCGTCGACCCGTGCGGAACCTACTCCCCCTCGGCCTCAGCGGCCTCAGCGGCAAGACGCTCGGCTGCGAGCTCGGGGGTCAGGCCCTTGTACTCGACCTCACGGTCGCGGGCGGAGACCACGCGGACGACCTCGCCGATGACCAGGAACACGATGACCATGATGAGCATGGGGATCTTCTCGGCCATCTCGCCGGCGTTCAGCGGCACCACGGTCGCGACGATGGCAAGCACCAGCTCGATCGCGGGCACGGCGAGGGCAACCATCATCGCGGCGCCCTTGAGCGGGAAGGTGAAGACGCGCTCGCGATCGGGATCGACACGCCGCAGGTTCAGGAAGGCAGGGAACATCGGGATGTAGGTGAGCAGCAGGAACACCACGTTCATGGAGAAAAGCATCCAGAAGATGCCCTCGGAAATGGCCTGAACGGGCACAAGCTGCAAGAACAGCGCGATGGTAGCGACCACGGCGTTGATGATCGGGGCACCCTTGGGCATGCCGCCCTTGGTTTCGGTGCCGAACATCTTGGGCATGTTGCCCTGCTTGGCGGCGTAGCATGCCACGGAGTTCACGCCGAACGACCAGGAGGCCATATTCGCGAAGAGGGTGATTAGGAAGGCGATGCAGATGATCTTGAAGATCGGGGACGCCTCGCCCACCATGGTCTGCACGGCGACGATCATGCCGTAGTCGGGATCGATCGCGTCGGCCGGGATGGCGGCACCGATCCCGAAGCCCGCGAACAGGTAGATAGCTCCGATGGCCAGTCCTCCCATGATGATGGCCTTGGGGATCTCGGTGGCAGGATCGCGCATATCATCGGTAAAGGTGCAGATGACCTCGAAACCCATGAAATTGAAGATGATGATGGACAGGTAGCTCACGCTGTTGCCCATATCGGGCAGGAAGGTCGCCGGGCTCATATCATTGGCGAAACCGTTCTGTATGGCGTACCAGATGCCCATGGCGCCCACGAGGATAGCCACGGCGACCTTGATGATGGCGCCTCCGTTCAGCACGAGCTCGGAATCGGACGTCTTGGAGAAGCTCATGGCGGCCACGATCCACACGAAGGCCAGCTCGATCACGAGCGCCGGGATCAAGTCGAGCTCGATGCCGAACACCATACCGAGGATGCTCGGGAACAGGGTTGCCAGCGAGGCGATCCATAAGGGATAGTTCACCCAGTAGTAATAGGACGCACGGGCAGCCCACTTGTCGCCGAGGCCCTCGCGAATCCAATCGATGATCCCGCCTTCGGAATCATAGGTAGTTCCCAGTTCCGCGACGACCATGCCGTAGGGAAGCAGGAACGTGAGGATCAGGAAGATCCACCAGAAGAACTGCTGGTTGCCGATGGCCGCGGCAGGAGCCGCCGCCTCGCACACGAACACCACGCAGATGACCGTTGCGATGACGGTCAAGAAGGAAAGCTTTTTCTTGCTGTCGCTCATCGCGACTCCTTTGCTTCGTCACGTGCGGAAGCGGGCGGCAGGAGACGAGCATCCTCCGCCCGCCCGTAGGGCTATCTGCTTACTTGCCCTGGAGCTCGTTGATCTTGTCGAGGGCAGCGTGCAGCTCGGCCTTGGCGGAGTACTCCACGTCCTCGTCGTTCAGCGGGGTGCGGTTGCCCAGCGTGGCGAGCAGCGCGCGGATGGAGTGCTTGCGGTTCTCGGCCTCGACCCAGCACAGGGAACGATCGGAATCGGCGACCTCGTCCACGACCTCCTCGCCGCGGATCGCGGGCAGGCAGTGCATGAACTTGGAATCCGGACCGGCGAAGTTCATGAGGTCCATGGTGACCTGGTAATCGGGCATGAAGACCTCGCGGTAATCCGGGCCGTCGACCTCGGCGTCGTACAGGCCGTACCATACGTCGGTGTAGATGAAGTCAGCGCCCTTGATGCACTCCTTGTCGTCGGAGATGGTGATGGTGCCGCCGGACTTCTCGCAGTTCTTGAGGCCGATGGCGAGGAGGTCGACATCGGTGTCGACCTGCAGGCCACCGTCGGTGATCTGATGGCCCTTGGGGCCGTACTGCACGAAGTCCATACCGATGATGGAGCAGATGAACATCAGGGACACGCAGACCTGGGTGGCGTCGCCGATGAAGGCGAGCTTGCAGTCCTCGATCTTCTTGCCCTCGGGCAGGTTCTCGAGCATGGTCATGAGGTCGCCCATCTCCTGGGTGGGATGGTTGTACTCGGACATGCCGTTGATGACGGCGCACTTGGCACCCTCAGCCAGGCCAACAACGTCCTTGTGCCGGTTCACGCGAGCCATGAGGATATCGAGCAGGTCGCCCATGACGTGGGCGGTGTCGCCCAGGGACTCGTGGCCGCCGAGCTGGATGGTACCCGGGCCATAGAACTGGGCATGGCCACCAAGGTCGGTCATGGCAGTCTCGAAGGAGATACGGGTACGGGTGGAGACCTGCTGGAAGATCATGCCCAGGCTCTGGTTGCGGAGCAGGTGCGGATAGTAACCGTCCTCCTTGATAGCCTTCTTCATGGCGAGGCCGAGATCCTCGATGGCCATGATCTCTTCCTTGGTGAAGTCGTTCGTGTCGATCCAGTCCTTTACCATTTTTGCCTCCTTGTGGCTCGGCACCCCGGCATCCTTTTTGCCAGGGTAACTGACGGACTCGAAAGCGATGATGATCCTTAGACGACTCGACGTAGCGTTGGACGGGACGCGCCGCAAACCCGCAATCCGATGGTTGCCGTTCGGAAACACCGCTCGCTGACTCCACTATTCACTATCACGCACTAAAGCGTTAGTTTATTCGGGTTTATAGGCCGTTTGCGGAAATACACCCTGCATAATCCTGGTTAATCCCGCAGGTCAGCGGCTATGTCAAGGCTTAATCCGGCTCAATGGCTACCGTTCGCCGGACTGCATCGAACTTACCAGCTCCTTTCGGCGGCGAGGCCACGTTGACCCTGCGCACGATACCCGCGGCATCCTTTGGGCGCGTCTTGCCACCTGCATGAGGCAAAGGCGCCTTTCGCCTCGCACGACGGCATACGCCCCGATGTCGATTTTCGATTGAGATGTAAATGCAGTTCCATCGCGCAGGGACTGCATTTTCATCTCAAGGCTGTGCTAACCCGCTAATTGCATTTCTGTCCGCACGGCCCGCTATCTTCGACTCGAGCAGAATCGGACGAGGAGGGACGGACATGGGGGACAGGTTCGGATACGGCGCGATCGTCAGGGCGATGCGGCCCGAGGAGCGCGAGGAGACGCCGGCGCCGCCGCTCGGGGCGGGCGCAGGAGGCTCTGCCGCGGCTGCGGGCGCACCTTCCGCGCCCCGGCCGGGCGCGTGCTCGGCACCACCAAGCTGCCCGCCGCCACGTGGGCGCGCTACGCCGGGCTCATGCTCGCGGGGGCGACCCTCAG
>Cebus_capucinus_imitator_PRJNA485217_SSR098__coassemble_1658_pt1 | contig 36560 bp, 22 predicted proteins | sample Cebus_capucinus_imitator_PRJNA485217_SSR098__metabat2_high_PE_001 | metagenome-assembled genome bin Cebus_capucinus_imitator_PRJNA485217_SSR098
CCGACCCCTTCAAAACGGCCCCGTGACGGATGGGTGTCACATTTGGTAACGCTCCCATAGGGTATCGTAGTGCCGCAAACTACCGACACCCGTGGGGAGAAACCGATGGATGCCCTCTCGTTCCTCTTGGCGCTCGCGCCTATTCTGTGGTTGGTCATCGTGCTGCTTGTGTTCAAGTGGCCGGCGTGGAGGGCGGCCATCGGCTCGTTCGCCATATCCTGCGCGCTGGCCGCCGCATGGTGGCGCCTCCCCGCGCTCGACATCGCCACGGCCAGCGCCGAGGGCTTCCTCATGGCGCTGTGGCCTATCGTGCTCGTGATCATCGCCGCCGTCTTCACCTACAACCTGTGCGTGGAGACGGGGGCCATGGACACTATCGGCCGCATGATCACCTCCATTTCGAGCGACCGTCGCATCCTGGCGCTGTTGGTGGCGTGGTGCTTCGGCGGCTTCATGGAGGGGATGGCCGGCTTCGGCACCGCGGTCGCCATTCCCGCCGGCATGCTCGCGGGCCTGGGATTCTCGCCCATCCCCGCCGTGCTCATGTGCCTGCTCGCCAACGGCGTGCCCACCCCGTACGGGTCGATCGGCATCCCCACCACCTCGCTCGCGGGCCTTGTGGGGCTGGACGTGCTCCAGCTCGGCACCGTGCAGATGCTGCAGCTCTTGCCGTTCTTCATCGCCGCCCCGTTCCTGATCGTGGCGGTGGCGGGCGGCGAGCGCGGTTCCGGCGGCCCCTCTGGCCACGTCTCCGGCACCGCCGCGGCCCCTCGCCCCGGCATCGCCGAGCGCTTCCGCGGCGTCGCCGGCATCGCGCTGGCCTCGGGACTCTCCTTCGCCTTGCCCGCACTCGCCATGGCGCGCTTCGTGGGGCCGGAGCTCACCATGGTGGTGGGCAGCATCTGCGCGCTCGCCGTCACCGCCGTCCTTGGAATGCGCGCCGAGCGCTCGGGCAAGCTGGCGGTGACCTTTCGCATGGAGGTCGAGCCGGGCGAGGACCTCTCCCTGCCCGCCCTTTTGCGCGCTGGGAGCTGCTTCATCTTGATCTTTCTGCTCCTGCTGGGCACCTCCGGTTTGGTGCCGCCCGTGCACGAGGCGCTTTCGCGCCTCTCGAACACCGTCACGGTCTATACCGGCGCCGACCCGGGCAGCCTGACCTTCAGCTGGGTGAACACTCCGGGCGTGTGGATCTTCCTGGCGGCGCTCGTGGGCGGGCGCATCCAGGGGGCGGGCGCGGCCGTGATGCTGCGCACGCTCCAGGGGACGGTGCGCCAGATGATGCCCACCGTCACCACCATGCTCTCTGTGCTCGGCTGCGCCAAGGTGATGGGTTACGCCGGCATGATCGGCTCCATCTCGGCGTTCTGCATCGCGGCGCTGGGGTCGCTCTACCCGCTGGTGGCGCCGTGGGTCGGCATGGTGGGGACGTTCGTCACGGGTTCGGGCACCAGCTCGGGGATGCTCTTCGGCGCGGTGCAGGCCCAGGCGGCCGAGGCGCTCGCCGCCGACCCGGTCTGGATGGTGGCCCTGAACTCGCTCGGCGTGGCCGCGGGCAAGATGCTCTCGCCGCAGACGCTCGCGATCGGGCTTGCCGCCGTGCGCGTTACGGGCAAGGACGCCGAGCTCCTGCGCGCGGTGCTGCCGTACGCGCTGGGCTTTCTGGCGGTGATGTCGGCCATCGCCTTCGCGGGCGCGGCCCTGCTCTAGCGCGGCACCTGGGATAGGGCGGCTGAGAGGTAGGCGTTCCCACCAGCCTCGCCGCCTCGCCTTGCCGTGGCTGCTAGAATGGATGGCCATTGAAGCGTATCAAAAGGAGGCGCCCCATGGCCAAGGTCACCATCCAGGACGTCGCGCGCGAGGCGGGCGTGGCCCTGGGCACCGTCTCGAACGTGCTCAACCATCCGGAGCGCGTGCGCCCCGCCACCATCGAGGCGGTGCGTGAGGCGATGGACCGCCTGGGCTACGCCCCTAACCAGAGCGCGCGGCTGCTCGCCGGCGGCAAGAACGTGACCTTCGGCCTGGTGCTTCCGCGCCTGGACCACGGCTTCTCCCTGCAGATCGCCAACGGCGCCCAGACCGAGGCGCACCGCAACGGCTACGACCTGCTCATCGCCAACGCCGCCAACAGCGAGGCGCTGGAGGACCGCTACCTGGCCTACTTCAAGGGCTCGCAGGTGGCGGGCGTGATGATGCAGCCCATGGCCGACCGTTTCTGGCGCCCCGCCGCGCCCGGCCCGGTGCCCATGGTCTACCTCGACGTGCACAGCGACGCGCCGGGCTACTTCGTGGGCGCGGACAACGAGGCCCAGGGTCGGCTCGTGACCGAGCACGCCATCGAGCGCGGGGCGCGGCACGTGGCGGTCTTCGGCCAGACGGAGTACGTGCAGCTGGCCTATCGCGCCTCGGGCATCGGGCGCGTGGCGCAGGACAACCCCGACGTCACCTTCGAGTTCATCGACGAGGGCGCGCGCAACCTCGCGCGCGACGGCTACGAGATCGGCCGCAGGCTGGCCGAGCGCCCCGCCTCGGAGCGCCCCGACTTCGTGATCGCCGTGACGGACGTGCTCGCGATCGGGGCCATCGCCGGCATCCGCGCCGCGGGGCTCTCCGTGCCCGAGGACATCCGCGTGGCCGGCGGCGACGGCAACCCCCTGGCGTGGACGGGCGGGGTGTCGCTCACCACCATCGCCCCGCCGGGCTACGAGATCGGCCGGCGCGGCGTGCAGTTCCTGATCGAGCAGATCGAGGTGGCCAAGCTCGCGGAGCTCACGGGCGAGCCCGTCGACCGCACCGTGAACCGCCAGGCCGTGGTGCGGTCGTTCCTCTTGGCGCGCACGAGCACGGGCATGAAGCCGCTGCCCGGCTCCAATCCCGACTTCGACCTTGGAACCTACCTCTAGACGGCTGCCGGAGTTGCGGCAAAGCTTCTGGTAAGCGGCCGAAAAACGCCACGATACACTGTGTCCCGCAAAATTCGCCCCAGAGGTCGAAAAGGGGAACGTGACATGGCCGCCAAGACCAAGGACTACAAGAGTTACCTGTGGAACAAGAGCATCATCGGCTACGGCATCATCAACGGCATCATCAACGCGCTCATCTTCCTGGGCATCAATAGCGGCAACCCCGATGGGTTGTTCGCCCAGGGCAAGATCATCGAGGAGATGGCGCTCACCGGCGTGCTGCTGGGCCTGATCCTCACCTGGTGCGTGGTGCCCCTCACCAAGATGGACCTCAAGAAGGGCGTGTACCGCGGCGAGGCCGGCGCCTACGGTCCCACAGAGAAGCTGCCGGTCAAGGCCATTCCCATGTCCATCGTCGTGGGCGTGGTGGCGCTCGTGGTGGTGGTCGTGCTGTCCGGTCTGCTGACCTTCGTGCTGCCGCTGCCGCTCACCCGCACCGGCATGATGGTCTTCAAGGGCTGCATGTGCGCGGTCACCGGCTGCGTGTCCGGCTACTGCGTGATCGGCCGCGTGACCTCCGCTTGGGAGGCCGAGGCCAAGTAGCCCGCCCTCGCGCAAAGCCGTGCGAGCATAACCGATAACCGCCTCTATCTCGAGCCGGCGCCGCGACCCTTCGCTGCGCCGGCTTTTTCGTTGCGGAGTGCCCGCCCCGTGGGCGCCGCGCCCTGTCGAATCGTCTGTTTTTCGAAGTCGTGCGTGGAGTCGGGCCGCTAAAGACCCGCCGGTGAGCGGGTGGCGCACATCTTCAAAAAACGGACGACATCTACCTGCGGGTTTGTAACCGCCACTGATTGGTGGCGCCTCCGCGCGTGCATAACCTCGAAAAAGGGACGATTTTCGTCCTCCCGTCGATACCCCGCGCCCCCGCCCGCCATCCCATCCACCGTCGATAACAAGCTTTGCCGTATCTCCGGAAAGGCCTCTGCCGCTTTGTGCGCATGACGCGGACTAGACTCTAGCTGCCTTCGCGCGCAGGCCCCTTGTCCTGCGCGTTTGTCGTAGAGGAAAGGAAGGAACATGGCAGCTACTGCAGTTGCGCAGAAGGGGGAGGGCAAGGCGAAGTTCGCCATCCTGCCCGTCCTCGTTCTCATCATGGCCCAGATGGGCACGTCCGGCGATAACGGCGCCCTGTCGCTGTGCGCCACCGCGCTCACCCAGGACCTGCACGCCACCGCGGCCGACATCCAGCTGGCCAACATGGTGTACTCGCTCATGGCCGGCGCCTTCATGATCGCCGGCGGCCTCATGGGCACCATCATCGGCTGGAAGAAGAACTTCCGCGTCGGTGCCCTGCTGTGCGCCGCGGGCGAGGTCGTGCTCGCCATGGCCCCCAACATGGCGGTCTTCATCTGGGGCGGTCGCACGCTCGTGGGCTTCGGCGCCAGCTTCATGATCCCCTCGGTCCTGGGCCTCGTTCCCAAGATCTACCACGGCTCCCAGCGCGTGCTGGCCTTCGGCTGCATCGGCGCCGCCTCCGGCCTGTCCGCCCTGCTGCCGCTGCTGCTCGCCATCGTGCTGCAGGTCGGCGGTATGCGCGTCACCTTCCTGGCGCTCGCCGTGTACTTCGTGCTCGTGTTCCTGTTCTCTCTGAAGCTCCCCGAGATCTCCCAGGACGACGAGAAGCTCAAGTTCGATGGCATCGGCGTCTGCATGGCGGCCGTCGGCCTGTTCCTGTTCCTCGTGGGCGTGTCCCGCATCTCCGCGTGGGGCCTCATCGAGCCGTTCGCCGACTGCCCGTTCACCATCGCCGGGATCTCCCCCTGCCTGCCCATGGCCATCGCCGGCATCATCGTGCTCGCCGTGATGATCAAGGTCGAGAAGGGCGTGGAGCAGAAGAACGGCCTTGCGCTGCTGCCGCAGTCCTTCCTGCGCACCCCGCAGGTGCTCGCCGGCCTCGCCGCCTCCGCCATTACCTTCTTCTTCATGGGCGTCCAGTCCATCCTGATGGCTCCCTACCTGCAGCTCGTCGCCGGTTGGAGCCCCTCCATCGTGGGCGTGCTGTCCATCGTCGTGGGCATCCCCACCTTCGCGTTCTCCATCGGCATCCCCAAGTTCATGCCCAAGGCCAACCCGCGCCACATCATCCAGGTGGGCTACCTGGTGCTCGCCGCGGCCCTGGTCATCATGGCCTTCTCCGTTACGCTGGCCGGCGCCTCCTTCGCGGGCATCATGGCCGGCTGCGTGGTGGCCGGCTCCGGCGCGGGCATCGTGTCCTCCCAGGCCAACAACGTCGTGGCCCTGGCCGTGAACGAGCGCGACGCCGCCCAGTCCGGCGGCATCCAGACCACCATGCGCAACGTGGGCCAGGCCCTCGGCATCGCGCTGCTGGGCGCCGTGCTGCTGTTCGGCATCAGCGGTAAGATCTCGGATGCGGCCCACAACAGCGACGTGATCTCCACCGAGGTCGCCGACCAGGTCGCCGGCCGCAACATCACCCTCGCCGGCGACGAGACCTTCAAGTCCGCCATCGCCGACATCGAGATGACCGATGCCGAGCGCGACGAGCTCGTCGAGATCAACGCCCAGGCCCGCTTCGACTCCACGTGCATCGCGTACTTCGTCGGCGCCGCCTGCATCCTGCTCGGCCTGCTCACCACCCCGGCCATCAAGAAGTTCTCCAAGGAGGAGGTGTAGGTGATCATGAGGAAGCTTTACTTCAACGCCGATTTCGTCCCGATGACGGGCGAGGGTGACACCTTCGAGGCCCTGCTCGTGGCCGACGACGGCACCATTGCCTTTACCGGTTCGCTCGAGGAGGCACGTTCGCTCGCCGAGGGTGCCGAGGAGGTCGACCTGGACGGCGCCACCGTGCTGCCGGGCCTGATCGACCCGCACTCCCACATCGCCGGCACCACGCAGTACATCGTGGCCGCCGACCTGGACGGCTGCCGCGACTTCGACGAGATCGTCGAGCGCCTGCGCGCCTTTGCCGAGAAGCGCGGCATCGCCGAGGACGGTATCGTCATGGGCGTGGGCTACGACCAGAACGCCCTGGCCGAGTCTCGCCATCCCGACCGCCACGTGCTCGACCGCGTGTCCGAGACCACGCCCGTCGTGGCCATCCACGCCAGCAGCCACATGCTGGTGGGAAACTCCAAGCTCATGGAGCTCTCCGGCATCACGGCCGAGACCCCCGACCCCGAGGGTGCCCGCTACGGCCGCGAGGAGGGCAACGTGCCCGACGGCTACTGCGAGGAGCCCGGTGCCATGTGGCCGGTCTTCGCCCAGGTGCAGCCGCGCCAGAAGATGGACATGGACGCCATGATCGCCGAGATGCAGGACGTCTACCTTGAGCACGGCATCACCACCTGCCAGGAGGGCGCCACCACCGCCGACTACGCCAACCTGTTCTGCCATCTGGCCTCCAAGGGCCTGCTCAAGATGGACGTGGTGAGCTACCCGATGTACGGCGAGGACGTGGACGCCATGCTGCGCGACCACGCCGACTTCGTGGGCCCGGACTACACCGGCCACTTCCGCATCGGCGGCCTCAAGATGTTCATGGACGGCTCGCCGCAGGGCCGCACCGCCTGGATGACCGAGCCCTACGCGCCCGGCCCGGAGGGCGAGGGCTTCTGCGGCAACCCCACCATGACCGACGAGCAGGCCTACGACTTCGCCCGCAAGGCCATCGACGGCGGCCATCAGCTGCTGGCCCACACCAACGGCGACGCCGCGGCCGACCAGTACCTGCGCGTGTACAAGAAGGCGCTGGAGGATTCCCCCAACGCCGACAAGGCCGCGCTGCGCCCGGTCATGATCCACTGCCAGACGGCCCGCCGCGACCAGTACGAGGCCATGGGCGAGATCAACATGATCCCCTCCATCTTCGTGTCCCACGTGTGGTACTGGGCCGACGTCCACCTCAAGAACTTCGGGCCCGTCCGCGGCGGCCGCGTCTCGGCCTGCCACGACGCGCTCGAGTGCGGGCTGCCGTTCACGTTCCACTGCGACACGCCGGTGATTCGCCCCAACCTCTTCGAGGCCGTGTGGTGCGCCGCCAAGCGCGTCACCAAGGGCGGTACCCAGCTGGACGAGGACCAGAAGATCGGCGTGTACGAGGGCCTGAAGGCCATCACCGTCAACGGCGCCTACCAGTACGGCGAGGAGTCCCGCAAGGGCACCCTCGAGGTCGGCAAGCTCGCCGACCTGTGCGTGGTGGCGGCCAACCCGCTCAAGGTCGAGCTGGACGAGGTCCGCGACCTCAAGGTCCTGGCCACCATCAAGGAGGGTGAGACCATCTGGAGCGCCGCGTAGGCGACCCAGGGGCTACAGAGCGCTTCGGCAAGGGGGCGCGCGGTCCGATGCGGCCGCGCGCCCCCTTTCGCGTATCGGGGGGGCGCGCGGCGGGGCGGGGAAAGGCCGATGCCCACGCCCGAGCGCCCCGTCCGCGCCGCCGGCGGGTCAGCGCTTCCCGCTGCAGACCCCTTACGCCGCGGGGAAGCCCGAGGCCTCGGCGATGCGCCGGAAGGCCTGCGTGAGCGGGGTGAGCGCGCGCTCGTCCTTGCGCGCCACCGTGAGCGCCAGCACGTGGTTCAGCCGCTGGCCGGAAAAGCCCATCTCGGCGTCAACCTCGTAGCGGCGCACGCCGGTGGCCCGCACGTCGTTGGAGAACACCGTGAGGAGCATCCAGTCCTCGCAGGTGATGGAGTTCATCTCCAGCACGGTCGAGAAGCCCGAGAGCGGGCTCTTCCACAGGCCGTCGTCCACCAGGGCGCGATGCAGCTCGCGGCGCAGGGTGCGGTGGCCGGAGATGTCGAGCTCCCGGGTGGGGACGCCGCCCGAGAACGGCGTGCCGCCGCGCTGGCCCGGGCAGCCCAGCTGCATGATGAGGGCGTTGATGCGTATACGGTCCACCTCGCTCAGGCCGTTGGACACGATCGCCACCGGCATCTCCGTCTCGATCGGGTCGAAGGACACCAGGAAGTCCAGGTCGCGCAGGGTGGCGCCCGTGGGGTCGGGGTCGGCCAGCAGCTCCTCCTCGGTGAGCACGCGCGCGATCTTGGTGCAGGGGATGAGCCGCTCGATGCGGTCGCGTGCGTAGAAGACCTGCTCGATGCCGCAATTCACCACCAGCCCCACGCGCCACAGGTCGTGCGCGGTCACGCCGTCCAGGTAGCTCAGCAGCAGCATGGCGATGCGCGTGTAGTCCGTCTCGTAGAAGCTCAGGTCCGCCAGGCCCTGAGTGTCGCGCACGACCTCCATCAGCCGCAGGTAGCTCGCCATGTTCTCGTAGCGCACGGCGCGGGTGTTCTCGCGCGGCAGCGAGATGGAGCGCTCCAGCCGCATGTGCGTGAGCGCCGACTGCATGAGCGCGGCGAGCGGCTTTTCCAGGTGCGCGGGCGGGCGTCGGCCAAAGCGCTGCTCCAGGGCGGCGAACAGCGCGAAGGCGTGGCCCGCGGCGTCGGGGGCCGGCACGAAGGATTGCTGGAAGTCGGGGGTCCAGCGCCGGGCCGACACGGCGAACAGGTCGCGGATGATGGCGCGCTCGCTCGCGGGCAACGCGACCCCGAAGCGCTCCTCCACGCTGTCGGCGAGCTCGTCCACCGCGGTGGGGATGGGGGAGTCCGCGCCGGCGAGCACGTCGCCGCGGTGCACGCGGAACACCATGATCTGCAGGTACACGGCGATCTGATGGCGCGCGTTGTCCGTGTAGGGCTTGTCCAGCGCGCGCTCCATGCGCGTGATCTGCTCGGAGAAGAAGGCCCGCGTATCCTCGCCCTCCCAGCAGAAGACCTGCGGCTCGATACGCCGCTTCATGGCCGTGGGGGCGAGGCCGAACAGGTGGTAGACCACGAAGAATCTGATGTAGTCCTCGCGCCCCTCCACCGCGATGTGCCGTCCGCGCACGATCTGCGCCTGGTAGGGGGCCAGCTGCTCGTTCCAGGAGCGAAGGTCCTCCTGGGCCTGTTGCTTGTTGGTGAGGATGGCGCGGGCGAGCTGGTCGGTGGTGTAGCGGCGGTTGTGGTCGCAGGTGAGCAGCAGCATGCCGCGGTAGAAGCGGTCGAGCGCCGAGTCCACGGCCAGCGCCCGCTCCTTCACCGTGCCGTGGATGCGTTCGCGCTGGGCGCTCGTCACGTGCAGCCTGATGCCGTTGCCGCGCTTGGAAGTGGTGCGCGCGCCCACGCCCTCGCTCTCGAAGAACGCGTTGATGGCGTGGATGTCGCTGCGGACGGTGCGCTCCGAGCAGCCGGCGCCCAGCGCGAGCTCAGCGGTGGGGACGTAGCGGTCCTGCTTGAGGAGCAGCTTGATAATGGTCACTTGACGCGCGTTGACGCTCATCTCCCGGCTCCCTCATCCATGTTTGCCGTATATAGGGCAAGTTTTCTCGGCTTTCCAAAGCTTACCGCAAAGTCATGTTAAATGGACGGGATATATAGCTCTACCAGCAGAAATGTGTTTAGAGGTGAAACGGCATGGCTACTAACCGTACCTCATCTGGCGCCAAGACGCTGCTTCCGCTTTTGGTTCTCGCCCTGGCTCAGCTCGGTACTTCCGCCGACAACGGGGCCTTTTCCGTAGCGACGGCAGAGATCATGCGGGTCTTCGGATGCTCGATGGCCGACGTCCAGCTGGCGAGCACCGTGTACTCGCTCGTGGCGGGCACCTTCATGCTCGCGAGCGGCCTGCTCGGCATCGTGGTGGGGTGGATCCGGGTCTTCCGCCTGGGGCTGGTGCTCGCCGTGGCCGGCGAGCTGGTCTGCACCCTCGCTCCCGGCATCGACCTGCTCATATGGGGCGGCCGCATGGTGGTGGGCCTGGGCGCGAGCCTCATCATCCCCTCCGTGCTGGGCATGATCCCCATGATCTTCGAGGGCGACTCCCGCAAGCAGGCCTACGGCGTCATCGCCGCCTCCGCGGCGCTCGCCACCATCGTGCCGATTCTGTTCGGGCTGCTCATCGACGGCCTGGGCTTCCGCTTCACCTTCGGCGTGCTCGCCGCGTACTTCGTCGTCCTTTTGCTCGGCAGCTCCGTGCTGCCGCGGGCGCAGGGCTTCGGTGAGGCGCGCTTCGACGGCCCGGGCGCCGTGGTGGCCTCCGTGGGCCTGTTCGCCGTGATGTTCGGCCTCTCGCGCCTCTCCGTGTGGGGTGTGGTGGAGCCCCTGGCCTCGGCGCCCTTCGCGGTGCTCGGCATCTCGCCGGCGCTGCCCATCGTGGGCGCGGGCCTGGTGCTGCTCGTGGCGCTCGCGCCCCTCGAGTCCCATATGGAGCGCCGCTTCGGCGTGGCGATCCTGCCCTCGTCGTTCCGCACCAACCACACGGTGCGCGCCGGCGTGGTGGCCATCGCGTTGCCGTTCTTCTACATGGGCGCGCAGGGCCTGGTGGCAACTTCCTTCTACCAACTGGTGATCGGCTTGGGCGCCACGCAGACGGCGCTTCTGGGCATCATCTCGGGCACGCCCATGCTGGTGCTCGCCATGTGGGTGCCGCGGCGCTTCCCGCACCTGGACCCCTGGGCCGTGGTGCGCGCGGGCTACCTGTGCCTGGCCGCTGCGTGCGCGGGCTACGCGGTGGGCGTGCGCGGCATGAGTTTCGGGCCCGTGCTGGTGGCGGCGACGCTTCTGGGCGGCGTCGGCGTGGGCCTGGTGAACTCGCAGGCCAACAACATCGTGGCCTCCGCCGTGCCCGAGCGCGATTCGCAGCAGTCGGGTGGCGTGCAGGGCGCGGCCCGCAACCTCGGCCTGGCGCTCGGCTCGGCCGTGATGGGCTCGGTGCTGCTGGTGGCGGTCAACACCGGCATGGATGCCCGCGTGGCCGATACCGCCGTGCTTGCTGAGGGGCAGCGCGCCTCGCTCAAGAGCGTGGCCTACACCTACGAGAGTGACGCCTCGTTCTCCGCGCGCATGGAGGCCCTGGGCGTGACCGGCGAGGCGGGCGAGGAGCTGCTGGCGCAGAACGCCTCGGTGCGCGCCGACGCGGCGACGCTGGCCATGGGCTCGGTCGCGGCCCTCTCCGTGCTGGCCCTCGCCACCACCAAGCCGCGGGCCGAGCGGGCGTAGCGTCCCCGACTCCCGGCTCCGTTCCCCGGCCCGTCCCGTCCAAGCCGGCACCGTGATTCCCCGCGGCGCCGGTTTTTTTGGGTGCATGTGCGGCGAGGGGGCTGCCGCCAGGGCGGCAAGTCGTCCGTTTTTCGAGGTCATGAACGGAAATCCGCGCAGGGGCCCTTGTCGTGGACGGCCGGCGCACAACCTCGAAATACGGACGATTCTTACCTGCGGGTTTGCGTGGGTAGATCGCAGGGCACTTTGAATCGCGCGCATAGCCTCGGAAAACGGATGACTTCGCGCCCCGATCGCCGTGTATCGCCGATAGGCGGCCGGCACCTCCACCCGAGCTGGTAGTTCGATGAAGCTACCAGTCCACATGCGGGCGCCGTCCGCGCCTTCGGTAGAATGGCCCTCAATGTCGACTGAAACGCAAAGGAGCACCGATATGTGCGGAATCGTTGGCTATACCGGTCGTGACAAGGCGGCCGACATCCTCGTCACCGGCCTCAAGCGCATGGAGTACCGCGGCTACGATTCCGCGGGCGTGGCGCTCGAGGATCACGCCGCCGACGGCGCCTGCACGCTCGACGTCATCCGCCGCGTCGGCAAGGTCTCGGGCCTGGAGTCCGAGCTCTCCGGCCGCGAGCTCGACGCCATCTGCGGCATCGGCCACACCCGCTGGGCCACCCACGGCCGCCCCTCCGTGGCCAACGCGCACCCGCACATCAGCTGCGACGGCCGCATCGCCGTGGTGCACAACGGCATCGTGGAGAACTTCGCCGAGCTGCGCGAGGAGCTCGAGGGCCGCGGCCACACCTTCAAGTCCGATACCGACACCGAGGTCTTCGCCCACCTGATTGAGGAGTCCTACGAGGGCAACGCGGCCGCCGGCAAGCCCGGCACGCACGACCTCATGGCCGCCGTGCGCGAGGCCTGCACCTACGTGGTGGGCGCCTACGGCCTGGCCGCCGTCTGCGCCGACGAGCCCGGCGTGATCGCCGTGGCGCGCAAGGACAACCCCATCATCATCGGCCGCGGCGAGCACGGCAGCTACGTGGCCTCCGACGTGATCGCGCTCATCGACGCCACGCGCGACGTCGTGGTGCTGGAGGATGGCGAGTTCGCCCGTCTCACCCCCGATGCGGTGGAGTACACCGACGCCGAGGGCAACGCCATCGAGCCGGTCGTGACCCACATCGACTGGGACCTGGACATGGCGGAGAAGGGCGGCTACCCCGACTTCATGATGAAGGAGATCTGCGAGCAGCCACGCGTGGTGCGCGACACGCTGGTGGGGCGCCTGGCCGGTAACGGCGAGCTCGACATCGATGAGCTGGGCCTCACCTTCGAGGAGCTCAACACCGTGGACCGCGTGTACGTGATCGCCTGCGGCACGAGCTACCACGCCGGCCTCATCGCCAAGAACCTCATCGAGGGCTGGGCGCGCATCCCCACCGAGGTGGAGGCCGCCAGCGAGTTCCGCTACCGCAACCCCATCATCACCCCGTCCACCCTGGTGGTGGCGGTGAGCCAGTCCGGCGAGACGGCCGACACCTTGGCCGCCATCCGCGACGCCCGCATCAAGGGCGCCAAGGTCTTCGGCATCACCAACGTGGTGGGTAGCCCCGTGGCGCGCGAGAGCGACGGCGTCATCTACACCAAGGCCAACAAGGAGATCGCGGTGGCGTCCACCAAGAGCTTCATCGGCCAGGTGGTGTCGCTCACGCTGCTGGCGATGCTGCTGGCGCAGGTGAAGGGCAAGATCACCACCAAGCAGACGCACGTGCTGTTCAACGAGCTGGGCAACACTGCCGAGCAGATCCAGGAGATCCTGGACACGCAGGCCGACGCCGTGCGCGAGGCCGCGCTCGCCTGCAAGGACGCGCCCTCCGCGCTGTTCGTGGGCCGCGGCATGGGCGCCGCGGTGAGCAACGAGGGCGCGCTCAAGCTCAAGGAGATCAGCTACCTGCACGCCGAGGCCTACGCCGCCGGCGAGATGAAGCACGGCCCGATCGCGCTGATCGACCAGGACTTCCCGGTCATCGCCGTGGCAACCAAGAGCCCCACCTACGACAAGACCGTCTCCAACCTCAAGGAGTGCGAGGCCCGCGGCGCCAAGATCATCGCCGTGGCCACCGAGGGCGACGAGGACATAAAGCAGATCGCGGACCACGTGATCTACATCCCGCGCGTGCGCGACGCGTTCTCGCCCATCACCGCCACCGTGCCCTTGCAGCTGCTCGCCCGCGAGATCGCCATCATGCGCGGGTGCGACGTGGACCAGCCCAGGAATCTCGCCAAGAGCGTGACGGTGGAATAAGGCTGCGCCGCGTTGGCGTTTCGGCGCGCTCCGCGCCGGAAGATCCATGTGCCGGTGATGACGGGAGAAGATGGTGCGGGCTGCCTGCGGGCGGCCCGTTTTTGTGGGACGTTGGGATATCGGGACGGGGCGCCACTGCCACATATATCGGGACTGGTGCAGCCGGGGCCGGGCGCCCGGCCGCATGGGGAAGAGTGCAGCGACAACGAGACGTGAACAGTAACGCGCGCAAAATATACCCATCCCCGACAGTAATGTATCGATAAATTGTGATCGTCGAGATATCGATTATTCGACGATTCCATGGAAATGCTCTGGCAGGCTAAAGTATTACGCCCACAAACTCATTTTTGGTGTTGACTTACGCATCGAAAAAATGTAAAAAACCTGCCGTAAGTTTTCATTAACAGCCGTCTTGCAGGTAAGGGGAGAGCATGCGAGCGAAACGAGCTATCGCGATGGCGATGACCGGACTCATGCTGTTTGGAGCATCCCCGGTGCCCCAGATCTCCCAGGCGCTGACCATCCAGAACGCCGCCGCCGTCCGCCAGCTGATGAGCGCCTTCACCGCTTCGACCGCGTATGCCTCCGAAAACATGGGGGGGGGATTCGCTCCAGGTAGGCACCGCTTCAAGTGCCGAGACCAGCGGAGCTGACGCCGCGGGTCCGTCCGACGCGACCGGCTCCGGCGCCTCAACGGATAGCGTTTCCAACGCCGATGCCATCGCGGGCACCGATGCCCCTGCTCCCGCGGACGCCACCGCGGGCACCGATGCCCCTGCTCCCGCGGACGCCACCGCAGCAACCAACCAGCCCGCCGCCCAAACCGCCACGGATGCCATCGACGCCGACGCCACCGCCACCGCCGACGACGCCGCGCAGGACCTGGCGCAGCTCGCCGGCCGCGACTTCCAGGGCCAGGCCACCAAGACCATCAACGGCAAGACCTACATCCTCATCGGCACCGAGCAGCAGCTCCGCGCCATCGGTAGCGGCAAGAAGGTCATCGGCGGCACGGTCTACAAGATCAAGCAGAAGGTCGTCAACACGGGTTCCGTGCTGGTGCCCAAGCCTGAGTGGCAGGACGACGGCACTGAGGAGGTCGCCTATGCCGGCGACGCCGACCTTGCCGCCGGCGACACCCTCAAGGACGACGCCTTCAGCGACCACGACGGCGGCCTCAGCCTCATCCTCGGCTCCACGCGCACCAAGTACTATGTGAAGGACGCCGACGGCAACCGCAAGGACGTGTCGGACAAGGACTACGGCGCCAACACCGGCCTCACCTACACATCGGACGCCAACTACATCATCTTCCGCAACATCGACCTCTCGCAGAACGCCGCGGATTCCGGCAACACCGCCTGGACCCCGCTCATGTTCTTTGGCACCATGCTCGGAGCCGCGCCCACGGCGGACGCATCGGCAACCGCCGGTTCTCTCTGGGACGGCATCGGCGCCGACGGCATCTCCACCAACGACACCGCCCAACGCCCCGTGATCTCCAACGTCACGGTGCGCCAGACCGGCACGCTGAACCCCAATGAGCAGCAGGGCATCGGCTTCTTCGCATCCATCAACAGCAAGACCGAGCTTTCGAACGGCGCGCTTCAAAACGGCGCGGCGGCGACCGTCGCCAACATCAAGCTCCAGAACGTCTCCGTGAAGAACGAGTCGACTAAAGCCGAGGTTCCCAAAACGCTGCTGGGGTCGCTCACCACGGTGGTCGGCATTCTGCTCGAGAGCCTCACGCACCTGCTCGGCATCGAGCTCCACCTGGACAAGCTGCTCTCGCTCTACGCCGAGAATCCGTCGAACCTCGCGACCGGCGCGTTCGCAGGGCGCGTCTACGGCAAGGTCACCGTGAAGGACTGCGCGGTGGAGGATGCGTCGGTGTCCAGCGCGGCGAGCATGACGGGCGGCTTCGTGGGCTCCGTCGAGGGTTCGACGGACTACGCGCTCAAGGGTGTAAACACGCTCGTCAACATCCTGACGAAGATCCTCAACACCATCCCGTTCGTGGGTTTGGGCGACCTGGTGAACTGGCTGCTTTCCAGCACCCTCATGCTGGACAAGCTCGTGCCGCTCGCGTACTACAACCCGGTTATCTCCGGCTGCGACGTCACGGATCTCAAAGACGGCACCGTCATCGGCAACGCCGAGAACGCGTACGCCGGCGGCTTCGTGGGCGCGCAGGTCGGTGCCATCATCGAGAACTCCTCCGTGACCAGCCAGAATGCCTTCACCGTGCGCGGAACCGACTACGTGGGCGGCTTCGCGGGCGTAAGCCGCAACGGCAACGTGGGCGGCCTGATCGAGAGCCTCGGCGTGGAGCTGCTTTCCCTGCTGCGCCCGCAGAGCCTGATCGAGGGCTCGTCGCTGAACGCTCCCGTTACCGTCGTGGCCGAGCGCTACGCCGGCGGCTTCACCGGCGCCATGGCGAACTCGTACGCCGTCAACAACGCGGCGGCCGGCATCGTCTCCGTCGGCGCCAGCAAGAGCAACGCGGGCGGCTTCACCGGTTGCGCCTCCGTGGGCTGGGGCCTGGAGCTCGGCACGGATGACACCTCCAGCACGAACCTCATCAAGAGCCTCGGAAGTTCCGTGGCGTCCCTGCTCCAGGGCGGCTGGCTGCAGTCCAACAACGCCGGCGACCTGCTGAGCCTGGCGGGGGTGAAGAGCTCCGACGTGCTCGGCTGCCAGGTTGAGGCGACGAGCGTGACCTCCGACGGCGACTACGCGGCGGGCCTCGTGGCCCAGGGGTCCGGCGTGGTCATCGCGCCCTCCTCTCAGGCCAACGTGGGTAAGCTCTCCTTCTGGCGCAACAAGAACCCACGCACGCTGCCGGCCGAGCGCGCGACCAAGGTCGCGGGGCTCAAGACCGTCACGGCGAAGGGCGGCTTCGCGGGTGGAATCGCGGGCAGCCTGCGCCCGGCCACGGTGGCGGCGCTGCTTAACGACACGCTCGGCGTCGGTGACCTCACGGACCTCAAATCCGAGGACGCCATCGCCATGTTCACCGTCGACCAGGTGACGCTGGCCGGCGCGACGGACGAGGGCATGGTCGTCTTTGCGGGCAAGCTCTACGCCGGCGGCGCCATCGCCTTCGCCACGGGTGGCAACGTGATCAAGACCAAGCTCGAGAACGTGGCCTCGGTCGAGGCGGGAAGCAGTGCGGGCGGCTTCATCGGCGCGTCCGGCCCGGGCGAGGCCGTGGGCGCCTCGGGTATCAACCTGCTGGGGCTCGTCAAGCTCTCGGGCCTGCTCTCCGTGGCCCAGTACTCCTCCGTGAACGTGACGGCGTCGACCGTCTCGGGTGTCACGGCCGGCATGAAGGTCACCGCGACCGGCAAGAACGTTGACGATTCCTCCTATGTGGCGGGCGGTTTCTTCGGCCAGGCGAACAGCTCCAAGGCCACGGACGTGCATGTGTACGCGCTTGCCTCCGTGACGGCTCCGAGCGAGAACGGCGTGGCCGGCGGCTTTGTGGGCGAGTCCACCACGGGCGGCCTGGTCGACGCGCTCTCCGACTCCCAGTACTCGAGCATCCTGAGCCTCATCAAGATCGACCACCTGCTCGGCGCAGTGCCGTATCTCATTCCCAACTATCGCAACGCCACCACGCGCTTCGTCAACGGCGGCAGCGTGTCCGCCGACACGGCGGGGGGCTTCGCGGGCGATTTCCAGAGCGGCAAGGTCAACATCTTCAGCGCGGACGATCTCAAGGACGACGTGCTGGCGGAGGCGAAGGAAGCGGTCGAGACCTCGCCTTGGGGCGTCATCAACATCGATCACGTGGCCGGTGGCGCGTTCGCTGGCGGCTGGGGCGGCAAGGTGACCTCGGGCGCGCTGGCTACGGCGGGCAAGGGCGGCCTGCAGGTGCTCGGCGGGCTCAGTAACCTCGGGCTCAGCGTAAACGCCACCCAGCTCCTCTCCGCCGTGCAGGCGTACGTGCCCCTCATCAACCGCTCCGGCGTGCGCACGGACGCGGCGACGGTCGCGGCCGACACCTCGGACGCCAAGCCGACCGACGCCGCCAACCCCGGCCTCGTCGTCTCCGCCTCGCGCCTGGATGGCGAAATCTCCCAGTCCGGCACCGCCGGCGGGTACATCGGCTACGGCTCCGGCGTGCAGGTGAGCCACTCCAGCGTGACGCAGCTGCGCCATACCGCGGTGACCGAGCCCAAGGAGCTCGAGGGTGCGGACGGCGGCAGCTACTTCGATGACGACAAGAGCTCCTACGCCGTCACCGCCCCGCGCTACGCCGGCGGATACATCGGCCACATGGACGTGGGTTCCGCGGCCTCCGTGGGCGACGGCCTGTCGCTGCTGGGATCGAGCCTGCAGCTCACCGACGCGCTGGGCGTGGTGCGCGCCGTGGTCTCCACCATCGAGCACTCCGACGTGAACGGCGGCACGGGAGGTTTCGCCGTGCGCGCGAGCTCCGGTGCCACGGGCTCCGAGATCGGCGACGCGGGCGGCTTCGCGGGTCTCGTCTCCGGCGGGCACATCCAGGATTCCAACTCCTACAACTTCTCCTATGTGGTCGGCCAGATCTCCTCGGGCGGCTATGCCGGGCGGATCGAGCCGGGCGACGTGGCGCGCGTGCTGGGCGAGTTGAACACCGGTAAGGACAACGAGTCCGCGCTGGCCAAGCTGCTGCACGGCCTGGTGAGCACCAACGGAGCCCTCGCGTCGCTCGTGCAGGACTTCGTGCCCACGGTTCGCAACTCCGAGACCACGTCCATTCCCTGCGGCGGCGCCGTGCGCGCGCAGGCCGCCAGCACCGAGAGCGTGCAGCGCGGCATGGCAGGCGGTTACGTGGGTCATAATCTGGGCGGTCACATCTGGGGCACCAGCAACGCGCCGTGGACGAGCGCCGCGTCGTGGGAGTCCGAGAAGGACGGCAGCAACCACTACACCGGCACCCGGCGCGACGCCATGGCCGAGCGTATCCGCAGCGTCTACGGCGCCGAGATGGCCGGTGGCTTCACGGGCTTCATGGAGCCCGGCGACACCGCCAAGACGGGAAGCGTCAGCCTGCTCTTCGGGCTGGTGAAGGCCGACAACCTCCTGGGCGCCCTGCAGGTGGCCTATCCCACCGAGGAGAACACGCAGGTCACGGGCCCCTTGCGCGGTATCGCGCTGGATACGTGGAACGCGTGGGTCGAGGCCGTGGGCAAGCACGGCTACTACGGCGAGAAGTTCACGACGTTCGATTCCCAGGACGCTTTGAACGCCTTCGTGGCCGACTACGTCTACGGCACCAACGTGGTGGCTGGGCGCAGCACCTACGAGAACAAGGCGAACGCCATGCACGGCGGCGTGGCCGGCGGCTACGTGGGCCTTATGCGCGGCGGCACCGTCACCAACGGCCAGGCGGTAGACACCAAGACCGTCACCGCCATGCGCGCGGCGGGCGGCTTCGCGGGTCGCATGGAGACGGGCGGCGCGCTCGAGCTGGGCGGCGTGAAGGTGCTCGGACTGAGCCTCAACCTGGGGCAGCTGCTCAACGTGGCGCAGGTGCTGGTGCCTGTTGTGAAGAGCTCCAGCGTGACGGGCTTCCGCACGGGCATGACCGTGTCGGCTACCGGTGTCGACGCAAAGCACGACTTGGGCTTTGCGGGCGGCTACGTGGGCTACGCCTCGGGCTCGCAGCTGTGGGGCGACGCCACGTTCTCCGATGCCGACGAGGATGCCGACCGCTGGTCCATCGGCGCCACGCACAGCGGCTACACCGCTACGGGCGACAACGTCACCAACCTGCGCCGCGTCTCGGGCGCTAACTGCGTGGGCGGCTACGCGGGCGCGCTCGTGGCGGCGGGCGTGGCCGACGTGAACACCAATGCATCCTCTGGCCTGCTGCAGGGCATTCTGGATGCGCTCATCTCCACTCCGTCCAGCCTGGCGCAAGTGCTGCAGGCCACCGTGACCACGGTGCGCGGCGCGCACGTGAGCGCCGTGACGGCGGGGGAGGGCGCAACCGAGGCGCAGCAGAACGCCGCGGGCTGGGGCTTCACCGTGGACGGCTCCTACAAGGATGGCGATACCGCCAAGTATGCCTACGCCGCGGGTGGCTTTGCCGGCGTGATGCAGGCTGTGGTGGCCGGCTCCAAGGATGGCGTGGCCCCCGACGTCACAAAATCGCTCTCCGTCACCGGTTTGCGCGGCGTCGAAGGCGGCCAGTTCGCGGGCGGTTTCGTGGGCCAGGCGGAGGTGTCCAGCGTGGCGTCACTCGGTGGCTCCAACGAGGGCGATCAATCCACCAACATCCTGCTCAGCTTGGTCAAGGCGGGCAACATCAGCGCGCTCGACGCGTTCCGCACCTATATCTACCATGCGAGCGTGAAGGGTGTGGCCGACGGCTTTCAAGTCCGTGCGCACGACAGCAGCCAGCAGGGCACGCTCAGCGAGAAGCGCTTCACGGGCGATGCCGGCGGCTTTGCCGGATCGCTCGCCAACGGCAGCGTGAAGAACGGCACGGTCACGGGTCTGAACTCGGTGGCAGGCGTCAACTACTCCGGCGGCTTTGTGGGCCACATGGGTAAGTCGGGCACGGTGGACGTGGACAAGCTCGGTGTGTCCCAGCTTCTCGGCCTGACCGCTGGCGTGGCCGACGTGTGGGGAGCGCACGTGGAGGACTGCTCGGTGACGGGCATCGCCGACGGCTACACCGTGACCTCGGCTCATGTCGGCGGGGGCGGCTACGGCGCCGGCACGGATGCCGCGACCGGCCGCGAGGTCGCGGGCGGCTTTGCCGGCCTGGCCGACCTCGCGCGCATCAAGAACTCCACGGCCACCAACCTCAAGCTCGTGAAGAGCGGGGAGATCGCAGGCGGCTTTGTGGGCGAGACGCTCCACGCCTACCTGGTGAACGCCGAGGTCAGCTCCGGCTTGGTCGACGCGGTTCTGAAGGTCGTGAACGCGCTGGTCAAGATGCTCTACCTGCCCGAGGCCGAGCGCCTGGACGCCATCGATTTGGACCTGGGGCCGATCCTCCAGCTCAAGGTGCTCTCGGACGGCGATGCGCTGTACGTGAACCTGCTGGGCCTGAAGATCGCCGTCGCGCTTTCCCGGGCCGATGGGAACGGCGCACAGACGGATGTGGCCATCGTCGCCATCGGCGACTCCGTGATCAAGCTTCCTTGCTCCAAGGACGGCATCGACACGGACGGCAACCGCGCCGAGGTGTCGGTACAGCTGTTCAAGGCCAACCGCACGGTAGTCGAGAGCTCGTCCGTGACGGGCATCGCCACGGGCTACGACGTGTTCGGCGGCGGGGCGTCGCAAGACGCGGACGGCACGCCGAACCTGAAGACCGGCTATGCGGGCGGCTTTGTGGGCCACAACGACGAAGGCCGCATCTCCGCCTCCACCATGACGTACTGCGACGTGGTGCGCGGCACGAGCGGGCTGGTCGATCCGTTCTCCAACACCACGCTGCAGAGCGTGTGGGCGTTCAATAGCGTGAAGAACATCTTGGGGCCGGTCGATAACGGCAACGGCGGGCAGGCGTACAACTCCTACACCGTGTACCGATCTGCCGACGAGGCGCTGACGCAGGCGCTGACGGTTGATGGGTCTCAAAAGATCGCCGATCGCGAAGCCGACGCTACCACCGGGATGGATTCCTTCAAGGTGAACCTCTATGAGGTCGTGAACTGCTACGACCCCGCCGCCGTGAACAGCGGCGCTGCCGGCGACGACAAGACCCAGTGGGTGGGCATCAAGGATGCCGTGCGCTCGAATGGGCAGTCGGGTGAAGCCGCAGCGTCCAAGAAGCTGGACGTGTACGTGAGCGCCGCCAAGGCCGTGCTGATGCGGGACACCCCGGTGCCCGACAACGCCGGCGGGATCACGCCCGAGCCGGGCGAGGGCCAAGATCCGTGCGACACCTACGTGAACCTTACGCTGCAGAAGGTGTGGGACGACCAGGGCGACAAGGCCGGCCTACGTCCTGCGAGCATCAAGCTGACCGTGGTGGCGTTCTACAGGGACGCGGACGGCAAGACGGTGACGCCCGGTTCGCTGAAGCTTGGGGACGGCACCGAGTGGACGAACCCGCACGAGGTGGTGCTGACCGCCGACGACGCGTCCAACTGGTCGGACACCTGGCGCACAGTGCTCAAGGGTCTGCCGGTGGCCGTAGAGGGTGCCGACGGCACCGCGCGCTACCTGAGCTACGCGGTACAGGGCGAGGGCGTGGCGGCGAGCGATGCCGCGCAGCCCGGCGTGCAGTTCGGCAAGGTTGAGGACGGTCATACCGCGTACGTGACGCCCGAGCAGGCCGGCTACAGCTCCGCGGTGGGTTCCGAGGCCAACACCCTCACGATCACCGTCACCAACACCCATCGCGATGCCCTGCCCGATACGGGCGGCAAGGGCATCTGGCTGCTCCTGATGATCGGTGCGGCGGTGGGCTGCGCCGGGGCCTATGAGGCATGGCGTCGGCAGCGGGCGCGGCAGGGGAGGGCGCCTCGTGCGGCCTCCGGGGGTTCTGCCTGACGGGCCGCCGCTGCACGCGAGGCACGCGGATGAGTATGCGTATTAACGCGAGCCGGCGAGTTCGGCGTCGCGAGGTAATAGCTATGGGTTCAATTGGGAAGATAGCGAGAAAGGAAGCTGAATGAGCACTATCTTCAAGAAGGCGGCCGCGCTGTTTGCGCTCGTGGCCGTGGTGCTGGCCGGCGTCGTGTCCGCCACGCCCGCGTATGCTGAGGGGGCTGGCAAGCTCACCGTGACGAGCACCGATGTCGGGTTCAACGGTGCCAAGGTCGACGCGTGGCAGATGTTCACGGCGAAGAAGAACGGCAGCACGTACACGTTCGAGGTTGCTGAGAGCTGGAAGAACTTCTTCACGAACACGGCTGACGGTTATCCGAGCATCAAGGATAACGCGGACTTCGACGCGAACGCGGCCGATTATGTGCGCAAGCTGGAGGAGGAGAACAACGCGGCCAAGCTCGATACGTTTGCCAAGCTTGCTGCTGCCTGGGCTAAGGATAACAGCATCGCCGCCACCGCCAATGCTGCCGCTGCCGGTACGCCAGCGGATAACCCCACGAGCTACGTTGCCACGTTCTCCAATCTCGATTTCGGTTACTACCTGGTGAAGCCCTACGCTTCCGGCGAGAAGCCCGGCAGCTCCCGCGGCACCGACGCTATGCTCATCAGCGTCGTCGACGACAATGCCACCATCACCCTCAAGAACACCTACCCGACCGTCGACAAGACGGTCGAGGGTGACAACAAGGGCGACGGCGCCCAGGTGGGCGACAAGGTGACCTTCACCCTGACCTCCAAGGTGCCCGACACCTCCGAGTTCAGCAGCTACACCTTCAGGCTGAAGGATACGCTTTCCGAGGGCCTGACGTTCAACAACGACGCCAAGGTCACCATCGGTGGCACCGAGCTGACGGGATCCGACTACACGGTGACCCAGCCGTCCGCGGAGAACGGCAACACGGTCACCTTCGACCTGTCTAGCTACATCAAGCCCGCGAACGGTACTTCCTCTGCCAAGGCTGGCGACACCATCACCGTCACCTACACCGCGACGCTGAACGAGAAGGCCAGCACGGATACGACCAACGGCAACACCAACTCCGCCAAGGTCGAGTACACCAACGGTCCGACCACGGATGACATCGGTACGTCCACTCCGTCCGTGACCCATACCTACACCTTCCACTTCGATCTCAAGAAGGTTGATGGCGACAAAAAGGCGTTGGCAGGCGCCGTGTTCCAGCTGATGCGCAAGGGTACCGGCAACAGCTACTCGGTCGTGAAGCTCTTCGCGGTTACGTCTGACGGCACCACTTCTTACCGTCCGGCCAAGACCGATGACGAAGCCGGCGCCACTGACACCGTTACGACCCCTGATGACGGCGTCATCAAGTTTACTGGTCTGGACGATGGAACCTACAAGCTCGTCGAGACCCAAGCTCCGGAGGGTTACAACAAGGCAGCGGACACCGAGTTCACCATTCATGCTACTTACAAAGATGACGGCACGCTCAACACCTGGAGCATTGACAACGTCACCGACGGAACGATGACCATCGTTAACCGCAAGGGCACCCTGCTGCCCTCCACCGGCGGCATGGGCACCGTGATCTTCACCGTTGCGGGCTCCGCGATCGTCATCGCCGGTGCGGCGTGGTTCGCCGCCCGTCGCCGCGCGCAGAACTAGCGCTCGCAACCTGAGCTGGGCTGACACGCTTTGAAGCGCCTGCGCGACATATTTCCCCTGGCCGTGGTGCTGGTGGGGCTCGCCATCATGGCGTACCCCACCATCTCGAACTTCCTTGTGGAGCGCAACGCCTCCCGGGTTGTCTCGGGCTACGAACAGGCCGTGGCCGGTCTCTCCGATGAGGAGGCCCAGGCTATGATCGATGCCGCGCGGGCGTACAACGCCCAGCTTGCGGGACTTGCCGGCATCCCTGCCGATCAAGGCGGCGCGGATGCCGGCACCGTCTCGTCCTCTGCGCTGAGCGGCGAGTACAACCAGCTGCTCAACCTCAACGGCGACGGCATGATGGGCTACATCACCATCCCGCGCCTGGACGAGACGCTGCCCATCTACCACGGCACCGACGAGGCCACGCTCCAGACGGGCGTGGGCCATATCGACACCTCGTCGCTGCCCGTGGGCGGGGCCAGCACGCACGCGGCCCTGTCGGGGCATCGAGGGCTGCCGTCCGCCAAGCTTTTTACGGACCTGGACCAGATGAAGAAGGGCGACATTTTCTTCGTCCGCGTGCTCAAGAGCACATTCGCCTACCAGGTCGACCAGATCGAGACCGTCCTGCCCGACCAGACGGAATCGCTCGACATCACCGCCGGGAGCGACTACGTGACACTTGTCACCTGTACGCCGTATGGCATCAATTCTCATCGTTTACTGGTGAGAGGGCATGCCATACCGTATAAGGCTGACATGGATTCACAGGTGGGCGTGCCCGGCAATCCAATCAACATTCCCTTGCCCTACCTTGCTCTGATGATTGCGCTGGCGGTGCTTGCCGTACTGCTCGCGTCGATGCTGATCGGGCGAGGGATCGGGGCGCGGCAGGTGGGGAGCTCGCGCGGCGCAGCTGGTACGGGGGAGTCGCGCGCGGTGGCGCTGCCCGGCAGCTCGGTTCGCGGGCACGGCGCTGGCTCGGCTGGGGCGCACGGCGCGCACGATTCGACAAGGAGGGGCTGCCATGGTGGCAAGCACATGCGATAACGGTACGTGGGCTTCGCGCCGTCTTGGTGGCGGTGCCTTTGCGGGCACCTGGTTTCGGGCGGTTCGGCGCGCGTTCCTCCCCTTGGCGCTCGCCGTCTTCACGTGCGCCGGGTTGTTTGCGGCCGCTGCGGTCGTGCCGCGGGTGGCGGCCGCCGCTCCGAGGGGATCGGTTTCCCTGTCCGTTGTCGCTGAGGACGCTCGCGGCTCTCACCAGCTCGCGGGGGATACATTCACCCTGGTACGGGTTGCGACGGCGCGGGTATACGACGGCGGCGACGGTCAGTCCGCGGGCGTGGCGTACACCATGGCGGCTGGCTTCGAGCGTTACGACCGCGATTGGGCGTCGCTTCCCGCGTCTGACGTCGCTGCGGCGGCGCGTGATCTGGCGCAGGCCGCGCGCGATGCGGGGTTGCTTGATGCCGGCGTGTCGCAGAGGGTGCCGCAGGGTGCGCGAACGCTGACGTTTTCCGGTCTTGATAGCGGCCTGTACCTGGTGGCACGAACTGGTGTGGCCGATGCCAACAAGGGCCTGGCCTGCGATCCCGTACTGGTCTCCGTACCGTTGCTAGAGAACGGCACGTTTACCTATGACGTGGATGTCGAACCTAAGTTCGAGTGGGAGGATGTCGACCATCCCGGTGGCAACGGTGGCGGCACAGGGGCCGATCAGGGCATGCCTGGCTGGTTGCCCAAGACCGGCGACTACGTTATCGGTGTGGTATGCCTGCTGGTGGCAGGCGGTTCCATCGCCGTCCTCATCGGTCGTCTCCTGCGCGAAAAGCGCGCCTGATTGGGATAAAAGCACCACGTTCGAATGTCTCACGACCAAGACGAGGGTGGTGCAAGGGCGACGTAGGCCAGCCCAGGAATCTCGCCAAGAGCGTGACCGTGGAATTAGGCTGCGCCGCCCCGCCCGGAAGATTCGAGAAGCCCGAGGGCCCCGTTCGCGCGGGGCCCTTTTCCATGCCCCGACGCGGGCGCGACAAGCCGTCCCGGGGCTGTGCGTGCGCGTCCGCCGATTGCCGGGTCCCGTGCGGGGTCGATGTGGGAAACTAGTAGCAGTCTGCACGTATGGCGGCGCGGCCGCCCGAGGGATGGGAGCGGCAATGCCGGATTCCAAGCACTACTTCATCGGTATCGACGTGGGTGGCACCTCCGTAAAGCTCGGCCTGTTCGGTGAGGACGGGACCCTGCTGGGCAAGGTGAGCGTGCCCACCCCTCCGCTCATCGACCAAGACGGCTACGACGCCGTGATCAGCGGTATCGACAAGCTCACCGGCGAGGCCGGCGTGCTGGGGCCCTTCGTGCGCGGCATCGGCCTGGCCATCCCCTGTCCCGTGCCCGCCAGCGGCGAGATCAACTTGCAGGCCAACATCCAGATCGATGCTCCCGGCCTGCGCGACGCGCTTTCCGCACGCTGCCCGCACGCCGCGATCAAGTTCGGCAACGACGCCAACGCCGCCACCATGGGTGAGCTGTGGCAGGGTGCGGCCAAGGGCACCAAGAGCATGGTCATGGTGACCATCGGCACCGGCGTGGGCGGCGGCGTGGTGGTGAACGGCGACGTCGTGGAGGGCGTCGTGGGCGCCGGCGGCGAGATCGGCCATATGTGCCTGAACCCCGACGAGACCCGCACCTGCGGCTGTGGCGGCCACGGCCACCTGGAGCAGTACGCCAGCGCCACCGGCGTGGTGAGCAACTACCTGGCCGAGTGCGCCGCGCGCGGCGTGGAGCCCATCGAGCTCACCGGCCCCTCGGATTCCCGCTCGGTGTTCCAGGCCTGCCGCGAGGGCGACGAGGTCGCCTGGGCAGCGGTGGAGACCATGACGGATTACCTGGGCCGAGCGCTCGCGCTCATCGCGGACATCGTGGATCCCGAGGCGTTCGTGCTGGGCGGCGGCGCCTCCGCCTCGGCCGATGTCTACCTGGCCAAGCTGCGCGAGAAGTATCGCGCCTACGCCCTCCCCGTGAGCTGCGGCACGCCCATCGAGGTGGCCTCGCTGGGCAACGACGCCGGCATCATCGGCGCGGCCTACCTGGCCCTGCGCGCCAGCACGCTGAGCAAGCTGTAGCGCCCGCGCCTTCCGCCCGAACCCGGCTTCCCGGCGACTGGGAAGCCGGGTTCGGGCATAACGCGACCTCGAGAAGCCGAAATCGCGCGACCGGAAGCCGGTTCGCGCGCGATTTCGGCTTCTCGCGCCGCGAGGCGGCGCCTTGGTGCTAGCTAAGCGCCGCCGAGAATCCCGCAAAGTCCGTGGTCTGCATGAGCCGCATCACGCGATCGATGTCCGAGAACGTGTCGATGATGAGGTCGAGCGCGTCGCGAAAGTGACGCATATCCGCATCCGCGATGCCTATGAGCAGCACGAAATTCACGTCGTGGCGCCCCCAGGGAATCGCCTTTTCGTTGTGGAGCACCGAGATGAACGAGCGCTCGGGCGACTTGCCGATGGCGTGTGGGACTGCGAGGCGGTCGGTGAAGGCGGTGGAGCTCACCTGCTCGCGCAGCAGGACGTCCTCGACGAACGCCTCGTCGGCGAGCCCCTCCTTGCGGGCGAGAGCGCCCAGCAGGCTGATGGCGGATGTCGCGTCGATGATCTCGTCGCGGTTCCTCAGATAGAGCTCGGGTCGAAGGATGGCTTGCAAAAAGCCCGCAGCCTCGCGGCGCCTCCGCTCTTCGAGCAGGTCCGCCAAGCCGTCGCGGACCTTACGCAAGTTTTGCTTGGTGAGAATGGGCCCGATAAGGATCTTGAGCGCCCGCTCGACGGGCACGTCGATAGTGGCGATCACGACATCGGCTTCGGGGCGGCTCGCGAGATAGCCGTCGTAGCTCATGACGCCCACGATCGCGACGTCGCCCTCGAGCGCACGACGCAGGTCCTCCACCAGGCGCTGGGCGAAGTCGTGGTACTCCTCCACGATCACCACGGCGGTCACGGTGCCTGCCGGCACGCTCGCCCGCTCAAAATAGGCTCCTATGTGGAACGCGATGAACGCGATCTCGTTCTCGCAGAGCTCGATGTCCATGACCTGCGAGAACCGGTGCGCGATGAAGACCGCCATATCGTAGACGGGGGCGTATTCGCGCTTGATCTGCCCGGCAAGAGGGTTGGGGTAGCTCACGCGGTAGATGGCCCGTTGGTACGCGTTGTGCATATGCAAAATGAGCTGCAGCCGCATCTGCTCGTCGATTACCGGGGGAATGCTGTAGCGCTGGCCGCACTCGGCGAGTATCTGGATGACCATGTCGACGAACGAGCGGTCCATGAGCCCTGTGAGCTTTTCCAAATCGAGCTCGGCGTAGTCGTATCGCTCGATGGAGAGGGCGATGAGCAGGACGATCTGCTGAAAGTCGGCGTCGGGGATGCTGCAGCCGAACTCGTCCTCGAAGTAGCGCGCGACCTTGCCCGCGCACGCCATGATCGCCGTGCCCTGCTCGAGCTGTTGGGCAATGTCGCGCCCACCGGCATCCTGTTCGCGTTCTCCCAAACCGTTGTTCCCGGTGAGCCGGATGATGATTACGAGCAGGTGGACGAGCAGGTTGGATAGGGCGTAGTCGTTGATGAAGAGCTCCGCCCGCTGGAATATGTCTACCAGGCGGCTCATGATCCCCGGAACGTCGAACGCGGGGAACATCTCCTCAAGCGTGCGCGTGGACGTGAAGTAGCCGTAGTTGCCATGTGTGGCGAGGTATCCCAGCAGGCGTCGCTTGTCCGCCTCCTTGCCCATGAGCGCCATGTTGAAATCGTGCGTCTCGCAGGCGAGGTTGAACTGCGCGAGGAGGCGGCGTGCCCGGGGCATCACGCCGCTCGCGAGCGTGCTCTCAGAGATGAAGAGCTCGTCGGCCAGCTCGAAGGCGGAGAGGGGAGCGGCGGCGCCCACGAGCCTGGTGATGACGTGCTGGACGCGCGCATCGATGGTCGGGGTGGCCCCGGCGGGCGTCGCGGCGGCCGATGATGGGGCGCGCCCGACCTCGGGCGCGCCGACACCGCTCCGCGCCAGCCGATAGCCCTCGCGCGAGGACTCGATCGATATGCTCCCGCCCGCGTTGAGCTCCCCTACGTAGGTCCGGACGCTGCGCTCGCTCGTGCCGAGCATCTTCGCCAGCGCCGTGCCGGTGACCCAGCCCGTCGCGCCTTGCAGTGTGGCTGCCAACCGATCGAGGCGCTCCTGCTTTTTCGAGGCCATGCCGATGGACCCCTTCCATGCGAGGAATAGTTTGACCCCATGATACCGTCCCGCCCCATACTCCCTCCCGCCGCGATTTTCCGCCTAGGCGGAAAGGTCGCCGTCTTTCCGCGAGCGCGGAAAGAAGTGCGTTCGCGCCGTGCTGCCCCTCCCCGTATAGTGCGGCCATGCACCGAGGAGGACGGGTCGACACGGAACCCGGTGCGTGTAGACGAACGTTTAGGGAAGGGAGTTCCCCATGGCAGATGAGAACGGCACCGTGCGCATCCTGCTCGCTTGCGGTATCGGCGCCTCGACGGGCTTCATGGCCGCCGGCATGCGCAAGGTTGCCAAGGAGCAGGGGCTCGATTGCACCATCAAGGCGGTCAGCAAGTCTGAGATCATGGATTACGCCGACAAGATCGACGTGTTGCTGCTCGGCCCGCACTTCGCATCCGAGGTGCCCGAGATCCAGACCCAAGTCGCCGGCCAAGGCGTGAAGGTCATGGCCATCGATCCCGACTACTACGCCGCGCTCGACGGCGAGAGCATCCTCGAGGATGCCTTCGACCTGCTTGAAGACGAAGATTAGGAGGCGGTTATGCTCCAAAGGTTCATGGAGACCATCCAGGGCTGGATCACCTCCCACATCGTCCCGGTGATGAACAAGCTCACCTCGACCTACTGGTTCGGTGTGATTTCCGATGCGGTTCTCTACATCGTCCCGTTCTCCATGGTCTCGGCGATTCCCAGTTTGTGGAACATCGCGCGTCGTTTCGTTACCGTCCTGCCCGACATCTCGCCGCTCACCACGTTCTCCTTCGGTCTGGTGGGAATGTTCATGGCCTTCATCATCCCGCATAACGTGGCGGTGAAGGAGGGTCGCAAGGACCGCTCCATGATCGCCGGCTTCACCGGTATCGGCGCTTTCATGCTTTGCATGAACCCCGTCGTGCTCGAGGATGGCAGCTATGCCTTCACGATGGCCAAGTTCGGTGCCGGCGGTATGTTCACCGCTATGGTCGTGGGCTTCGTGGTGGGCTTCATCTACAAGCGCATGGCGCGCATGAGCTTCTTCGGCGAGGACAGCGTGATTCCCGACTTCGTGAAGAACTGGTTCGACAACATCATCGCGGTACTGCTGTCGCTTTTCGCCGCATGGGTCGTCACCAACCTGCTTCAGATCGACGTGTTCAGCGCCGTCTCGATTATTCTGTCCCCGGTGACCAACTTCGCCCAGACGCTGCCGGGCACCATCGCCATCCCGCTCGTCATGGACACGTTCTACTTCTTCGGCATCTCCGGTTGGGTGTTCTCACCCATCCAGCAGTCCATCCAAAAGGCGGCGCTCGCCGAGAACATGTCCGCTTTCGCTGCCGGTATGGCGCCCGCGAACATCAACGCCTACGGCATCACCCGCTATATCATGATCGGCGGAGAGGGCGCCACCCTGCCGCTCGCGATCTACATGCTGTTCGCCAAGTCCAAGAAGAACCGCACGCTCGGCCGCGCCACCATCATCCCGTCTATCTTCAACATCAACGAGCCACTCGTGTTCTCGACCATCGTGGCGAACCCCTTCATGTTCATCCCGATGGTGCTGCAGGCGATCATCCTGCCCGCGAACACCTACCTGTGGATGAGCATGGGCTGGGCCGGCATGCATGTCGAGAACTTCGATATGAACTTCCTGCCCAACGCCGTGTCCGCCTTCTTCATGTCCGGCGGCGACTGGCACAACATCGTGCTGGTCTGCGTGAATCTGGCCATCGCCGCGCTCCTGTGGTTCCCGTTCTTCCGCGCGGCTGACGCCTACCAGGTGAAGCAGGAGGAGAAGCAGGCCGAGGAGAAGGCCGCCAAGAAGGCTGCCAAGAAGGCCGCTCGCGAGGCCAAGCGCGCCGCCAAGCTCGCCGAGGCCGAGCGGGACGCCGCAGGTGAGCCTGCCGACCAGCCCGTCATCCCCGCAACGCGGTAACCGTATCGATTGGGGGCGGTGCGCCGACATCCACCGCCCCCCTGTTGAAAGGTGTGACCACACATGTCAGAAGAGCAGAAGATCGACGTCCCCACCGTCGCGATGGGTGTGATCATCAACGCGGGCGATGGCCGGCTGGCCATCGATCGGGCCATGGACGCTTTATCTGCGCTCGACTTCGAGACGGCGGAAGCCCAGCTCGCCGAAGCCGACGCCAAGATCCTTGCCGCCCATAAGGCACAGACCGAGATGATTCAGCGCGAAGCGGGCGGCGAGAAGGTCGACTTCTCGATCCTGCTCGTGCATGCCCAGGACACTCTCATGACCATCGCCGCCGAGTTGCATATGGCCAAGAAGATGATGCCCGTGGTGCGGGCGCTCGCGGCCGCTGCCGGCAAGTAGATTCTCCATCCATCCCTTTCCAGAAAGGACCACATCATGATCGACCTCAAGAGCTATGACTTCGGCACCGCGTTTCCCAAGGGGTTCCTGTGGGGCGGCGCCACCGCGGCCAACCAGATCGAGGGCGCATGGAACGAGGGCGGCCGTGGGCCTGCCGTGTCCGACTACGTGATCTTGCTCGACCGCGAGACATGTGCTCGCGAGGGTATCGTCGAGGGCGGCAACCTCAACTCCGTTACCCGCCAGCAGCTCGCCCGCCGCAAGGCCAATGAGGCGGATTACGATTTCCCCAAGCGCCGCGGCATCGATTTCTACCACACCTATGAGCAGGATATCGCCCTGCTCGCCGAGATGGGTTACAGCGTGTTCCGCATGAGCATCTCTTGGAGCCGCATCTTCCCCAACGGTGACGACGTCGAGCCCAACGAGGAGGGCCTGACCTTTTACGATCGCGTCTTCGACTGCTGTCGTGAGCACGGCATCGAGCCCATGGTGACGCTGAACCACTTCGATATGCCGCTCCACCTGGCCGAGGAGTACAACGGTTTCGCGAGCCGCCATGTGGTGGACGCCTTTGAGCGCTATGCCGAGACGGTCTTCACCCGTTACAAGGGCAAGGTCAAGTATTGGATGACCTTCAACGAGATCAACCACGTCTATGCCAATCCCTGCACCTGCTGCGGCGTGATCTTGGACGACGACGGGACCGGCAACCCCTACGTGGGCCGTTGGGATATGAAGTTCCAGGTCGCCCACAACCAGCTCGTCGCCTCAGCGAAGGCGTGCATCAAGTTGCACGAGATCGACCCCGACGCCTATATCGGCAACATGCTCTGCCGTCTTGAGAACTACGCCGAGTCCTCCAAGCCCGAGGACCAGCTCCAGGTTCTGTTCGAGGACCACTTCAACTGGTTCTTCACCGACATCCAGGCCAAGGGCGAGTACCCCTACTACATTAAGCGCTTCTTCCGCGATTACGGCGTCGAGCTCAAGATAGAGGACGGCGACCTCGAGACCCTCAAGCGCGGCACCATCGACTACATCTCCATCAGCTACTACATGACCTACATCATGCGCTACAAGGGCAAGGTCTCGCCCGAACCCTCCGGCAAGCTCCTGACCGAGATCAAGAACCAGTACCTCGAGCAGACCGAGTGGGGCTGGCCGATCGACCCCGTGGGTTTCCGCATCACTCTGAACCACATCTACGACCGCTACCACCTGCCGATCTTCATTTCCGAGAACGGCAACGGCATGGTCGAGTCTGAGCATGACGAGAACGGCTTCACCGCCGACGACGCCCATATCGAGTACATGAAGGCCCATGTGGAGCAGATGCACGAGGCGCTGCTCGACGGCGTGGACGTGTTCGGATACGCCTGGTGGGGCCCCATCGACCTCATCTCCTCCGGCACCTCCGAGATGACCAAGCGTTACGGCCAGATCTACGTCGACCAAGACGATCACGGCGAGGGTACCGGCAAGCGCGGCAAGAAGAAGAGCTTCTACTACTACAAGAAGCTCATCGCCAGCAACGGCGCCGATCTCGCCACCGACGACATCGTGGTCGAGTAGGAGGTGGTCTTGATGACGAGCAGGACTGTCATGGTCGAGAACCCCAGCGGGATTCATGCCCGCCCCGCCTCGGTCTTCGTCCAACGCGCGGCCGCCTTCTCGAGCGAGGTGAAGGTCCGCGATGTCACCAAGGGCGGGGAGCCCAAGGACGCCAAGTCGATCCTCATGGTGATGAGCTTGGGCATCGCGTGCGGCGACGAGGTGGAGATCGCGGCCGAGGGCGATGACGCCGAGGCCGCGGTGGACGCGCTCGTGACGCTCGTGGAGAGCGGCTGCGGCGAGTAGCGTCGCCATTTCCGTCCGAACCCGGCTTCCCGGCGACTGGGGAGCCGGGTTCGGGCATAACGCGACCTCGAGAAGCCGAAATCGCGCGACCGGAAGCCGGTTCGCGCGCGATTTCGGCTTCTCGCGCCGTGGGGCGGCGCCTTGGTGGTTCAATAGGGTCGCAATCCACACCGTCGCGCGAACCTTGGGGGAATCCGCCATGGCGATCAAGCTCATCCTGACCGATATCGACGGCACCATCCTGCCGCAGGGGCGAAAGCGCGTGTCCGAGCGCACCGTCGCCGCGTTCCACGCCGCGCTCGCCGCCGGCATCGCGGTGGGGCCGTGCAGCGGCCGCGGCTACGCGTGGATCCCGCCGTTCTTCGGTGGCGACGAGGCCTGCTGCACCACGGCCATCGCAACCAACGGCCTGCAGGTCTACCTGGGCGGCGAGAAGGTCCTGGAGAAGACCCTGCCCGTCGAGGCCCTACGCGATGTGGCGGCCATCGTGGCGGAGGTCCCCCACGCCGGCCTCGTGTGCTTCGACGAGGGCACGCCCCAGCTCGTGGTGGGCGCGCGCGAAGACCTCACGCCGTGCTTTCCCGCCTATGGCGAGGCGGCCGTGGAGGCGCCGCTGCCCGTCGAGCCCGTCGTCAAGGCCAACGTCTTTTGCAACGGCGCTGAGGAGGAGGTGGCAGCCCTCGTGGCGCTCGTCAACGAGCACGTGCCGCAGATCGCCGTGGACCGCGCCATGCCGCGCTTCTCCAACATGATGTGCCGCGGCTGGAACAAGGGCGCGGCGGTCCGTTGGATCTGCGAGCGCATGGGTATCGGCCTGGACGAGGTGGTGGTGTTCGGCGACGGCGACAACGACCTCCCCATGTTCGGGGTCGTGGAGCACGCCGTGGCGGTGTCCAACGCCGCTCCGCACGCCGCCTCGGCCGCGCGCTGGCATATCGGCACCTGCGAGGACGACGCCGTGGCCGCGGCCATCGAGGCGCTCGCCGCGGGGGAGTGGCCGTTCTCGGCGTAGGCCGCGCCGTTGCCCGCCTCTCGCGCCCCGCTCACCGGCTACCGTTGCTCGACCAACTCGACCGCTGGCCGACCTGTGCCCCCGCTCGGCCCCCATATCGGGTTAAGTGAAGGGTATCCGGTTGTTTTTGCGACGGGGTCGTTGCCGCGCGAGCGGCTGGGCTCCCGCCGCGCGATCCCAAGGAGGACCCCATGGGAGTCAAGGCAGATGAAGCGCTCACGGTAAGTTTCGAGGAGCTCCTCGGGTACCTGCGCTCCAAGACCCGCGTCTTCATGGATGTCGACGGGCATGGGTACTACGTCACCCATACCGACGGCTACTGGCGCGTCCAGGACTGCGAGAAGCTCAACGAGAAGGGCCGCTTCAGCGACTGCTCCGAGCTGGTTTCGACCCTCCCCGAGCTCGTGGAGCTCCCGTGGCTCGAGGGGAAGAGCATCCACGACCTGTCGGCCGACGCGACGTTCTACGAGTCCATCCAGGAGGGCTGGGTACGCCCCGAGTAACGCTCCTCGCATCGAGCCCGGATACGGTGACGGCATCCCGCCTGCTGCGGGATGCCGTTTTTTCATGGTATCCTTGCGCGGTTTGCGCGATGGGGGCGGTGATGAGCGCCTGCCGGTCCCCATCAGGCGCGGGAAGCTCGCTCAAGGAGACGCGGCGGGCGTACGTCAGGTGGCGCGTGAAGGGAAGAACTACATGAACCAAGTGAAAACCACCGATTCCAGCCAGGCCGAGCTCTACCGGCTCGACGGCAAGCCGTCCTTTGGGCTGGCGTTTCCGCAGGCCATGCAGCACGTGCTGGCGATGCTCGTGGGCAACATCACGCCCCCGATGCTGATCGCCGCGCAGCTGGGCCTCTCCGCCGCCGACGAGACCATGCTCATCCAGGCCGCCATGATCATCGGCTGCATCACCACGGCCCTGCAGCTCTTCCCGGTCTTCGGGTTCGGCATGGGCTTGCCCAACGTGATGGGCGTGGCCTTCGCCTACATGCCGATCCTCACCATGATCGGCGCGCAGTACGGCATCGCCGCGATCTTCGGCTCCCAGCTGGTGGCGGGCTTCGCGTCCATCTTCATCGGCATGTTCATGGAGAGGATCCGCCGGTTCTTCCCGCCCATCGTGAGCGGGACCGTGGTGCTCTCCATCGGCCTGTCGCTCTACACCACCGCCATCAACTACATGGGCGGCGGCTCCGCGGCCAAGGCGGCGGGCACCTTCGGTTCACCCGAGTTCTGGATCTTGGCCCTCGTGACCCTCGCGGTGACGCTCGCCTGCAGCCTGTGGGGCAAGGGCTACGTCAAGGCTTCCGGCATGATCGTGGGCATCGTCGTGGGCTACGCGCTGTCGCTCGTGCTCGGCAACGTCGTCGATTTCGGCGACGTGGCCGCCGCCGGCTGGTTCTCCGTGCCCATGCCCTTCCATTTCGGGCTGGAGTTCCACGCCGACGCCATCGTGCTCATGATCCTCATGTACGTGGTGCAGGCCGTGCAGACCATCGGCGACGTGTCCTCCACCACCATGGGAGGCTTCGGCCGCGAGGCCACCGACGCCGAGCTCGGCGGCGCCATCAAGGGCCAGAGCGCGTGCGGCATGATCGGCGCCTGCATCGGCGGCCTGCCGACCGACCCGTACAGCCAGAACGTGGGCCTGATCTGCACCACCAAGGTCGTTGCTAAGCGCGTGTTCGCCATCGTTGCGGCGGTGATGCTCGTGGCCGGGGTGTGCCCCAAGTTCAGCGCGCTCATGGCCACCATCCCGCAGCCGGTGCTGGGCGGCGCCACGGTGACGGTCTTCGCCGCGATCACGCTCTCCGGTATCCAGCTGCTGTGCGAGCAGCCGCTCAACTACCGAAACCGCATGATCGTCGGCATCGCGCTGGCGCTGGGCTGCGGGATCGGCTCGGTGCCCGAGATCTTGCAGTTCATGCCGCAGATCGTGCAGAACGTCTTCGGCAGCTCGCTCGTGGTGAGCTTCATCGTGGTGTTCCTGCTGAACATCATCGTGCCGCAGGACGACTCCGAGGAGTAGCCGCGCGATGCGATCGTGTCCATTCGGGGCGGTACCGTGGGGTGCCGCCCTTTTTCGTGGGTTGTTTTTGCCGGGCGTACGCCCTGCCGGCGTGTACGGGCGTCCGCTGTAGGCGTTTTTCGCCGTAGAGAAGCGCGGAGACGGGGCGGCGGAGACTGGCTCGGGAAAACCGCAGGTAGATGATGAGGCGTTTTTCAAGGTAGTGAAGTGGCGCCTCACTACGTGGATATTATTTTGGTCAGTCTTTTTTTTTCATGGGAGGCTGTGTTAACCCGCTAATTGCATTCCTGTCCGCACGGCCCGCTATCTTCGACTCGTGCAAAACCGGGCGGGGGACGGACATGGGGACAGGTTCGGATACGGCGCGATCGTCAGGGCGATGCGGCCCGAGGAGCGCGAGGAGACGCCGGCGCCGCCGCTCGGGGCGGTCGCCGGGGAGATGCCGGGCGCCCCCGGTGCGGAGCCGCCGGGGGCCTGCCCGGGGTGCGGCCGCCCGCGCACGGTCCGGAGGGGTCGCGACGCCGACGGTGGGCGCGGGAGGTTCGCCTCCTCGGGGCCGAGTGTTGATGTTCACTAGAAACTGGTCCGAATGGTCACCGGTTTTTGAGCACCGCG
>Cebus_capucinus_imitator_PRJNA485217_SSR098__coassemble_1661_pt1 | contig 35344 bp, 28 predicted proteins | sample Cebus_capucinus_imitator_PRJNA485217_SSR098__metabat2_high_PE_001 | metagenome-assembled genome bin Cebus_capucinus_imitator_PRJNA485217_SSR098
AACGCCCGTACCCGTGCTGGCGGCAACATCCGCGCTCCCCCGGCGCGAGCCGGAGAGCTCCTCGAAGGCGATCTGGTAGATGTCCTTGGAACGCGCGGCATCGCAGCTCACAGGCGAGTCCTCGGCGAGCAGCGCGTCGATCTCGGCCCAGGCGTCCGCCTCGGAGAGGGCGTCGGCCGCACGGGCGATCACCGGCACGTCGCTCAGCTCGCGGCGCGATGAGAACAGCGCCGAGGTGATCCCGGCGAGGCCGCCCTCGCGGTCCTCGCGCTCCTCCGGGAAGGGCACGAAGCGCTCCTCCGCCCCCTCGGGCACGGCGCGGGCCGCCGCCTGGGCGACGCGGCGCGCCGACGCGGTGCGGTAGGCCTCCTCCTCGCGGATGGCGTCGCGCTCCATGAGCCACGCGGCGAGCGAGCACATGCCCGCGCCCGCCACGGCGCCCACGGCGAACGGCATGCCCGCACCGGCGACCGCGTCGTGCATCTCAGGTATCGACGCGGTGGCGAAGTACGCGGCGGCGGGTATGATCAGGCCGATCCCGCCGGCGAGCCCGGCGGCGATGGCCGGATGGGCATGTGTCTGGACTGGCATCGCGTCTCCTTCATCGATAAGCCCGCGCGCGCCTTGGCGGCGACGCTGTCCGTGCGTCCGCGAGAAACCGAGAAGAGAGCGGTTGGGACCGGGGTCCCGGCAACGGATGTGGTTCGTTTCATCTGCGTTTTCCGTCGCGAACTAAATCCACATTATGCGAGATACCGCAGATGAATGCAATCGCCGCGCCCGGTGTGCGGCATGCCGCTTTGGGGAACAAGGCGGGTAACGAATAACCGCTACCAAGGGAGAGCCATGACCACCATCGCCATCGTCACCGGCGCGTCCTCGGGGATCGGCCGCGAGTTCGTGCGACGCATCGACGCGGGCGCCATCGGCCCCGTCGACGAGATCTGGGTCGTCTCGCGGCGCGCCGCCCGCCTGGAGGCGCTCGAGCGCACCTGCAAGACGCGCGTGCGACCCTTCGCCCTCGACCTCACCGACCCCGCCTCCTACACCGCGCTCGCCGACGCCCTGGCAGCCACGCCCGGCGCCCGCGTGCGTCTGCTCGTGAACAACGCCGGCTTCGGCGCGTTCGGCGACTTCAAGGACCAGGAGCCCGGCGTCGCCGGCAGCATGTGCGCCCTGCTCATGCGCGCGCCCGTGGAGCTCTCCTACCTGGCCCTCCCCTACATGGCGGCCGGCTCGCGCATCATGAACCTCGCCAGCGTGGCGGCTTTCCTGCCTCAGCCGCGCCTGGCCGTGTACTCGGCGGCCAAGCGCTTCGTGCTGGACTTCTCCCGCGCGCTCGACGCCGAGCTGGGCGCGGTCGACATCCACGTCACGGCCGTCTGCCCCAAGTTCATGAAGACGGGGTTCCTGGACGCCCCGGGCGACGCCGAGGCGGCCCGGCGCATGTGCGCCATCGGGTTCGAGGACCCGGCCCGCGCCGTCACGGTCGCCCTGCGCGACACCATGGCCGGCAAGGCGCTCTGCATCCCCTCGCCCGACATGCGCGCCTACCACGCCCTCATGCACGTGGTGCCCTACGGCCTCGCCCTCAAGGTCGAGCGGGCGCTCGGCATCCTGTAGCGGAGGACCCGCGAAAGAGCGCCCGCCCCGCCGGCCGCCCCGACCCGATACGCGAAGGCGCCCCTTCCGGACCCGTTGCCGGAAGGGACGCCTTCTCCATGGCGGGACGCGTTCGCGACGCCGCTACAGCGCCTCGGGGTAATCGCCCGCCTTCTTGGCCGTGCGCTGCAGGAACTCGAGGTTGGTGTCCGTGGCCTTGAGCCCCTTGATGAAGCTCGCCGCGGCGCGCTCCGTGTTGTTCATGCCGGCGAGGACGCGACGGATTCCCCACATGAAGGGCAGCACCTGCGGGTCGACCAGCAGGTCCTCGTTGCGCGTGCCCGAGGCCACCGGGTCGATGGCCGGGAAGACGCGGCGGTCGGCGAGGTCGCGGTCGAGCTTGAGCTCCATGTTGCCCGTGCCCTTGAACTCCTCGAAGATCACCTCGTCCATCTTGGAGCCGGTCTCCACCAGCGCGGAGGCGAGGATGGTGAGCGAGCCGCCGCCCTCGATGTTGCGTGCGGCGCCCAGGAAGCGCTTGGGCGGGTAGAGCGCGGCGGAGTCCACGCCGCCGGACAGGATGCGGCCCGAGGCCGGGGCGGCCAGGTTGTAGGCGCGCGCCAGGCGGGTGATGGAGTCGAGCACCACGACGACGTCCTCGCCCATCTCCACCAGGCGCTTGGCGCGCTCGATCACGAGCTCGGACACGCGGGTGTGGTTGTCGGCGGGCATGTCGAAGGTGGAGGCCACCACGTCGCCCTTGATGCTGCGCTCCATGTCCGTGACCTCCTCGGGGCGCTCGTCCACCAGCAGGCAGATGAGATGTACCTCGGGGTTGTTGATGGCGATGGACTGGCAGATCTGCTTGAGCACGGTGGTCTTGCCGGCCTTGGGGGGCGAGACGATCAGGCCGCGCTGGCCCTTGCCCACCGGGGCCAGGATGTCGATGGAGCGGCCGGTGATGGACTCGCGGCCGTGCTCCATACGTAGCGGCTCGTTGGGGTAGATGGGCGTGAGGTCGCTGAACTTGGGGCGCTTGCGAGCCTCCTCGGGGTCGCGGCCGTTGACGGCATGGATCTTGGAGAGGCCGGGAAGCTTGTCGTTGGCGCGCATGGGGCGCAGCGTGCCGGCGACCTTGTCGCCCGCGCGCAGACCGTTGCCGCGGATCATGTTGGCGGACACGAAGGCGTCGTCGCGGCTGGGCATGTAGCCGCGGGCGCGGATGTAACCGAAGCCCTGGCGATCGATGTCCAGGATGCCCTCGATGTCCCGGAAGCCCTCGTCGCGGGCGATGGCGGCGTAGACCTCCTCCACGAGCTCGGCCTTCTTCTTGCCGGAATAGTCGACGGAGTGCTCCTTGGCGCGCTCGCGCAGCTCGGCCACCTTGAGCTCGGCGAGTTCCTCGCGCGAGACGCTCGGCTCGTTGGGCACGTTGAAGCGGTCGTTGCGGTTCTTGCGGTCGTTGTTGCGGCCCTTGCGGTCGAAGCGCTCGCGGCGGTCGTTGCCGCGGCCCTTGCCCTGGGGCTCCTTGGCCTTGTCCTGGCCGTTGCCCTGGCGGTCCTGCTCGGGGGCGTCCTCGCGCTGGTGGCGGCGGTTACGGGAACGGCGCTGCTCGCCGCTCTCGCGCTCCGGCTTGACCTCGGCCGCGGCGGCTGCGGCCTCGGCGAGCGCCTGGTCGGTGACGGCGGCGACCTCCTTGTCGGAGGCCTTGCGGCGGGCGCGGCCCGGGCGCACGTCGGTGGGAACGGCGTCCTCGGCGGGCGCGGCGCCCTCGGAGGCGAACTCCGCCTTGGCACCGGCCTGGGCCGCGGCGGCCTTCTTGGCGTCCTGCTCGGCTAGGTAGGCGGCCTGCTGAGCGGCCAGCGCCGCGGCGGCGGCCTTCTCGGCCTCCACGTAGGCCTTGGGCTTGCGGCCGCGGCGGTGCGGGCGCAGCGAAGGGTCGATCAACGCGGCGACCGCGGCGGGGACGCCGCCCGCACCGGCGACCTGGGCGGCAGCGCGCTCCTGCTCGGCGCGCTCCTTGCGGGCCACCTCGGCCTGCGATACCTGGGAGAGGGCGCGGGCTGCCGCCACGTCGGCGGACACGGGGGCCTCGTCGACGGGCTTCTCCGCCTTGCGCGGGCGACCGCGGCGTCGGGAGGGCTTGGCGTCGTCCTCGGGCGCGGCGGCCTCGCCGGCGACGGGCGCGGGCGCCTCAGCGGGAGCGGCGCCCTCGGGCGCGGCCTCGGCCTTGGCAGCCTTGGCGGCGCGCGGCTTGCGGGAGCGCTTGGGCGCCGGCTTCTCGGCCCCAGCCTCCCCCTCCGCGGCGGGCTCGGGGGCCTCGGCGGAGGCCGCGGGCTTGTCCTCGGCCGTAACCTCGACCTTCTCGGCCTTGGCCGCGCGGGGCTTGCGGGCGCGGCGGCGCGGGGCCTCCGCGGGGGCGTCCTCGCTCGCGGGGCCCTCGGCCGTCGTGGCGCCGGCCGCGGGCCCCGTCTTCACGGGTACCTCGGCCACCGGGGCGGGCGCCTGCTCGCCGGGCTTCGCCTCCGCTACCGGTACGGCTGCGGGCTCGACCTGCGGCGCGTGCTCGCCGGCCTGCTCGGACGCGGTATCGATCTTCTCTTGTTCTACCAACGTGTGCTCTTTCTTCCATCGGCCCAAATGGCCTGTTGCCGACCGCGAATGAGAATACGGGTATATCGCGGTGAAGATACAGATGATGAAAATAGGGGTAGCGCCATGCGCTTGTACGACTATAGCACAACAAAGGCCCGGCAACGGGGCCGGGCCTTTTCCGCACCTTGTATGCAGGCGTATATGGAAGATACGTGCCCTGGGGCCTACATAACCTCGGGCGCGGACACGCCGATGAGGCTCAGGGTGAGCTTCAGCACGGAGCGCACGGCGTCGCAGGCGGCGAGGCGCGCACGGGAGAGCTCGGCGTCCACGGGGCGCCCCTCGCTCGGGAGCACCTGGCAGGCCTGGTAGAAGCTATGGAAGCCGGCGGCCAGCTCCTCGGAGAAGTGCGTCAGGCGGAACGGGGCGCGATCGCGGGCGCATCCGGCGATGAGGTCGGTGAGCTCGGAGATCTTGCGGGAGAGCGCCAGCTCGGTGGGGTCGGACAGCAGCGAGTAGTCCACGTTCTCGCCGATGGCCTTGGCGGCCACGGCCTCCATGCCCATCTCGGTGGCTTCCTCGGCCGTGACGCCGGCGGCACGGCGCAGGATGGAGCAGATGCGGGCGTGCGCGTACTGCACGTAGTACACCGGGTTGTTCTGGCTCTTCTCCTTGACGGCCTCGATATCGAAGTCGATGGCCTGGTTGGAGGAGCGCGAGATCAGCGTGTAGCGCGTGGCGTCGGCGCCCACCTCGTCCACGAGCTCGCGGAAGGTGATCATGGTGCCCTTGCGCTTGGACATGCGGACCGGCTTGCCGTTGCGCAGCAGGTTCACGAACTGGCCCAGCAGCACCTCGAACTTGCCGGGGTAGCCCAGGGCGTCGCACACGCAGCGCACGCGGTTGATGTAGCCGTGGTGGTCGCAGCCCCAGATGTCGATAACGTGGTCAACGCGCTGGAACTTGTCCCAGTGGTAGGCGACGTCGGAGGCGAAGTAGGTGTACTCGCCGTTGGCCTTGACGAGCACGCGGTCCTTGTCGTCGCCCAGGTCGGTGGAGCGGAACCACAGGGCGCCGTCCTTGTTGTAGAGGTAACCCATCTCCTCGAGCTTGGCGAAGGCGCGGTCCACGGCGGAGGTGCCGGCGTTGGCGCCCTCGGTGTCCTTAACGTAGACGGTGCGCTCGGAGAACCACTTGTCGAAGTCGCAGCGGACCTCGTGGCACAGCTCGCGCATGTTCTGCACCATCTTGGCATAGCCCTCCTCGCGGAAGTGGAGCATGCGCTCCTCGGCGTCCGCGGTGGCCCACTTGTCGCCCTCCTTCCTGTAGAAGGCAGCGGCCTCGTCGATGATGTAGGTGCCGCCGTAGGCGTTGCCGCCCAGGCCCTGGGTGAAGGCGTCCATGTAGGGATGGCTGTCCGGGCGCTCGTCGGCCTCGTCCTGCACGAAGTTGTCGCGGTCGGCGGCCAGGAAGTCGCGCGCCTCGTCGATATCCATGCCGCGCTCGGCCATGATCTCAACGAGCTGCATGTAGCGGTAGGAGATGGAGTTGCCGAAGACGTCCATCTGGCTACCGTGGTCGTTGATGTAGAACTCGCGCTGGATGTCGTAGCCGGCGTGGCTCATGACGCGGCAGAGGGAGTCGCCCAGGGCGGCCCAGCGGCCGTGGCCCACGTGCATGGGGCCCACGGGGTTGGCGGACACGAACTCGACCTGGGTGCGCAGGCCGCCGCCCACGTTGGAGCGGGCAAAGTCCATGCCCTGCTCGCGGGCCTCAGCGAACACGGCGTTGGAGGCCGCGGCATTGAGGTAGAAGTTGATGAAGCCGGGACCGGCCACCTCGACCTTGGCGATGCTCGGGTCGGCGGGCATGTGGGAGGCGATGGCTTCGGCGATCTTCTTGGGGGCGCAATGCGCCAGGCGCGCGGACTTCATCGCGCAGGTGGAGGTCCACTCGCCGTGAGAAGTGTCGGCCGGACGCTCGAGGCCGCAATCCTCCAGCTCGAACGCGGGCAGCTCGCCCGCCTCCTGGGCAGCCGCGAGGGCAGCGCGCACCAGCTCTTCGATCTTCTCGGGCATAGGTCCTCCTCGGAAGGTATGGCCCCGCATCAGGGCAGCATGTAGATGCAAATACGTTAACACACTCGGCTCTGCCGCAACGACGAGACGCCCTATATGGGCGACGGCGCGCGCTTTCTCCAAAAATATGCAGGGACCGATGTCCTGACCGAGCAGAATATTCGCCTGCCCACCATGCGCGCGATCGTAGATACCAGTGGCTCAAAATTGCTATCTACGTGTTATTTTTACAAGAACCCGCACGTAGAGGTGCTATTCTGTACACATGGCACGAGCGCGTTGGCTGGAGGCGGCATGTACGGTATCGGCGAGCATGTTATTCACCCGGGGCAGGGCGTCTGCACCGTCGTCGGCTTCGAGGACGGCCCCGCGCCCATGATCGTCTTGGAAGCCAGCCACGGGCACGCCCGCACGCGCCTCATGTACCCCGCAGCACAGGTCGAGCGCCTGCACTCCTGCATCTCCCGCACGGACGCCGAGGAGCTCATCGCCGGCTACCTCGAGCTCGAGTGCGACCCCTTCACCGAGCGCAACAGCTCGCTGGAGGAGGCCTACTTCAAGCAGCGGATCAAGCTCGGCGCCCCCGTGACCGTGCAGGTGGCCAAGACCATGCGCGGGCGCATCCGCGCGGCCAAGGAGCACTCCAAGAAGCCGAGCAGCTACTACGCGCGCATCCTCAAGGAGGCCCACCGCCGCGCGGTGGAGGAGCTCTCCGTAGCGCTCGGCTGCACCGAGGAGGAGCTGGACGAGCGCTTCACGGCGGCGGGCTTAGCGGAGCGATGAGGCCGCCGGCGCCCCTGCGCCAGACAGATCCACGCGTTCACGGGAGCCCGTGCGGGACGCTACCCCGAGGCCGGCGACCCAGCCCCTCGCGGCAGCGATGCGCGCGGGGCTCCCGTTTCGGCGCGTCTAGGCGACCGGCCGCTCGCGGCGGTGTATGCGGCGCTCGATATGGCCCTCCGCAAGGTAGACGACCTCGTCGGAGACGGCGCGCGGCGCACCGGTGCTATACTCGGGCCCCATAAGACCGCTCCATCCCCGGGTGGGGCACCGCGACGCGCGCATACGCCACACCGAAAGGGCATTGGGAAGGTGAGGCGTATGGGCGCGTCATGGATTGAAGGGGGTTCCCATGTCGAAAACGCTTTCCGCCGGCATGAGCCGCGAGGCGGCCCACGAGCTGCTCCTCGCCCACAACCGCGATCCGTTCCATATCGAGCACGGCGAGACGGTGGAGCAGACCATGCGCTACTTCGCCCGCGAGCTCGACCCCGTCAACAAGGAGTTCTGGGGCATCGTGGGCCTGCTCCACGACCTCGACTGGGAGGAGCACGGCGACGAGCCCGAGAAGCACACCCTCTACGCCGCGCCGCTCATCGAGGCGGCCGGCGGCACACCCGAGCTCGTCCGCGCCATCCAGAGCCACACGAGCGACTTCGATCCCGAGCTGCCGCGTCCCGAGCACGTGATGGAGAAGGTGCTCTTCGCCTGTGAGGAGCTCACCGGGCTCATCGGCGCCGCGGTGGTCATGCGCCCCTCCAAGAGCGTGATGGACTTCAACGTGAAATCGCTCAAGAAAAAGTTCAAGGACAAGCGCTTCGCCGCCGGCGTGAACCGCGACGTGATCCGTTCGGGGGCCGAGATGCTCGGCTGGGAGCTGGACGAGCTGTTCGCGCGGACGATCGAGGCCATGCAGAGCTTCGCCCCGGATCGCGACACGTTCGGGAAGTAGGCTCGACGGGGCAGGTCGGGGCGGGTGGCGCGAAGCCCGGCGCTTCGGACAGTACTGCTCGCGACGAAGGCGCCACAGGCGCCTTCTGCTCGTGCGAAACTCGCGATCGATCTCGCCCGTCCCGCCTGCCGGCGGGACCGGTCCGTTCGAACCTGTCGCGATCCGGTTCTCGTGGGGTGGGGTAATTGGTGCGGCCGGGCCCCAGCCCGACCGCTTTTTCTAGGGGCGGACCTGGCCGGTGCCTCGGACCTCGTACTTGTAGGTAGTGAGGGCCTCGGCGGCAAAGGGGCCTCGGACGTGGAGCTTCTGGGTGGAGATGCCGATCTCGGCGCCCAGACCGAACTCGCCGCCGTCGGTGAAGCGGGTGCTCGCGTTGGCGTACACGGTGCTCGCGTCCACCTCGCGCATGAAGCGTTCGCACGCCGCCTCGTCCTCGGCCACGATCGCCTCGGAGTGCCCCGTACCGTAGGTGTTGATGTGCTCGATCGCCTCGTCCTCGCCCGAGACCACCTTCACGCTCATCTCCAGCGCCAGGTACTCGCGGCCCCAGTCCTCGGGCGTGGCGGGCACGAAGTTCGAGAGCGCGCTCGCGGGCTCGTCGGCGCGGCCCGCCGAGGCGGCCACGGCCGCGCCGCGGGTGGCGGAGTCGCCATGCACGAGCACACCCGCCCCCGCGAGCTCGGCGAGCATGCCGGGCAGGAACTCCGGCGCGATCTCGTCGTCCACCAGCAGGGACTCCGCGGCGTTGCAGACGCCCACGCGCTGGGTCTTGGCGTTCATCACGATCGCGCGGGCGCGATCGAAGTCGGCGCTCTTGTGCACGTAGATATGGCAGTTGCCCGTACCCGTCTCGATCACGGGGACCAGGCTCTCGCGCACACAGCGCTGGATCAGGCCGGCGCCGCCGCGCGGGATGAGCAGGTCCACGGTGCCGCGCAGGGACATGAGCGCTCCCGTGGCCTCGCGGTCGGTGGTCTCCACGATGGAGACGGCCGCGCGGGGCAGGCCCGCCGCCTCCACGGCGTCCGCCAGCACGTGGGCGATGGCCACGCAGGAGCGCTGGGCCATCGAGCCGCCGCGCAGGATGCAGGCGTTGCCGGTGCGGATGCAAATGCCTGCCGCATCGGCGGTGACGTTGGGTCGCGCCTCGTAGACCATGGCCACCAGGCCGAGCGGTACCGAGACCTTGCGCAGGTCGAGGCCGAGATCGATGGTGCGCTCCTCCAGCACGCGGCCCACCGGGTCGGGCAGGTCGGCCAAGCTCTCCAGCCCCGCTGCCATGGCGTCCACGCGCCCGGGCGTGAGCAGCAGGCGGTCGAGCAGGCCGTCGTCGGTGCCCGCCGCGCGGGCGTCCGCCATGTCCTCGGCGTTGGCAGCGAGGACCTCCTCGGCGCGCTCACGCAGGGTGGCCGCCATGCTGCGCACGGCGGCGCGACGGACCTCGTCGCTCGCGAAGCCCAGCGGACGCGCGGAGGCCTTCGCCTCGCGGGCGAGCTCGGTCACGTAATGGCGCACGTTGCAGATGATGGGCATGGGGGCTCCTCGCATCGGGATTCTTCGACACCATGGTACCCGAAGCCTTCCGCGGCGGCGGCGAGGCCCCGGCGGATGGTCACCACGGCGATTCATTGAGACGAAACTGCGCTTTATACTCACTATAGGTGCATTTTCGTCTCAATGAATAATCGCCATGGGGGGTGCGCCCCATTCATTGAGACTTTTCTGCACCTATGGCGAGTAGAAAGTGCAGAAACGTCTCAATGGATCCGGGAGGCGCAGGCGCCGGGGGTCGGGCCCTGGGCTCCCGGAGCGCAAGCGGGGCGGCTCATTCCGCGGAGGCCACGGTCACGTAGGAGTCGTCCACCGTGATCTTGCAGACGGCGTCCGGGTAACGCTCGCGCACGAGGCCGGACATGCGCGCGCGGATCTCGTCGGCGGACAGAGGGCAGCCGGCGGGCCGCGCCACGTCGAAGATCACCTTGGTATGGGTGGGCCCGGGCACGCGGCGCACATCGTGCACGGATAGGCCCGCGTCGAGCGTGCGGGCGCGACCTTCCACCCAGTTGCGCAGGTCGGTGAGGTCGGGATCGTCCGTCACGATGGGGTCGTAGTGCAGCGTCATCACGATGCCGTCGCGCGCGAGGAAGTCCTGCTCGATGTTGTCCAGCAGGTCGTGGGTCGCCAAGGGGCTCGCCTCGGCGGGCATCTCCACGTGGGCGCTCGCGAACACGCGGCCCGGGCCGTAGTCGTGCACCATGAGGTCGTGCGTGCCGAACACCTCGGGATGCGCGCAGATCCTGCCGCGGATGCGCTCCACCAGCTCGGGGTCAGGCGCCTGCCCCAGCAGCGGGTTCACCGTGTCGCGCACCAGGCCCGCGCCGCTCGCCAGCACGAACACGCCGAGCGCCAGGCCTATCGGGCCGTCGAGCGAGCAGCCCGTCATCTGGGAGATGATGGCGCCCACAAGCACCGCCAGCGTGGCGAGAACGTCGTTGCGCGAGTCGGCGGCGGTGGCCGCGAGCGTCTCGGAGGAGATACGGCGGCCGACCTCGGCGTTGAAGCCCATCATCCAGGCCTTCACCCCGATGGAGGCGAGCATCACGGCCACGAGCGGTAGGCTGAACTCCACGGCCTTGGGGGCGAGCGTGCGCTCCAGCCCGGAGCGGGCGAGCTCCAGGCCCACCGCGCACACCAGCACGGAGACCACCAGGCCGGCGAGGTACTCGAAGCGCCCGTGCCCGTAGGGGTGGCCGGGGTCCGCCGGGCGGCTGGCGAGCTTGAACCCGAGGAAGCTCACGATGTTGCTCGCGGCGTCGGACAGGTTGTTCACGGCGTCGGCCATGATGGAGACAGACCCCGCCGCCAGGCCGATGGCCCCCTTAGCCAGGCAGAGCGCAACGTTGCAGAGGATCCCCACGATACCGGCGAGCTGCCCGTACGCGGCGCGCACCGCCGGGTCGGCGGTATCGCGGTGGCGCTTGACGAAGGTGCGGGCGAGCCAGTCGGTCATGGGGCCCCTTTCACGGCGAGGACGGCGGATTCCCGCGATTGTGAGCCTTCGCCGCCCGCCCGTCCAATGTTCACCAGCGTGAATCCTCCGTCCCGCCATAGTCTGCCGCGGGAAACGGCAGGCGCGGGCCGTCGCGGAGCCGCGGGCCCGCTACAGCGAGAGCAAGCGCTCCAGGTCCCCGCGCCCTAGGCGAACACGATCAGGTCGTCGCGGTGTATGGCGGGACGCCCCGCCAGCCCCGCGAGCAGGCGGTTGCCCGCGATCTGCTCCTGGCGCCGCCCCGCGGCGAGCTCCAGCACGTCCGAGTCGGCACCGGCGATGCCGCGCGCGATCGTGAGGCCCGCGACGTCGCGCACGTCCAGGATGTCCCCGGCCGAAAAGCTCCCCTCGACCGCCCGGATACCCACCGGCAAGAGCGACGACCCGCGCTCGGTGAGCGCCGCGGCGGCCCCCTCGTCCACCGTAACCGCGCCGTGGGCGCTGTCGCCCAGCGCGATCCACAGCTTGCGCGGCGCGATGTCAAGCCGCCCCGCGGGCGGCACGAACAGCGTGCCCAGCCGCTCGCCCGCGGCCAGGCGCGTAAGCGCGTCCGCCTCGGCGCCGCTGCAGATGACGCTCGGGATGCCCGCCGTCATGAGGATGCGCGCCGCCCGGACCTTGGTGATCATGCCGCCCGTGCCCACGCTCGTGCCGGAGTCGCCGGCCGAGGCGATGATGCCCGCGTCGATGCGCTCCACGCGCGGGACGAGCCGCGCCGCGGGGTCGGTGGCGGGGTTGGAGGTGTACAGGCCGTCGATGTCGGAGAGCACCACGCACAGGTCGGCGGAGACCAGGCAGCTCACGAGCGCGGCCAGGGTATCGTTGTCGCCAAAGCGGATCTCGTCCACGGACACGGTGTCGTTCTCGTTGACCACGGGCGTCACGCCCAGCTCCACCAGGCGCGTGAGGGTGTCGCGCGCGTGCAGGTAGGAGGAGCGACGCGCCGTGTCGTGCCGGGTGAGCAGCACGAGCGAGGAGTTGAGCCCGGCGTCGCGGAACTGGTCGTCGTAGGCGGCGGACAGGATGTTCTGCCCCACCGAGGCGCAGGCCTGCAGGCTCGGCATGTCGGCGGGTTTGGAGGGAAACCCGAGCACCGGGGCGCCGCACGCGATGGCGCCGGAGCTCACCACCACGAGCCGCCAGCCCGCACGGGAGAGCTCGGCCGCCTGGCGCGCCAGGTCGGCGATGAAGCCGCGCCGGAGCGCGCGGTCGGCCCCCACCAGGGTGGAGGAGCCGATCTTCACGACCATGGTCTTGTAGCCCTGGGACACGGGGCACCCCTTTCGCATCTCGCCGCGCGCCTATGCGCCCGTCTTCGCCCATCCCAGCGTGGCGGCCATTCGCTCGCGCACCAGGGCGTCACGCACGTCGGCCAGGCCGCGCTCCATGCCCACCATGTAGGTCTGCGGGTAGAGGAAGCGCTTGTAGACCGAGTCGAGCGCGAAGAGCGCGGCGCTGCAGCGGGCACGGGCGATGCCGATGTCCTCGCGCGGGGCCACGGCGCGGCCGTCGCGCACCAGGGGCTCCAGCAGCTCGCGGTACCCGTAGCGCGAGACGTCCGTCACCAGGGCGGCGTCGTTCACAGCCACGAGCGTGCCGCCGCGCGAGGTACCCTCCCCCGCCAGGTAGGCGGGGTCGTAGATCATGTCGCAGATGGGTGCGCCGGACTCGTCGTGGTAGCGGCGCACGCCCTGCACGCCGGGGATGGTGCGCTTGTAGGGTTGCTCGGAGAGCTTCACCACGGGCGTCCAGGCCTCCTCCCCCGCCGCGCGGCGGGCCGAGAGCTTGTACACGCCGCCGAGCGCCGGCTGGTCGTAGCAGGTGGCGAGCTTGGTGCCCACGCCGAAGCTGTCGATGGGCGCGCCCTGGTCCAGCAGGGACTGGATGGTGTACTCGTCCAGGTCGTTGGAGACCGAGATCTTCACGTAGGGCAGGCCCTCGGCGTCGAAGCGGCCGCGTACGTAGCCGGCGAGCTTGGCGAGGTCGCCCGAGTCGATGCGGATGGCGGCCAGACGCTCGCCGCGCGCCTCCATCTCCTTGGCCACGGTGATGGCGTTCTCGCAGCCCTCGCGCACGTCGTAGGTGTCGATAAGCAGGGTGCAGTTGTTGGGCATGGACCGGGCGAAGGCACGGAAGGCCTCGAGCTCGGAGGGAAAGCTCATGACCCAGCTGTGGGCATGCGTGCCGAACACGGGGATGCCGTAGCGGCGGCCCGCCAACACGTTGGAGGTGGAGGCGGCGCCGGCCACGTAGCTCGCGCGCGCCACCGCCATGCCGCCGTCGGGGCCCTGGGCGCGGCGCAGGCCGAACTCGGCCACGGGGCGGCCCTTGGCGGCCTGCACCACGCGCGCCGTCTTGGTGGCGGCGAGCGTCTGGAAGCCGATGGTGTTGAGCAGCGCGGTCTCGAGCAGCTGGCACTCCAGCGCGGGGCCGGACACGCGCACGAGCGGCTCGCGCGGGAAGACGATCTCGCCCTCGGGCACGGCCTCGATGTCCACGTGCATGCGGAAGCCGCGCAGGTACTCCAAGAACGCCGGGTTGAACATGCGCCCGCCCGCCGGCGCGGTGAGGCCGGCCAGGTAGTCGATGTCCTCGTCGGTGAAACGGGTGCTCTCCACGAGCTCGGGCAGCTCGGCGGTGCCGCACATCACGGCGTAGGCGCTGCCGAAGGGGGCGTCGCGGTAGAAGGCGGTGAAGCAGCCCTGCTCCTCGAGCTTGCCGTTTTCCCAGAGGCCCTGGGCCATGGTGAGCTCGTAGAGGTCCGTGAACAGGGCGATGTCGGTGGGGTGCGTGGTATCGGTGAGTGCCATGGGAGGCGGTCCAATCCGTTGGTGGCGAGGGCGTGCGCGGCGCGGCGCGCGGGAAGCGCGGACGCAGGCGCGGCGGCCTAGCCCTGGGTGGCGATGTAGACGGCGAGCACGATCACGGCGACGGCCGCGAGCGCGATGATGATCTTCTGCGCAGGGGCCATGCCGGGGATGTCGTCGGGGTCGGCGGCCTCGGGCGCCATGACCATCTTCTGGCCGAAGGTGCGCGGCGCGGGCTCAGCGGCCGGAGCCACGGGCGCGGCCGGCTCGGGGGCCGGGGCCGGGGCGGCCTGGGCGGCGCGCTCGGCGAGGATCTCCTCGTCGACGCGGCGTTGCTCGGCGCGCAGGGCCTCCAGCTCGGCGCGCTCGGCGGCAGCGGCCGCCTCCGCCTCGCGGCGGGCCTTCTCCTCGCGCAGGGCCTCGAGCTCATCGCGTTCCTCGGGCGTGAGCGCCGAGGCGGTATCGGTTTCGGCCATGGGGCCTCCCTAAAGGTTGGTGCCGGCGCCCGGCCGGCGGGGTCTGCTGCGAAGCGCGCGGGCGCATCGGGCAGGATTATAGCCGTTCGGGCACGCCGGCGCGCGGCCTCGGCTCCCCCGCTGCCCAGAGGGGCGGGCGCGCCGGCCGCGCCGTGGACGCCGCGCGGCCCGCTCGCGCCCCCTTGCGCTATTTGGCCTCGGCCCAGGTCTCGCCGTGGCTGACCTCGGCGATCAGCGGCACCGAGAGCGCCACCGCGCCCTCCATCTCCTCGCGCACCATGGCCGAGAGCCGCTCGAGCTCGCCCACCGGGCACTCGAAGTCCAGCTCGTCGTGCACCTGCAAGATCAGCTTGGCGCCAAAGCCCTCGTCGACCAGACGCCTCGCCACGCGGGCCATCGCCACCTTGATGATGTCGGCCGCGGTGCCCTGCATGGGGTGGTTCATGGCCGTGCGCTCACCGAACGCGCGCTGCGCGCCGTTGCGCATCTTGAGCTCGGGGATAGGCCGGCGCCGACCGTACATCGTCATGGCGTAGCCGTCGCGGCGGGCGTCCTCCACCGTGCGGTCCAGGTAGGCGCGCACGCCGGGGTAGGCCTCGAAGTAGCGGTCGATCATCTCGCGCGCCTCGCGCTGGGAGATTCCCAGGCTCTGGGAGAGGCCATAGGCCTGCTGGCCGTACACGATGCCGAAGTTCACGGCCTTGGCGCGGCTGCGCAGCTCGGGCGTGACCTCGTCCACGGGCACGCCGAACACGCGGGCGGCCGTCTCGGCGTGGAAGTCCTCGCCCTCGTTGAACGCGGCGATGAGGTGGGAGTCGCCGGAGAGGTGCGCGAGCAGGCGCAGCTCGATCTGCGAGTAGTCCACCGCCACGAACACGCAGCCCGCGGGCACCGAGAAGGCCGTCTTGACCGTGTGGCCCAGCTCGGAGCGGGTGGGGATGTTCTGCAGGTTGGGGTTGGAGCTGGACAGGCGCCCCGTGGCCGTGACCGTCTGGTTGTAGGTGGTGTGCACGCGCCCGTCCGCCGCGCGCAGCGGGCCCAGCGTGTCCAGGTAGGTCGACTTGATCTTGGTCTTCTCGCGGTACTCCAGCACCAGGCGCACGAACTCGTTGTCGCGCGCGAGCTCCTCGAGCACCTTGGCGCTGGTGGAATAGTAGCCGCGGTGGGTCTTCTTGAGACCCTTGGTGGGCAGGCCCATAACGTCGAAGAGGATATGCGAGAGCTGCATGGGGCTCGAGATGTTGAATGAGGGGTCGCCGGCAAGCTCGCGGATGCGGGCGGCGAGGGCGTCGATCTGGCCGCCGAGGCCCTTGGAGAGGTCGGCCAGGCGTTCGGGGTCCACGTGCATGCCGGTGCGCTCCATCTGCACCAGCACGGGCACGAGCGGCATCTCGATGCGCTCGAACACCGCGGCCGCCTCGTCGCGCTCGAGGGCGGCGGCCAAGCGCGAGCGGGCGGCGAGGGCCACCGCGGCGGCGCGCTCGCAGGCGGAGGGGGCGTCCTGCCCGGCGCCGTCCTCGCCCGCGGCGGCGGGCAGGGCCGCGCCGAGGTAGACCTCGGCGATATAGGCGTCGTCGAAGTCGGAGCGCGCGGAATCCAGCAGGTATGCGGCCACCACGGTGTCGAAGATCCGGTCGGGGTCCACGGCGAGCGGGTCCAGGCGCGCGGGTACCGAGGAGTCGGCGGGCGCGAGCTCGTGCAGCAGGGCCTTCACGTCGGGCGAGGCCACCTGCCCGCGCTCGAACAGGTAGGCGAGCACGCCGGCGATGAGGCCGCCCGAGAGGTCCATGCCCGCGGGCGCGGCGGAATCGACGGGCGCGGGTGTCCCCTCGGGCTCGGACAGGGTAACGAGCGCGCCCGCCGTGGCCACCGTGAGCGCGCGGGCGAGGCCGAAGAGCGCCCCGTCCTCGCGGTCGTCGTCCAGCACGGCCGCGACCCACTCGCCGGCGCCCACCGCGCGGGCGACCTCGGCCAGGGCCTCTTCCACGCCCTCGCCCGCCTCGGCGCGCGCCGCAAGGCGGCGGGCCGGCAGCTCCACCACGGCCGCGGCGGGCACCTCGGCCACGTCGCCCAAAAGCGCCAGGAAGCGGTTCTGCATGGCGCCGATGCCCACGCCGCCCAGGGCCGCCGCCACGTCCTCGGCGGTGTAGGCCGGGAAGGCCACGGTGTCGAAATCGACCTCGACGGGGGCGTTGGTGAGGATGGTGGCCACCTTGCGCGAGAGCAGGGCGTCATCGATATGGGCGCGCAGGTTCTCGCCCATCTTGCCGCGGACCTCGTCCGCGTGCGCGATGACCTCGTCCAGGCTGCCGTACTGCGAGATGAGCGCCGCCGCCTTCTTGGGGCCGATGCCCGGCACGCCGGGGATGTTGTCGGAGCTGTCGCCCTTGAGGCCGTAGAAGTCGGGCACGAGCTCGGGCGTGATGCCGCCGTAGAGGTCCTGGACGCTCTCGGGGGTCATGATCTGGACGTCCGAGAGGCCCTTCTTGGTGCCCACGATCTTCACGTGCTCGGTGGAGAGCTGGTACATGTCGCGGTCGCCGGTGACGAGCAGCATGTCGCAGCCGGCCTCCTCGCCCAGGCGGGCGCAGGTGCCCAGGATGTCGTCGCCCTCCCAGCCCTCGGCCTCCAGGATGGGGACGCGGAGCCGCTCCAGGAGCTCCTTGACCATGGGGAACTGCGCGTGCAGGCCCGAGTCCATGGGCGGGCGCTGGGCCTTGTACTGGGGCAGCATGTCCATGCGCACCTGCGGGCGGCCGCGGTCGAAGGCGCAGAGCACCGCGTCGGGGCCCAGGGCGTCGATCATCTTGAGGAACATGTTGAGGAAGCCGAAGATGGCGTTGGTGGGGCGGCCGTCCGGCGCGTTCATGGTGGTTGGTACGGCATGGAACGCGCGGTGCATGAGGGAGTTGCCGTCGATGACGGCCACGGTCTTGCGGGTATCGGACATGGCGGGCTCCTGTCTGGTCGATGTGCTGCCGACCAGTCTAGCATGCGGGGCGGGGGCGACGGGGGCCGGCGCGGAGGGGCGGGGGCGACGGGGGCCGGCTCGCGCCCTCCCGATACGCGCGGGGGCGGCCCCGTCCTCGGAGCCGCCCCCGCGCGCGGGCGCGTCGCCCGGCACGCCCCTCTTTCTCACCCGCGCTACGCGCGCTCGATGAAGGCCTTGTAGCCGCGGTAGGCCTCGTAGATGTCGGCCTTGCTCGCGACCTCCCACAGGCTGTGCATGGAGAGCACGGCCACGCCGGAGTCGATCACGTCCATGCCGTACTCGGCCAGGATGTAGGCGATGGTGCCGCCGCCGCCCACGTTCACGCGGCCGAGCTCGCAGGTCTGGAAGTCCACGCCGGCGCCGTCCATGATGTCGCGCACGAGCGCCATGTACTCGGCGTCGGCGTCGTTGGAGCCGGACTTGCCGCGCGCGCCGGTGTACTTGTTGAAGCACAGGCCGTGGCCCATGATGGCGGCGTTCTTCTTCTCGAACTTGGCGGCGTAGGCCGGGTCGAAGCCTGCGGACACGTCGGAGCTGAGCATGCGGCTCGCGGCGAGCGCGCGACGCCAGGCCAGCGGGCCGCCCTCGCCGGTGAGCTCCATGATCTCGGCCACGGTGTTCTCGAAGAACCGGCTGGTCATGCCCGAGGCGCCCACCGAGCCGATCTCCTCCTTGTCCACGAGCAGGCACACGCTCGTACGCTCCACCTGGGGCACGTCGAGCTGGGCGAGCAGCGACGTGTAGGCGCAGACGCGGTCGTCGTGGCCGTAGCCCAAGATCATGGAGCGGTCGAAGCCCAGGTCACGGGCGGGACCGGCCGGAACGACCTCGATCTCGGCGGAGAGGAAGTCCTCCTCGTCAACGCCGTAGGTCTCGGCCAGGATATCCAGCAGCAGCCGCTTCACCGGCTCCTTGGGGGCGTCCTCCCCATCGGCGCCCTCGCCCAGCACCACGGGCTTGCCGCCCACGAGCACGTTCAGGTCCTCGGCGTCCACCACGTCCTTGGCGGGCTTGGTCAGCTGCTCGGCGGAGAGGTGGATCAGCAGGTCGGAGATGGTGAAGACGGGGTCATCCGGGCCGTCGCCCACGTTCACGTCCACAACGGTGCCATCCTTCTTCACGATGACGCCCACGAGCGCCAGCGGGGTGGCCACCCACAGGTAGGGCTTGACGCCGCCGTAGTAGTGCGTGTCGAGGTAGGCCATGTCGCCGTCCTCGAACACGGGGTTCTGCTTGAGGTCGAGGCGCGGGCTGTCGATGTGCGCGCCCAAGATGTTCATGCCCTCCTCGATGGGACGGCTGCCGATGTTGGCGAGCATGAGGCACTTGCCGTGGTTGAACGCGTAGACCTTGTCGCCGGCCTTGAGCTCTCGGCCGGAGGCGATGGCCTCGGCCAGGTCCACGTAGCCGGCCGCGCGGGCCAGCTCCACGCCGCGACGCGCGCAGAGGCGCTCGGTCTTGCAGGTGCTGATGAACTCGCGGTAGTCGGCGCACAGGCGCTCGAGCTCGGCGGCCTGCTCGGGGGTGTACTTCTTCCAGGCGTTCGGACGCTCCATGGGGCTCCAATCGGTACGGGGTCATATCCGTGGGCCATGGTAGCACGCCGGGCGGGGCGGGACGCCGGCAGGGCGGCGGCGGGGCGCCACGGGCCAGGCGGGGACGTCGCGGCCGGGGCGCGGGCACCCACCGCAAGGCGACCGCGCGCTCCCAGACCAGGCGAAAAGCCCTGCGCGTCCGGAACTGGACCGGACCGCCGCGTATCTTGGTGGAGTCCAAGGCCGACCGTAAGGCCTTGCACGTCCGAAATCGTCTTTTCACCCGCCGAGAAGACGGATTCGGACACATCGCCACGGTGAGAAGACAGTTGCGTACATTTGGAAGCTCTTTCATGTACGTTGTTGTCTTCTCACGGGAAATAGCCGGCCGAAAATCGGCATCCCTCGCGTAGACTGACCGAAAAACCCGAAGGAGGCCGCATGCTGCGCGTCATCATATCGCCGGCCAAGAAGATGGTCGCCGGCGCCGAGTCCTTCGCCGTGCGCGGCGTGCCCGTCCTGGCGCCGCGCACGAACGAGCTGCTCCGCGCCCTCGCCGCCCTGGACGCGCCCGGGCTCCAGGCGCTCTGGAAGGTGAGCGACAGGCTGCTCGGCCCCTGCCTGGAGACGCTCGAGGCCCTCGTGCGCGACGGCATCCCCGCCTGCGAGGACGACCTGGCGGACCCCGCCTTCGCCGCACGGGTGTCCCCGGCGGTCTTCTCCTACGTGGGCATCCAGTACCAGAGCATGGCGCCGGGCGTGCTGGACGAGGCCGCGCTCGCCTGGCTGCAGAGGCACCTGCGTATCCTCTCGGGCTTCTACGGCTGCGCGCGCCCGTTCGACGCGGTGCTCCCCTACCGGCTCGAGATGGGTGCCAGGCTCGCCGTGGGCGGCGCGCGCGACCTCTACGGCTTTTGGGGCGACGCCATCGCGCGGGAGGTGCTCTCGACGGGTGGGGGCGAGGGACCGGTCGAGGCCGTGGTGAACCTGGCGAGCGTGGAGTATGCCCGGGCCGTGACGCCGCACCTGGGCGAGGTGCCGTGCGCGACCTGCATCTTCGGCGAGGAGCTGCGCGGCGGCAAGCCCGTGCAGCGCTCCACGGCCAGCAAGACCGCCCGCGGCTCCATGGTCCGCTGGATGGCCGAGGGCGGCGTCGAGGACGTGGCGGACCTGCCGCGCTTCGACGTGGGCTACACCTTCGCCCCGGAGCTCTCGGACGCGCGGACCCTGGTGTTCATGCGGTCCTGAGCGCGCCACGGCCGAAGCCAGACGGGCTAGAAGCCCAGGTTCTCCCCCACCAAGATCACCTTGATGCGGCCACGGGCGCGGTTGTGGCGCGAGACCACCACGTTGCAGCACATGCAGTTCTCGGCATGGCACTCCGGGCACACCCCCAGCTTCTGGCAGGGCGTGCCCGTGCCAAGTCTCGTGGCGTTGACGGGGCAGCACTGCGTGCGCGTGCGCTCGATGCCCGCCTCCACGTCGCGGGCCACCTTGTTCATGCCGGCGATCACCACCACGTGGCGCGGGCCGTGCAAGAGCGCCGCCAGGCGGTTGGAGTTGCCATCGATGTTCACGAGCTCGCCGTTGAGCGTCACGGCGTTGGCGCTCATGAAGAAGAAGTCGGCGTCGAGCGTGGCCATGAAGGCGCGGTGACGCTCCTCCTCCGTGGCGCCCTCCTCGCGGCCCACCATGGTGCAGCCGCGCTCCTCGAGCATGGCCTTCACGCCGGACTCGGTGAAGGTGGCGCTGCCGCCCCAGGCGACGCTCGCGTCCGCCGGCACCATGCCCGCCACGATGGCGCGGGCCTCCGCCGCGCTCGCCGCCCAATACGGCTCGAAGCCATGGGCCTCGAGCTTGCTCATCACGCTTTTGGCCTGCACCTCGCGCGCGGCCAGGACCATATCGTCCATGACATCCCCTCTCTCGATCGCGGGCGATCCCGCGCCGCCATTGTATCCCCACGCCGTTCGGGTCTATTGGGGACAGAAGATAATCGACTCACTCGCCACCCAGGAACGCACCGGATTGGCGGTTCCAGAGCTGGGCGTACTCGCCGCCGGCCCTCACCAGGTCGGTATGGCGGCCGTCCTCCACGATCTTGCCGTCGCGGATCACCACGATGCGGTCGAGCGAGGCCACGGTGGAGAGGCGGTGCGCGATCACCAGCGCGGTGCGTCCGCGCATGAGGTTCTCCAGCGCGTCCTGGATGAGCTTCTCGCTCTCGGAGTCCAGCGCGCTCGTTGCCTCGTCGAGCACCAGGATCGGCGCGTCCTGCAAGAGGGCGCGGGCGATGGCGATGCGCTGGCGCTGCCCGCCGGAGAGCTTCACGCCGCGCTCGCCCACCTGGGTGTCGAGGCCGCGCGGCAGCTTCTCGATGAACTCCAGCGCGTTGGCCTCGGCGGCGGCGCGGCGGATCTCGGCCTCGGTGGCGTCGGGCCGGCCGTAGGCGATGTTCTCGCGCACCGTGCGGTGGAACAGCAGCGGCTCCTGCGGCACGTAGGCGATGCGCCGGCGCAGGCTCACCTGGTCCACGCCCGCGATGTCCTGCCCGTCGATGCGGATAGCGCCGCCCGTGAGGTCGGCCAGGCGCAGCAGCAGCGTGGTGAGGGTGGTCTTGCCCGAGCCCGAGCGGCCCACCAGGCCCACGCGCTGCCCGGCGGGGATGTCGAGCGTGAAGCCGCGGAACACGGCCTCGTCTGCCGCGGCGTCGGCGTAGGAGAAGTCCACGCGGTCGAAGGCGATGGCGCCCGCGCGCACCGCGAGCTCGGGCGCGTCCGGCACGTCGTCCACCAAGCGCGGCTCGTCCAGCACCGCGGTGAGGTCGTGCGCGTCGCCGAAGGCGCGGTTCAGGCGCTGGAACGTGGAGGAGAGCATGTTGAAGCGCGTGGTGAGCGAGTTGGTGTAGGTGAACATCATCACGAGTGTGCCCGCCGAGATGCCGAACCACGCGTTGCCGCCGGCGATGAACACCGCGGTGAGCCCCATCATCACCACGATGAGCGAGGAGGCGGCGGCGCCCGTGCGCACCGAGCGGCGCATGCGCTCGGAGTCGGCGCGGCGCACACCGTCGTTAGCGGCGCGGAAAAGCTCCTGCTCGTAGGCCTCGCGACCGGCGGTCTTCACGGCCATGATGTTGGTGATGCTGTCGGACAGCTCGCCCGAGAGCCGGTTCTGCGCGCTCGCGGCCCGCGCGTTGATGGGCAAGATCTTGCGGTAGAGCTTGAAGACGATGAACACGTAGGCAGCGAGCACGAGCGCGAGCAGCGCCACGTAGGCCGGCACGAGCGGGGCGAGCATGCCGATGGTGAAGCCCACGGTGGCGATGCCCGGCAGCAGCGAGTAGGTGAACGTATCCATGAGGTCGTTGTAGGCCGAGATGAACTTCTGCGTGGCGCTCACGAGCGAGCCGCCGAACCGGTTGGTATGGAAGGTCATGCTCTGGTTGGAGAGGGTGTCGAAGGCCTGGCGGCCCAGCTCGAAGGAGGCCGCGATCTCCAACTTGGCGCAGGAGTAGTCCTGCAGCTTGCTGCAGACCTGGCCGGCCACGTTGGCGGCCACGAAGGCGGCGATGAGCGGGCCGAAGACGGGCAGCACGTCATCTGCCACGACCCTGTCCGCGCCCACCATGTCCACGATGCGCCCCACGATGGCGGGGCTCAGGAAAGACAGGAAGAACACGTAGCCGAGCGTGACGACCACGTTGAGCAGGAACATCGGCATCTGCACCGCGGTGACGCGGCCGTAGTAGTGAAGCGTGCGCCGCGTGATGGACGGCGCGGCGCCGGCGGATTTCCCGAACATGCGGCTCTCCCCTGGTACGCAGTTGAACCCGGCCATCCTACCAGCTTGGAGCCGACTTCAGTCAATGCGCATCAAAAAGGCCCCAGACGGGGCCTTCATCTCATTGGGTCGATTATCTCCTGTCCCCAATCGACCCATCACAAGATCATCAGAGCGCCGGTGGTGATCACCACGCTGGCGATGGCGATGACCACGATCGGCAGCGCCGCCCACTTGAGCCAGGTGGGGTACTGCACGCGGGCCAGCAGCAGGCCGGGCAGGAACACCGCCGTGGGGCTGAACAGGTTCGCCAAGCCGTTAGCGGCGCAGAAGATGGCCACGATCACCTCGGGCGCGAAGCCGAGCTTGGCCGCAAGCGGCCCCAGAATGGGCATTGAGATAGTCGCGAGCGCGGAGGTGGAGGTGATGACCACGGAGAGCCCCAGGTACACCAGGTAGCTCAACGGGCCGAACACCAGCGCCGAGGTGCCGGCCAAAGCGTCGCTCGCGCTCTCCAGGATCACCTTGTCCAGGCCGGTCTGGCCCATGAGGATCGAGATGGCGCGCGACAGGCCCACCATCAGCGCCACGCCGATCATCTCGGACGCGCCGTCCAAGAAGGCGTCGACGATCTCGCCCTCGCGCATGCCGCCGAGCTTGCCGATGAGGATCGCCATGATGAAGAACCACACGGAGGCGTCGTTGAAGTACCACTCGCCCAGGGGGTTTCCGGTGAGCACCGCGCTCCACGGCAGAGTGTTCCAAGCCTCGGCGGAGGCGTCGTACACGCCGCCGATGGTGAACAGGTCCACGCCGAAGTCGCCCCACGGGATGAACCCGCAGATCATCACCACGAAGGACAGGCCGAACAGGGCCAGCGCCACCTTGCGCTTACCCGTGAACTCGAGCGTCTCCACCGACTCGGTGGCGTCGGCGCCGTAAGCCTCCTCGGCCTCGCGCATCTCCTGCAGCGAGAGGATGGTGGAGCCCTTGTCGCGGCGCACCTTGTTGGCATAGCGCAGGATGAAGAACAGGGAGATGGCGTAGGTCACCACCGTGAGGATGCCGCCCAGGGCGATGACGACGGCCTGGTTGGCCTCGATGCCCGAGCTCGAGAGCGCGTCGATCGCCACGCCCACGGCGAACGGGTTCACCGTGGAGCCAAGGCAGCCCACGCCCGCGCCCAGCAGCACCGCCGCGGCGGCGACCATGGTGTCGAAGCCGGCCGCGAACAGCGTAGCGCTCATGAGCGCGTAGAACGGGATCGTCTCCTCGCAGAAGCCGAAGCTGGAGCCCATGATGGCGAACACCGCCATGACGGCGGCGATCAGCAGGTTCTCGCGACCGTGCAGCGCGCGCACCAGCGCGGCGATGCCGGCGTCGAGCGCGCCGAGCTTGTTGACGATGCCCATGCAGCCGCCCATGATCAGCAGGAAGAGCGCCACCTCGATGCCGTCGAGGAAGCCCGAGATGGGCGAGACCAGGATGTCGGAGAGCGACGCCGGCGTGATGCCGGGGACGAAGCGCGCCAGCACGATGGTCGCGAGGCCCACCAGCAGCGTGATGATGATGAGCAGGGTGTAGGACGAGAGCATCACCTTGCCGCCCTCGCCCGCTCCCTGCTCGGGAGCCTTCGATTCTTCAGATGCCATGCAGTTAACCTCCAAATACGTGTACCGGCCGGGAATCGGCCGGTACACTGTAGCACGGTTATGCAATTTCAGCGCCGTTTGATTCAGTTGGGTCAATTGAGGACAGGAGACAATCGACTCGTTCGCGCGACGCTAGAGGTACTTGCGCCAATCGTCGTCATCGTCATCGTCGGGGGTGGCGCTGGCCTCGGCGGCCGCGCGGGCAGCGGCGGAGACGGCGGCGTAGGTCTCGCCGGGCAGCTCGGGGAAGGCGCCCAGAACGTGCTCGAACGTGGCCAGGTTCTCGTCGAAGCGCGTGCGCGGAACGGCGAAGACCACCTGCTTGGCCGCGTGGCCGCCGTGGGCGAGTTCCTCGAAGAACATGGTCGCCACCTGCTCGGCGTCCCAGCCAAACGCTCCGCAGCCGAAGGCGCCCAGCACGAGCTTCTCATGACCAAGGTCGTCGGCGACGGAGAGGACGAAGCGAATGCGGTCGCGCATGGCGCGGGCGAGCGCGTCGTCGGCCACACCGTACTCCTCGCGGGCGCGGGCGGCGTTGGGCGCCGCGGCCACGATCACGTCGGCGTAGGCATGGACCTTGTCGCGCGAGAAGCGCACCGCCGGCACCACGAGCGCGCGGTTGCGATAGAGGTTGCAGTTGAGGTTACGGCGACGGTTCCACTGGTACCAGTCCTTCTTGGTGGTGAGAGCGTTGTAGAGGAAGGACTCGGCGCACAGGGCCTCCTCCTGCGCCCACGCGCCGCGCTCGTAGCCACCGCCCGCGCTGGTGAACGAGGCGAAGTCCAGCACCGCGAGGTCGCAGAACTGCGCGCGGCCACGGCCGTTCTCGATGATGGCGGCCACGGCGTCGGCGGCGACCACGCTCACCGCGGGCAGCTCGGGCGCGGGGTCGTCATGCTCCGGCGCGGCGTCGGCAGGGGCATCCGGCTCGGAGGCGGCAGAGGCCTCGACCAGGGCGGGCGCGGCCTCCCCCGCACCGTCCACGACGGGAGCGGGGGTCTCCTCGGCCGCCGCCGGCGCGACGGGCACCTTCGCCCGCACGCACGCCGCTCCCTTCGGCATGCCGTCGTACTCCTTGATGCCGGCCACGCTCGAGGCGATCTCGCGCCCGAAGCGCGCCTCCATCTCGGCGATATGCTTGGCGGCCGCCGCGACGCGCGCCTCGCGGCGCCCCTTGCCAGCCCCTCGGTCGTTGCGGTCGCGCCCGCGCTCAAACGCCATGTCCTGCCTCCTCGATCGACACTATGCGATACGCTCGATAGTAGCACGCGGGGCGCGCCCGACGACGCTTTGGGCGAACGGGTCCGTAGGCGTTTCTTCAAATAATGAATCGATTTGCGCACCGATATCGAAGTAGTGAATTGCCACTTCACAACTTTGATAAACACCTCATCGTCTACCTGCGGTTTTGTCGCAGCCCATCCCTAGCGCTCGCGCTAGCACTTCACTACCTGAAGAAACGCCTACGAACGACAGCCCCCGGACGCCAAAGCCCCCGATCCACCGTGACGCGCGTCCGTCGGCCGCTGCCCGCACCACCACCCACGCCGGCTCGCCATCCACCACCGCCCCGCCAACATAAGGCGCGGCGCCGAGCCCTCGCCCGACGCCGCGCCATCGCGATCGAAATCCGCCCCCGCCTAGGAGATATGCCCCAAAAAGTCGCGGGTGCGCTCGCTCTTGGGATGGTCGAAGACCTCCTCGGGCGTGCCCCGCTCCACGATCACGCCGCCGTCCATGAAGACCACGCGGTCGGCCACGTCGCGCGCGAAGCCCATCTCGTGCGTCACCACGATCATGGTCATGCCGCCGCGCGCCAGGTCGCGCATCACGCCCAGCACGTCGCGCACAAGCTCGGGGTCAAGCGCGGAGGTGGCCTCGTCGAAGAGCATGACGCTCGGGTTCATGGCCAGGGCGCGGGCGATGGCCACGCGCTGCTGCTGGCCGCCGGAGAGCTGGCTCGGCATGAAGTCCACGCGGTCGGCCAGGCCCACCTTGGTGAGCTCCTCCACCGCGATGCGCTCGGCCTCCTCGCGGCTGCGCTTGAGCACCTTCTGCTGCGCGATCATCACATTCTTCTTCACGGACAGGTGCGGGAACAGGTTGAACTGCTGGAACACCATGCCGAGCTTGCTTCGCACGGCGTTGATATCCACGCCCTTGGAGGTGATGTCGGTCCCCTCGAAGATAATCTGGCCGCCGGTGGGCTCCTCCAGCAGGTTCACGCAGCGCAGCATCGTGGATTTACCCGAACCGGAGGGCCCGAGCACCACCACGACCTCGCCGCGGGAGACATCCATGTCGATGCCGCGCAACACCACGTTGTCTCCGTAGGCCTTGTGCAGGTCGCGAATGCGGACGATGGCCTCGCCGGGTGCCGGGGCCGCGCCGGCGCCGCTCGTCTTGATATCGGTCATGAGCTTCCTTCCCTGCCTACAGCCCGGCGATATGGTCGGGCGGGGTGGCCACCATGTTGCCGGCGCTCTTGAGCGCGCGCTTGTCGCGGCGGGTGCCGGCGGCCTCGCCCATGAGGCGCGCCTCGAGCATACTCACGAACCGCGCGAGCGGCAGCGTCACCACCAGGTAGAACAGGGCGGCGACCACGTACGGGGTGATCGAGCCGGTGGTGGCCACGATGGTCTTGGCGTACATCACGATCTCCATCACGCCCACGGCGGCAAGCAGCGAGGTGTCCTTGTACAGCAGGATGAACTCGCTGGTCAGCGTGGGGATCACGTTGCGGAACGTCTGCGGGATGATGATGGAGACCATCGTCTGCACGGCGTTCATGCCCAGCGAGCGCGCGGCCTCGTTCTGCCCCTTGGGGATGGCCTGGATGCCCGCGCGGAAGATCTCGCACAGGTAGGCGGCCGAGTTCATGGCCATCACGATCACGCCCATGGGGTAGTTGCCCATGTTCACGCCCGCAAGCGGCAGGCCGAAAAAGGCGATGTAGATCTGCAGGAACGCCGGCGTGCCGCGGATGATGTTCACGTAGATGCTCGCCAGGCAGCGCAGCACGCGCAGCTTGGACAGGCGCATCAGCGAGAGCGCGAAGCCGAAGGGGATCGCCAGCGGGAAGGCCACGAGCACGATAGCGAGCGCCATCAAGAATCCCGAGAACACCACAGGTAGGCTCGAGACGATGAGCAGCGGGTTCAGGAAGAGGTTAAGGAACTTGTTGGAGTTCCACGCCGCCACCCAGGGCTGCGCCTCCAAGAACTGGGTGATCTGGGTCACGAGGGTCACGCCCGTCACGGACACGGCGGGGATATCGGCCGCCTCGTGGCTCGCGCCGTCCGCGGTCTCGTAGGTGCCGGTGAAGGCCATATCGCCGCCGGAGGTCGGGAAGGTCACGCCGTAGACCTCCAGGCGGAAGTAGCGGCCCGCCTCGGCGGCCTTGGGGAAGGTCACCTTGAGCGTCTGGCCGTCGACCTCGTACTTGGGGCGGATGAACTCGCGGTCCATAAGGTCCTCGCCGGAGAGGGCCGTCACGCGGGCGTCGTCCGTCTCGAAGGTGGTGCCCTCCGGGAAGGTGAGGGCGAAGCCGGTGAGGGCCTCGTCCGTATCGGCCTGCATCTCCCAGGTGAGGCGGGTGTCCACGCCACCGATCACGTCGCTGCCACTCTCGCCGTTGGGCTGGGCGGAGAGCTTCTCGACCGTGAGGGCGCGCGCCGGGGCGGGCCCCGCCGCGATGCCGGCCGCCGCGAGGGCGCCTGCGAGTGCGAGCGCGCAGGCCGCGCGACAAATCCCGCTACGATGCTCCTTGGTTCTCAACACGTCTTCTCCTGTCCTCGTGCGATGCGGGCCCTGCCCTCCCGGCACGCCCGCCACCGCGTCCTCACGCAAAACGACCCCTTCCGCGGGCGGCGGAAGGGGTCCGGGGCTCATATGGTGGCACGTGGGCTACACATTGTACTTGGCCATGAGCTCGTCGACGGTGCCGTCGTCGGTGAGCTCCTTCAGGGCCTTGTTGATGGCCTCGGTGAGCTTGGGGTTGTCCTTGCTCACGGCGATGGCGTAGCTCTCGCCCGTGGAGACCTGCTTGACCATCTGGCAGTCGCCGAACTGGTTGGCGACCATCTGGGCGGCCACGGAGCGGTTGGTCACCAGTGCGTCGCCCTGGCCGGCCTGCAGCGCGGAGAAGCACTCGGTGGCGTTCTTCAGGGTCTTGATGGTGGCCTCGGGGAAGTTCTCCTTGGCGAAGGCCTCGGCGGTGGAGCCGGACTGCGCGATGATGGTCTTGTCGGCGCTGTCCAGGACCTCGGTGGCGTTGTCTGAGGTGACCTCGGTGTTGCCCTTCATGGTGACGATGGCCTGGTCGTCCATGTAGTAGTCATCCGTGAAGTCGACCTGCTTCTCGCGCTTGGGGTCGACGGAGATGGCGGCGATGCCCACGTCGTACTTGGTGCCGGAGGCAACGCCCGGGACGATGGTGTCGAAGTCGACGTTCTCGATCTTGAGCTCCAGGCCCAGCTTCTCGGCGACCTTGCCGATCAGCTCCAGGTCGAAGCCCTTGTACTCGCCGTCCTCCATGTACTCGAACGGCTCGTACTCGGCGGCGGTGCCCACGGTGAGCGTGCCGTCGGCCACGAGGGCGTAGCCGTCCTTGGTGGTGGTGCCGACGGCGCTGCCGACGGTGGAGCCTGAGTCGGCGGCGGTGGTGTTGCCGCAACCGGCGAGCGCGAGCACCGCGGCGGCGGCGAGGGTGGCGATGCCGGCGCCGAGCTTGTGCATCTTCTTCATGCGTCTTCCTTCCCGTTTTGCCGCCGATACGCTCGGGTTACGCTCGGCAGCGTATATAACGAGTCTGAGTATGCTCTTTTATGCATGCGGTTGCAAACATCCCTGCGGTTTTGTTGCCGCTTTGTATCACGGCCCGCCAGAATGCGCGGCGGGCCCGCCGGTTGATTGAGAAAGAAATGCACTTCGTACTCGATATAAGTGCATTTCGGTCTCAATGAACCAGCCGCACCCCGATGTCGATTACTCATTGAGACGAAAATGCACTCCCCGCGGCCAGGAAGTGCACTTTCATCTCAATCAGTTGTCCGCCGCGGCGTCATTCCCCCGTCTGGAACCCTCGGAGCAGCTCGATCTCCGCCGCGTAGCCGGAAAGGTCCTCGTGCGGCGTCTCCAGGATGAACGGGAGCCCACGCAGGGCCGGATGGCTCACGACACGAGCGAACGCCGCGAGGCCGTCGCTACCGGTCGGCACCCCCTCGACCTCCCCCGCGCCGATGAAGCCCTCGCCGATGCGCGCGTGGCGGTCCTTGTGCGCGGCCCGCGGGTTCTTGGAGTCGTTGATGTGCACCGCGCGCAGGCGCTCGAGCCCTACCACGCGGTCGAACTCAGCCAGCACGCCGTCGAGGCCGCCCACGATGTCGTAGCCGCCGTCGTGCACATGGCAGGTGTCGAGGCACACGCCCAAGCAGCCGTCCAGCTCGGGACGGCGCTTCCGTACGCCGGCAATGATGGCTGCCAGCTCCTCGAACGTGCGGCCCACCTCGGTTCCCTTACCCGCCATGGTCTCCAACAGCACACAGGCGCGTTGCCCCTCGAACATCACCTGGCACAAGGCGTCGACGATCATCTCGATGCCGCGCTCGGCGCCCTGCCCCACGTGCGCCCCGGGATGGAAGTTGTAGTAGTTGCCGGGCAGCGCCTCCAGGCGGCGCAGATCCTCGGCCATGGCCTCGAGCGCGAACTCGCGGGCGCGCGCCTTGGTCGAGCAGGGGTTGTAGGTGTAGGGCGCGTGTGCCACGAGCGGGCCGAATTCGCGATCGGCGAGCATCCGGCGCAGCTCGGCCACGTCATCCGGGTCGAGGTCCTTGGCGTTGCCGCCGCGCGGGTTGCGCGTGAAGAACGCGAACGTGTTGGCGCCGATGGACAGCGCGTCGCGCCCCATGGCGGCGTAGCCCTTGGTGGTGGAGAGATGGCAGCCGATGGTGAGCATCGGGACTCCTTTCGGGTGGATGATAGAAGGCGGCGCGGGAAACAGGACAGGACGCGCCCACGCGCACCACAGGGCGGACTGGGGCGAGCCCGAGCCGCGGACCCCCAGACGGCGGCGGCACCTAGCGCTACGCGCCCCCGTCTTCCCGCTCACCGCGCCGCCGCGCCGTCATGGCCTTGAGCGCCCATGCCACCGGCCCCGGCGTGAGCCGGCGGGTGACGTCCCCGAGCCGCGCCGGGATATCGATCTGCTGCGGGCAATGGCGCGCGCATTTGCCGCAACCCACGCAGTTGGACGCCAGGCGGGGCTCGCCGCTGCGCACCGCGCTTGCGGTGAAGTACTGCTGCACGCCGGTGAACCAACTATGGGCGTAGCTCGCGTTATACGCCGCGAAGCACCCCGGGATCGGCACGCCGCGTGGGCAGGGCAGGCAATAGCCGCACCCCGTGCAGGGCACGCGGTTGGCCTCCTCGAATATGCCCACCACACGCCGGATGATATCGTGCTGCGCCGAGGCCAAGCTGCCCGGAAGCACCGCCTCGGCGAGCGCGGCGTTGGCTTCCACCTCCTCGGGCGAGCCCATGCCCGAGAGCAGCATCGTGACCTCGGGATGGTCCCATACCCAGGCGAGCGCCCAGTCGGCGGGCGTGCGCAGCACGGGAGAGGCTCCCGCGGGCGCGACGCCCCGCTCCCCCGAAGCCCGCTCGAGCACCCGCTTGGCGCGGCGTGGGAGCTTGCCCGCCAGACGCCCGCCCAGCAGCGGCTCCATCACGAACACCGCGAGCCCCCGCTCCGCCGCCGCGCGCAGACCGGCGGTTCCCGCCTGGTAGCGCTCGTTGGCGTAGTTGTACTGGATCTGGCAGAAGTCCCAATCGTAGGCGTCGAGCAGCACGGGGAAGTCGCCGGCGTTGCCATGGTAGGAGAATCCGACCTGGCCGATCCGCCCGGCCTCGCGCTGACGCGAAAGCCATCCCTCGATGCCCAGGCCCCGCAAGCGGTCCCATTGCGCGGGGTCGGTGACGTTGTGCATCAGGTAGTAATCGATACGGTCCGTCCGCAGGCGCTTGAGCTGCTCGTTGAAGAAGCGGTCGAGGTCTTCCGGCGCCTTCACATTGGAATGCGGCAGCTTGGTGGCGATATACACGCGGTCGCGCGCACCAAGGGCCTCCAGGGCGCGGCCCACGCAGGCCTCGTTACCGGGATACAGGTACGCGGTGTCGAGATAATTGATACCCCTATCGAGCGCGCGGGAGATGATCTCCTCCGCCGCGCGCTGGTTGGGATGCCCCAGCTCGTAGCCGGGAAAGCGCATGCAGCCGAGGCCAAGCGCGGAGATGCGGTTACCCGTCTTGGGGTCGATTCGATATTGCACGGGGCTCCTCGGTAACGCGAGGGTGGACAGGGCGGGACGGGGCGGCGATCCCGGCTACTCCTCGCCGGGGCGCCGGCGCATCCGCTTGACCTGGGAACGGAAGCGCTTGTCGCGCAGGCGGCGCTCGCGCTGGGCGCGGGAGACCTTGGTCTTGCGGCGCCGCTTGGGAGGCCGCGCCCGACGCTCCAGCTCCGTGCGCAGCTTGCGCAGGCACGCCTGCCGGTTCTGCCACTGGCTGCGCGACTCGCGCGATACCACGGCGATCCCCGTGGCGCGGTGCCGCAGGCGCACCGCGGAGTCGGTGGTGTTCACGCCCTGCCCGCCCGGACCCGAGGCACGAAAGACCTGGAGCTCGCAGGAGCGCTCGAGCTCGTCGAGCGGCAGGCGCGCGAGGGCGGCGTAATCCGAGTATGTCAGCTTGCCGTTATCCATGGGGCACATGGTAGCGCATGGCGCGGACACGCGACAGGGTCCTGAAACGAGCGGCTATGGGCGGGCGAGGGACCGCCCGCACCGCCGGACGGGCATGATGCCGCCCAGCCTCTCGCCCCTCGCCGCAACCGGGTTCAACACCGCGCCCGCCGGCCCACTTCCCCCGCATCTGGGCGAACACGCCGGCACGCCGCCCGCACAACACTCCCGACTCTACGGCGCGTAGGTGGAACCCGCGTCCCCGAGCCGTCACAATGGTCCCCGAGCTCAACAAATCGCCGCGCGGCGCCATGCTGCCGGCAAACGCACCTGAACCCGGAAGGAGGCCCCATGGGCACCTACATCACCGCGGACACCGTCCGCAACCTGCGCGAGCGCCGAGGCCTCACGCAGCGCATGCTCGCCGAGCGCCTCGGCGTGACCGACAAGGCCGTGAGCAAATGGGAGACCGGCCGCGGCCTTCCCGACGTCGCGCTGGTGGAGCCGCTCGCCCGCGAGCTCGGCGTCTCGGTGGCCGAGCTCTTCACCGGCGACGTGCGCGAGAACGCCAACCGCGCGGGCAACATGCTGCGCTCCGCGCTGTACGTCTGCCCCGTGTGCGGCAACGCCATCTTCGCCTCGGGCGAGGCGGCCATCTCCTGCTGCGGGGCGACCCTACCTCCACTGGAGGCCGAGCCCGCCGATCCGGCCCACGCCATCGAAGTGCGGCGCGTGGAGGACGAATGGCTCGTCTCGCTCGACCATCCCATGACCAAGGACCACTACCTGAGCTTCATCGCGCTCGTCACGCTCGATGGCGTCTACCTGCGAAAGCTCTATCCCGAGCAGGCGCCGCGCACCCGCATCCCCGCTGGACGCGGCCGCATCCTCGCCTACTGCAACCGTCACGGCCTCTTTGAGGTCAAGACGCCGCGCGCAACCGTGAACCGATCCGCCATCGCACGCTAGGAGAAACCATGGACGAGAACGAGAAGAAGCGGGCCATCCGCGCCTGGAAGCTCCGCAAGCCAGACTACGGGATCTTGAGCTTTCGCTGCCCCGCCACGGGAGAGACCTTTTTAGCGGCGACCAACGACACAAAGCGCGGGTTCAACCGGCACACGTTCCAGCTAGGCGCACATACGCATCCCTGCCGTCGGCTGCAGGAGCTCTGGGACGAGCACGGCCGTGAGGGGCTGGAGCTCACGGTGGCGGCGGAGCTGGAGTACGGCGACCCCACCGAGGACCAAACCGAGATGCTGCAGCTGCTGCTGGAGGAGTGCCTTGAGGGCACACCCGGAGCCAAGGCGCTGTAGGCGCGTCCCGCAACGAAGGGGGTCGGGCGCGCGCCGGCCGTGCCCGGAGCCGCTAGAGGTCCATGGCGTAGAGATACATCTCGTCGGCCAGAACGCCCTGCTCCTCGGGCAGGGTCAGGTAGGTCGCCGCGCGGTGCATGCCCACGGCCTCGTAGAACCGCCAGTTGCAACACGAGTCCGTCGCCAGGTAGAGGCGGCGCTCCCCCATCGCGCGCAGACGCTCCAGAGTTGCGGCGAACAGGCTGCGGCCAACGCCCTTGCCGCGCAGGGAGGCGTCGGCGATGAGCAGCATTAGCTGCGGAGTGCCCGCGAGACCCGCCTCGCGCTCCATGCGGGCGTTCGCGGCGTGCTCTATGCGGATGAAGCGCAGGTGGTCGGCGCACGCCGCGGGGTCCATGGCCTCCATCTGGGAGAAGTGGCTCGCGTTGGCAGCGGTCCATCGAGCGGACCACACCGGGTCCGCCGTTCCGGCGCTCGCGCTGACGAAGCCCACGGGAGCGCCGTCGAGTACCGCTGTGAGGGCGAAGGTCGAGCGCATGAGGCTACTGGTGAGGTCCTCGCCCGTCTCCAGGCGGTTATATACCTCGGACTCGCGGTCGTCGTGCCAAAGCCCTTGCAAGATGCGCGCCACCGCGTCGAAATCCTCATCTTGGAACGGACGATACTCAAGCTGCGCTGCCATGGCGATCACCCCTTGCCGAGCGCATGATACGTGAAGCTATCGTAGCCCGATGTCCCACGCGGTGTCGAGCGTTGGGCTTGCCAAGATCACTAACGTGGACCGGGCTCCAGGCGCGGGGCAGGCCGCCCTACCGCAGCAGCTCCCACAGGTCGCGGTCCATGGCGACGGCGACCTTCTCCAGGGTGCAGATCGCCGTTCGCTCGTTGCCGCGCAGGATGCTGTCCAGGCAGGGGCGGCTGATGCCGGCCGCGAGGGCGAAGTCGGCCTTCCTTATGTGGTTCATCCTCAGGTGGAGGTCCAGCCTGGTGGCCAGCTTGGCCATGGGGGTGCGGGGGTCCTTGTTCATGGGGCACAGTCTGGGCCCGCCGGCGCGCTGGGCTGTAAGTCAGGGCTTACAACCCGCCCTTTCTGCACGTAATCCCCACATTACACGGATCTCGCGTATCCTGCGGACCTCCTGGGTTCGACCCCGCCGCAAGCAAGCGCCCGCCCGCGGCCCATGCGGGTCGCGGGCGGGCGTCGGTCCAAACGACTTCTCAAGGCATGCGCTATCGCAACAATCCTAAAAACACCTCGAGCACGGGGTTTACCCCTGGGCCTGCGCATTCGACAGCGAGATCGGAATCTGACTCTGCCTCAGATACTGGCAGCCAGCACGGTGGTACATACCAGCCGCTCAGCCTCGCGCTGACCGCGATCACCGGAATCCGGATCGAAGGCGGCGACATCGTCGTGGGCGCGCGGCAGCGAAGGGGCCGCCAGCGCCGCTGCCCGGAGTGCGGGCAGCGGCGCGGCCGCTACGACGCCGGGCGGGGAACCCGCAGGTGGCGGGCCCTCGACCTGGACTCCGCCAGGTGCTTCCTCGAGTACGTGCCCCGCCGGGTGAGGTGCCCCGAGCACGGCGTTTGCGTCGAGGCGGCACCGTGGACGCCTGACCCCCGCTCGCACTTCACGGGGCCTTCGAGGAACGTCATCGCGGCCATCGTTCTTTCCAGAACCCGTTACTCGCGATCCCAGATTCTAGGGCGGTGTCCGCCCCTCTTCAAAAGCCCCTTACACCAACGTTTCCGACACTACCCAAGCCAAGGACTCAAGGCAATCTTCAAGATAATCCTCAACGTTATAGACAGGAACGATAACGGAAATCTCCGCCACATGTACCTCCCGATATCAAAATGGTGCCCAAAGGAAATCCTTCAGGCACCATTGTAAACGAGATAGACAATCAGGCGAAAAGGCTACTTATTACACGCGAGCAGCCCGTCCAGGTACTCGGCGAGCTCCGCCTCCCAGTCGCGGGGGACGA
>Cebus_capucinus_imitator_PRJNA485217_SSR098__coassemble_1663_pt1 | contig 35232 bp, 36 predicted proteins | sample Cebus_capucinus_imitator_PRJNA485217_SSR098__metabat2_high_PE_001 | metagenome-assembled genome bin Cebus_capucinus_imitator_PRJNA485217_SSR098
TACGCCGAGGAGGACCTCATGGGCGTGAACCCGCCCATGTTCATCATCGCCACCGTCACCGAGACCGTGCCGGGCGCCAAGGGCGACACCGTCCAGGGCGCCTACAAGCCGGCCACCATCGACACCGGTGCCGAGGTCCAGGTCCCGATGTACCTCAACGAGGGCGAGCAGATCAAGGTCGACACCCGTACCGGCGAGTTCGTCTCCCGCGCCTAGGAACCGACCGTCCCCGTACCGCCATCCGTCAAAGGAGTGCCCATGACTCAAGAGATCAAGATCGCCGGCATCGGCATCGCTCCCGAGGTGCTCTCGGCCATTGTGTCCCGTGCCGTCGAGGATATCGAGGGCATCGCCTCCGTGGGCGTGAAGGACCTCGCCACCAACCTCGTCTCCATGCTCTCCGCCAAGAGCGCTCCCGCGGGCCCCTCCGTCGAGGCGTCCGTCATCGACGACGAGCTCGCGATCACCGTGCACGTGACGGTGTTCTTCGGCTACCCCTTCAAGGAGCTGGCCGAGTCCATCCGCCATGCGGTCGCCATGGCCATCGACGCCCAAGTGGGCGTCAGCGTAGCGAGCGTGGATGTGTGCATCGACGGCCTCGTGTTCCCGAAGGAGTAGCCGCCCGTGAGCAACAACAAGGTCAACCGCGGGCGCACCCTCGCCCGCAGCCAGGCGCTGCAGCTCCTGTTCCAGGCCGAGGCGCTTGATACCTCCGTGGAGCGCGTGCTTGAGGGGGACTATCTCATCTCCAAGGGCCCGCTCGACGACTACGCCGTGACCCTTGCCACCGGCTGCGATGTCAATAAGCTCGCGATTGACGCCGCCCTGCGCGAGGCCTCCACTAACTGGCGCCTCGAGCGCATGCCGGGTGCCGACCGCAACCTGCTGCGCCTGGCCGTCTACGAGCTGCGCTACCTGCAGGGTCCCGACAAGCCGGATGATGCCGTGGTGATTGACGAGGCCGTCGAGCTCGCAAAGGCTTACGGCACCGACGACTCCTCCAAGTTCGTGAACGGCGTGCTCGGTCGCATCGCGGGTCTCGACGTGCTGCCGACCGTGTACGGGGCCCCTCGATTCGTGTCCGACGAGGAGGCTGCCGGCGCGTTCAGGACCTCCACCCTTGAGGCGGCCGAAGAGCCCCGGGCTGGCGAGGAGTAACCATGGCCACCGACGGCGCCAGGACCTTTGACGACATCACCGAGCGCCTGGACGAGATCGTGGCCACGGTCCGCTCCAAGGACACATCGCTCGAGCGCTCGCTCGACCTGTTCGACGAGGCCATCAAGCTCGGCTCGGCCGCGGTCGACATGGTGGACCAGTTCGAGCTCTCGCCGCGCGAGGCCGACCTGCTCGACGCCAGGGAGACCGAGGCGCTCGAGCGCGCCCACGCCGAAGAGCCCGAGGCATAGGCGCCGTGAAGCGCGTTCGCCTCGACCAAGAACTCATTGCGCAAGGCATCTGCCAGGACACGGCGGATGCCTTGCGCACCTTGATGGCGGGCCTCGTCTCCTCGGGGGGCGAGCTCCTGACCTCTCCCGGCATGAAGGTGGCGCCGGGCATCCCGCTGCACGTCAAGGGCCGCATCCCCTACGTGGGGCGCGGCGGCCTCAAGCTCGCCGGGGCGCTCGACGCCTTCAGGGTGGACCCCGCCGGTCTCACCTGCCTCGACGTGGGGTGCTCTACCGGCGGCTTCACCGATTGCCTGCTCAAGCGCGGCGCGGCGAGCGTCCTTTCCGTGGACGTGGGGCGTGCGCAGTTCGACTGGAGCCTGCGCTGCGACCCGCGCGTGACCCTGCTCGAGCGCACGAACATCGTCGACGTGCCCACCCGGGGATATGAGGGGGCTTGCGACCTCGCCGTCTGCGACGTCTCCTTCACCTCGATCGCGACCATCCTGCCCGCGGTGCTCGATATCCTCGGAGCGCACGGGCGCTTCCTCACGCTCGTGAAGCCCCAGTTCGAGGCCGCGGCCGATCAGGTGGGGGAGGGCGGCATCGTCTCCAACCCCGCTGTATGGGCCGAGGTGCTCGCCCGCACCATCAGGCTGTTCGCCGCCTCCGGGCTCTTCCCGGTGGATGTGTGCGTATCTCCCATCCACGGCGCCAAGGGCAACCGCGAGTTCTTCTTGCTGGGCGACCGCGCGCGCCAGGCCGCGGCGACCGATCTTGAGCTCGAAGCGCAGGTCGAACTGCTCATAGGAAAGGCGGCCGCGCTGTGAAGGTATTCCTCGTCCCCAACTACTACAAGAACGAGGCCGTCGAGAGCGGCCTTGCGTTGGAGCTTTGGCTCTCGCGCCAGGGCTACGACGTGGCCTGGGCCGCAGACCAGCGCTCGGGCATCCAGGGCGCGCCCGACATCGACGGCTCCGACCTCGTGATCAGCCTCGGCGGCGACGGTACCCTCCTGCGCGCCGCGCATATCGTGGGGGAGCGCGAGGTCCCGATCCTCGGCCTCTCCTACGGCCATCTGGGGTTCCTGACCGCCGCGAGCCCCGAGCAGCACGACATCCTCGGCGTGGTGACCGACGCGCTCTCCGGCGAGATGCACGTGAGCCGCCGTGCGACCTTGCGTTGCGAGGTCGTCTCCACCAACGAGTTCGGCGTCGAGAACGTCGTGACAGCCCTCGGCCTGAACGATATGGCGCTCACGCGCGGGCCCCTTTCCGACATGGTCGAGTTCGATATGTCGGTCTCGGGCCACCATATCGACCGACTGCGCGGCGACGGCGTGGTGGTGTCCACGGCCACGGGATCAACCGGCTACGCGCTCTCCGCCGGAGGGCCCATCGTCACCCCCGACTTCACGGGCCTCGTGTGCGTGCCCATCGCCCCGCACACCATCCAGGCGCGCGCCTTCCTCACCGCGTCTTCCGACGTGGTAGAGGTGACGGTCTCGCACGACCGGCCCTCCACCCCCTCCATCGCCGTCGACGGCCAGCTGCTGCAGGTTGAGGGCGCGATCGAGCGCGTGGCCGTACGGCGCGGCGATACCGACGTGCTGCTGCTCGACTACGGCCCGGAGAGCTTCTACCAGAGCGTGAGCCGCGTCTTCTACGGGGTGCGTCGGGGTTAGGAATCGCCTGCCCTGTAGTACAATTGTTCGAGTTCACGTTACCCGTCGATGGGATGGACGATGCTCGACGAGATCCATGTTTCAAACCTCGCCCTCATCCGCGAGGCCACGCTTGTGCCCGGCACGGGGCTCACGGTCCTCACGGGCGAGACCGGTGCGGGCAAGACGGCGCTGCTCTCGGCGCTCAAGCTCCTCATGGGCGAGCGGGCCGATGCCTCGCAGGTACGCGAGGGCGAGCAGGCCGCGCAGGTCGAGGGACGCGTGTTCCGCGGCGCCCACGACCTTGAGGGTTCCACGATCGAGCGTCGGCTCACGGCCGACGGTCGGAGCCGCGTGCGCCTCGATGGCCGAATCTCCAGCGTCCGTGAGCTCGGCGAGCTGATGCGTCCCCTGATCGACCTCTGCGGCCAGCACGAGCACCAACGGCTGCTGGACCCCACAAGCCATGTAGGCATGGTCGACGCCTGGGGCGGCGCCTCCATCTCCTGCCCGCTTGACGCCTATCGCAAGGCCTTGGGTGCCGCCCGCGCCGCGGCGCGCGAGCTCGCGCGCGTGGAGGAAGCCTCGCGCGCCCAGGGCAGCCGCGTCGAGGAGGCGCGCTTCACCCTGGAGCGCATCGACGAGGTCGATCCGCAGCCCGGCGAGGTTGAGGAGCTCGAGGAGAAGCTGCCGCGCGCCGAGCATGCCGAGATGCTCGCGACCTGCGCCCACGACGCGCAGGCGGCCCTGTCCGACGAGGGCGGCGCCCTCGACACGCTCAACACCGCCATCGCCGAGCTTCAGCGCATGGTCCGCGTGGACCCCAAGCTTGCGGACTTCGCCGACGCCCTCTCCTCGGCCTCTATCGCCGTCGAGGACGTGTCGGCTGAGCTTCGCCGATACCGCGACGACGCCGATTTCGACCCGGCCGAACTTGCGAGCTTACAGGAGCGCCATGCCGAGCTCAAGGGGCTGCTCCGCGCCTTCGGGCCCGACATGGATTCCGTTTTCAGGCGACGCGACGAGGCCCGCGAGCTCTTGAGCCTGGTCGACGATGGGGACGCGCGCATCCGCACGGCGACTGCGGCGCGCGACGAGGCCGAGGCGGCGCTCGCGAAGGCGGCCCGCATGCTCACCAAGGCCCGTAAGGCCATGGGTCCGCGGTTTTGCCGCGAGGTGGGTAAGCAGATGGCGCGGCTCGAGATGGGCCGCTCCGAGCTCATCTGGGATGTCCGGGAGCTCCCGCGCGAGAAGTGGACCGAGGACGGCCCGTGCGCCTGCGAGCTGCTGTACCGCAGCGGCGCCGGTCTCACGCCGCGGCCCCTGCGGCGCATCGCGTCGGGCGGTGAGCTCTCGCGCGTGATGCTCGCCTCCAAGGTGGTCCTCGGCGAGGCCGACGCGGTCGATACTCTCGTGTTCGACGAGGTCGACGCCGGCGTGGGCGGCTCCACGGCCCGCGCCCTGGCGGCCGTGCTCGCCGACCTGGCGCGCACGCACCAGGTGATCGTGGTCTCGCACCTCGCCCAGGTCGCGGTTCTCGCCGACACGCACTACGTGGTGCGCAAGAGCGAGGACGACGTGCCCGAGACGAGCCTGGTGCGCGTCGAGGGCGAGGACCGCGTGGTCGAGGTCGCCCGCATGCTCTCCGGCGACGCCAGCCCCGAGTCCCTCGCCCACGCCCGCCAGATGCTCGCGTGACGCAAGGGACAGGCCGATTCAGCACATAGTCGCGCACTAAGCGCGGAATGGAGACCCCTATGAAGGCCCTCATCATCAACGGACCCAACATCAACTTCGTCGGGATCCGCGAACCCGGTATCTACGGCAGCGACACCTACGAGGACATCGTCGCCCTCTGCGAGAAGACGGCGCTCGAGCTCGGTTTCGATGAGGTCGAGTGCTTCCAGTCGAACCACGAGGGCGCGATCGTGGACAAGATCCAAGAGGCGTACGGCACCCTGTGCGGCATCGTGATCAACCCCGCCGCCTATACCCACACCTCCGTGGCGATCCTCGACGCGCTGAAGGCCGTGCGGATCCCGGCTGTCGAGGTCCATATCTCCGCGGTCGATGAGCGCGAGGACTTCCGCCAGATCAGCTATGCGGGCATGGCCTGCTTCGACCGCGTGGTGGGCGAGGGCATCCAGGGCTATGCCCACGCCCTCCGCCTTCTCGCCGATGTGACATTAGGGCAGGTCATGTGACATTGGAGCCTATCCCCTATGTCACATCAGAGGAGCGAGGCGAGGGCCTCGGCGGTGTGCTGGGCGCTGTCCGTGGAGTGCACGGTGATGTCGGCCCAGGCGCGGTAGAGGGGGAGGCGCCGCTCGGCCAGGGCCTCCACGCCGTCGCGCGCGGTGATGGGGCGGCCCTTGTAGGCGAGCTCCCCTAGGGGCCGGTCGATCATGCAGATGCGCCCGTTTTGGTGCAGCAGGTCGTAGTTGGCCGCGCGCTCCACCACGCCGCCGCCGCACGAGACCACAAGCCCCGAGCGCGCCGCCACCTTCGAGAGCACCTCCGTCTCGCGCGCCCTGAAGGCGTCCTCGCCATGCTCCTCGATGAACCCAGCGCAAGGCGTCCCCACCATATCCGCGAAGGCGTGGTCGATATCGACGAACTCGCGGCCCAGCAGCGAGGCGAGCTTCTTGCCGACACGCGTCTTGCCCGACCCCGGCATGCCGATGATGACGACGTTCTGCTCTGAGAGCGACAGCTCGTCCGTGACCTGGGAAATCCGGTCCATGGCGACGGTAGCGCCCGTGTAGCGCTCGACGGCCTGCGCCGCCTGCGCCACGAGCATGAGCAGGCCGCCGACATGCGGGATGCCTCGGCGCTCCGCTTGAAGCAAAATCGCGGTGCGGGCGGGGTTGTAGACGATGTCGATCACGCCCTCGAGCGCGGGGAGCTCCGCGATATCGCAGGGCGCTTCGGGGCAGCGGGGGAACATGCCGACCGGCGTGCAGTTGACCGCGAGGGACACGTCGGACGCCTTGGCGCCAAGCTCGTCGTAGGTAAGGGCCAAGGGGTCGTCGGCTCGGTGCGCACGGCCCGCGAACACCACGTCCATCCCTAGGTCGCCCAAGACCATCGCCACCGTACTGCCGGCGCCCCCGTGCCCCATCACGAGCGCCCGCTTCCCGGCCAGCTCGAGCCCCAGGGACTCGGCTAGCACCTTGAACCCGAAGTAATCGGTGTTGTCGCCACGCAGGCGCCCGTCGGCCAGGCGCGTGATCGTGTTGACGTTGCCCATGCGAGCGGCGAGCGGGGTGAGCTCGTCGAGGTAGGGAAGGACCGCCTGCTTGTAGGGGATGGTGACGTTCACGCCCTCCCATTCGTCGCTGGAGAGGAAGGCCCCGAGCTCGTCTGGCTCGCGCTCGAAGCGGCGGTAGTCGAGCCCGGCGAGCTCGCGGTAGATGGTCGGGGTGTAGCTGTGTCCGAGCACGCGGCCGAGCACGCCGTAGGGCCTGCCGGCAACGGGGATCGCCGTCGGCGTCGCGTCGGGAGCCGCCGGGTCCGCCACGGCAAGCGAGGAGATATCGAAACCATCCATCTAGAGCACCTCCTGGTAGCTGCCGAAATACGTGACCGTCTCGCAGACGTCGTCGAGCGCGTCGAGCAGCGGGCCGAACGCCGGGCTGCCCACGGCGCACTCCACGTCGAAGTAGAAGGCGAACTGGAAGTCGCGGCCGGGGATGGGGCGGCTCTCGAGCTTCACGAGGTTCACGTCGAGCGCGTAGATACGTTCGAGCACGCGGTAGAGAGAACCGGGCTCATGGCGCAGCGTCACCATGAGCGAGGTGCGCGTGGCGCCCGGGTAGATGCGCGGCTCCGCGCAGACCACGACGAAGCGCGTGTAGTTGCTGTCGGAGTCCTGCACGGCCTCGCCCAGGATATCCAGCCCGTAGAAGCCCGCGCAGGAGCGCGACGAGAGCGCGGCCAGATCGTCGCGCCCCGACTCGGAGACGATCCGCGCCGCCCGCGCCGTGTTCTCGCAGACGCGCGTCGAGACGCCGAGGCGCTCGAGGTAGCCCGCGCACTGGGCGAGGGCCTGCTCGTGGCTCACGACCTCGCGGATGCCCGCAAGCGAGCAGCCGGGACGAGCCATCAGGTTGTGCTCTACCTTGAGGCGGCAGCTCCGCACGATGGCGAGGCCGCTCTCGGCGAGCAGGTCGTAGACGGCGTTCACCGAGCCCGCGGTGGAGTTCTCGATCGGGAGCACGCCGAACTCGCAGGCCCCCTCGGAGACGGCCCGGATCACGCCGGCGAAGTCGGGCGCGTACGAGATGCTCGGCACCTTGAAGAGCCGGCAGGCGGCCAGCTGGCTGTAGGCGCCCTCGACCCCCTGACAGGCGACAGTCGCGACCTCGGGAAACGGCGTCTCCGCGGAAAGCAGCGACGCGCGGGCGCGGGCAAGCGTGGACGAATCCGCGCCGCACTTCAGCAACGCGAGCTGCTCGGCCTTGCTCATCGACATCAGCAGGTTCATGAGGGCGAGCGCCTGGGGACGGCGTGCCTGCGGCACCATGCCGGCCACCGCGGCGAGCTTCTGGCGCTCGCGAGCTGGGTCGAAGACGGCCTTTCCGGTCTCGCGCTTGGCAGCCGCGACGTCGGCGGCGATATCCATGCGCTCGCAGAAGAGGCGCATGAGCTCGCGGTCGATCTCGTCGATCCGCACGCGTACCTGGGAGAGGTCCATGAGGCTCCGTTCGTGAAGGGTTGGACTAGCAAGATGGGCGATATGTCATCGGGACCTGCCCCTCCGTTACAGGGGACGAGGGGCGGGGCGCTCGAAGGCGCCGTCCTCGATCAGGGCGTCGAGCAGGGCGAGCGCGCAGACGGCCTCGATCACCGGCACCGCGCGGGGCACGATGCACGGGTCGTGCCGTCCGCGCACCACGAGCTCGGCATCCTGGTGCGACGCGAGGTCGACCGTGCGCTGCGCGAGCCCGATGCTCGGCGTGGGCTTGACTGCGGCGCGCCACACGATGGGTGCCCCCGTGGTGATGCCGCCGAGGATGCCGCCCGCGCTGTTGGCGTGTTGGCGCACACCGCCCTTGGCGTCCATGAGGTAAGGGTCGTTATCCTCGCTGCCGCGCATGTGGGCCGCGGCGAAGCCGGCGCCGAACTCAGCGCCCTTCACCGCGGGCACGCCGAAGGCGATGCGCGCGATGCGGTTCTCCATGCCGTCGAACATGGGGTCTCCCACGCCCGTGGGCATGCCCCAGACGCCGCACTCGATCACGCCGCCCACGGAGTCGAGGTCGTCCGCCGCGTCGAGTATGACCTCGCGGGCGCGCTCGGCCGCGTCGGCATCCATCATCTGCATGCCCGTGTCGGCGAACACCGCGTCGGCCCGTCCGAGCGCCGCCATCGGGGCCTCGTAGGAGAGCGCGCCATCGCGGTACAGCAGCTCATCGTAGGAGAGGTCGCGCGCGCCGCCCGAATCCTCGCTGGGGCCGAGCTCAAGGATATGCGCGGCCACGCGGATGCCCTGTGCCTCAAGCGCCTGCAGGGCCACGCCGCCCGCCACGCAGAGCGGGGCGGTCAGGCGGCCGGAGAAGTGCCCGCCGCCGGCAACGTCCTGCCAGTTGCCGTACTTAACCGAGGCGGGGTAGTCCGCGTGCCCCGGGCGGGGCTTGCGGCGAAGCTCTCCGTAGTCGCGCGACCGCGTGTTGGTGTTGCAGATGAGCGCCGCCAAGGGCGCGCCGCAGGTATGGCCCTCGGAGATTCCGCCGAGCACCTCCACCGCGTCGGCCTCGCGGCGCGGCGTAGAGGTGTCGCGAGCGCCAGGCGCGCGGCGCGCCATGAAGGCTTGGAGCTGATCCAGGTCGACGGGGATGCCCGCGGGCAGGCCGTCGAGCACGCAGCCGATCCCCGCGGAGTGCGACTGACCGAAGACGGAGAGCCGAAGGACGTTGCCGATGCACGATGCCATGGTCGCCCCTAGCCCTCGACGAGCTCGACCTGACCGCCGAGCATGCGGTAGTGGTCGAAGAACGCTGGATAGGACTTGTCGACGGCCTCGGCGCCGCGGATCTCGACTGTGCCCTCGCAGCGCGTGGCGGCCACGGCGGCCATCATCGCGATGCGGTGGTCGTTGTGCGCGTCCACCGTGCCGCCCGCGAGGCGCTCAACGCCCTCGATCACGAGGTCGTCGCCGCAGATGCGGATCTTGGCGCCGAGGTTGGAGAGCTCGGTACGCACGGTCTCCAGGCGGTCGGACTCCTTGATGCGCAGTCGGGCGCAGTCGCGGATGCGCGTGGTGCCGGCGGCAAGGCAGGCCACGGCCGAGATCACCGGCACGAGGTCGGGGATGTCCTGCGCGCTCATGTCGAAGCCGACGAGCTTGTCGGGCTGAACCGTGGCCGCACCAGTCCCACGGCCGATACGCGCGCCGAAGCGCGAGAGCGCCGCGAGCACGTTGCGGTCGCCCTGGGCCGAGGAGAGCGAGATGCCGTCGACGGTGATGGGGGAGCGCCCGAGCGCGGCCGCGCAAAGCCAGAAGGCGGCGTTGGACCAATCGCCCTCGACGCTTACCTCCCCGGGCGTGCGATAGGACCCCGAGGCGCGGAAGAGCGTGCACTCACCGCCCTCGAGCGTCCTGCGCTCCTGCGTGACCTCGACCCCGAAGGCCTTAAGCGCGTGGATCGTCAGGTTGACGTACGGACGGCTCTCGATCCTGCCCCGCACGAGCACCTCGCTCGGGCGGTCGAGCAGCGGCGCCGCCATGAGCAGGCCTGTGATGTACTGTGACGAGACGTCGCCGGGAAGCACGAAGCGCCCCGGGCGCAGGCGGCCCGAGGTCTTGAGCGGAAAGCCCCCCAGCCCCTCAAGGTCGCATCCGGCGGCGATGAGCTCGCTCGCGAGCGGCTCCAGGGGTCGCGCACCGAGCCGTCCGCGCCCGGTGAAGGTGGCCTCGGCACCCAGCGCGCAGGCGATGGGCAGCATGAAGCGCAGGGTCGAGCCGGACTCGCCGCAATCGAGCGCGGCCCCCGCGAAGGCGCGCAGCAGGCCGTAGGCGATGCTCTTGGGCACGGGGTGCACCTGGTAGCCGTCCACCACGGTATCGATGCGGGCGCCGAGTGCCACGAGGCATCGCACCGTGGCGTCGATGTCGGCGCAGGTGGTGTTGCAGACGACATGCGTCTCGCCGTTGGCGAGCGCGGCCGCGATGATGAGCCGGTGCGCCACGGACTTGGAGGCGATGGCGGGCACCGTGCCGGCGAGCGGCGTGGGTTCGATTCTGGCGAGCATCTACTCGTCCTCCTCCAATCCGGCGGCGATGAGCCGCTTAAAGGTCTCGAGCGGGGTGCGGTTGATACCGCAATCGCCCACGGCATGCGGGATCACCAGGTCGATGGTGTCGCCGCTGCGCTTCTTGTCGTGCAGGGCCGCGGCATAGACCTCCTCCGAGGTCCAGGTGCAGCTCGTGGTCAAGCCGTGCGCCCGCAAGAGCGCCTCGAGCCTGTCGGGGAGCTCGGGCTCGCAAGCGCCCGCCGCCACCGCGGCCCGCGCGATGGCGGCAAGGCCGATAGCCACGCAGTTGCCGTGGCCCAGTCGATACTCCTCCAAGGTCTCCACGGCGTGCCCGATGCTATGGCCCAGGTTCAGCAGCTTGCGAGCGCCGGCCTCGCGCTCGTCGGCGTCCACTACGTCGCGCTTGATCTCTACGTTGCGCGCCACGATCGTCTCGACGGCGGGGACGTTGCGCATGAGCAGGTCCATGGTCAGCGGCAGGTGCTCGAGCAGCTCGAAAAGCTGCGGGTCGGCGAGCAGCGCGTGCTTGACGACCTCGCCGCAGCCGTCGGCGAACTGTGCGGGTTCCAGCGTGGCCAGGCACCCCACGTCGGCGAGCACCTCGACTGGCTGCCAAAAGGCGCCCGCGAGATTCTTGCCCGCGGTGAGGTCGATGGCGGTCTTGCCGCCCACGGAGGAGTCGACCATCGCGAGCAGGCTCGTGGGGACCTGGATGTAGGCGATGCCGCGCAGGTAGGTCGCAGCGGCGAGACCGCCGAGGTCACCCACCACGCCGCCGCCGAGCGCGATCGCGACATCGTCGCGCGAGAGCTCGCGCTCCGCCATGAACTCGAGCGCCGCCACGAGGGTATCGGCCCGCTTGCTGGCCTCGCCGGCCTCGAAGGTGAAAACGTCCACCGCGAAGCCCGCCCCCTCGAGCGAGCCCTTCACGATGTCGGCGTAGAGCGGGCCCACGTTGGTGTCGGTGACGATGACGGCCCGCTCGCCCTCCACATGGCGGCGTGCGGACTCGCCCACCTGCTCCAGGAGGCGCGTGCCCACGAGGACCTCGTAGGAACGGCCGGTATGCACGGGGATGACCTGCATCTTCTCTCCTTATCGGTCTTCTTGGGCGTCGTCGAGCGAGCGCTTGATGCGGTCGCCCTCGGCAAGGAGGGCCCGCAGGCGGTCACGGTCTCCCGAGTCGAGCGCGTCGCGGTAGGCGGAAAGCGCGTCGATGAGATGGTCGAGCTCGAAGATGAGCGCGCGGGCGTCATCCATCATGAGCTCGCTCCACATGGCGGGATTGAGGTGCGCCACGCGGGTGAGGTCGCGGTAGCTGCCGGCGGAGAACCCGTGGTGCTCGCGGGCGGTGGGGCTCTTCACGTAGGCGTTGGAGACCACGTGGGCGAGCTGGCTCGTGAAGGCGATCACGCGGTCGTGCTCCTCGGGCGTGGTCACGGCGTACGTGCCGAAGCCGCAGGGGGAGAGCAGGCCGTGCACGCGGTCGAGCAGGTCGAGCCGCTCCATGTCCGCAAGGTCACACGGCGGCACCAGCACCATGGGAGCGCCCCGGAACAGGTCGGCGCGGGCATGGGCGAAACCGGAGTATTGCGTGCCCGCCATGGGGTGCGCCCCGCAAAACGAGAAGCCGTGCTCGCGGGCGAGGGAGAACGCCTCGTCGCAGACGGCGCCCTTCACGCCCGCGGTATCGATCACCACGGGGTCCTGCCCGAGCGTGGGCGCAGCGGCGCGCAGCCAGTCGACGCAGGCCTGGGGGTAGGCCGCGAGCACCACGAGGTCGCATGCGGAGGCCGACTCGGGCGTGAGCTCGCCCGCCACGGTGTCGACGCGCGCCGCCTCCATGGTGTCGGGGTCGACGTCGTGCGCGAGCACGCGCCACCCGGCCCGGGCGTAGGCACGCGCGAAGCTTCCGCCGATGAGCCCCAGACCCACGATGCCGACGGTGCGCCGGTCCTTGCCCCGCGCGGGTTCCATGGGCTCCGTTGCCACCATCACGCCACCTCGGGCGCCACGACGGCGCGGATGGCTCGGATACGCTCCATCACCTGGTCGAACATGTCGGGCGTGAGCGCCTGCGCGCCGTCGGACCAGGCGTGGGTCGGGTCGTCGTGCACCTCGATCTCCAGGCCGTCGGCGCCAGCGGCCGTGGCGGCGAGCGCCATGGGCCCCACGTAGCGCGTGTACCCGGTGGCATGGCTCGGATCGGCCACCACGGGCAGGTGCGACAGGTGGTGCAGGACCGGGACCGCGTTCAGGTCGAAGGTATTGCGGGTCCGCGTCTCGTAGGTGCGGATGCCGCGCTCGCAGAGGATCACGTTGGGGTTGCCCTCGCTCATGATGTATTCGGCCGCCATGAGCAGCTCGTCCACGGTGCCGGCCATGCCGCGCTTGAGCAACACCGGCACGTCGGTCTTGCCGATCTCCTTCAGCAGGGGGAAGTTCTGCGCGTTGCGCGCCCCCACCTGCAAGACCTCGATGCGACGGTCGAGGAAGGCCTGGACGTCGCGCGGGTCCATGATCTCGGTCACGATGGGCATGTCGAGCTCGTCGGCGGCCTCGCGCAGCAGGTCTAGCCCGCGCTCGCCCATGCCCTGGTAGGCGTACGGGCTGGTGCGGGGCTTGTAGGCGCCGCCGCGCAGCATGGTCGCGCCCGCGGCCCTCACGCGGCGGGCGATGCGTGCGAGCCCCTCGCCCTCAACCGAGCACGGGCCCGCGATCACCTGGAAATAGCCGCCCCCGAGCTTCACGCCGTGCCCGCAATCAACCACCGTGTCGGCGGGATGGAAGGCCCGCCCGGCCTTCTTGAAGGGCTCGGACACGCGCTGGACACGCTCGACGATATCCATGGACTCGAGCAGGAAGGGGTCGATCTTGGAGGTATCGCCCACGAGGCCGACAATCACCTCGTTCTCGCCGCGGCTCACGTGCGTGGCGAGCCCCTTGCGCTCGATCCAGGCGGTGAGGCGGCCCACCTCCGTCTCGCTGGCGTTCTTCTTGAGGATGGCGATCATGCGTGCCCTTTCGCGCGACTCGTGCAGTCTTACTAGTGTAGTCCATCGCGCGGACGCGCGCCCCAAGGGGGCCGTTTCATTTCGTGGAAATTTCCCTCAGTACCCCGCGTAGTTGAGGTAGGCCATGAGGAAGGCCTTGGCGGCGAAGGCCGTGGCGGCGCTGCGGACCAGCAGCGACTCGCGCGTGACCCGCGTGGCCGTGTCGGCGGGGGGCCGACCCGAGGAGGAGAAGGCCTCGCGCATGGCACGGTTCACCTGGTCGGCCACGTAGTCGTAGCTTACCGGGGCGGGGTAGGAGACCTTCTGGATCCGGAAGAGCTTCTGCACCGCCGCGATGGGGAGGAACTGCTTGAAGATGCAGATGACGAGCAGGCGCGCCACCTGCTCGCGCCCATAGAGCTTCTTGACCGGGGGAGCGACGAGGCCCGCCTTCACGTAGTTGTTGACCATGGACGGGGTGAGCCAAGGGCCCTCGACCATGCCTGAGAGCGGCGCGAGCGCGTGCTCGATGAAGGCGAGGACCTGTTCGCGGTAGAGCGGCAGGTCGGGGAGCTCGTCGTAGCTCGGAAGCTTGAAGGTGAGCGCCGACGACGCCGTGTCGGAGCGCAAGAAGGCGTCGGGCAGGACGGTGGGCGAGAGCGAGCGCGCGTCGATGGCGCCACCGCCGTCGGACATGGGGATGACCGTTCTGCGAGCCTCCATTGCTGACCTCCTTTTTTTCAGAATTCAGAATACCACATATCATTTGATATGGTTTCCAATACTAGATTGCCTGGCGTGGTTTATACTGTGGCAGGCAAGTACGTCGAAAGGACCGCCATGTCGTGGTGCATCGCCGCAGACTCGAGCTGCAACCTCCGTTCCTACGAGCCCTGTGCCGAGGACACCGCCTACCGTCTCGCCCCGCTCAAGATCAACGTCGCCGGGCGCGAGTTCCCCGATGACGACGACCTTTCGGTGGACGAGCTCCTGGAGGCCATGGCGGCGGAGAAGACGGCGTCCTCGAGCGCGTGCCCGAGCGTGGGCGAATGGGCCGAGCTCTTCCGCAGCGCCGACAACGTGATCGCCATCTCCATCTCCTCGAACCTCTCGGGCAGCTACGACGCCGCCTGCACCGCCCGCAACATCGTTCTCGAGGAGCACATGCGCGAGAACGGCGGCATCATCACCGGAAAGAACATCTACGTGCTCGATACCCGCGCCGCCGGCGGTAAGCTCGAGGTCATCGTGCGCCTCGTGGACGCCTATATCGCCGCGGGCCACGGCTTCGACGAGGTCGTGGCCTACGCGCAGCGCGTCGAGGCCGCCTCGCAGGTCCTGTACTCGCTGTCGAGCTACGAGAACCTCACCAAGAACGGCCGTATGCCCAAGCTCGTGGGCGCCGTGGCCACCAAGCTCAACATCCGCATCCTGGGCACCGCGAGCCCCGAGGGGACCATCAAGATCGTGGGCCCCACGCGCGGCGAGAAGAAGATGTACCGCAAGGTCATGGACACCATGGAGGCCGACGGCTACCGCGGCGGGATGGTCTATATCGACCATGTGCGCAACCCGGAGGGCGCCGAGACCCTCAAGGCCGCGATCGAGGACCGCTGGCCCAGCGCCGAGGTGCACGTCATCCCGTGCGGTGGGCTCTGCTCGTACTACGCCGAGGAGTCCGGCCTCATCATCGGCTACGAATGGGTGTAACGAACGGGCCGGTGGATGGCAGCCGCTCGGAGCGGCTGCCATCCACCGGGCTTTATTATCAGATTCCCTACTTTACATAACATATATTATCGTGGTTTTGAGAACGGGTAAGGGGAGCAAACTCAGTCCAGTCTGCCCGAATCCTCAAGGTAATGGTAGGCTGACGTCGCCGCGATGGCCCCGTCGGCCGCGGCGGTCACGACCTGACGCAGGTCCTTTACGCGGATGTCGCCCGCGGCGTACAGGCCCGGCGTCTTGGTTGACATATCCTCGCCGGTGACGATCCCGCCGCCCGCACCGAGCTCCACAAGGCCGCGCACCAGCTCGGTATGGGGGTCGTGGCCCGTCGCCACGAAGATGCCGACGCTGCCTTCGTCGAAGGTCTCCACGTGCTCCTCGCCGGTTGCGTTGTCGCGGAACGTCACCTTGCCGATGAATATCCCGCCCTCGATGGCCACGATGCTAGTTTGGTACCTAACCGTGATGTTCCCGCGCTCAAGAACTTTGGCCGTCATGCCGCGCGAGGCCCTGAAGACGTCGCGCCGCACCACGAGGTCCACGTGGTCGGCGATATGCGAGAGGTAGAGCGCCTCCTCACAGGCGGTGTTGCCTCCACCGATAACGAACACGCGCTTGCCGCGGTAGAACATGCCGTCGCAGGTCGCGCAATACGAGACGCCGCGCCCGCGGAAGGCCTCCTCGCCCATAAAGCCGGCGGTGCGGGGCGTGGCGCCCATCGCCGCGATGACGGCTCCGGCACGGACGGAGCCCGCATCGGACTCGATGGTGAACGAGCCGTCGGGCTCGACCTTGATCCCGGTCACCATGCCGTACACGGTCTCGGCACCGGCGGACTCGGCATGCGCCTGCATCTGCGCTCCGATCTCGGCGCCGGACATCTCGGGGATGCCCGGGTAGTTGTCGATCATGTCGGACGTGGCGATCTGCCCCCCGGGCATGCCCTGCTCGAGCACGGCCGTCTTGAGGCTCGCGCGAGCGCCGTAGAGCGCGGCCGCATAACCCGCCGGCCCGCCGCCGACGATCGCCAGGTCATAGGTCTTCATATCCATAGGTGTTCCTCCCGTGAGGTGCTGGATGGCATCGGTTACGAAACGCTGATACCCATTTGCAGGAATGGTGAGCGCTTTATTTCATCGTACAATGAAGCGGTATGTGTTCTCCTACCCCATGGGGGTCCTCATGCCAGTTCGCGGCTCGCTCGAAGCCCCTGGTTCCCAGCCCATCATAACCATCATGCACGCCTCGGTCGGCTCAGGTCACCGCGCCGCGGCCAACGCCGTGGCCGAGGCCGTGAACCGTATGCGCGGATGCTCCGGTATCCCGCAAAACGTCAAGGTCGAGGTGCTCGACATCCTCGATTTCGGGCGCATCAAGTTCGACGGTAACAAGACAGCCGCCTCGTTCACGGGCGCCACGCGCCCCATCTACGACATCACCTGGCGCTACACGCTCACCGGGCGCCTGCTCTGGGGCGGCGGTACCGGCTGGTCCAAGGTGATGTTCCCCGCCTTCAACGACTACGTGCGCGAGAAGCGGCCCCTGGCCGTCATCTGCACGCACATCACCGCGGCCAACGTCGCGGTGGGCGCGCGTATGATCACCGGTATCGAGTACCCCGTGGTCTGCGTGCCCACCGACTACGAGATCGAGGGATGGTGGCCGCACCTCGAGTGCGACCTGTTCTGCGTCGCCACCGAGTTCATGGCCGAGACGCTCCGCCCGCGCCGCGTCGAGGAGAGCCGAATCAAGATCACGGGCATCCCCGTGCGCGGTGGGTTCGAGGAGGAGATCGACCGCGACGCCTGTCGACGCGCGTTCGGCCTGCCCGAGGACAAGACCGTGGTGCTCGTGATGGCCGGCGCGAGCCTACCGCAGCCCTATGTGCGTTTCCGCGCCGCCATGGAGCAGACCGTGCCGTACCTGCGAGGGTTCTCGCAGATGCACTTCGCGTTCCTCCCGGGGCGCGACCGCGAGTATTCCGGCAACCTCAAGAAGCTCTTCTCGGGTATGAAGCTGGATAACGTCACGGTGCTCGACTACGTGGAGAACATGGCCGAGCTCATGCGGTCCTCCGACCTCGCGATCCTCAAATCCGGCGGCCTCACGGTCACCGAGTGCCTGTGCGCCAAACTGCCCATGGTGCTGCTCGGCAAATCCTATGGCCAAGAGAAGGCCAACACAACCATGCTGACCTCATTCGGCGCGAGCATGCACGCCACGACCGCCCACGAGCTCATCGCCACGCTCAGCCACATCCACGAGCACCCCGAGGCGCTGCGCGCCCTGCTCGTGAACGCGAACGCGCTCCGTCGCCCGCGCGCCGCGGAGGATATCGCCCGCGCCACGATGTCGCTCGTGGGCGTGCCACGCGAGCGAGAGCGCCACTTCGCCGAGTTCTACCGGGGCGGACGCCCCGCCCACGTGCGCTAGTTGGCGCCGCTGGAGCCGAAGCCGCCCGCGCCGCGGTCCGTCTCGTCCAGCTCGTCGACCTCCACGAGCGTCACCACGGGGACCTCCTGGATCACGAGCTGGGCGATGCGCTCGCCTCGCTCGATGTGGATGGGCTCGGACGGACTGAGGTTCACGCAGATGACCTTGAGCTCTCCGCGGTAATGGGCGTCGATGAGCCCCGGGGTGTTCGCTATGGAGAGCCCGCGTTTGAGCGCCATGCCGCTGCGAGGCTGCACAAAGCCCGCGTAGCCGTCGGGCAGCGCGATGGCGATGCCCGTGGAGACGAGCGCCCGCTCGTGCGGGGCGATGTCGAGCGTCTCGTTGGCGCGCAGGTCAAGGCCCGCGTCCCCGCTATAGGCGTAGCTCGGGAGCTCGACGCTCGGGTCGAGCCGCTTGATGTTCACCTGCACGTTGACCATGGTTACCCCAACTTCCTGAGCTCCTGCAGGAACTCCTCGACGTTCTTGAAATCGCGGTACACAGACGCGAAGCGGATATAGGCCACCTTGTCGAGCCTCTCCAGGCGCTTGAGCACCATATCGCCGATCTCGTGCGAGGAGACGGAGGTCTTGGAGCCCGCGCGCAACTCGCGCTCGATATCGTCGATGAGGCCGTTCAGCTGGCCGAGCTCGATATCGCGCTTGGAGGTGGCGCGCATGAGGCCCACGAGCAGCTTGTTGCGGTCGAAGGGCTGTGTGGCCCCGGTACTCTTGACGACCTCGATCGGGTCCTCGCACCGCTCGAACGTGGTGAAACGGTACCCGCAGCCGCAGCACTCGCGGCGCCGCTTGACCGAGTTGGAGGCCTCCTGGCTCCGGGAGTCCACGACTCGGGTATCCTCGTTGCCGCATTTGGGACAGCGCATTTCAGCTCCTCGCATCCGATGTACATGGGGAGCATACCATGCACATCGCGCCCTCAATCGATATGGCCCCTAGTACACCGAGGAACCATTCGGGACGAGAAGGCGCTGGCCCGGCTGGAGGCTGGCGCGCTGGAGCCCGTTGCGGTCCATGATGATACCGACCATGTCGTTAGTGGAGATGCCGTCGACCCCATGATCGGCCGCGATGGCCCACATGGTGTCACCCGCCTGGACGGTGATGGGCTCGTACTCGAGCGAGCCTACCGTGGAGGCGCGGGCGATTTCGCCGAACGCGAACAAGCCGATGGCGTAGACGATCGCGACGAGGCCAGCCACGGCCGCGAGGCGAAGCCGCAGCGGGGAACGCTCAGCACGCGGCTGGCGCACGCTGACCGCGGCGCGACCGCCCTCGATCACGTGGAGCTCGACGCGACGGCGCTCCTCGGGCATATCGATGCGGTTCATGTCTAGGGCCAGGTTGCCGTACGTAGCCTCGTTGACGTTCATGGGTTCTCCTCTCGTCCGATCGTTCGCCTCTAGGTATACCGTGCCGTCCGGACAAAAACTCATCGCGGTGGAACGGATGTTCGTGTAGTATTATTGACGAACAGTTGTTCTCGGTCAAGTGAAAAAGAACACATGTTTGGGGAATATCCGTTTGACGCACGAGGGGGAGCATCGATGCCTCGCAAGATCACCAAGCGCCAACAGCAGATCTACGACTACATCAAGCAGTACCAGCTGGAGAACGGCTACCCGCCCAGCGTGCGTGAGATGGCCACCGCCGTGGGGCTCTCCTCCCCTTCCACCGTGCACGCCCACCTCTCCGCGCTCGAGGACCTCGGCCTTATAAAGCGCGACGCCTCCAAGCCGCGCGCACTCGAGGTCTTCAACGAGGACGGGACCTCCACCAAGCAGCCGAGCGTCACCGGTTCCACGGAGCGAGGCTCGGTATCCCTGCCGCTGATCGGCCGCGTGGCCGCGGGCCTTCCGATCCTGGCGGAACAGAACGTCGAGGACACGTTCACCCTGCCCACCGAGATCGTCACCGACTCCAGCTCCTTTATCCTGGAGGTGCACGGCAACTCGATGATCAACGCCGGTATCTTCAACGGCGACTACATCGTGGTGCGCGAGCAGCGCAGCGCCATGAACGGCGAGATCGTGGTGGCCATGATCGAGGGCGAGGCAACCGTCAAGACGTTCTACAAGGAGCGGGGCCGCGTGCGCCTGCAACCCGAGAACGACTCCATGGAGCCCATCTACGCCGAGAACCCCACGATCCTCGGCAAGGTCGTGGCGCTCATGCGCCGTTTCTAGATGCCCACGGACACGGGCTCGCGCCGCATCACGGCGCTCGATACGCTCCGGGGGCTCACGATCGTCTCGATGGTGGCCTTCCACGCGAGCTACGACCTCGCCTACCTCTACGGGCTGCCCATGCCGTGGTTCACGGAAGGCGCGTTCCAGGACGTTTGGCGCTCGAGCATCAGCTGGACGTTTCTGCTGCTCGCGGGTTGGATGTGCTCCCTTTCGCGAAACAACCTCAAGCGCGCCGGCGTCTACGGCGCCGCGGCGCTGCTCGTCACGGTGGCCACCACCGTCTCCGGGGTCGATACCCCCGTGAACTTCGGTATCCTGTTCTGCATGGCGGCGAGCACGCTCATAGCGGGGGTAGCGCTACCCTATACCCGTCGAATGCCTCGCAGGGAGCTGGTCGCGGCGGCGATCGCCTGCCTCGTGCTATTCGGCCTCACGTACGGCATCCCGCATCGGCTCTATAGCGTCACGGGCCTAGCGTGGCTGGGCTTCCCCTCCCCCACCTTCGCGTCCGGCGACTACTACCCGCTCATGCCCTTCGGGTTCCTCTACCTGGCGGGAGCCTTCGCCGCGCTCTCATGGTCCCGGCGAAAGGACGGTCCACGCTACCCCAACTGGATGTACCGCGACCTCTGCCCGGCGCTCACCTGGGTGGGACGCCACAGCCTCATCATCTACCTCGCGCACCAACCCTTGCTGGTGGCGCTTTTCGCCATCGTGCTCGGCTAGTCGATGCTCGGCTCGTCAGGAGGATCCTCGATCGCGTAAGGAGCGACCTTGCCCGCGAGGCGCACGGGGACCTTGGCCGTGATGAGGTATCCTTCGGGCTCGTAGCTCTCGCTCAGGACCTCGGCCTGGTTCCTCACCTGCGCGGCTAGCGCGCCTTGGCTGAAGGGCACGAGCGCCGTCATGAGCCGGTCGGCATGCGAGGCCTCCTGGGCGATACGGTCCTCGAGGGCATCGATGCCCAGGCCGGAACGCGCGGAGATGAGCACCGCGTCGGGATGAGCCGCCAAAAAGAACGCGCGGTCCTCGGCATCTAGCATATCGACCTTGTTGTAGACCGTCACCGCGGGGCGCTCCCCGGCGCCGATCTCGTCCAAAACGGCATCGACGGCTTTGATATGCAGTTCCCGGTCCTCATCCGAGGCGTCGACGACCTTCAAGACCAAGTCGGCGGAACGCACCTCGGAAAGCGTGGACTTGAAGGCCTCGACCAAGCCGTGCGGCAACTTCTGGATGAACCCCACGGTATCGGTGATGGTGACGATGCGCCCCGCGGGAAGCCGATGCGAGCGCGTGGTGGGGTCCAGCGTCGCGAAGAGCTGGTCTTGCTCATAGACGTCGGAATCGGTGAGTCGGTTCAGCAGCGAGGACTTGCCCGCGTTGGTGTAGCCGGCGAGCGCCACGCGGTAGGCGGGCGAAGACAGGCGGTCCTTGGACTGCACGTCGCGCCGGAGCTCGACCTCCTTGAGCTGATTGCGAAGCGATGATATGCGGTCGCGAATGAGGCGACGGTCGATCTCGAGCTGGCTCTCGCCCTGGCCGAAGCGGCTGCCGATGCCGCCGCGCGCCTGCTCCTTGGCAAGATGGCTCCACATGCCGCGCAGACGGGGCAGCAGGTACTGCAGCTGCGCGAGTTGGACCTGGAGGCGCCCCTCGCTCGTACGGGCACGCAGGCCGAAGATATCGAGGATGAGTGCCGTGCGGTCGATGATCTTGACGGGCTCCCCCACCGCGCGCTCAAGGTTCGACTGCTGAGAGGGCGAAAGGTCGTCGTCGAAGATCACGACGTCGACGTCCAGACGGCGGACCATCCCGCAGAGCTCCTCCACCTTGCCGGAACCGATGAAGGTGCGCGGGACCGGTTTCTCCAGGCGCTGCGTGAGCCGCCCCACGACCTCGGCCCCAGCCGAGGCGGCGAGGCGCTCGAGTTCGTCCAGGGAGCGGTCGACAGGCCAGGTTGACGTCCTCATGTCGACACCCACGAGGAAGGCCCGCTCGGGCACTGGAGCCGTCTCGAAATACGCGAACCTACCCACGATGGGCCTCCCATTCGCGAAGGACGGTCTCGGCGGCAGCGGAAAGGTCGAGTCGGTCCATATCGAGCCAGTGGGTGCGCGCATCGCGACGGCACCAGGAGAGCTGCCGCTTGGCGTAGCGGCGCGAGCGCTGCTTGATGAGCGCGATCGCCTCGTCGAGCGTCGAGCGGCCGGCCAGCACGTCGAAGACCTCCTTGTACCCGATAGCCTGGCGCGAGGTGATGGCGTCGGCCACCCCGGCGTCGCCGAGGGCACGCACCTCATCGACCAGACCCTCCTCCACCATTCGGTCCACGCGTTTGTCGATCCGACGGTACAGCCGCTCGCGATCCATCGTGAGCGCGAAGGTGAGCTGAGGGTAATGTTCGCGCGGCGCCGAGAAGCCGGCCTTCTGCCGCGCGTAGCTCTCCCCCTCGTCGCACATCTCGAGGGCGCGGATCGTGCGCCGTACGTTATGGGGATGGATCTGGGCCGCGCTCTCGGGATCGCGCTCGGCCAGAAGCGCGTGAATACCCTCCTCGCCGAGCTCCTCGGCCAGGCACTGGTAGCGCGCGCGGCGCTCGTCGTCGACCTCGCCCGAGGGGAAGGACATCTCGTCCAAGGCTGCACGCAGGTAGAGCCCCGTTCCGCCACAGAGGATCGCAGCCTTGCCCGCATCAAGCGCGCGGTCGATCACGAGCCGGGCATCGCGCTGGTACAGGGCGGCGGAATAGGCCTCGGTGGGATCCACGATATCGACGAGCAGAAGCGGAGCGCGCCGCTCGGCCACCGGGGTCTTGGCGGTGCCGATGTCCATACCGCGGTAGACCTGCATCGCGTCGGCCGAGATGACCGACGTCCCGAGCCGCACGGCGAGCTCGTCGGCGAGCGCGCTCTTCCCTGAGGCCGTGGGACCCGTTATGGCGAGGACGGGCAGCGCCATCAGCGGGGCTCGCCCACGAGGGTTCCAGAGAGGTAGAACGTGCGCGCGGTGTCCACGACCACGTCCACCACGCGCCCGATATAGTCCTCGGCGCGGGCCCCGGCGGGCAGCGGGCAATGGACCGTTTGGTTCCACGGACTCTTGCCCTGCAGCTTGGAGACGTTCTTCTTTGAGGTGCCCTCCACCAGCACGGGCACCGTGCGGTGCAGGAAAGGCTGGTTGAACTCGTACGCGGTGCCCTCGATCACCTTCACCAGGCGGTCGAAGCGCTCCAGGATGACCTCGCGCGGCGTGGGGTCGTCGATCTTCGCCGCAGGCGTGCCCTCGCGCTTGGAGTAGATGAACGTGAACGCCTGCGCGTACTTGACGCGCTCGGCGAGCGTGATGGTCTGCTCGAAGTCCTCCGCCGTCTCGCCCGGGAAGCCCACGATGATGTCAGTCGTGAGCGCGATGTCGGGGATGCGCTCGCGTACGGAATCGACCAGGCGGATGTAGTCCTCGCGTGTGTAGCGGCGGTTCATCTCCTTGAGCACCCGCGTGGAGCCCGACTGCACGGCGAGGTGCAGGTGGGGGACCACCGCGCGGACCTCGGCCATGGCGTCGATGGTCTCAGGCAGCAGGTCCTTGGGGTGCGACGAGGTGAAGCCGATGCGCTCCACACCGGTCTCGCCCACGCGGCGCAGCAGCTCGGCGAAGCGCGGCGAGCCGAACAGGTCGCGCCCGTAGGAGTTGACGTTCTGGCCGAGCAGCGTGACCTCGCGAACGCCCTTGCGCGCGAGACCCGCCACCTCGTCGACGATCTGGTCCATGGGGCGGCTCTTCTCGCGGCCGCGCACGTAGGGCACGATGCAGTAGCTGCAGAAGTTGTTGCAGCCGGTCATGATGGGCACCCACGCGTGGTAGGAGGTGGCGCGGTGCCACGGCATGCTCGTGGCGTCCACGGTCTCGTGCTCCTCGGTGCGTACCTGCCGCGTGCCCTCGTCGAAGGCGCGAGTAAGCAGCTCGCCCACGTGGGCGATGGAGTGCGTGCCGAAAATCACGTCCACGTTGTCGACGTTGGTGAGGAGGCCCTCGCCGTCGCGCTGCGCGATGCAGCCGCCCACGGCGATCACGCGCTTGCCGCTCGGCGGAGCGGGCAGGCTTTTGCAGGAGTTGCACTGGCCGTACAGGCGCGTGTCGGCGGCCTCGCGCACGCAGCACGTCATGAACACGATGATGTCGGCCTGGGCGGGCTCAGCCACCTCGAGCGCGCCGAGCGAGTCGAGCATGCCGCTCACGCGCTCGGAATCGTGCAGGTTCATCTGGCATCCGAACGTGCGGATGAAATAGGTCTTGCCCTGAAGCGAAGTTGCGGTCATTGGTTACCCTACTTGTTTGATCCCGGGGGTCTCGACGATGACGGGGTCCCCGCCCACCATGGAGAGCTGGTGCACGTAGACCGACAGGCGGATGGCCGTGCGGGACTCGCCGTTGATCACGACGTCGGAGAACACCGGGGCGCAGGAGATGTCGAAACCCGTGGGGATGAGGAACCCGCGCGCGATGGCGATGGCCTTGACGGCCTGGTTCACGGCGCCGGCGCCCACGCACTGCATGTTGACGGGCACGCCGTCCTTGACCATGCCGGCGATGGCGCCCGCGACGGAGGCGGGCGATGACTTGGATGAGATCTTGAGGAACTCCACGGGTTCTCCTGCGTTTACATTGCGTTTAATCTCGATAACTGTACCGTATGCGCCGACCTGCGGCAAGGGGAGCTATTCCTCTTTGCCGAGGTCAAACGTCACGGTTATGCGGTCCTTGGTGACGCGCACGCGCGGCGCGCCCGTAAGGTTCAGGTAGTAGCGCTCAGCGAGCGAGGAGAAGTCCCGCTCCATGGTGCGCGAGAACGCCTCCATATCGTCCCTGGCAATCTTGAGGCCGCGCCGGTCGCGCTCCAGGTCCACGGGGCGCTTGCGGGCCACATCGGTGTCGCGCTCGCGCAAGAGACGCGCGGACACGCTCCGAAGCGCCGCGATCTGCCCGGCGATGATGCGGTGCGCCGTGCGCTCGGAGATCTCGATCCCCAGGCCCGCGGCGATCTGCATCATGTCCGCGGCGTCGGCGGCCATACCTAAGCGCTCGACAACGGGTAAGTCGCTCGCCGTGTCCACGAACAGGAGGCGCCCGGCGTCAAGCTTGCCCGCCGCATGCGCATAGAGCGTGGCCGCCACCTCGGTGGGGGTGCCGAGGTACACATTGCAGCCGCGAAGCTCCTCCAAGGCGAACTCGCACGCTGTGCGAACGATGTTGTGCGGCCCGCGAACGCAGGCGTACGCCCCGTCGTCACCTTTTGCGGCCTGCGGCCAGGTGGACTGGTCGGCTCGCTCGGACAGGCGCGCGGTGTCCACGCGGACGGAGAAGGAGGAGCCGAGCCCCACCCCCGAGGCGACCACGCGTGCCTCGTCCACGTTCTGTCTGATGGAGAACAGCGCCATGCCGCGCCCGTGCACGCCCCAGCGGTCCATCTTCATGGTCTCGAGCTTGGAGGTGACGCGGGCGTCGAAGATCCGCTCGCGCATGTCGTCGGGAACACCGCCGCCGTTGTCAAGGAAAAGGAGGGTGCGGACACCCTCCTCCTTAGCGGTGGCGATATAGACCTTGTCGGCGCCGGCGTCGCGCGCGTTGCGGAGCATCTCGATGACGATATCCTCCACGTGCTGGATATCGTGCTTGGCCTGGCGGCGCTCCGCCTCGGAAACGCGCAGGCGGACGAACCCCTCGCCGAGGTTCTCCTCGACGCGCAGGTTGCCCTCGCCGGACATGGAGGCGATGAACGAGATGAGGTCGTTGGCGTCGCCCATGGCGCTACTTGGCGATATCCATGGCGCGGCTCTCGCGGATCACCACGACGCGCACCTGGCCGGGGTACTCCATCTCCTCCTCGATCTGATGGGCGATGTCGTGCGCGAGCACCGTGGACTGGGCGTCGGATACCTTGTCCGGCTGCACCATGACGTGGACCTCACGGCCGGCCTGCATGGCGTAGGTGCGCTCAACGCCGTCGTAGGAGTTGGCGATCTCCTCGAGCTTCTCGAGGCGCTTGATGTAGTTCTCGGCGGACTCGCGACGAGCGCCGGGACGGGACGCGGAGATGGCGTCGGCGGCCTGGACCAGCACGTCGAGGACGGTGTTGGGGTCGACGTCGCCATGGTGCGCCTCGATGGCGTGCACGATGACGGGCTTCTCGCCGTAGCGGCGGGCGAGGTCGGCGCCGATGGTGGCATGCGGGCCCTCGACCTCGTGGTCAATGGCCTTGCCGAGGTCGTGCAAGAGGCCGGCGCGCTTAGCGAGGTGGACGTCGATGCCCAGCTCGGTGGCCATGATGCCCGCGAGCTCGGAAACCTCGATGGAGTGGCGCAGGACGTTCTGGCCGAAGGAAGTGCGGTAGCGCAGGGCTCCGAGCGTCTTTACGAGCTCGGGATGCAGGTCGTGGATGCCGGTGTCGAAGGCGGCCTGCTCGCCGGCCTCCTGCACGCGCTGCTTCACGAGCGACTCGGCCTTCTGGTACATCTCCTCGATACGCGCGGGGTGGATACGGCCGTCGGCGATGAGGTTCTCCAGGGCCACGCGGGCGGTCTCGCGACGGACCGGGTCGAAGCTGGAGAGCACGACGGTCTCGGGGGTGTCGTCGATCACGAGGTTCACGCCGGACACCTGCTCGAAGGTGCGGATGTTGCGGCCCTCGCGGCCGATGATGCGACCCTTGAGGTCGTCGGAGGGGATGTGCACGGAGGTGACGGTGACCTCTGCGGTGTGGTCGCTCGCGCAGCGCTGGATGGCCAGCGAGATGATCTCCTGCGCGGTCTTGCGGCACTCGGCCTTCACGCGCTGCTCGGACTCACGGATGATGCCGGCGGCCTCGTGGGTCACCTCGGAACGAACGTTGTCGAGCAGCTCGCGGTGGGCGTCCTCGCGGGAGAGGTCGGCGATGCGCTCGAGCTCGGTGGTCTGGCGCTCGTAGAGGTCGTCGAGCTCGCGGGTGCGGCGGTCGATCTGGCCCTGCTGGCTGGAGAGCTGGTGCTCCCGCTTGTCGAGGGCGTCGTTGCGGCGGTCGAGGGACTCCTCACGCTGCAGGACGCGGTTCTCCATGGTGCGGATCTCCTGCTTGCGCTGCTTGTCCTCGGCCTCGGCGGCCTGGCGGTGCTTGAGGATCTCCTCCTTCGCCTCGAGGAGGGCCTCCTTCTTCAGGGTCTCGGCCGCGCGCTTGGCCTCGCTCACGACCTGCTCGGCCTCGACGTGAGCCGACTGCACCTTGCCCTCCGCCTCGCGCATGGCGCCGTTCTTGGCGCTGCGCAGGTAGGCCCATGCGAGCCCTGCGCCCACGAGAAGGCAGATGATGCCGATGACGATCTCCATACCTGCTCCTTTAAAGTTCAAGTTCGGTAAAAACGCACCCGCCTCGCGGCAGGTGCGGCATTTGCTATGTGGTTTTATCGATCCCATCGGTGATGATGAGCGCAGAATACAAAACAAATGTCCGTAGTATCCTACGTGGAACCAGCGATTATGTCAATCGAGCTCGGCTTCCATGCGCTCGTCGGCGGCCTCGCGTGCCACGGCGTAATCGAACCCCTTGGACATGAGGTGGCGCACGAGCTTCTCCAGGCCGCGCTTCTCGGGGACGGACCGTTTCGCCAAGATGGCCCGGGCCCGCTCGAGGTCGGACTCCTCGGTGAAGTAGCGCTCGGGATAGCCGGGAATCGCCTCGAGCTCGACCTCGCGTCGCTTGAGCTCGAGCTCGATCTTGCGCCGGCCCCAACCGCGGCGCTTGCGCTCCTCGATGAAGTACTCGCAGAAACGGTCGTCGTTCAGGAAGCGTAGCTTGCGGGCTCGCTCGATGCAGGGACCGATCTCTTGCTCGCGGTACCCGTAGGCCGCAAGCTTGCGGCGCACCTCGCCCTCGCTATGGTCGCGCCGGTTCAAGATCTCGGTGAGCACCTCGAAGCATATGCGCCCCTCAAGGGCATGGATGGCGTCGAAGGCGTCGTCCACGTCGCACGGCAGCGGAATGCCGGCCTCGTTGAGGACGCGCCCCACCCGCACGGGCACCACGATATCCCGCCGGTCGTCGCCATGGTCGAGCCAGATGGCGACCTCCGCCATGGGCTTGCGCGAAAGCGCGCCCATGGCGGAGGTGCTACGTTTCCGCTCGGGCAGGACGACCTCGATGGAGGTTGCCAGGCTCATGGGGCACGCCTACAGCGCGGTGCCCGGGTCGACGGCCTCGCCCACCGGCTCGTCGGGGAAGTCGAGCCCGCAGGCCACGCGAACCTGGTGCTCGATCTCGCCGGCGAGCTCCGGGGTCTTGCGAAGCATCTCCTTAGCGGCCTCGCGGCCCTGGCCCAGGCGCTCGCCGTCGTAGGTGTACCAGGATCCGGCCTTGTCCACGATGCCGTAATCCACGCCCATGTCCAGGATCGAGCCCTCCTTGGAGATGCCCGTACCGTACATGATGTCGAACTCGGCGGTGCGGAACGGCGCCGCGACCTTGTTCTTCACGACCTTGCAGCGCACGCGGTTGCCCATGACCTCCTTGTCCTGCTTGATGCTGTCGATGCGGCGGATGTCGATGCGCACCGAGGAGAAGAACTTGAGCGCGCGACCGCCCGTGGTGGTCTCGGGGTTGCCGAACATGACGCCGATCTTCTCACGCAGCTGGTTGATGAAGATGCAGGTGGTGTTTGACTTGGAGAGCGAGCCCGCGAGCTTGCGCAGGGCCTGGCTCATGAGGCGCGCCTGAAGGCCGACGGTGGTCTCGCCGATCTCGCCCTCGATCTCGGCGCGGGGCACGAGCGCGGCCACGGAGTCGATAACCACCACGTCGATGGCGCCGGAGCGCACGAGCATGTCGCAGATCTCGAGCGCCTGCTCGCCGGTATCGGGCTGGGAGATGAGCACCTCGTCGATGTCCACGCCGATGCGGGCGGCGTAGCTGGGGTCGAGCGCGTGCTCGGCGTCGATGAAGGCCACCACGCCGCCCATGGCCTGGGCTTCGGCAAGGATCTCGAGGGAGAGCGTGGTCTTGCCCGAGGACTCCGGACCGTAGATCTCGATGATGCGGCCGCGCGGGACGCCACCGATGCCGAGCGCGCAATCGAGTGCGAGCGAGCCCGTGGGGATGGACTCCACCTCGAGCTGCGGGTCGTCGTCACCGTACTTCATGATCGAGCCGTCGCCGAACTTCTTGATGATGGCGGCCTTGGTGGTCTCGATCATCTTGTCGCGCTCCTCGCCGGTGGTGCGCTCGTGGATCTCCTTGACGGGACCGGAATTCTTGGCCATGGGGTAGTCCTCCTTCATGTTGGCAAGGTGATACTACAACGAACAGCTGTTCGTTGCAAGGACGTACCTTATCGTAGGGACGGGGACCTTACCGAAATCATGTGGAGGCTGGCCGAGACCTTACCGGGAGCTGTGCCGAATCTATCCCCGCAGGTAAAAGTGTCCGATGCAAGCCGGAAGCGACCGCGCAGAGTCGAAAACCTCACAAAGAGGCCAAGAGGAGCTCGAGGGCGTGCACGGCGGCGCGGAGACGTACCTCGTTGCGGTCACCGGTGAAGACGCACCGCTCCACGCGCTCGCAGGCACCCGAGACGCCGATGTAGACCGTCCCTGCCGGGTCGCGCTCGGTGCCGCCGCCCGGGCCCGCGTAGCCCGTGAGGCTCACCGCCACGTCGGCGCAGAACAGCTCGAGCGCGCCGTGGGCCATCTCGCCGGCCGTCTCGGTCGAAACCGCCGTATACTCGGCCAGGGTCGCCTCCGAGACGCCGAGTACGCGGCGCTTGACCTCGTCGCAATAGGTCACGGCGCCGCCGCGCAACACGGCCGAAGCTCCGGGCACGCCCGCAATGGTCGAGGCGACCATCCCCGCCGTGCAGGACTCGGCCGTGCAAACGGTCTTGCCCATGTCCGCGGCACGCTCCACCAGCCGCGCCGCCAAGAATTCGGCGCACTCCCCCAGCGTCATGCTGTCCAGGCACTTCCCCATCAGTGGACCTCCCGGACCCTACACGCGGAACACAACGTGGCGCGCATTCCAGAAGTACTGCGCGCCGGAAACCACCGTCAGCACCACCGCCGCGACCATGAGCGCCCGCCCCACGAGCAGGATCGTGAAGTTGGCGCCGCCCGTGGCGATGAGGATGGCGCGCGCGAGCAGCAGCGCGCAGATCGAGACCATGGTCACGGCCGTCTTGGCCTTGCCGAGCTTGTCGGCGGCGATGACCTCGCCGTTGGCGCTCGCCACCATGCGCAACGCGCTCACCAAGAACTCACGCACCAGGATGACGAACACGCTCCAGATGTCGACCATTCCCCACATGAGCAGCAGCAGTAGCGCGGAGAACACAAGCAGCTTGTCGGCAATGGGGTCCAGGAACTTACCGAAGTCCGTGACCTCGCCGCGCTTGCGAGCCAGATCGCCGTCGACTTTGTCCGTCAGGCTCAGAAGGATATACAGGGCGAAGGCCGCAATGGCCTGCGCGCCGGCGGTCATGCCGAGGCCGCTCAGCGCCTCGGTGGCGAAGAGCATGAAGACGGGGATGAAGCAAATGCGGATGCAGGTGACGATGTTCGCCGGCGTCCAGATGCTCGTCAGTTCCTTTTTGGGTGCGGTAGCCATGGGCCCCTTTACGCCTCCTCGATGACATGGCCGACCAGCTCGTAGCAGAAACTGTCGGTGAACTCGACCTTCAGGATATCGCCCACGGCGGCCTCGACGGCGTCCAGGTGCACGGCGCCGTCGCAGTCGGGAGCCTGGAACCAGGCGTGGCCGATCAGCTCGGGGCCGTCCTCCCCCTCCTCGATGCCGTCAACGATGACCTCGGCGACCTGTCCCACGCGCTCGGCGGTGGCGGCGAAGCCGAGCGACTCGGCCAGGTCCATGCCGGCCTGGGCGCGCGCGATGACCGTCTCGGGGTCGAGCTGCGGCATGCGGGCGGCGCGGGTGCCGTCCTCCTGGGAGTAGGCGAAGACGCTCGTGTAGTCGAAACCCGTGCGGTCCATGAAGGCGAGCATGCGCTCGGCCTCCTCGTCCGTCTCGCCAGGGAAGCCCGCCAGGTAGGTCGTGCGGATGACCATGCCCGGGATCTCGGCGCGCAGGCGGGCGAAGAGCTCGTCCAGCTCCTCCTCGGAACCGGAGCGGTTCATATCCGCAAGCACGCGCGCGCAGCAGTGCTGCACGGGGATGTCGATATAGGGAAGCACGCCGGGCGTGTCGCGAATGGCGGCGATGAGCTCGTCGGCCATGCCCTCGGGCTGCAGGTAGAGCACGCGGATCCACACGCGCTCGCCCGCTACGGCCTCGGAGAGAGCCCCCAGCAGCTGCGCCAGGTTGCGCGGGCCCGCGGCGCCCTCGGGCAGGTCCTGCCCCCAGATGCCGGTGTCCTGGCCGATGAGCACGAGCTCGCGCACGCCGCCGGCCACGAGGTCGCGCGCCTCGGCGAGGATGCTCTCGGCGGGGCGGGACGCGTAGCGGCCGCGGATGTAGGGGATGGCGCAGAAGCTGCAGAAGCGGTCGCAGCCGTCGGAGATCTTGAGGTAGGCCACGGCCCCCTCGACCGTGCGCTTGACGCTCGGCACGTGGCTCGGCGCCTCACGATGCACGTCCAGCACGCCGTCCATCACGGACACGATGCCGTCCTCCTCGTCGGTGCGCACGAAGGCCGCCACCTCGGGCAGCTCGGAGGGAAGCTCCTCGCCGTAGCGCGAGGGCACGCAGCCGCACATGACGATGGGCGCGCGGCGAACCCCGTCGGCCACCTCCTCGGCGAGCTGGAGGGTGGTCTCGATGCTCTCGCTCGTGGCCGAGGCGAGAAACGAGCAGGTGTTGATGATCACGGCGTCGGCGTCCTCGGCGCCCTCGACCTCGCCGTAGCCGGCAGCGGTGAGCAGCGCGCGCATGCGGTCGGTGTCGACCTCGTTCTTGGCGCAGCCGAGCGTGATGTAGAGCAGGTTAGCGAGCGACATGGATGCAGGCCCTATCGGTAGTTGGTGAACTGGAGCGGCTGGCCGTAGTCGGCCTCGCGCAGGAACTGGATCACGGACTGCAGCGCGTCCTTGGAGGCGGAGGACACGCGCAGCTTGTCGCCGTCGATCGTGACCTTGACCTTGGCCTTGGTGTCCTTGATGTCCTTGTTGATCTTTTTGGCGGTGGGCTGGTCGATGCCCTCCACGATATGCCCGAGCACGCGGACGGTACCGCCCGAGGCGGCCTGCGGGGCGTCCCAGGAGACGGCCTTGAGGTCGACGCCGCGCTTCACGAGCTTGCCGTTGAGCACGTCGATGATCTGGCGGGACACGAAGTCGGCCGGGGCGTTGATGGTGAAGAGCTTGTCGGCCTTGCTGAGCTCGATCGTGGCGCCCGAGTCCTTGAGGTCGTAGCGCTGGGTGAGCTCGCGGGCGGTCTGCTGGTAGGCGTTGTCGACTTCCTGAATGTCGACCTGGGACACGACGTCGAAGCTGGAGTCCTTGGCCATGGGTCGTTCCTTTCGCTAGTAGATGGTGGTCTCGTTGGTGGCGGTACCGGACGCATCGGCCGAGGTGTCCGTGCCGGTCGAGGAGCCGGCGGCGTCCGTGGCGTCATCGGACTGGGACTGCGCGTCGGTTCCGTCCGTCGTGGAGCCATCACCCGACGAGGCGTCCTTATCGGCGTCTTTCTTCTCGGTCTTGGGAACCGTGATGGTGATCTTGCCGATGCCCGAGGTCTTGGTGTCGTAGCGCACGCGCTCGCCGTCGCGGGTCACCACCACGTCGGAGGGGCTGTCGGTGTTGATCTCGATGGAGTCCTTGACGGTGTACTCCTTCTTGAAGCCCTTGGTGACGGTGCCGCCGTCCGAGGTGTACTTGCCGCCGATCTTGATCTCGATCCACGCCGTCTTTTCGCCGGTGTACTCGACCGTGACCTTGTACTGGGAGACAGTCTTCTTCTTGGACGACCCCGAGCCGGCCTTCGCGCTGCCGGTATCGGCCGAGCCGAGGTCGGTGAGCGAGATCTTGGGCTTGGTGGTGGCCGTGGCGGTATCGGCCGCGGTGCCGCCGTTGGAGCACCCACGGAAGACCAGGCTCACGAGCACGATGAGCAGCACCGTCGCCGCGACGCCGCAGCCTATAACGAACCGGCGGTCGGCGAGGATTGCGGAGAGGTCGAGGCCCGAGCTGCGCCGGGGCGACACGCCACCGCGGCCGCGCGGGGGCTGCCGGCGCATGCCGCGCGACGTTCCCTCGGCGGCGCCGTAGGCGGCCCGCTCGCCTGCGCGGCCGCGGCCACCGGGCCGCTGGCCGCGTTGCTCTCGATAGGAGCCGCGGTCGCGCGAGGTCCGGCGCTCGGGCATCCCGCCCTCGCGGCGCGCGTCGCGGCCCTCACCCTCGCCGCGGTAGGCGCGATCATCGCGTACGGCGCCTCGGGCCTGCGCGGCGCGGTAGCTGCCGCCGGGGCGCCCGGCGAAGTCGCGGTACCCGCGGCCGTCGCGCGCGGCGCGCTGCGACATGCGGCCCGTGCGCGGGTCCATCTCGTGTGCGGAGAGGCTCTCGGGCACGTAACCGGCCTGCGGCGGTCGCTGGCCGTAGCGCGAGCCCATGCCGCGGGTATCGACCATCATGAAGCGGCCGGTCGCGTTGGAGCTACGCGGCGAGGCATCGAGCGCCGCCGGGATGGCGCGGCCGCCGCTCGCGTTCATGGTGTTCTCGTAGCGGTAGAGCCCGTCGAAGTAGGCCTCGACCACCTCGCGGGGGTTCAGGCCCAAAAAACGCGCGTAGCTCGAGATCATGCCCTGGGCGTAGCCGCGCGGAGGCATGGCCTCGAAGTTGCAGGTCTCGAAGTACTCGATGATCTGCGGCCTCATCTTGATGGTGTTCGCCACCTGCTGGATGGATATGCCCATCTCGCGGCGACGGTTGAGAAGCATGTCGCCGAAGCTCGCGGCCATCAGAATCCACCTCCCAGCTCTTCTTCGGTGAGCGGCGACTCCAGGGCCTCGAGTGCCTGGAGCGCCTCCATATCAAGAAGGACCTCGCGCGGCTTGGACCCGTCGGGCGGGCCCACCACGCCCTTCTCCTCGAGCATGTCCATGATACGCCCGGCGCGCGCGTAGCCAACCTTGAGGCGGCGCTGCAGACCCGAGGTGGAGCCGAGCTGGGAGTCGACGACGATGCGGGCGGCGTCCCACAGCAGCGGGTCGTCCTCGGCGGGCTCGGAGGAGCCCATGCCGCCCCCGCCCATGGCGGCCGGTGCCACGGCGGAGAGGATCTCCTCGTGGTACTCAACGTGGCTATGCTCCTTCACGAAGTCCACCACGGAAACGATCTCCTCGTCGGACACGTAGCAGCCCTGGATGCGCTTGGGCTTGCCCCAGTCCACGCGCGAGAACAGCATATCGCCCTGGCCGGTGAGCTTCTCGGCGCCCGTCTGGTCCAGGATGACGCGGCTGTCGATGCCGGTGGCCACCGTGAGGCCGATACGGTTGGTGATGTTGGCTTTGATGAGGCCTGTCACCACGTTGGAGCTGGGGCGCTGCGTGGCCACGATCATGTGGATACCGGCGGCGCGACCGAGCTGGGCGATGCGCACGATACTCGCCTCGACGTCCTTGCCGGCCACCATCATGAGGTCGGAGAGCTCGTCGATCACGATCACCAGGTAGGGCATCTTGGCGGGCGGGTTGTCGTACTTCTCGAACTCGCCGGCGGCCTGCTTCTCGTTGAACGTGGCGATCTTGCGCACGCCGATGCGCTCGAAGATCTTGAGGCGGCGCTCCATCTCGGAGACCGCCCACTGCAGAGCGCTCGCCGCCTGCTTGGGCTCGGTCACCACCGGCACGTAGAGGTGCGGCAGGCCGTCGTAGGGGGCGAACTCCACGCGCTTGGGGTCGATCATGATCAGGCGCACGTCCTCGGGGAAGGTGCGCATGAGCAGGCTCATGACGATGGAGCTGATGACCACCGACTTGCCCGAGCCGGTGGTGCCGGCGATGAGCAGGTGGGGCATCTTGGCGAGGTCGGCCACCATGGGCGCGCCCTCGGCGTCGCGGCCCAGGGCGAACTCGAGCGGGCCGCCCTTGACGTAGGGCAGGATGTCGCCGAACCCCACGGTCTGGCGCGTACGGTTGGGGATCTCGATGCCCACGAGCGAGGTACCGGGGATCGGCGCAAAGATGCGCACCGAGTCCGTGGCGAGCGTGAGGGCGATGTCGTCCTCCAGGCTGTTGATGCGGCTCACGCGCTCGCCCTCGCCGGGCTGCACCTTGAAGGTGGTGACGGTGGGGCCGGCGATCCAGCCCACCACGCTCGAGCGCAGGCCGAACTCCTGGAGGGTGGACTGCAGGGCGCCGGCCGTCTGCTCGAGCTCCTTGGCGGTGCTCGCGGACTTGGCCGACTGCGGGTTGCGGTGGAGCATGCTCGCGGGCGGCAGCCGCGGGGCGTCATCCGCGTCCCCGGCGGGGTCTGCGTCGAGCCCCTCGATCACGGCCTGGGAGCCGGCGGCGGGGGTAGCGGGTTTCAGGAAGTCAGGGATATCGCGTTGCTCACCCGTGGAGGCGTCGAGCACGGTGGTCTTGGCGGCGG
>Cebus_capucinus_imitator_PRJNA485217_SSR098__coassemble_1673_pt1 | contig 33524 bp, 19 predicted proteins | sample Cebus_capucinus_imitator_PRJNA485217_SSR098__metabat2_high_PE_001 | metagenome-assembled genome bin Cebus_capucinus_imitator_PRJNA485217_SSR098
TTGACAGGCGGGAACGGGAGTTCTATCGGAGCACGTTTTTTGTCCTATAACCCTCAAGCGACGCGCCCCGCCCATCTATGGAGAAGCGGCGGACCGCTCGCCGATACGCCCGCCGAGTATTTGGCCGAACGATAGGGGGGCGGTATCCTTACATTATCTGTCTGTACGCTGCGTGCTGCCTTGGCGCGCGCGGACGAAAGGAACCAGCAAGCATGAAGGCAATCATCCCTGCCGCCGGCCTGGGCACCCGTTTCCTGCCCTCCACCAAGTGCACCCCCAAGGAGATGCTTCCCGTCCTGGACAAGCCCGTGATCCAGTACGTGGTGGAGGAGGCGCTCGAGCCCGCCGAGGTCGACGGCGCCATCATCGTGACCTCGCCCGGCAAGCCCGAGCTGCTCAACTACTTCCAGCCCGACCGCTCGCTCGAGACCCTGCTGCGCGAGCGCGGCAAGGCCGCCTACGCCGACGCCGTGGCCGAGGCGGGCGACCTGCCCGTGGACTTCCGCTACCAGTACGAGCCCCGCGGCCTGGGCCACGCCATCCGCAGCGCCTCGGACGCTTGCGCCGACGAGTCCTTCCTGGTCCTGCTGGGCGACTACGTGGTCCCCGCGCGCGACATCTGCACCAAGATGCTCGAGGTCTCCCGTGCCCATTCCGGCGCGAGCGTCATCGCCGTGGCCCCCTGCGCGCCCGACGAGGTCTCGCGCTACGGCGTGATCGCGGGCGAGCGCGCCGGCTCCATCTGCGGCTGCGAGGACGCCGGCGACACCGACGAGGGCGCCGTGTGGCGCGTCTCCGGCCTGGTGGAGAAGCCCGCCGCCGACGAGGCCCCCTCGAACCTCTACATCGTGGGCCGCTACCTGCTATCCCCGCTCGTGATGCAGCTGCTCCAGGACCAGGAGCCCGGCAAGGGCGGCGAGATCCAGCTGACCGACGCCATGGCGCGCAGCCTTGAGCGCGAGGCCATGTATGCCGTGGTCATCGACCCGCTCTCCGGCTACGATACGGGCACCCCCTCCGGCTGGATGGCCACCAACGCCCTCATGGCCGCGAGCGACCCGCGCTTCGCCGACGAGTTCTGGGCCGCCATCGAGGAGCGCGGCGGCCTCAACCGCTAGGCCCTCCCGTCGAGCACCCGCATGTCCCGCCCCCGGTTCCCGCGCGCACCCGCGTAGGGGCCGGGGGTTTCGCGTCCCGGGAGCGGGAAACGGTCGGCCCGCTTTTCCCTTCATGCAAAGCACATGAACATATGTTCGCTAAACAATATTCTACCTGCGAAAACGAAAGCTATTTTTCTCGCTACTCCAAAAGACGCACCAGGTCAAGACTTTTCTTGCCGAACGGTATCCTCCTGCTAAACTAATACGTTGCGATAACTGGCACTATGCCGTGCCGATCATCCACGTACCCTTACGAAGGAGGGAACACCTGGTGAGTGCAAAAGTCACCCCGGCCGCTACGGCCACCGAGCGCGATCGCGTGACCTTCGGTAAGATCCCCGAGGTCATGGAGCTGCCGAACCTCATCTCCGTTCAGAAGCAGAGCTTCAACCGCTTCATGAACGAGGGTCTGCGCGAGGCGTTCAAGGAGTCCAGCCCCATCCAGTCCCAGAACCATATGCTCGAGGTCACCTTTGGCGAGCACCAGTTCGGCGACCCGGCCCACACCGTGGACGAGTGCCGCGAGAAGGATATGACCTTCCAGGCCCCGCTGCTGACCGACGTCCGCCTGACCAACAAGGAGACGGGTGAGATCAAGGAGCAGCTGGTGTTCATGGGCGACTTCCCCATGATGACCGACCAGGGCACCTTCGTCATCAACGGTACCGAGCGCGTGGTCGTGTCCCAGCTCGTCCGCTCCCCGGGCGTGTACTACTCCACCGAGATGGACGGCGACAAGCAGGTCTTCAAGGCCCAGATCATCCCGGCCCGCGGCGCCTGGCTGGAGTTCGAGGTCGACAAGCGCGACCAGCTCGTGGTATCCATCGACCGCAAGCGCAAGCAGTCCGCCACCATGTTCCTGCGCGCGCTGAACATCGCCCCCACCAACGACGAGATCTTCGAGCTGCTGGGCGACGGCGAGGTCATCAAGCGCACCATCGAGCGCGATACCGCCCTCACCCGCGAGGACGCCCTCATCGAGATCTACCGCCGCCTGCGCCCGGGCGAGCCGCCCACCGTGGACGCCTCCCGCAGCCTGCTCGAGGGCCTGCTCTTCAACCCGCAGCGCTACGATCTCGCACGCGTGGGCCGCTACAAGGTCAACAAGAAGCTCGGCCTCGAGACCGGCGAGGAGGTGACGGTCCTCACCGACGAGGACATCGTCGCCACCCTGCGCTACCTGTTGGCGCTCGCCGAGGGCCAGGCCGGCTTCAAGGTCGACGACATCGACCACTTCGGCAACCGCCGCATCCGTACCGTGGGCGAGCTGGTGGCCAACCAGTTCCGCATCGGCATGAGCCGCATGGAGCGCGTGGTGCGCGAGCGCATGAGCTCCCAGGACGTGGACGAGATCACCCCGCAGAGCCTCATCAACATCCGCCCGATCGTGGCGGCGATCAAGGAGTTCTTCGGCTCCTCGCAGCTCTCGCAGTTCATGGACCAGTCCAACCCGTTGGCCGGCCTCACCCACAAGCGCCGCCTGTCCGCGCTCGGCCCCGGCGGCCTGGCGGGCCACAAGTCCGGCTCCAGCCGCCGCACCAACGTGCCGACGGCCGTCCGCGACGTCCACAACTCGCACTACAGCCGCATGTGCCCGATCGAGACCCCCGAAGGCCCCAACATCGGCCTGATCGGCTCGCTGTCCCTGTACGCCCGCGTGAACGACTACGGCTTCATCGAAGCCCCGTACCGCCGCGTCGAGAACGGCGTCGCCACCGACCAGATCGACTGGATGACGGCCGACGAGGAGGAGCTGCACATCATCGCCCCGGCGAACACCCCGCTGGACGAGGACGGCGCCTTCGTGACCGTAGACCATGAGGGCAACGTCGTGCGCCCGCACACCATCGTGGCCCGTACCCGCGACTTCGACGGCTCCTTCGGCGCCCCGGCCGACGTGCCGGTGGAGGCCGTGGACTACATGGACGTGTCCCCGCGCCAGATGATCTCCGCGGCCGCCACGCTCATCCCGTTCCTGGAGCACGACGACGCCAAGCGTACGCTCATGGGCGCCAACATGCAGCGCCAGGCCGTGCCGCTGGTGCGCCCCGCCGCGCCCTACATCGGCACCGGCATGGAGCGTCGCGCGGGCCTGGACTCCGGCGAGGTCACCCTGGCCCGCCACGCCGGCGAGGTCGTGTTCGCCGACGCCGCCAAGATCACCATCAAGTCCGAGGCCGGCTACGACGAGTACCGCCTGCCCAAGTACCAGCGCTCCAACCAGAGCACCTGCATCAACCACCGCCCGCTCGTGCGCGTGGGCGACGTGGTCTCCCAGGGCCAGCCCATCGCCGACGGCCCGTCCACGGACCACGGCGAACTGGCGCTGGGCCAGAACCTGACCGTGGCCTACATGCCGTGGGAGGGCTTCAACTACGAGGACGGCATCGTCGTCTCCGAGCGCCTGGTCTCCGACGACCTGCTCACCACCATCAACATCTCCCGCCACGAGATCGACGCGCGCGACACCAAGCTCGGTCCCGAGGAGATCACCCGCGAGATCCCGAACCTGTCCGAGGACATGCTCGCCAACCTCGACGAGGACGGCATCATCCGCATCGGCGCCGAGGTCGGCCCGGGCGATATCCTCGTGGGCAAGGTGACCCCCAAGGGCGAGAGCGCGCTCACGGCCGAGGAGCGCCTGCTGCGCGCCATCTTCGGCGCCAAGGCGCACGACGTCCGCGACACCTCCCTCAAGATGCCGCACGGCTCCTACGGCCGCGTCATCGACGTGGTGCGCTTCAGCCGCGAGGCCGGCGACGACCTGGCCCCCGGCGTGAACGAGATGGTCCGCGTCTACGTGGCCCAGCGCCGCAAGATCCAGCAGGGCGACAAGATCGCCGGCCGCCACGGCAACAAGGGCGTCATCTGCGAGGTCCTGCCCGTGGAGGACATGCCCTACATGGCCGACGGCACCCCGGTCGATGTCATCCTGAACCCGCTGGGCGTCCCCTCCCGAATGAACGTGGGCCAGCTGCTGGAGTGCCACCTCGGCTGGGCCGCCGCCTCCGGTTGGGACCCCGAGTCCGAGGACTCCGACAAGTACGTGCCCGGCCCGTTCTTCGTGTCCACGCCGGTCTTCGACGGCGCCACCGAGGACGAGATCTCCGACGTGATCCGCCGTGCCAACAAGAACCTGCTGAACCGCGCCTCCGAGCGCTTCGGCGAGCACATGGACCCGCAGTTCGTGACCCAGCTGGATACCCGCGGCAAGACCGTGCTCTACGACGGCCGCTCCGGCGAGCAGTTCCGCGAGCCGATCACCGTGGGCACCTCCTACATCCTGAAGCTCGGCCACATGGTCGACGACAAGATCCACGCCCGCTCGACCGGCCCGTACAGCCTCGTGACCCAGCAGCCGCTGGGCGGTAAGGCCCAGTTCGGCGGCCAGCGCTTCGGTGAGATGGAGGTCTGGGCGCTCTACGCGTACGGCGCCTCCAACGTGCTGCAGGAGATCCTCACGGTCAAGTCCGACGACACCATCGGTCGCGTCAAGACCTACGAGGCCATCGTCAAGGGCGACAACATCCCCATGGCCGGCGTGCCCGAGTCCTTCAAGGTGCTCGTGAAGGAGATCCGCTCCCTGGCCCTCGACATCGAGCCGATGAACGTCGCCGTCGAGCAGCAGGACGCCCCCGAGCTTTCCGAGGACGCCAGCCTCGACGAGGTCCTGGCCGACATCGCGACCGACCTCCCGTCCATCGAGACCGCTGACGCGGACGCCGATGAGCTCATCGGCGAGCCCCTGGCCGTTTCCGCTTCCGAGAAGGAGTAGTTGACTGTGGCAGATTTCGAAGCTACTGATTTTGACGCGGTAAAGATCTCCCTTGCCTCCGCCGACCAGATCCGCTCCTGGTCCCACGGCGAGGTCAAGAAGCCGGAGACCATCAACTACCGCACCCTGAAGCCCGAGAAGGACGGCCTGTTCTGCGAGAAGATCTTCGGTCCGGCCAAGGACTGGGAGTGCTCCTGCGGCAAGTACAAGGGCATCCGCTTCAAGGGCATCGTCTGCGAGCGCTGCGGCGTCGAGGTCACCTCGGCCAAGGTGCGCCGCGACCGCATGGGCCACATCGAGCTGGCGGCCCCCGTCAGCCACATCTGGTACTTCAAGAGCCCCACGAGCTTCCCGATGAGCCGCATGCTGGACATCAAGTCCAAGGACCTGGAGAAGGTCCTGTACTTCGCCAGCTACATCATCACCGAGGTCGACTACGAGGCCCGCGACGCCGACGCCGAGGACCTGCGCGAGGAGCTCGCCGCCGACCTGGAGGAGATTGACGCCGAGTGCGCCCGCCAGATCGAGAGCCTGAAGGAGCAGGGCAACCCCGAGAACTTCGACGAGTTCTCCGATGAGGAGCCCCTGACCCCCGAGGAGGTCGCCGCCGGCGTCATCGACATCGAGGAGGAGATGAAGGACGAGAAGCAGCTCCGCACGGACGCCTTCAACGCCTTCATGAAGCTCACCGAGCGCGAGCTCATCTCCGACGAGCCGCTCTTCCGCGAGATGAAGCGCTACTACTCCATGTACTTCAAGGGCGGTATGGGCGCCGAGGCCGTGCGCGACCTGCTCGCGGCCATCGACCTGCCGGCCGAGGCCGAGCGCCTGAAGGCGATCATCGCCGACCAGGACGGTCAGAAGCAGAAGCGCGAGAAGGCCGTCAAGCGCCTGGAGGTCGTGGACGCCTTCCTCAAGGGGAATAACGACCCGGCCAACATGATCCTCGACGTGGTCCCCGTGATTCCGCCCGACCTTCGCCCGATGGTGCAGCTCGACGGCGGCCGCTTCGCCGCGTCCGACCTGAACGACCTGTACCGCCGCGTCATCAACCGCAACAACCGCCTGAAGCGCCTGCTCGACCTGGACGCCCCCGCGATCATCGTGAACAACGAGAAGCGCATGCTCCAGGAGTCCGTGGACGCCCTGTTCGACAACGGTCGCCGTGGGCGCCCGGTGTCCGGCCGCGGCGGCCGCCCGCTCAAGTCGCTCGCCGAGGCCCTCAAGGGCAAGCAGGGCCGCTTCCGCCAGAACCTGCTCGGCAAGCGCGTGGACTACTCCGGCCGTTCGGTCATCGTGACCGACCCGGTGCTCAAGCTGCACCAGTGCGGCCTGCCCAAGACCATGGCGCTCGAGCTGTTCAAGCCCTTCGTGATGAAGCGCCTGGTTGAGCTCGGCAAGGTCGAGAACATCAAGGGCGCCAAGCGCGCGATCGAGCGCGGCGCCAGCTACGTGTGGGATATCCTCGAGGAGGTCATCGACGGCCGCCTCGTGCTGCTGAACCGCGCCCCGACCCTGCACCGCCTGTCCATCCAGGCCTTCGAGCCGGTGCTCGTGGAGGGCAAGGCCATCCACCTGCACCCGCTGGTCTGCTCGCCGTTCAACGCCGACTTCGACGGCGACCAGATGTCCGTGCACGTGCCGCTGTCCCTGCAGGCGCAGGCCGAGGCCCGCGTGCTGATGCTGTCCGCCAACAACCTGCGCTCCCCGGCGTCCGGCAAGCCGGTCAACACCCCGTCGCAGGACATGATCATCGGCGTGTACTACCTCACCCAGGCCCGTGACGGCCTGGCGGGCGAGGGCCACGTGTTCGCGAGCTTCGAGGACGCCCTCACGTCCTACGACGCGCGCGCCGACGTGGACCTGCAGGCCAAGATCTTGGTGCGCGTGAGCGCCCGCAACGCCAACGTGTACGAGGGCGACCAGGAGATCTTCCGCGTCATGAACGGCCGCGGCGAGTACGTGGACTACGACGTGACCGGCAAGAGGACCGCGCGCTTCGAGACCACCATCGGCCGCATCATCTTCAACCGCCAGTGCCTGCCCGAGGACTACGAGTTCATCAACTACAAGATGGTCAAGGGTGACGTCTCCAAGCTGGTGGCCGACTGCTGCGACCGCTACCCGAGCTCCCAGGTGGCCCCGATCCTGGACGCCATCAAGTACTCCGGCTTCCACTACGCCACCCGCGCCGGCCTCACCATCTCCCTGTGGGACGCCCTCATCCCTGCGGACAAGCAGGAGATCCTGGAGGTTGCGCAGGCCAAGGTCGACCAGATCAACGAGTACTACGAGGAAGGCTTCCTGAACGAGCAGGAGCGCCACATCGAGGTCGTCAACGAGTGGACCGCCGCCACCGACGAGGTCGCGGCCAAGATGCTCGACATGTTCGACGAGGAGAACCCCATCTACATGATGGCCGACTCCGGCGCCCGTGGTTCCAAGACCCAGCTGCGCCAGCTCGGCGGCATGCGCGGCCTGATGGCCGACATGTCCGGCGAGACGATCGACCTCCCCATCAAGGCGAACTTCCGCGAGGGCCTGCTGCCGCTCGAGTACTTCATCTCCACCTACGGCGCCCGTAAGGGCCTGGTGGATACCGCGTCGCACACATCCGACTCCGGTTACCTCACCCGCCGCCTGGTCGACGTGGCGCAGGACGTCATCGTGCGCGAGGATGACTGCGGCACCGCCGAGGGCGTTACCTACAACCTGATCATCCCCGGCACCGACAAGATGAACGCCGACCTCGTGGGCCGCTGCCTGTCCGAGGACGCCGTTGCCGCCGACGGCACCGTGCTGTTCGCCCGCGGCGCCTACCTCGAGAGCGAGGAGGACATCCAGAAGCTCATCGATGCCGGCCTGAAGAAGGTCACCCTGCGCGCGCTGCTGACCTGCCGCTCCAAGTACGGCGTGTGCCAGAAGTGCTATGGCTGGGACCTCTCCACCCGTCGTCCGGTGGCCATCGGCACCGCGGTGGGCATCATCGCCGCCCAGTCCATCGGCGAGCCGGGCACCCAGCTCACGATGCGCACCATCCACTCCGGCGGCGTGGCCGGCGTCGACGATATTACCCAGGGTCTGCCGACCGTGGGTCGTATGTTCGACGTCGTCGGCAACGTCAACGAGAAGATCCTGGGCCGCGAGGCCGACCTCGCGCCGTTCTCGGGCAACCTCTCCATCAAGCCGGAGAAGTCCGAGTACGTGCTGACGCTTACCGACCTGGACGACCCCACGCGCATCCTCGAGGAGAAGCGCGTCCCCGCGTCTGTGCGCTTCATGCCCGGTATCGAGGACGGCTGCACCGTGCGCGCCGGCGACCAGATCACCAAGGGCTTCGTGAACTTCCGCAACCTGCGCAAGCTCACCGACATCGAGTCCACCATGCACACCTTCGTGGAGAGCGTGAAGGACGTCTACACGAGCCAGGGCGTCGACCTGAACGACAAGCACATCGAGGTCATCGCCCGCCAGATGCTGCGCCGCGTTCAGATCACCTCCGCCGGTGACTCCAAGTATCTGCTGGGCGAGTACGTGGACCGCTACGAGTTCGCCGACGAGGTGGAGCGCGTGGCGCGCCTGGGCGGCAACCCGCCCACGTCCGAGCCGGTCATCCTCGGTACGCTGAAGGTCGCCTCGAGCATCGACTCCTGGCTGTCCTCCGCGTCGTTCATCCGCACCGCGGGCGTGCTGACCGAGGCCGCCATCGAGGGTAAGGTCGACCACCTGCTGGACCTCAAGTCCAACGTCATCGTGGGCAAGAAGATCCCGGTCGGTACCGGCCTCAAGCCGTACTACGACGCCGAGCTCACCTACCGCACCTCCGAGGGTTACCAGGCCGTGGGCGGCACCGCCGCCGGCTCCAAGGCGCTGCCCGAGTGGGCGCCCGAGGAGCTCAAGGAGCTCGATGAGCAGCTCCCGCAGGAGATGGACTGGGCCGGCTACGACGACTTCGGCGGCGGCGACGGGTCCTTCACCCGCAACGGCCGCACCATCTCCGCCGAGGACGCGCGCCTGTACCTGTTCGACGACCTGGGCGTGTCCCAGCGCTGGACCAACAAGTTCGGCGAGGTGGGCATCGAGACCGTGGGCGATCTGGTGGGCAAGTCCGAGGAGGACCTGCTGCGGATCGACGGCATCGGCGCCAAGGCCATCGAGGAGCTGCGCGAGGGCCTGGAGCAGCACAACCTGCTCTATATCCTCGACAACAGCGAGGATATGGCCGACGAGGAGGACCTCTCCCAGCTGTTGCAGATGGTCTTCAGCCCGGACGGCCCCGACGACATCCTTCTGGGCACCAGCGCCCCGCGTCAGCATCTCGACTCCGACGAGGAGATGATCGGAGGCCCGGTGGAGTCCACCAAGAAGGACGGCGTGGTGAACGAGGACATGGCCTCGCTCGACGAGCTGCTGAACCAGCTCGTGGACACCGATGACGCCGATGGTGAGGAGGAGTCCGAGGAGTAGGCCTCCCCGGATAGCCGACGAGCTTCAAGGACCTCGTGGACATGCGTCCGCGGGGTCCTTTTGCGTATCTATGGGCTGGGCTGGCTGGGCCGTGCGTGCCTGTCCCTCCATACCCGTTGGTTGGGTAATTGCTCTTTTGTTGCTCCTCGGGCCCTAGAGTGGGTCCATCGTCGGCACTATCGAGGGAGATGGTCATGCTTTTCGGTAACGATTGGACCTGCAAGCGCGCGATGCAACTGGCCTGTGCCGTTGCCCTTGCCGGTGGGATGGTCACGGGGTTTGCGCCCGCGGCTTTGGCGAGCCAGGAGGCGGCGCATGACGCGGCCGTCCGCGCGCTCGCGAGCCTCGAGGGGACGGCCAACTACGGCACGGCAGCCGCGAGCGCGAGCGACAGCTCGCTGCCCCGCAAGCTCGACCTGCGTGAGCGCGGCGTGGTCACCCCGGTCAAGATGCAAAATCCGTGGGGCACCTGCTGGAGCTTCTCGGCCGTGGGCGCCTCGGAGACGAGCCTGCTGTCCGATCTGGGGCGCACCTACGATTCGCTGGCCCTCGACCTCTCCGAGCGCCACCTCGCCTGGTTCTCTTACACCCCGCTGCCCGAGGACGACGATTCCGGCCAGGGCGGCGAGGGCATCGTGAGCCTGGCAAAGGGCATCAACGGCAGCAACCGCCTGAATTCCGGCGGCGAGATGATCTACGGCACCTCGCTGTTCTCCTCGGGTATCGGCCCGGTGACCGAGCAGGCGGCGCCTTACCAGAACGCCGCGGGGACCACGGATCAGGACGGCGACTGGTCGCTCGCCGAGGCGCTCCGCTTCACCCAGGCCTTCGAGTTCGAGGAGGGAAACAAGCTCCCCGTGCCGGCGCAGTTCACCGACGACGAGTACCTCTATGACGCCTCGGCGACCGAGGCCTGGAAGCGCGAACTGAACGAGGGCCACGCCATCTCCCTGGGCTTCTACGCCGACCAGTCCCGCCCCGGCGAGCTGACCGAGAACGCGTATATGAACCCCGAGACATGGTCGCAATACACCTATGAGAACCCCGGCGGCGCCAACCATGGCGTGACCATCGTGGGTTACGACGACGACTACGACCGCGCGTTGTTTGCCCAGGGCTTCGAGGGCGAGGAGGCCGAGCTGCACACGCCGCCCGCCAACGGTGCCTGGCTCGTCAAGAACAGCTGGGGAGAGAGCTGGGGACTGGACGGCTACTTCTGGCTCTCCTATTACGATCAGGGCATCGTCGAGGGCGAGACCTTCGAGTTCGACATCACCTCTGTCGAGGACCCGCAGAACTACTACATCAACCAGTACGACTACATGCCCTCCGTCCGCACGGCCACGATGAACACCGCCGACCCCTCGAGCATGGCCAACGTGTTCACCGCCGAGGCCGACGAGACCATCCGCGCGCTCTCGTGCGAGACGGCGCTCGCCAACACCGAGGTGGCCTACGAGGTCTATCTGCTCGAGGATGGCGAGACGGTGCCGGGCGATGGCGCGGAGCCGGCGCTCTCTCTTACGACGGGCGCCTACGAGTACGCGGGCTACCATCGCTTGGACCTGACGGAGGAGCAGGAGCTGACCGTGCCCGAGGGCACGCGCTTCATGGTCAAGGTCACGCAGCGGTGCCTGACGGACGGCTGCTACTACTCGAGCTTCGACACGGGTAAGACCCTGGCTTTAGTCTCGCAGGAGATGGCGGCTGCGCGCGAGGTCGTGTGGGAGCAGTACTGGCCGATCGTGTACGCGATGGCACAGGCGAGGCAGGAGGAGGAAGGCTGGACCGATGAAGAGACCGTGGCTGCTGCCGAGGCGCGCCTGGAGCAGCTCATCGAGGAGAACGGCCTGATCGACAACTACTATTTCACCGGCGTGGTGAACGAGGGCGAGAGCCTGCTACTCGCGACCGAGGACGAAGGACCTACGTGGACCGACCTGACCGAGGTCATCGACGAGATGGAGACCGCGCAGCAGGAGGCCTACGGCGTCGTGTACAACACGTACGACAACTACCCCGTGAAGGCCTACGCCGACCCGGCCGATCCCGAGGACGTGGCGGCGAGCGAGGAGGACCTGGCGGCGCTGCGCGATGCCGTCGAGGCGGCGCGCAAGGAGCTCGACGCGATGAACGTGAGCAAGGACGGCTCGGACGTGGCGAAGGACGCCTTCTGGGTAACGCAGGCCGATGCCGACGCGCTTGCCGCGGCGATAGAGGGTGCCGAGGCCGTGCTGGCGGGGGAGGAGCCCTCGAAGGCGGCGGTTTCCGAGGCGTCTGATGGCCTGGCGGCTGCCCGCGAGGCCTTCGGTGCGGCCAAGAAGGCCGGCACCAAGGAGGGCGCGCCCGCGCCCGGGAGCGGCGATGAGGGCAAGAAGCCCGCGAACGGCAGCAAGAAGCCGGCGGGCAAGGCCGGCCTGCCCAAGACGGGCGACGCGAGCCTGCTGGCCGCGGGCCTAGCGGGCCTGGGCGGCATGGTGTCGCTTGTGGCCGCGGCGATCCGCCGTCGGGGCTAGCACCCGAGTGGACAGTCTCCCCGGGAGAATGTCCACTATGCGTGCGGAGGCGTATCGGTTGTGGACAGTCTCCCGGGGAGACTGTCCACTTTTCCATGACGCGGGGGCGATGCCGGCTGCGATACAATAAGCAAGTTTGCACCGATACCCAAGAAAGGCCCGCCATGCTGCCCTTGCCCGAGGAAATCAAGCGCCGGCGCACGTTCGCCATCATCTCGCACCCCGATGCCGGCAAGACCACGCTCACCGAGAAGCTGCTGCTCTACGGCGGCCAGATCCAGACGGCCGGTTCCGTCAAGGGCAAGAGCAGCGCCCGCCACGCCGTCTCGGACTGGATGGACATCGAGAAGCAGCGCGGCATCTCCGTCACCTCCTCGGTCCTGCAGTTCGAGTACGAGGGCCGCTGCATCAACATCCTGGACACACCGGGCCACCAGGACTTCTCCGAGGACACCTACCGCACGCTCATGGCCGCCGACGCCGCGGTCATGATCATCGACGCCGCCAAGGGCGTCGAGGCGCAGACCATCAAGCTCTTCCGCGTGTGCACCCTGCGCCACATCCCCATCTTTACCTTCGTGAACAAGCTCGACCACGACGCGCGCGACCCCTTCGACCTCATGGAGGAGATCGAGAAGGTGCTGGGCATCGCCACCTACCCCATGAACTGGCCCATCGGCTCCGGCCGCACCTTCCGTGGCGTGTTCGACCGCGCGAGCCGCCACGTGCTGGCCTTCGAGGGGGAGGGCCGCGCCAACGCCACCAAGAAGGTGGCCGAGGTCGAGGCCGAGCTCGGCGACCCCGCCATGGACGAGCTCATCGGCGAGGAGAACCACCGCGCGCTCATAGACGACATCGAGCTGCTCGACGGAGCGGCCGACGAGTTCGACATCGACGCCGTGGCGCACGGCCGGCTCTCCCCGGTGTTTTTCGGCTCTGCCCTTACCAATTTCGGCGTGGAGCCCTTCCTGCGCGATTTCCTCCGCTACGCCCCGAGCCCCGCGCCGCACACCGACGCGCTCACGGGCGAGGAGGTCGAGGCCGACGCGCCCGACTTCTCGGGCTTCGTGTTCAAGATCCAGGCCAACATGGACAAGAACCACCGCGACCGCATCGCGTTTTTGCGCGTGTGCTCCGGCAAGTTCGAGCGCGGCATGGACGCCTACCATATGCAGGGCGGCCGCAAGCTCAAGCTGGCAAGCGGCACCTCGATGATGGCCGACGACCGCGCCACGGTGGACACCGCGGTGGCCGGCGACATCGTGGGCCTGTTCGACCCGGGCATCTTCAGCATCGGCGACACGCTCTGCGCCGGCAAGCGCCGCGTGCAGTACGCGGGCATCCCCACCTTCGCGCCGGAGCACTTCGCGCGCATCACCCAGGTGGACACGCTGCGCCGCAAGCAGTTCGTGAAGGGCATGGAAGAGCTCGCCCAGGAGGGCGCCATCCAGATCTTCCGCGAGCTGGGCAGCGGCATGGAGTCCGTGATCGCCGGCGTGGTGGGCGAGCTGCAGTTCGAGGTGCTCGAGCAGCGGCTCAAGAGCGAGTACAAGGTCGAGGTGCGCCGCCAGGGGCTGGCGTACTCGGACATCCGCTGGATCGTGAACGACCCGGACTCCATCGACATCGCCAAACTGGACCTCACGCGCGACACCCTGCGCGTGGAGGACATGCGCGGCGGCAAGCTCCTGCTGTTCACGAGGCCCTGGAACATCGATTGGGCCACCGAGCACAACCCGGACCTGGTCCTGTCCGAGTTCGGCAACGTCGAGTTCTAGCCGCCTTACTCCGGCTTGATGTCCTCGAACGCGCCCGCCCGGTAGTTTAAGAACACCACCGCGTCGCCATCCTGCGTGGCGTCTAGGTCCACGTCGGCCATGATGCCGAAGTCGTGGTCGGCGTCGGTGTCGTGGAACACCTGGTGCACGTGCCATACATGGTCGGCCCGCTCGTCCGCCTCGTCGATATGGATGTAGGCCGTCGAGCGCGCGTCGGTGTCGGTGAGCAGGTCCTCGTGCGCCTCGTAGAAGGCGTCGAGCACGCGCTTCCACCGCGCCTCGCCAAAGCCCCAGTCGGCGTCTAGGCGCCCCAGCTCGTCGGCGCGGTCGCGCGCGGCCAGGCGCACGCGCTGGAACAGGGCGTTGCGCACGAGCAGCGTGAGGCCGCGGCGGTCGGCGACCACCTCGTCGGACGCCTTGAACGCGCCGGGCTCCGCGGTCTCGGTGCCGGCGTTGGCCCACTCGTCCACCAGGCTGGAGTCCACGGATCGCACCACCAGGCCCAGCCACGCGGCGATGTCCTCCACCTCGTCGGTGCGCTTGTCCATGGGCACGGTGCGGTCCAGCGAGCGGTAGGCCTCGGCCAGGTAGCGCAAAAGGATGCCCTCGCAGCGCTCCACCTTGTACATGGCGATGTAGCTCTTGAAGTCGCAGCCGGTCTCCAGCATGTCGCGCAGCACGCTCTTGGGCGAGAGCTCGTAGTCGCGCGCCCACGGCACCTCGGCGCAGTAGCGCTCGAACGCGGCGTCCAGCGTGTCGGCGAGCGGCATGGGGTAGGTGACCTCGGCGAGCTTCTCCACGCGCTCCTCGAAGTCGATGCCCTCGGCCTTCATCTCGGCCATGGCGGCGTCGCGCGCGCGGCGCTCCTGGGCGCGCAGGATCTGCTTGGGGTCCTCCAGCGTGGCCTCCACGAAGGACACGAGGTCCATGGCGTAGGTGGGCGACTCCGGGTCCAGGAGCTCCAACGCGGCGAGCAGGAAGGGGGAGAGGGGCTGGTCCAGGGCGAAGTCGTCGGGCAGGTCCACGGTGAGGGTGTAGACGGCCTCGGGGGCATCGTCGGTGGGCGCGGCGTCGGCATCGCCGTCGCCCGATGCGACATCGGAACCTGTCCTCAATGCCACATCCTCGCGGACGACGACGCCGGCGTCGATGAGCGTGCCGAAGATCTCGGCCGCGCGCGCCTTGAGCGCCGCCTTCTCCTCGTCGGTCTGCAGCGACCGGTCGATGAGGTCGAGCGTGCGCGCCCAGGCGTCGCCGCCCTGCTCCACCTCGGCCAGCACCATGGAGTTGGTGATGCGCAGGCGCGGATGCAGGGTCTCTGGCACGCTCTCGATGAGCCGTGTGAAGGTACCCTCGTTCCAGGTGACGAAGCCCTCGGGCGGCTTCTTCTTCTTGAGGCGCTTCATCTTCTTGGGGTCGCCCATGGCCTTGAGCTCGGCCTTGTGGTTCTCGATCTCGAACTCCGGCGCCTCGGCGATCACCACGCCCTCGGTGTCGAAGCCCGAGCGGCCGGCGCGGCCCGCGATCTGATGGAACTCGCGCGAGCGCAGGCGGCGCTGCTTGTAGCCGTCGAACTTGGTGAGGCCCGTGAGCAGCACGGTGTGGATGGGCACGTTGATGCCGACGCCCAGGGTGTCCGTGCCGCAGATCACCGGCAGCAGGCCCTGCTGGGCGAGCTTCTCCACCAGCAAGCGGTAGCGGGGGAGGAGCCCGGCGTGGTGCAGGCCCACGCCGCAGGAGATGAGGTGCTTGAGCGTCTTGCCGAAGGCCGTGGTGAAGCGGGCGCCCTTGAGCGCCTCCTTGATGGCCTCGCGCTGCTCCTTGGTGGCCACGCCGTAGCTCGCGAGCGCGCGGGCCGAGGTGAGGGCGGCGTCCTGGGAGAAGTGCACGATGTAGAGGGGCGCCTCGCCCTGGCGCAGGGCGAGCTCCACCGTGCCCTCGAGCGCGGTCTTGACGTACTCGTACGAGAGCGGCACGGGGCGCTCGGCGTCCACGACCATCTCCACGTCGCGCCCGGTCTCGCGCTCGAGCGTGGCGGCGATCGCGGACATGTCGCCCAGCGTGGCGCTCATGAGCATGAACTGCGTGCTCGGCAGGGTGAGCAGCGGCACCTGCCAGGCCCAGCCGCGGTCGGGGTCGGAGAAGAAGTGGAACTCGTCCATGGCCACGCAGCCCACGTCGGCGTAGTCGCCGCCGCGCAGGGCGTCGCCGGCGAGGATCTCGGCCGTGCAGCAGATGATGGGCGCGCGCGTGTTGATGTGGGAGTCGCCGGTGATCATGCCGACGTTGTCACGGCCGAAGATATCAACCAGCTGGAAGAACTTCTCCGAGACCAGCGCCTTGATGGGGGCGGTGTAGTAGCCGCGCCGGCCGGTGGCCATCGCCATGAACATCATGCCGATCGCCACGAGCGACTTGCCCGAGCCGGTGGGCGTGCCCAAGACCACGTTGCCGCCCGCGGCGAGCGCGAACAGGGCGTCCTCCTGGTGGGGCCACGGCGTGATGCCGCGCGCGTCCACCCATTCGATGAAGCGCTCGTAGGCGGTCTCGGCGTCGAGCCAGGGCTCGGGCTCCGAGCCGTCCTCAGGCTCCCACCACGCGGGGGAGAGCTCGCCGAGCGAGCCGTGCGCGAAGGCGTCGTAGTCGGGGGAGGTCGTGTCTGCGGCCATGGTGCTCCTTTTCGTGTGGGGTTATCGGTCGGCGCGCGCCGGCTCGTTGCCGTTGCGGCGCCGGTTGCGGAAGACCTCGATGGCGTAGCCCATGCCGTGGGGGATGTACTCCCCCTCGAAGAGGTCTTGGGGCAGGTACTCGAACAGGCTCTGCGGCATGGCGCGGACCTCCTCGACCCGTCTCGGGTCGGGCGCGGCCCCCGGCGCCGCGCAGACGCCGTTCACGCGCGCGCCCTCGGCCGTGAGCTTGCGCTCGTACTCGCTGTCGGCGATCTCGGGGTGGTCGGCGCGCGTATCGCGACTGGCCCAGACCGTGTCGTAACCCGCGCCCTCGAGCTGTACCAGGGAGAAGTCGAAGAGCGGGCGGCTGTCCGTGCGCAGGGTGAGCGTGCCGCCCGGAGCCAGCAGGCCGCGGTACTCCAGCAGGCGGTCGATGTTGGTCACGCGGCCGGCGGCCTGCTTCTTGCGGGGAAAGGGGGTGGGGAAGTTGATGTGGATGGCGTCGAGCTCGCCGGGGGCGATGAATCGGGCGAGGTCGTCGGCGCGGGCCGGCACCACCACGGCGTTGCGGACGCCCGACTCGAGCACGGCCTGCGCCGCGTACACCACGCACACGGGCTCGGAGTCCACGCCGATCCAGAGGGTCCCCGGGTCACGTTGCGCGCATTCAACCAGGTAGACGCCCTTGCCGCAGCCCAGGTCCAGTACCACGCGGGAAAAGGGCGCGCCCCCGGCGGCGGCGCAGGCCTCGGCCCAGCGGCCCTTGAGGGCGGCGGCGTCGAGCTCGATGGCGTCGACATGGCGCTCGATGCGCTCCTCCAGGACGAAGTTCTTGGGCATGCGGGCGTGCATGGGCGCTCCTCGGGCTCGGTTGCCGGCGTTTCGTTCACCCCGCCATTCTAGATGAGTCGATCGGGGACAGGAGATAATCGACTCATTCTGCGCGGCGGCGGAGCAGGAGGTAGCGGTTGAGGGCACCCGACGCGCCGTCCGCGGAGAAGCGCGCCTCCTCGCGCGCGAGGTCCGCCACGGAGGCCGCGAGCGCGTCGAGCTCGGCCTCGTCGGCGTGATGGCAGTAGCGGTACGCGCCGCGGGCGTCCTGCCAACCGAGCAGGTGGTCGCCGGGCTCGAGCGCGCCCAGGTTGCAGCCGGGCCAAGGCGGGCGGCTCGCCGCCTCGGCCTCCGCGCGGGCGGCCTTGGCCGCGAGCCGGGGGTCGTCCATGAAGCGCCAGGCCGACAGCGCGATGACGCCGCCGGGGCGCGTGTGCGCGGTGAGCGCGCGGAGCAGCCCCATGCGCAGGTCCGCTCCGGGCACGTGGTGCAGGAAACCGAAGCAGACGGCGATGTCGCAGGCGGGGATGCCCGCGAAGGGGTCCTTTCCCGCCAGGAGCGCGCCGAGGATGTCCACGTGGTGGAAGGTCGTGCCCGCGGGCGCGTCCGGGCCGCCGCCCGCCAGCGGGGCGCAGGCGTCCACGGCGTGGAAGGCAAGCGCGATACCCGGCAGCTCCTCGGCGAGCCAGCGCTCCAGGCGCAGGTTGCCGCAGGCGGCGTCTAGCAGGACGGGGCGCGCGCCGCCGAGGGCCCCGGCGGCGCGCGCCCCCTCGAGTACGCGGCCCCAGCCCTGCCAGGGGGCGCCGCGCGTGGCGGAGAAGGACACGGCGTGCTCCATGTAGAACCGGTTGTCGAGCGCGATCAGCTCGCGGGCGAGGTCCTCACGCATCGGCGGCCTCGGGGGTCGCCTCGCGCAGCAGGCGCAGCGCGCCCTCGCTATCGAGGCACGGGATGGGGGAGCGGCGCGCCAGGCACTCGTCGTTGGTGAGGATGTAATCGGCGCCGGCTCGCTCGGCGGCGGCGAGGACCAGGTCGTCCTCGAAGTCGTCGTGGAAGGTCCGGTACGTGCACGCCTGCAGGACCTCCGCATGGCCGATGGGTACCACGAGCGCCAGCTCGAGCACGTGCCGGATGCAAGCCCACGCCATCTCGCGGGAGGCTGCCACCACGTCGGGCGTCACCTGCCGGCCGGCCTCGCGCGCGGCGCCCTTCATCGCGGCGGAGACGAGGCTGGCGATGTCCTTGAGTGAGAGTGAGGCCGCGTAGAGCGCGAACCGCTCGCCCTCCTGGGCGGCGGCGATGAACTCGTCCACATGCGCATGGCGGTCGTCTCGGGCGAGGAAGTAGCTGAGCCATGCGTTGGTGTCCACCAACACGCGGATCGGTTCCGCTGCGCGCGCCGTCACGAGAGCCCCCATTCGCCCAGACGCTCCATCGCCGCCTGCTCGCGCAGCCCCTCGGGGTCGACGCCGTCCTGCGGCAGGTCGAGTCCCATGCGCTCGAAGTGGCTCGCGACGAGCTTAGCGCCGGCGTCCCTTGCGCGCTCGCCCGGCTCGCTCGCCGTGGTCGCGTCGAGTTCCTCCTGCCGCACGAGGTGCTCGAGCGGTTTGGGGAGGGAGCCGTTCAGCACGAGGAAGCTCCAGGTGGCGCGGACGAGCTCCGAGGGCGTGCGGCCCCGTTGCGCCAGCACGCGGTTTCCCTCGCGCTTGAGGGCGCTATCCATGCGGATGTTGAGTTGGGCGGTCGGCATCGCTCCTCCTTCGACGGCTATACGATGCTGTAAACCTAGTATAGCACCGCCGCATGCCGTCCCGTCCGCCCTCGCCCCGCTCCGTCCGGTACAATGCGCGCTATGGAACCTATGGAGTACCTCATCACCCTGATCCTCGACGAGCTGCGCGCGGGCCGCGCGGTGGACGACCGCGCCCTCGTGCGGCTCACCCACGCTGCGCTGCGCCATGCCGCGGCTGCGGGCGCCCCGCTCGACAAGCGCCGGCTCGCCAAGCGTCAGCTGCTGCCGTATTGCCGCCGCGTTCGCGAGGAGGATCCGGCGCGCTGGGCCTCCTGGAACGTGGACCCCGAGCTCGAGCGCCGGCTGTTCTCGGCCCTGCGCGTGAAGCCGCGGCGCACGGCCTCGGGCGTGGCCACCATCACGGTGATCACCAAGCCCTGGCCGTGCTCGGGCGACTGCCTGTTCTGCCCCAACGACATCCGTTGCCCCAAGAGCTATTTGCACGACGAGCCCGCCTGCGAGCGCGCCGAGCAGAACCTCTACGACCCCTACCTGCAGGTATCGGCGCGGCTCACGGCGCTCACGCAGATGGGCCACGCCACCGACAAGGTGGAGCTCATCGTGCTGGGCGGCACCTGGAGCGACTACCCCCGCGCCTACCAGACCTGGTTCATGCGCGAGCTATTCCGCGCGCTGAACGACGGCGCGGTGGCGGGCGCGGGCGCGAATCCCATGCTGCGCGGCTTTCCCGCGGGGGAGGGCGAGGGTCGGGGCGACACGCCGCGCGCCTCGCGTGGGGCGGACGGGCGGGATGTGGCCGCCGCCGGCGAGGGTCTCGGCGGCGGCGCCCCCGCTCCCACCGGAGCGCTTCCCGCCGACATCCCGCCCGGCGTGGCCGAGCGCCGCGCCTTCTACGAGCGCGTGGGCCTAGTGCCCGGTGCCGCCCGCTCCTCCGAGCTCGCCGCCGCCCAGGCGCGGATCGACGCCGGCGAGCTTTCCTACAACGCCGCCTTCCGCCAGGTCTACGCGGGCAGCGCCGCCTGGCGCGCCGCTGCCGAGATGCAGGTGGCCACGATGGGGGAGCTCGAGCGCGAGCAGCGGGCCAACGAGCGCGCGCGGCACCGGGTGGTGGGGCTCGTCATCGAGACCCGTCCCGACGCGGTGACGCCCGAGTCCCTCGCCCTCATCCGCCGCATGGGCTGCACCAAGGTCCAGATGGGCGTGCAGAGCACCGACCAGCGGGTCCTGGACGCCAACGACCGCGGCATCCGCGTGGAGCGCATCGAGCGGGCCTTCGAGCTGCTGCGCGCCTTCGGGTTCAAGGTCCACGCGCACGCCATGGCGAACCTCGCCGGGGCCACGCCCGAGGCCGACAAGCGCGACTACCGCCGTCTCATGGAGGACCCCGCTTTCAAGCCCGACGAGGTCAAGCTCTATCCTTGCGCGCTCATCGAGGGCGCGCGCCTGTGCGGGCTTTTCCGCACAGGTGCCTGGCGTCCCTACACCGAGGATGAGCTGCTCGACGTGCTGGCCGCCGACGTGCTGGCCACGCCGGCGTTCTGCCGCATATCGCGGATGATCCGGGACTTCTCGTCCAACGACATCCTGGCGGGCAACAAGAAGCCCAACCTGCGCCAGCTCGTGGAGGGGCGCCTGCGCGCCGAGGAACCCGCCGGCCCCGTGGGCGAGATCCGCTTCCGCGAGGTGGGTACGGGCGAGGTCGACGTGGAGGGGCTGAAGCTCTCCGAGGTGGCCTACGTGACGTCCAACACGCGCGAGCGCTTCTTGCAGTGGGTCGCCCCGGACGGGCGCATCGCCGGGTTCTGCCGGCTCTCGCTGCCCGACACAGCCTACGTGCGCGAGCATGCGGGCGAGTTGCCCGTTCGGCCGGGCGAGGCCATGATCCGCGAGGTGCACGTGTACGGCGCGGCGGCGCGCCTGGGCGAGGACGGCCGCGCGGCCCAGCACCTGGGGCTCGGGCGGGCGCTCGTGGCGCGGGCGCGAGAGATCGCCGCCGCGGAGGGCTACGCGCGGGTGAACGTGATCTCGGCCGTGGGCACGCGCGAGTACTACCGCTCCCTGGGCTTTACCGACGCCGGGCTCTACCAGGCGATCGAGGCGGGATAGGGCGAGCGGCGCGGGTCCCGTCGGCCTCGTGTCCCGCGCGCGGTAGAATGGCTGGCGTGAGAGTCGAAGGACGGAACCCGACCCTTGGGGGTGCCCGATGGCGAAGAACATGAAGGCGGCGGCCGTCGCCGCGGGATCCATGGCGCTCGCCGGCCTGCTGGGCGCGGCGGCCGTGCGTGTGCAGCGCAAGCATTGCCTGCAGATCCTGCGCACCCGCGACGGGATTGCGCGCGTGCACGTGGTCGAGGCCGAGGACGGCGAGCAGGTGCGCGCGCTGTCGCTGGGCGGCGTGTTCCAGAGCGCCACCTACGTCGACGATCGGCGCTTCGAGCCGGTCTTCGCCTACTACCGCGCCTTCGACGCGCTCTTCCTCGCCGAGCCCGCGCTCGGCCACCCCGTCCGCCACGTGCTGATGCTGGGCGGCGGCGGGTTCGCCTATCCCAAGCACCTGCTCACCACGCGCGCGGGCATCCGCATGGACGCGGTCGAGCTCGACCCGGGCATCGTGCGCGCCGCCCGCCGCTGGTTCTTCCTGGACGAGCTCGAGGCACGCCTGGCCGACCCCGCCCGCGCGAACGGCTGCGCCCTGCGGGTGGTCGTCGGCGACGGCCGCGCCCTGCTCGAGCGCGCCGAGGGCCACGTGATGCCGCCGGCGAAACTCCCCGCTCCCTCGCGCCTCGGCTTCGCGACGGACGGTGCGGGCGGGTCGTTGCGCCCCCTGCGCGAGGGCGAGCTCGCCGTTCCCCGCTACGACGCCATCGTGAACGACGCCTTCTCCGGTCGCGAGCCCGTGCGCTCGCTCGCCACGGTGGAGGCGGCGCGGGCAGCCCGCTCGCGCCTGGCGCCAGGCGGCGTCTATCTCATGAACGTGGTCTCGCGCGACGGAGGTCGCGACGTCTCCTTCCTGCAAGACGAGGTGGCCACCCTCCTGCGGGTCTTCTCCCATGTGCACGTGCTGCCCGCGAGCGATGCCGCCTTCGGCGCCGAGGACAACTACCTGCTCGTCGCCACGGACGCGGACACGGCGTTTCCCGAGGCCATCGCCTACGACGCGGATTTCCCCGGCACACCGCTCGCCGACTAGCGCGCGCTCCGGACCGTGGGTCCCAACAGCTCGAAACGGCTCCGCTTGGTGGCGAGGATCCCCTCGCGCTGCATGCGCGAGAGCTCGGCCGACAGCGCGCTGCGGTCCACGCCCAGGTAATCGGCGAGCTGCTGGCGGTTGTAGGGGATGGTGAACGAGGGGCTCCCCGCGGCGTCGGCTTCCGAGCCCAGGTAGGCGAGGAGCTTTCCGCGCAGGCTTTTGGGCGCGGTGTGGAACGCGCGCCGCGAGAGCTCGATGTTCTTGCGCGCGGCGATCGCCAGCAGGTTGGCGACGAGCTTGGCGTGGTGAGCGCATCCCCGCCCACAGGGGGCCAGAACGCAGCGCATGTCGAGGAACGCCACCTCGCTCGGCTTGGCGGCCACGGCGTCCACCAAAAGCGGCGTGCCCGGCGCGCAGGCGTAGCTCTCGGCGAAGGCGTCCAGCTCGCGCGCGTACCCGAGCACCGTCACATCGCCCCAGGGGTCGCAGCGCTCGATGCGGACGCCGCCCGAGAGCACGATCCCCAGCTCGCGCACGGTGTCTCCCATGTGCAGGATGGCCTCGCCCGCGGAGTAGGCCCGGGTGCGCACGCGCAGGCAGCCGAGCATGGCGCGGGCCTCGGCCGCGTCGATCCCCGCGAACGGCGCGCTTCCGCGCAGGCGCGCGGCGAGCTCCTCCCGCTGGTCGTCCCCGCTCCCTCGCCCCATGGCGCCCTCCTCCCCGCGCGCATGGCGCGCCCTCCATATGTTGCCATGGCAACATACACGGAAAAGCGCTTCCAGTACAGTGCCATATGTCGCGGGACGGTCCCGCGTCGACACCGAGAGGGGAGCCATCATGATCGAGCTCGATACGAGCATGTTCTGTTTCCAGTGCGAGCAGACCGCGGGTTGCGCCGGCTGCACGGCGGCCGCGGGCGTGTGCGGCAAGGACGCCCGCACCTCCGCCGAGCAAGACGCGCTGACCGGGGCCCTCGTGGGCCTCGCGCGCGCCGCCGAGGGGCGCGCCACGGACGCGGCCACCGACAAACTGCTGGTCGACGCCCTGTTCACCTGCGTCACCAACGTGAGCTTCGACGCCGATGCCGTGCGGGAGCTCACCCGCCGCGTGCGCGGGGCCGCCGCCGCGCTGGCCGGCGGCGAGGCGCCCGCCGACTACGACCTGGCCGGGCTGTGGGGCGAGCCGGACGAGGACGTCCGTTCCGTGAAGTCGCTCATCCTGTTCGGCCTGCGCGGCATGGCCGCCTATGCGCACCACGCCCACGCCCTCGGCTACACGGAGGAGGGCCTGGCCGCCGACTTCTACCGCTACCTGCGCGCGGTGGGCTCCGATGCCCCCGTGGCCGAGCTTCTGCCCGTGGCGCTCGAGGTGGGCAATACCAACTTCTCCTGCATGCGCCTGCTCGACGCCGCCAACACCGGCGCTTTCGGCACGCCCGAGCCCACCGAGGTGCCGCTCGCGGTGGAGCCGGGCCCGTTCATCGTGGTGACGGGCCACGACCTCAAGGACCTCTCCCAGCTGCTGGAGCAGGCCGAGCGGCGCGGCGTGGACGTGTACACCCACGGCGAGATGCTGCCCGCCCACGCCTACCCCGAGCTGCGCAGCCACGCGAACCTCAAGGGCAACTTCGGCACCGCCTGGCAAAACCAGCGCGCCGAGTTCGACGGCCTGCCGGCGCCCATCCTGTTCACCACCAACTGCCTCATGAAGCCGCGCGCGAGCTACGCCGACCGCGTGTTCACCACCGGCGTGGTGCGCTTTCCCGACACGCCGCATATCGAGGAGGGCCCGGACGGCGCCAAGGACTTCTCCGCCCTGATCGAGCGCGCCCTCGAGCTCGGCGGCTACGCAGAGCGCCGCGAGATGGCCGGCATCAACGGCGGCACGAGCGTGACCACGGGCTTCGGCCACGCGGCGGTGCTCTCGGTGGCCGATAAGGTGGTCGAGGCCGTGAAGTCGGGCGCGGTCAAGCATATCTTCCTGGTGGGCGGCTGCGACGGCGCCCGCGCGGGCCGCAACTACTATACCGAGTTCGTGCGCCAGGCGCCGGCCGACTCGATCATCCTCACGCTGGCCTGCGGCAAGTACCGTTTCAACGACCTGGACCTGGGGACCATCGGCGGCCTGCCGCGCCTGCTCGACATGGGGCAGTGCAACGACGCCTACAGCGCGCTCGTGGTGGCCACGGCTCTCGCCGAAGCCTTCGGCTGCGGCGTGAACGACCTGCCGCTCACACTCGTGCTCTCTTGGTATGAGCAGAAGGCCGTGGCGATCCTGCTGACCCTGCTCTCCATCGGCCTCAAGGGCATCTACCTGGGCCCGACGCTGCCGGCGTTCGTGAGCCCGGGCGTGCTCAGCACGCTCGTCGAGGCCTACGGCATCCGGCCCACCACCACTCCGGAGGCCGACCTGGCCCAGATCTTGGGCCCGCACGCGTAGAACGGGCACCCGTGTGGACATTTGCCCCGGGCAAATGTCCACACGGCTAGAAGATGCCCTCGCGCCAGCCGAGGACGCGCCGCCGCATGCCCTCGATGTCCAGCACGCCCTCGGCGAAGCCCTTGCGCACCAGGCTCGCGGGCAGCAGCTCGTCGTACTTGTCGAAATAGGGCACTTCGCCGGGGTACACCAGGTCGAGCGCGGGAAAGTCGGCCTCGGCGGCGTCGGCAACCACGTCGAGGAACCGCTCCTCGTCGACGTCCTCGGCCATCTGGAACTGCATGAAGTAGGGGCGCGAGGGGTCCAGGCCCTTGAGCCCCAGCTCGTCGGCGCACTTGATCTTGAGCAGGCGCTCCAGGGCGAGGAAGGCGTAGCTGCCCAGCCAGGGGAAGAGCGCCCAGCTGCGGCCTCCCAGGTGGATGAGCGGGCGCGAGCCCGGCCCGGCCACATGGGCGAGCTCGGCCACGCGGCGGGCCTGAGCCAGCCGCGCCCGCGCGTTGCCGAGCAGGTAGGGGTAGACCTCGTGCTCCTCCAGCACGCGCCTCATGCGCTCCAGCACGCGGGTGTCGATGTCGCCCGCGCAGTCGCCGAAGTACGCCGGCACGCGTCCGCGCACCTCGGTGCAGTAGACCAGGCGGCGTTTCCAGTCCACCTCCTCCACGTGCCAGCAACGCCCCGCGATGGCGATGCGCTCGCCGGGCGGCGGCGGGTTCACGATGGTGCCGAGCTCCACGCTCTCGCAGCGCACGGTGAACTCCTCGTTCTCCTGGAACACCGCGTAGAATTTGAAGCTGTTGGTGAGCCGCTCGCCGGCGAGGCCCACGATGAGCCCGCCGCCCTCGGTCAGCTCCACATGGTCGGTCTCGATGAGGTGGTGCAAAAGCTCACGCAGGTCGTCGGCGCTCACGCGGTGGAAGTAGCTCAGCGTGAGCACGCGCCCGGCGAGCTCGGCGGGGGAGAGCTCGCCGCAGCTCGCGAGCGTGCACATGACCTGGTGGTAGAGCAGGCTGTAGGGGAGGCGGTCCAGCCGCGGGGGCTCCACCCAGCGCTCCTCGCGGTAGAGCTGCACCAGGGCCGCCCCCTGCAGGAGCTTCCAGGGAATGGTCTCGGGCATGAGGCTGCGCGACTCGGGCGGCTCCTCGCGCATCACGAAGTGCATCTCGGGCGGCGAGCCGCGCCGACCCGTGCGGCCCATGCGCTGCAGGAAGGCCGAGACGGTGAACGGCGCGTCGATCTGAAAGGCGCGCTCCAGCCGGCCGATGTCGATGCCGAGCTCGAGCGTGGCGGTGGTGACGGTGGTGTCCAGCCGCTCGGGGTCGCGCATGTCCTCCTCGGCGGATTGGCGAAGGCTCGAGGACAAGTTGCCGTGGTGGATGAGGAAGCGGTCGGGTTCGTGGGCGGCCTCGCAGTAGGCGCGAAGCTCCGAGCAGACGGCCTCTGCCTCCTCGCGCGAGTTGGAGAACACCAGGCACTTGGCCCCGCGGGTGCGCTCGTAGATGTAGCCGATGCCCGGGTCGGCGTCGGCTGGGGCGGCCGCGTGTGGGTCCAGGAGGGCGTCGTCTGAGGCGGGAGGGCAGGAGATGGCGGGGCCTGCGGCGGGGTCGGGGTCCGGGCCCGCGGCCGTGGGGTTGCCGCCGCGGTGGTCCGCGGCGTCGCCGAGGACGGCCTCGGGGCCGGGGGCGGACGGCGTGGCCTCCCCCGTGCCCGAAGGCCCGCCCACGGCCCGTACGATCCCGAGCCCGTCCCCCTCGCCGTAAGCCCGCGCGAGCAGTTCCTCCACGGTCGGGGCGCCGTCCGCTCCCGGGGCGGCATCCGCCCCGGCCCCGACGCGCTCCACGCTCAGGACGTCGGCCTGCGCGTCCCCTCCCGGCGCGACGAGGCGCTCCGGGGCCTGCGGACCCTGGTTGTAGAAGTGTTCCATGGACAGCCGCCAGCTGCGGCGCGGCTCCTCGAAGCGCGGGATCACGCAGCCGCGCCCCGTGCCCGCCGAGAGGAAGGCACCGGTGCGCTCGGGCTCGCCGATGGTGGCGGAGAGCCCGATGCGGCGCGGGTTCACGCCCGCCATGCGCGAGAGCCGCTCGATCAGGCAGAGGGTCTGGCCGCCGCGATCGCCGCGCAGCAGCGAGTGGACCTCGTCGATCACCACGAAGCGCAGGTCGCGAAAGAGTCGCGGCACGGCGCTATGGCGGTGCATGAGCAGCGCCTCGAGCGACTCGGGCGTGATCTGCAGGATGCCCGAGGGGTTCTTGAGCAGTCGGCGCTTATGGGACTGCGCCACGTCCCCGTGCCAGTGCCACACGGGTATGCGCGCCTCCTCGCACAGGTCGTTCAGGCGGATGAACTGGTCGTTGATGAGCGCCTTGAGCGGGCCCACGTAGAGGGCGCCGATGCTCGCGGGCGGGTCCTCGTGCATGAGGGTGAGGACGGGGAAGAAGGCGGCCTCGGTTTTGCCCGAGGCGGTGGAGGCGGTGAGCAGCACGTTCTCGTCCGTGTTGAAGATGGCGTCCGCGGCGGCCACCTGGATGCCCCGCAGGTTGTCCCAGCCGTGCTCGTAGATGAAGTCCTGCACGAACGGCGCGTAGCGGTCGAACGCTTGCACGCGGCCCCCTTTCATATCGAACATTCGTTCTATGATAACGCGGTGGCGGGTCCGCGGCAACCGCGGGCGCGGATGCGGCGGGGAATGCCGGGTCCCGAGCGCTCCTTCGGCCGTCCTGTCCGCCTGGAAAGCCGAAATCGCACGCGAGGCGGGCTCCAGATGCGAGATTTCGGCCCCTCGGGGCGTGCGCATCGCCCCGGCACGCCGCTGTCGCCGTCCCGCGTTACCGGGCCGTAACGTGGGCGCGCTATCATCCCGTGCGGTTGAATTTCGGGAGAAGGGGTGCCATATGGCGGGAACGCGCGCGGTGGAGCGGCAAGCGGGCAAGATGGACTGGTCGGCGGGGGCGGCGGCCTCTATCGCCATGTTCCTGATCTGCATGGACACGCTCATCACCAACGTGGCCCTGCCCACCATCGAGGCCGAGCTCGGCGGCGGCATGGTCGCCCAGCAATGGATCGTGGACGGCTACACGCTGCCCTTCGCCGCGCTGCTGCTGCTCGCCGGCAACCTCTCCGACCGCTTCGGCGCCAACCGCGTGTTCGCGCTCGGCACGGCGGCGTTCGGCTTGTCGTCGCTCTTCTGCGCCGTCTCGTCCTCGGCCGCGATGCTCGTGGCCGGTCGCGTGCTGCTGGGCGTCTCCGCCGCGTTCATCCTGCCCTCGTCCATGGCCGTGATCAACGAGGCCTACCGCGACGAGCGCCAGCGCCGGCGCGCGCTCGCGTTCTGGGGCATCGGCGGCTCGGCTGCGAGTGCCGCGGGCCCGCTCATGGGCGGCATCCTGGCGCCCATCCACTGGAGCCTCGTCTTCTCCGTGAACATCCCGTTCTGCGCGGCCATCGTGCTCATGTACCGCAAGCTCCCGCGGTGCCGCCGGGTGGCCAAGCCCTTCGACCTGCTGGGCCAGGTGCTCTCCATCGCCGGCCTCGCCTGCCTGGTGGACGGCATCATCGAGGCGGGCGCCGCGGGGCTCGGCGACCCCCGCTCGCTCGGCATGCTCGTCGCCGGCGCGCTCCTGCTCGTGGGCTTCTTCGCGGCGCAGCGCCGCGTGGCGAACCCGATGATGCCGCTCGCCCTGCTCGAGCCCCGCGGTATGCGCATGGCGCTCATGGGCGGCTTCGGCATGATCTTCAGCTGGAACGGCTGCGTGTTCATCGTGACCCTCTTCCTCCAGCAGGAGCTGGGACTCTCGCCGCTCGCGAGCGGTCTGGCCTTCGTGCCGTCGGCTCTCACCGGCGCGTTCGGCAACATCCTGTCCGACCGCATGGCGGCCTCGGTGGGCGCCAAGCGGGCCATCGTTATCGGCACGGTTTTCCTGTCACTGGGCTACGCCACGCTGCTCGCCTTCGCGGGGGGCATGAGCGCGGCGCTGGCCTCGATCGCCGTGTGCTTGGCGGGCATCGGCGGCGGCACCAACACGCCGGTGTTCACGGGGCTGGTGCTCAAGAGCGTGCCGTTGGAGCAAAGCGGCATCGCGAGCGCCATCTTCAACACGATGCGCCAGGTGGGCGGCGCCATCGGCATCGCGTGCTTCGGAGCGCTCGCCGGCGGTCTGGCGAGCTTCTCCCTGGGATTCCAGGTGGCGTTCGCCCTGGCCCTCGTGATGATGGCGGGGATCTTCGCCATGGCCTCCACGCTGGAGCGCTAGGGGGCGCGTGTGGACATTTGCCCCGGGCAAATGTCCACGCTCCCGGGGATAGCGCCCTCTCGCGCGTGGGTACAATGGTGCGCGTGCGCGGGCGGCAAGGCCCCGCGCTCCCGATTCGAGAGGTGTGCCATGGGGTGCGAGCATATTGATGCCGCGGGCGGCAAGACCGCCCCGCAGCAGTTCGAGGAGAACAACCTTTCCGAGGTCAAGCGTGTGATCGCGGTGCTCTCGGGCAAGGGCGGCGTGGGCAAGTCGCTCGTGACGGGCATGCTCGCGACCGAGCTCTCCCGCCGCGGCAACAAGGTCGGCGTGCTCGATGCCGACATCACGGGCCCGTCCATCCCCAAGATGTTCGGCTTGGGCGGCCGCCACGCCATGGGCCTGGGCAAGCTGCTGCTGCCCGAGGTCTCCGGGCACGGCGTGAAGGTCATGAGCTCCAACCTGCTGCTCGCCAACGAGACCGACCCGGTGCTGTGGCGCGGCCCGGTGATCGCCGGCGCCATCCGCCAGTTCTGGAGCGAGACTAGCTGGGGCCCGCTCGACTACCTGCTCGTCGACATGCCCCCGGGCACGGGCGACGTGGCCCTCACCGTGTTCCAGTCCCTTCCGGTGGACGGTATCGTGATCGTCACGAGCCCGCAGGACCTGGTGAGCATGATCGTGGCCAAGGCCGTGAACATGGCCGAGAAGATGCACGTGCCGGTGCTGGGCGTGGTCGAGAACATGAGCTACGTGGAGTGCCCCGACTGCGGCAGGCACCTGGAGGTCTTCGGTTCGAGCAAGCTGGACGAGGTCGCCGCCGAGTACGGGCTCGACGTGCTGGGGCGCCTGCCGATCGACCCGGCCTTCGCCGCCGCGTGCGATGCCGGCAAGATCGAGGACGAGCTGCCCGGCGACCTGCTGCCGGACGCCCTGGCGGCCGTGGAGGCCGTGGCCGCGCATGAGGGCGAGGCCGCGCCCGATGCCGTCCCGCCCGCGGACGCGCCGGTCGCCGAGTAGGGCGAGCATGGGCCTCGAGGAATACGACGTCGCGATTGTCGGCGGCGGTGCGAGCGGGCTTGCCGCCGCTATCGGCGCGGCGCGCTCGGGCTCGCGGGTGCTCGTGGTGGAGCGGGACGTTGCCTGCGGCCTTCCCATCCTCGCCACGGGCAACGGCCGCTGCAACCTGTCCAACGTGCGCCTGGATCCCGCGCGCTATCGCGATCCGGATGCGGCCCGGGCCGTGATGGGCCCCGCCCCCGAGGCTGCGGTGGGGGAGTTTTTCGCCTCGCTCGGCCTCATGACCTGCGAGGTCGAGGACAGGCTCTACCCCGTGACCCGTCGCGCCGAGTCCGTGCGCGACGTGCTGCTGGCCGCCTGCGCGCGCGAGGGCGTCGCGCTACGGTGCGGCTGCGAGCTGTTCGCCGCCGAGCGCGTGGACGGCGCCTGGACGCTCGCCCTGCGCGAGCCGGCGCGCCCCGTGCGCTACGAGGGCGATGTTCGCCGCGCCCGCAAGGCCCTGGGTGCCGCGCGCCTCGTGGGGCGCGAGGTGCGCGCGGCCGCCCTGGTGCTCGCCGTGGGCGGCGCCTCCGAGCGCATGTGTCGCCTGCTGGGCATGCCCCACGCCCCGGAGATCCCCGTGCTCTGCCCGCTCGCCTGCGTGCCGGCCTGCCCGGCGGCGAGCCTGTTCGAGCTGGACGGCCTGCGCGCCGAGGCGTCGCTCGCGCTCGTCCGCGACGGTCGCGAGCTGCACCGCGAGCGCGGCGAGGTGCTCTTCCGACCCTACGGCATCTCGGGCATCGCGGCGTTCGACCTGTCGCGCCGGGCATGCCTCGGGGACACGGTCGAGCTGGACCTCTTTCCGCAGCTGGGGACCGGTGAGCTCATCGGCTCCCTCCGCGCGCGCGAGGACGCGGTGGGGCCCTTCGTCGCCGAGCCGGCGTGGTTCGACGGCGTGCTCGCCCGGCCGCTCGCGGGCTTCGTGTCGAGGCTCGCGCTCGCGGACGGCCCAGCTCCCGCCGACGGCCTGCGCGGCGACGCCCTCACCTCCGTGGCCAAGCTGCTGAAGCGCGTGCCGCTCGAGGTCTCGGGCCTGGCCGAGGAGCGGCAGGCCCAGGTGCGGCGCGGCGGCGTCCCGCTTGCCGCCATGGATCTGGGGACGCTCGCGGTGGCGGGCCGGCCCGGGCTCTTCGCCTGCGGCGAGGCGCTCGACCAGGACGCCGACTGCGGCGGCTTCAACCTCGCCTGGGCGTGGCTCTCCGGCCTCACCGCCGGGGCGTCGGCCGCCCGCGAGGCCGCCCGCGCCGCGGGGGAGGCGTGCCGCCTATGATGTGGTTCACCGCGGACACGCACTTCGGCCACGAGGGCATCATCCGCCTCATGCACCGCCCCTTCGGGAGCACGGAGGCCATGAACCGCGCGCTCATCGACATCATCAACGCGCTCGTGGCACCCGGCGACCACCTCTACGTGCTGGGCGACTTCTCGTTTCGCTGCACGGAGGACGAGGCGTACCGCCTGCGCCGGCAGATCGCGTGCGAGCGCATCCACCTGGTGCGCGGCAACCACGACATCGACTGGGCGCGCCGCGCGCACCCGCGCACCTTCGCGAGCGAGGACGACTACCTCGAGATCAAGCCGGGGTTCACGCGCGGGGTGCGCCTGGACCTCTTCCACTACCCCATGCTCAGCTGGAACGGCAAGTGGCGCGGGGCCATCCACCTGCACGGACACATCCACAGCGAGGGGCCGGGCTCCAACGAGCGGAACCGGTCGCGTGGGATCCTCCGCTACGACGTGGGCGTGGACGCCAACGGCTACGCTCCGGTGAGCCTGGACGCGGTGCTCGACTTCTTCCGCGGGGTGGAGCCGGTGCCGAGCGACGGGTTGGACGAGGAGTAGGTGCGCGCCCGCTGCCCGGCGAGCGGCGGCGGCTTGGCGGGCGCCGCGGACGGGACGGCGACGCCTCCATCAACGCCCGTCCCGCCACGCGCTCCTTCCGCGTTTGCGGGCGTCTCGTCGACGCCGCCCGCCCGTGCCGTCGCCCGCGTCCCCTGCGGTAGGATTGACGGGTTGAAAACGACGGGGAGGGCACGGATGGTCGAGGTTTCCGAAATCAAGGTGAGGCTGGCGCGAGGCGGCTCGGAGGAGTCGCTGCTGCGCGCCGCCACGAACACGGCGGCGCGGCTGCTGGGCGTCGAGCGTGGGGACATCGTCGCGGCCGAGCTGCACCGTGTGTCCGTGGACGCCCGCATGAAGTCCGACGTGCACTTCACCGTGAGCGTGCGCCTCGCGCTGCGCGAGGGGCTGGACGAGGCCGCCCTCGCCCGCGCCGCGGGCAGACGCGCGCGCCTCGTCGATCCCTGGCGCCCCGCCTGGCCGGTCCCACCCGCCGGCGCTCGGCGCCCCGCGAGCCGTCCCGTGGTGGTGGGCGCGGGCTGTGCGGGTCTCTTCTGTGCCCTCGCCCTCGCCGAGGCGGGGCTGGAGCCGCTGCTCGTGGAGCGCGGCGACGACGCTGCGCGCCGCACCGAGGCCGTGCGGCGCTTCGACCGCACGGGCGAGCTCGACCCCGAGAGCAACATCCAGTTCGGCCTGGGCGGCGCCGGCACCTTCTCCGACGGCAAGCTCACCACCGGCACCAAGAACGAGGCGCATCGCCTGATCCTGGAGACCCTGGTGGCCGCGGGCGCCCCGCGCGAGGTCCTGTGGGACGCCAAGCCGCACGTGGGGTCCGACATCCTGCCCGCGGTGGTGACCTGGATCGTGGCGCGCATCCGCGAGCTGGGCGGCGAGGTCCGCTTCCGCAGCCGCCTGGTGGACATCGAGCGCGGCTGCGTCGGCGAGGTCCGCTCCATCATCCTGGATGAGTCGGTTGGGGACAGCGGGCAATCGACCCATCGGGAGGAGCGGGTCGCGTGCGAGCGCCTCGTGCTGGCGTGTGGCCACTCGGCGCGCGACGTGTTCGAGCTGCTGCGCCGCCGCGGTTTCTCCCTCGCTCGCAAGACCTTCGCCATGGGCGCGCGCATCGAGCACCTGCAGGCCGAGGTCGATCGCGCCCAGTACGGCACCGCGGCGGGGCACCCGGCCCTCGGCGCCGCCCCCTACAAGCTGGTGGCGCACCTCGAAGGCGGCCGCAGCCTCTACACCTTCTGCATGTGCCCGGGCGGCGAGGTGGTGGCCGCGGCGAGCGAGCCGGGCGGCGTCGTCACCAACGGCGCGAGCCTGCACGCCCGCGCGGGCGAGAACGCCAACAGCGCCCTGCTGGTGAACGTGAACCCCGCCGACCTGCCGGGCGACGACGTGCTCGCCGGCGTGGAGCTGCAGCGCCGCTGCGAGCGGGCCGCCTTCGAGCTGGGCGGGGGAGGCTACGTGGCCCCGGCGCAGCTCGTGGGCGATTTCTTGCGCGGCCGCCCCTCCGAGGGCGCCGGCCGCGTGGCTCCCACCTACCCGCGCGGGGTGGCCTGGGGCGCCATCGACGCCTGCCTGCCCCCGCACGTGGCCGAGGCCATGCGCGGCGGCCTGCCCCTGCTGGCGCGCAAGCTGCGCGCCTTCCACGACGACGAGGCCGTGCTCACGGGCGTGGAGAGCCGCTCCAGCTCGCCGGTCACGGTGGTGCGCGGACGCGACTGCGTGGCCGAGGGCGCGCCGGGGCTGTACCCGTGCGGCGAGGGCGCGGGCTACGCGGGCGGCATCATGAGTGCGGCCACCGACGGCATCCGCG
>Cebus_capucinus_imitator_PRJNA485217_SSR098__coassemble_1690_pt1 | contig 31514 bp, 22 predicted proteins | sample Cebus_capucinus_imitator_PRJNA485217_SSR098__metabat2_high_PE_001 | metagenome-assembled genome bin Cebus_capucinus_imitator_PRJNA485217_SSR098
CGCGCGCGAGCCTGTAAACCGCGGCATTGGAGTAGTCATGAAAAAGATGTCTTGTCTTCTCGCGTACGGTGTTGCCTTGCTTGACGCAACGATCGAAGGAACGACACTCCATACTTATGCTAACTAGGAAGTGCAATGCGATCCCCGATAGTGCCTCTAATGCTCGATACGGCTTTCGTTGCGGGATATGCTGCATGCTGCCTGATTAAAAGGGGCACGGCAGGGGGCAACGTGCGCTTGCGATTGCAGATGCGATACACAGCGAAAAGATAGGTGGTGCGTGGAAATGCTGAACAACATCACGATACTCGGCGTGGCATTCGTTATAGGTTATGTTATTTACCGCTTAATCAAAAAAGGTTAGGCATCGACGTGCCATGGTCGGCCGAAAACCGTTGGGCGACTCGGTGCGGTGACTTCTCGGGCGAGACGATCGGGTCGCAGTCATAGCGGAGACGAAACGGAAGCGCTCACCGCAAAAAAGTTGAAAAACTAGTGGCGGGGCGGCAAAGGTTCGTGTATAGTACCTTCTTGCACGCGGGCGTGGCGGAATTGGCAGACGCGTATGGTTCAGGTCCATATGGGGGCAACCCCGTGAAGGTTCAAGTCCTTTCGCCCGCACCATTGAATATGAAGAGCTTCCTGCAAAGGAGGCTCTTTTGCTATACGGCGGCATTGGGTCTGGTGCCTGGTGCTGCGCGGAGGCCTGGCGGACCTCAACTGTCGAAGTTGCATCGTCCAACTCGCGATGAGCTTAGCATTCCTACCAAATAAAGGGCGAAACGGGCCCGATTTTGGTAACTCTGGTACGCGCATCGATCTTGAGGTGCCACGTTGCTGAGCACATCGAGTCGGGTTGGGCACGTTTCCGGGGGAGGGCGTATGTGCCCTCAAAACCCGCTCGGCCTCGTCCTGACACCATCCCCATGAAAAACGGGACCCGCAGGCCCCGCTTCCATCTTATCTAGTCCCAAAAACCGTCGCTCTCGCCGGGCTGCTTGGGCCCGCGATCCACGTAGAGCTTGTGCGTGCGCTTCTCAAGCACGAAGGCGGCGATGGCGAAGATCACGATGCCGCCCAGAAACAGTACGGCCAACCCCTCGCGCGTGTTGAAGAGAAAAGAGAAAATCTCGCCCATTGAGCCAACCTGCCTTCTTAACGGTCATGCGTAGATGCCCTCAAGTATATACTTGCGACTGTTACGTGTTGCTCAAGAACGGAAAGGGCAGGGCATCATGCTCGATATGAAGTTTGTCCGCGAGAACCCGGACGTCATCGATACGGCAATGGCCAATCGGCAAACCAGCTGGGACCGCGAGAAGTTCTTCGAGATGGACGCCGAGCGCCGCGCCGTCATCGCCGAGGTCGAGGAGCTGCAGGCCACCCGCAACGCGGAGTCCAAGAAGATCGGCGCCCTCATGAAGGAGGGCAAGCGCGAGGAGGCCGAGGCCGCCAAGGACGCCGTGCGCCAGGTCAACGATAAGATCGAGGGGCTCGCGTCCCGTCGTGGCGAGATCGACGCCGCCATGTCCGACTTCATGTGCCGCCTGCCCAACATCCCCTGCGACGCCACTCCGGTGGGCGTGGACGAGAACGAGAACCCCGAGCTTCGCCGTTGGGGAAAGCCTCGCAACTTCGCGGCCGAGGGCTTCGAGCCCAAGGCGCACTGGGACCTAGGTGCCGACCTGGGCATCCTGGACTTCGAGCGCGGCACCAAGCTCTCCGGCGGCCGCTTCACCGTGCTGTCCGGTGACGGCGCCACGCTGGATCGCGCGCTCGAGAACTTCTTCCTCAACACGCACCTCACCCGCGGCTTCAAGGAGTTCATCCCGCCCGTGGTCGTGAACCGCGAGATCATGTACGGCACGGGCCAGCTGCCCAAGTTCGAGGACGACGCCTACCACACCGGTGACGACCAGTTCTTGATCCCCACCGCCGAGGTGGCGCTCACCAACCTGCACGCCGGCGAGGTCCTCGAGGCCTCCCAGCTGCCGCTGCGCTACACCGCGGGCACCCCGTGCTTCCGCGAGGAGGCTGGTTCCGCCGGCCGCGACACGCGCGGCATCATCCGCCAGCACCAGTTCACCAAGGTCGAGATGGTCAAGTTCGCCAAGCCGGAGGAGTCCGACGACGAGCTCGAGAGCATGACCGCCGAGGCCGAGTACATCCTGCAGCAGCTGGGCCTACCGTACCGCGTCATCTCCCTGTGCACCGGCGACCTGGGTTTCTCCGCTCGCCAGACCTACGACATCGAGGTGTGGCTGCCGAGCTACAACGCCTACAAGGAGATCTCCTCCTGCTCCAACTGCGGCGACTTCCAGGCGCGCCGCGCCAACATCAAGTACCGCGACCCCGAGAACTTCAAGGGTTCGCGGTACCTGCACACCCTGAACGGCTCCGGCCTGCCCACGGGCCGCACCATGGCCGCCATCATGGAGAACTACCAGAATGCCGACGGCACCATCACCGTGCCCGAGGTGCTGCGCCCCTACATGGGCGGTCGCGAGGTCATCGAGGTCCAGCGCTAGGAAGCGCCTTCGGGATCCAGCCTGTATCGTCATGGGAGCGCCGTCGGGCTATCTGCCCGACGGCGCTTTTGCATGGAGGGAGGTGGCTATCGGGCCAGCGGCGCTGTGGCCTTCGTCGTGCCCGTCGGTGCGTCGAGCGGGACCATGTCGAGCCGCAGGGTCTGCTCGATGACCCTCATGAGGGCCTCGTCTGAGATGCCCGGATCCAGCTTCACCAGCCCCACCATGCCGAAGATAACCACGCAGAACATCTCGTAGACCATGTCGATCTCGATGCGATGGTGCCGTGCGTACTCGGTGACCACGCACGAGGTGATGGCGTCGACCGTCTCGCGCACGGCCCGCACGTCGAAGGCGTCGCGGCAACCGAGCTCCTCCAGCACGCCGATCATGGGGCGCGGCGAGCCATCGACGGCGTAGAGGGCTCGCCGGAAGGCCGCCACGCAGCTGCGGAGGCTCTCGGGCGTCTGGCCGAAGACGCGCCCCTCGTTCCATACGAGCGCGCTTTCAACCATGTCCTCGATGTAGTCGTCGAGCACCGCCTCCACGATGGCTCCCTTGCCGTCGTAGTAGTAATAGACGAGCTCGCGCGTGATGCCCGCGCTCGCGGCGATTTCCTTGATGGTGGTGTGCGCGACCCCGTGCTCCTCGAAGAGCTGGCGCGCCGTCTGGACGATCGCGCCGGGCGTGCCCGTGAGCCGGCGGCTGCTGAGGGAGAGGCGGCCGGGTTGGTCGGCAATGGGATGCGTCTGGTGACGTTCGGGCGGCTGCATCGTCGGTACCTGTTTCGGAGGCTTGGGCTTCGGGGCATGCGAAAGGCGCCCCGAGCGAGTCGGGGCGCCTTCATTCTATGCCGTGGGTATGCGGTTATGTCGTCTGTGCAGGATCGGCGGTAGCGGTGCGCACGCGAGCGGTCTCCTTAGCGATTCTCCTCCACCACACGCTTATAGGTGCGGGTATCGGCATACAGCTCGTCGTGCAGGGGGTTCAGCTTGGAGCGACGGATCTTCATGAACTGGTACACGGCCACGCCGAGGTTCATCGCCAGCGCCGCCAGGCTCACGACGAAGAACGCCGCGGGGTTGTGCGTGGTGGGGATGGGCGCGATGCGGTCGGCGAACTGGGGAACCGTCATCACGAACATGATCCACAGGCCGAGCGTGTGGGCGCGGTGCTGCAGCCACGCGCCGCGCTTGATGAAGAACGTCGGCACGGTGCAGGAGATGAGCAGCGCCAGGCCGCAATACGCGGAATGGTCGGAGATGCAGTTGTAGGTGTAGGCGAAGTTCCACAGGTCGTAGGCGATGATCCAAGGCCACACCATGTCCGGCCAGATCATGTCGCGCGTGCGGTCCTTCGAGATGAAGATGCCGAGCCAACCGCAGATGGTGACGATGTTCAAGATGCCGGCGATGCCGTTCATGATGTTCCAGGGGCCCGAGATGGTCCAGAGATTCTCGACGGTGCCGCCCTCCCACAGGGCGAAACTGAAGACCTGGAAGTCGCGGAATACGGCCTCGGCGATGTTCACCGCCAAGATCAGGGGCGGGAAGAGCAGGGCGATCTTGTTTTGCCCGAGCTTGGTGTAGCGCAGCAGCATGAATCCGAGGCAGCCGGCGAGCGCGGAGTAGGTCTTGACCCAGTTGAACCAGGTTCCGGTGCCGTATTCGTTACCCGGCGCGGCGGTGGTGGGCCAGATGAAGACGGTGCAGAACAGCGGGACGACCGCGAACAGCGCGATGCCGGCCCACGGTTTGGAGCGGCCGAGCTCGTTGAACGCCATGAGGGCGAACAGCACGAACAGCCAGATGGCCCAGTACGACATGTCCCCGGCCTGGTAGAGGATACCCATAGCTGCCTCCTTGCCCGTTGGTATGGTGCCTTTGAGTATAGGTACCTGCGGATTCACCGTCTTTACACATTTGGGTCGGATGTGAAAGACAAGGTAGGGAGATGAATAGGTATACGAACATAAGTTCCACGAACAACTGTATTTATATCATGTATACTCGGGTTTACGCAAGGGCGGAGAAAGGAGAGAGATGGTGGAGCTGTTTGGGGCGAGCACGGTGCTGTTCGAGAGCGGTGAGGGCGAGGAGGCCGTGCGTATCGAGTGCGCGGTGCGGGGGGACGGCGGGATGGCCGTGCTGCAGGAGAGCGATGGCCCGCTGACGGACTGGTGCTTCGAGGAGACGCCGCACCGCGTGGAGACAGTTATCGGCCCGCTGTCCGTGAAGGGGTTGATGGAGTACTTCCATCTGGAGAGCGCGGTGCAGGTGCCCGCGGCCCTGCGCATGCAATACGTGGGGTACGAGAGCGCGCGGCGGATCCGCGAACTGCTGCGGAGGCTGGAGCTGCCCTACGAGGTGGTGGAGGAGCTTCCGGCGCGATAGGACCGTGCGTGGGGGTGCGGCCCGTTCATTGATACGGAAATGCACTTTAGGCGGGCTGAAAGTGCATTTCCGTATCAATGAACCGGGAAGTGGCACTCTCTCGGGCTCGAATCCCCGCACGGGTAACAAAAAAGCGAGTCACAAGGACTCGCTTCTTCATTCGCACTGGCGGAGAGCTGGGGATTCGAACCCCAGATTCCCTTTTGGGGAATACTCGCTTAGCAGGCGAGCACCTTCGGCCTCTCGGTCAGCTCTCCGTAACAGCTGCTGAAGCATACCTCAGGCGGGGCATCAAACACAAGGGGTCATTTGCTTTTGCAGAACTTGACCACGGCGGAAAGAACTCATTCCGTGAGAGACCGCCGCAAGGCGCTCAGCTCGTCGCGCCCCATGATGCGCCACATCTCGTAGGCGCAGCGCTCGGCCAGGAAGCGGAAATCGGCGTCGGTGAGCTGCACAGCGGCGTCGGCGATGAAGTTGCTGATGCGAGGCGTGGGCGGCACGGGTACGCCCTCCATCCGTAGGGCGATCTGCGCGTCGGCGAAGCTCGGCTCGCGCACCGCGCCCATCTCGCCCATGAGGTCGCGCATCTCCTGCCGCGCGGAATCGCTCACGCTCTCGCCCGCGGGAACCATGCGGTAGCAGGCCAGCGCGCATTCGTGCTTGCCGAGGTTCCAATAGGCGAAGGCTAGGCGGTAGAGGTAGTACGCCACGTCCTCGCGCGCATAGGAGCGGTCGAGGCCGTGCTTGGCCACCTCGACGATCTCGTCCCAGTCCTGCAGGTGCGCGAGCACGTTGATGACGGCGAAGTGCGCGGTGTGCGAGGTGGCGGCCATGTCGAGGAGCTTGCGCGCCTCGGGCAGGGCCTGCTCGAACATGCCCGCCTGGGCGTAGAGGTTGGTGAGGCCGAACTGGGCGTTGAACAGGGCGTCCGGCACGCGGTTGATGCGCAGATCGCGATTCTCGGCCTCGAAGCCGAGCAGCATGCGCGCCATGTAGCCCTCGCAGTACTGGCTGGAGGCGGGCGTCTCGGACAGGAGCTCAGCGGCGACGCAGCCCGCCTGCAGCTCCTCGATGACCTCCACGAGGCCCACGGCGGCCGTCTCCGGGTCCTTCTCGCCGAGTTCGCGGAGGTCCGCCACGCGCTTGAGCGCGGGCTCGTCGGCAACCTCCATGACCTCGAGTTCGTCGGCGGTGTCGGCGAGCAGCAGGCGCCGGAGCGCGGGCGGGAGCGCGCGGTGGTCGTTGCGGGGGAGTAGGGGCATGGCGACGGGAACATCGTCGGGGGCGATGTCGCCTCTCGACAAGCAGGCATCGGCAAGATCGAGCGCCGCGGGCTCCGTGAGCGGTGCGGACGAGAGCTGGGGGACCTTCGGCATGATGTCGGCCATGAAGGCGATCCTCTCAAAGACCCACTCGCGGCCGGGGCGCCCGGCGAACGGCTGGCTGAGCACCTTGGCCTTTAAGACGCCGGTGCCCGAGGAGAAGGCGACCGCGGCGAGCACGAGTGCCATGCGCGCGCCGAACTCGGCCGCCATGCCCTCGCGCTCGTCGCCGCCGTGCTCGACCCAGCCCCCGTCATACGAGGTGGAGGGCATGCATGCGCCCTGGGGCGGTATGAACTTGAGGTTCGCGGTGCTCGTCCGCACGTCGTAGCCGGCAAGGTACTCGAACCTCACGGCGAGGTTCATCCCCTCGCAGAGCTGCACCATGCGCGTGCGGACGTCCCACGCACCGCCAGGTTCGCAGGCGATGGTGCCCGGCTTGTTCCAGGGGTTGCGCCAGCCGGCTTCGGAAAGGACGCGCGAGGCGTTGTCGGCCACGGCGCGCAGGAGCTTGGTGTCGATGGTCGCGCACGCTTCCTCGGTGGGGGAGATGGCGAGCGGGGCCGTACTGGACCCGATGGCGTCCAGCACGCGAGCCACGCGGTTCAGCGCCGCCTCGACGGAGAAGATGAACGAGACCTCCTCCTCCGAAAGGTCATCGCGGGTGAAGTTGATGTAGAAGACCCCTGAGCGCTCGATACGGGCGAGCGACATGTCCGAGCCGGTGAAGACGCGGCGGAGATGCTCGAGGTCGATTCGCCCCAGGATGCGCCGCGCGAAGCGCTCGATGCCGCAGGGCTCCTCCTTGGCATCGATGCGGTGCAGGGCCACCGCGACGGCGTCGGGTAGCGGCAGGGTGGGAAAGCCCTCGAAGATCTCTACGGGCTCCTCAAGCGGTTGGAGGAGCGCGATAGGGTCGGTGTCCGGCGCGCCGGGGGCTGCGGCTGGGTCTGGCTCATCCTTGCCGTGACGTTCGAATACGCAGTGCTTGAGGTAGAGTGCGGCCAGGAATTCCGCGAGGGGTAGGCCACGGTCGGTCTTTGGTGCCGTCGACTCCCGGTAACGGCCCGCGATGCGCAGGTAGGTCCCGACAGGAGCGAGCGCCGCGTCGGGGTCGGTCTCGTCCTTCCTATATATAGAGCCCGTGGAACCGCTCGGCTCGCACGCCAGCGCGAGCGCCGCGTCGCGGTCCTTTGGCCATTCGGCGATCGCGCGTGCCGTGGGAAAGGCGAAGCCGTCCTCGCGAAGGCAGGCGAGCAGCCGCGCGTATCCACCGGGCAGGAGCTCCGCCACGTAGCCGAGCGCGCCTTCCGGCTGGGGGATCGGGCTGCCCAGGATGGCGTAGGCGCTGCCAAGCGGTTGGCGATCGAGCCGGCCGAGGGACGTCTTGCGCGCTTGGAAGGGAATCTTTATCGGCGAGGCGTCCGTCATGGGCGTCCTTTCTAGTTGGGTCGGGGTGGGAGCGTAAGTTCCCGGTAAAATATTTTGCGCCCATATGGTGCCCCTGAGCTTGGGATTCTTTCAAAAGAAGATATGAGCCAAAACTTTTTTCAAAAAGTGGTTGACGCATAGGGGTTGCGATGGCAATATACCTCTTGTGCCGCGGCGTTACCTCAGCTGGATAGAGGGTCTGACTACGAATCAGAACGTCACAGGTTCGAATCCTGTACGCCGCACCACTGAGAATGAGAGCGGGTCCGAAAGGGCCCGCTTTTCTTTTGGCGATTCCTCGATTGAACCTTAGATGCCCTATTCCGTCAAGCAGGGAGCCAAGTACGCCGCGGTGTGCTGATTGTGGCGCTTCTCCTTTGCGATGGCGTTCGCCTCCCGGAGCCGGGTTTAAGCTATGGGGGAGCGGGCACCTCCGTCCGCGCCGAGACGTTCGAGAAAGAGGGAATGCGTCATGGCTATCAACCAGAAGGTCGCCGAGGTCCTGGAGAACCAGATCAACAAGGAGCTGTACTCCGCCTACCTGTACCTCACCTTCGCCGACTACTACGAGGATCGCGGCCTCAAGGGCTTCGCCAACTGGTACATGATCCAGGTCCAGGAGGAGATGGACCACGCCAAGGCGCTGCGCCGCTATCTGCTCGATAACGACTACACGCCCAAGATGTACGCCATCGACCAGCCCGACAAGAGCTTCGAGAACGACCTCGAGCCGCTCGAGGCCGGCCTGGCGCACGAGGAGTACGTGACGAGCCTCATCCACCATTGCTACGAGGTGGCCCAGGAGGCGCACGATATCCGCGCCATGAAGATGCTCGACTGGTTCGTCGAGGAGCAGGGCGAGGAGGAGACCAACGCCCGCGACATGATCACCAACATGAAGCTCTTCGGCGCCGACCCTAAGGGTCTCTACGACCTGGACCGCGAGTATCAGGCCCGTACCTACACCGCGCAGACCGCGCTGCCGATGTAGCGCCTGGCCTGTCGGCAGATGCGTTTTTTGAAGCCCTGGGACCCGTTCCTGGGGCTTTTCCATGCGTTGTACGCGCATCCAGGGGACCGAGGGGGCCGCGAAACCGGTTTCACCGCTAAAATAACCCCTTAATAAGGCAAACCTCCCGAGATATGTACCAAATAAACGGGATAGGTCATGTATCTCCGCAAACCGCTCGCGCTCTACCTGCGGAAATGTGAACGGGAACCTGCTCGATACTCGGCGAGCGCTCTTATATTGGTACATATCTCGGGAGGTTTGCATTTTAAGGGCGCTCGGGCACCGCCGGAGACGCGCCACAGGGCTTCCGGCAGCCGTCAGGGCATGGGGCGGCATCTGCAGCCGGCGCTGCCGGGGGCGTGGGGCGGCGGCAGGTAGCCGTCGGGGGTGCGGATCGGCGCCGGCAGCCGTCGGCAGGCGGCCGTCGGCGCCCGTCATCGGGCTTTCGGATGCTCGCGTGGCGCGGTGCCGTGCGCCATGGGCTCGGATCGCGCCGCGGTATACTGTGCCACATGGATATCGTGAAGAACATGCAGCGCGAGAGCTCGAAAGGCCCTGCCCGGGGCCTCGATGCCGCGACGGGCGCCAAGCGCGCCGTCGTGGGGCGCTTCGCGCCCACGCCCTCGGGTCGTATGCACCTGGGCAACATCTATTCGTCCCTGCTGGCATGGCTTTCCGCGCGAAGCCGCGGCGGCCGCCTCCTGCTGCGCGTGGAGGACCTGGATCCGCGAACGCAAAGCGGCCCCTGGACGGAGCTTTTGCTCGACGACTTGCGCTGGCTCGGCTTGTATTGGGACGGCGACCCCGTCTACCAGGGGGAACGGATCGATATATACCAAGCGGCCCTGAACCGGCTCCGCGCCCGGGGCCTGATCTATCCCTGCTTCTGCACGCGTGCCGAGCTGCATGCGGCGAGCGCGCCCCATGCGAGCGACGGCACGCCGGTCTACGCGGGCACCTGCCGCGGGCTTTCCGCCGCGGAGATCGCGGCGGAAAACAAGCGGCGCCCTCCCGCGATGCGCCTGGAGGTCCCGCGTGAGGGCGACCCGGCGGGCACGATCTTGTTCACCGACCGCACATACGGTCCTTACCGCGAGGTGCTCGCACGCGAGTGCGGCGACTTCCTGGTGCGCCGAAGCGACGGGGTCTTCGCCTACCAGCTCGCCGTGGTGGTGGACGACGCCGAGATGGGCATCACCGAGGTCGTGCGCGGCCGCGACCTGCTGGGATCCGTTCCGCGCCAGATGTACCTGCAGCGCCTGCTGGGCTACGACTCCCCCGAGTACGCGCACGTGCCCCTGCTGGTGGCCCCCGAGGGCCGGCGCCTCTCCAAGCGCGACCGCGACCTGGATATGGAGGGCCTGCGCGAGCGCTTCGGCTCGCCTGAGCGCTTGCTGGGTTGGCTCGCGTTCCGCGCGGGGCTGGTCGAGAGCGAGGAGCCGGTGAGCGCCGAGGGGCTCGCGGACGGGTTCTCCTGGAATAGGGTCCGCGCGCGCCGGGACGACCTGGTCATCTCCGGGCCGTGACGCCGCGGCGGGGAGCGGCGGGTACAATGGGGACGTTTATGTAGCGTAACCTTTGGAGGGATCGCCGTGCGCTCGCGCTGTCTCGCCGTATTCGTCTCCCTGCTCGCGGGCCTGGTGCTCGCGCCCCTGACCGCGCTCGCCGGGGACTACTCCATGACCGGCGTGCACCTGGACGTGGCCGTGCAGCCCGACGGCACCATCGAGGTGAGCGAGCGGCGCGCCTTCGAGTTCGACGACGACGTGAACGGCATCTACTGGACCATCCCCGAGGGGGAGAACCAGCAGGGCGGAACGTCGTCCGTACAGGTCATGGGCATGAGCGAGGACGGGGGTTCCGGCACCAAGGCCTACACCGAGAGCGCGTACGCCGTGAACGGCGACGCCGGGATCTACACCGTGGATGAGGCGGGCGGCGCCGTCACGCTCAAGGTCTACTCGCCGCACGTCGACGGCGACACGGCCACCTACACGCTGACCTACCGCATGGCGGGCGCCGTCATGGCGTGGCCCGACACGGCCGAGCTGTACTGGAAGTTCGTCGGCTCTCAGTGGGCCGAGGACTCCCAGGACGTGACCGTGGACGTGACCTTCGCGGGCGCGTCGGCATCCGGCGTGGCTGCGGCCACGGGCGAGAACTTCCGCGCCTGGGCGCACGGCCCGCTGGACGGCACCGTGTCGCTCGACGCGGGCGACACCGCCGCGCCCACCGTGAGCTACGCCGTGCCGCGCGTCTCCTCCGGCGAGTTCGCCGAGGGGCGCATCGTCTTCCCTACGGCCTGGGTGCCTCAGCTCACCGTGAGCGGCCCGGACCGTCTGGACACCGTGCTTACGGAGGAGAGGGCCTGGGCCGAGGACGCCAACCGCCGGCGCGAGGAGGCGCGCGCCGTAGCCACGGTCCTGACCGTGGCCTCGCTCGCCGCGCCTGCGCTCCTGCTGGCGGGTGTGGCCGCGGTGCGGCTCATGCGCGGCGGCGCTCCCAAGCCCACCTTCGACGAGACCTACCTGCGCGACGTCCCGTCAGACGACCACCCGGCGGTGATCGCGGCCTTCATGGGCAACGGCGCCGTGGACAACCGGGCGTTGGTGGCGACGCTCATGAAGCTCGCCGACGAGCGCCGCGCCCGCGTGCATGAGGATGAGCGCGAGGTCTCCGGGCTGTTCGGGCGCCGGAAGACCGAATCAACCTTCGTGCTGGAGGTGGAGGATGGCGCGCTTGCCGCCATGACGGAGGGGATCGACCGCGCGGCGCTCGAGGTCTACCTGGGGCGCGGCCGCACCAAGGTGGCATTCGACGAAATGCGGGAGATGGCCGAGGGCGAGCCGCGGGCGTTCTCCAAGCGTTGGGAGCGCTTCACCGAGGTCGTGAAGGGCGAGCTCGATGCGCGCGGCCTCATCGCGAGCACGGGCCGCGCGGCCAAGGCCGCCACCGTCACCTTGGCGGCGATTTGCTTCGTGCTCGACCTCGGGGTGGGCATCTACACCGAGGCCTGGTGGATCCCGGTGGCGGGCCTGGTGCTCTGCGCCCTCGCCTGCCTGGTGGGCGCCACCTTCAAGCGCTACACCCCCGAGGGCGCCGAGCTCGCCGCCCGTTGCGCCGCCCTCAAGCGGTGGCTGGAGGACTTCACCCGCCTGGACGAGGCCGTTCCCGGCGACGTGGTGCTCTGGAACAAGCTGCTCGTGTTCGCGGTGGCACTGGGCGTGTCCGAGAAGGTGCTGCAGGAGCTCGCGGCGGCGACCCCGCGCAGCTACGACGACTACTATACGGACCCGTATCTGTACCCGAGCTGGTGGTGGTTCAGCCATCGCCACGGCCATGAGACCCTGTTCTCGAGCGCCTCGTCGGCCGGCGAGCTCTCCATCGCGGCGCTCTCGGCGAGCTCCAACAGCTCGGTGGGCGGCCTGGGCGGCGGCTTCTCCAGCGGCGGCGGTGGCGGCGTGGGAGGCGGCGGGGGCGGCACGTTCTAGGGCTCCCCGGTCTTCCGGCCCGACCTCGATGGAACGACCCCGAAAACAGAAGGGGGCTCCCTGCCCGGAGCCCCCTTCTCGCGCTGATGCGCTTTCCGTATGCCTGCCCGCGAACGGGCGGACATAGGGTTTCTACCACGCGCCCGTACCCGCGCGCGGGGCTTCCCGAAACGCTCACAGAGCCCGCGCATTTTCTACAAAGAGCGACGCCGCGCGCCCGAGTGCCGGCGGGTAGCGTTACATTGTTCACGTTCGATGTGCCGGTGAAGCTTCGGGCGCTCCGGCATCAACCACCTTTGCAAGGAGGACTGCATGGCATCTGGCAAGATCGAGCGCGCGCTCATCTCCGTGACGGACAAGACGGGCGTGGTCGATTTCGCCCGCGCCCTGGTGGAGCGCCACGGGGTCGAGATCATCTCGACCGGCGGCACCGCCCGCGCCCTGGAGGAGGGCGGCGTTCCCGTGACGCCGATCGAGCAGTTCACGGGCTTCCCCGAGATGATGGATGGCCGCGTGAAGACCCTGCACCCGATGGTCCATGGCGGCTTGCTCGCGCGCCGCGACGACGCGCGCCATATGGCCGAGGCGGCCGAGCACGGCATCAAGATGATCGACCTGGTGTGCGTGAACCTCTACGAGTTCGAGAAGACCGTGGCCGCGCCGGACGTGAGCTTCGCCGACGCCATCGAGCATATCGACATCGGCGGCCCGTCCATGCTGCGCTCCTCCGCCAAGAACGCCCAGAGCGTGACCGTGGTGGTGGACCCGCTCGACTACGACCTGGTGCTCTCCGAGATGGACGCCAACGGCGGCGCCACCACGTTGGAGACCCGCCTGTGCCTGCAGTACAAGGTCTACGAGACCACCGCGCGCTACGACGCCGCCATCTCCAACTGGATGGCCGAGCAGCTGTCCGTGAGCGGCAACCTGCCGCAGGACCGCGGCGTCGCGGGCGTGGCCGTGGGCGCCATGGAGACCGTGGACGTGGACGACGCCGAGTCCATGGCTGAGGCGCTCGAGGGCTTCGCCGTCGATGCCGAGGAGTGGCGCGAGGCGCCCACTCCGACGATGTTCCTGCCGCTCGTGAAGCAGCAGGACCTGCGCTACGGCGAGAACCCGCACCAGACCGCGGCCTTCTACCGCACGCCGGGCGCCCAGGAGCACTCGCTCGTGAACGCCGAGCAGGTGCAGGGCAAGGATCTCTCCTACAACAACCTGCTCGACACCGACGCCGCGTGGAACCTCGTGCGCGAGTTCGCCGAGCCGGCCTGCGTGATCTTGAAGCACCAGAACCCCTGCGGCTCCGCCGTGGCCGCCGACATCACCGAGGCCTACGACCGCGCCTTCGCGTGCGACCCCAAGAGCGCCTTCGGCGGCATCATCGCCTGCAACCGCGAGGTCCCTCTGGAGCTGGTGCAGCACTTCGCCGACGTGAACAAGCAGTTCGTGGAGGTGCTCATCGCCCCGGGCTACACCCCCGAGGCCCTGGAGCGCCTGGCGAAGCGCACCAACCTGCGCGTGCTGGCGACCGGCGGCATCGACGCGCCGTGCGCACTCGAGTACCGCAGCGTGGACGGCGGCGTGCTGGTGCAGACCGTGGACCGTGTGGAGGAGGACCCGGCCACGTTCACCTTCCCGACCGACCGAAAGCCCACGGACGCCGAGATGGCCGACCTGCTCTTCGCCTGGCGCGTATGCAAGGGCGTGAAGAGCAACGCGATCTTGGTCGCCAAGGACGGCGCCGGCATCGGCATGGGGCCGGGCCAGCCCAACCGCGTGGACTCCGCGCTGCTGGCCTGCCAGCGCGCCGAGGAGGCCTGCGAGCGCAACGGCGTGGAGGCCGGCGGCTTCGCCTGCGCGAGCGACGCGTTCTTCCCGTTCCGCGACAACGTGGACGTGCTTGCCGCGCACGGCGTGACGGCGATCATCCAGCCGGGCGGCTCCAAGCGCGACGACGAGTCCATCGAGGCGTGCAACGAGCACGGCATCGCGATGGTCTTCACGGGGGCTCGCCACTTTAGGCACTAAGGGCCTTCGTTCTCGGGGCAGCCGGTATCCTTTTCGTCTCAGCTCGCTGCGGGGTGTCGCCGAAAAGGATGCCGGCTGCCCTGGTGTTGACGGTGAGTAGCGCCCAAACGGCTTGCGAGGGTAGGGGCGTGTGCCCCGGTGGCTACTTTGATTGAAGGGGTGTTGGGATGGCTTCTGGGCTTGAGCGGTATTTCGACGATGCGGGGGAGCTCGCCGCGTACGAGGAGTTCGTGCGCGCGCAGGAGATGGCCCCGGAGCCCTTCGATCTGGAGCGGCCCGCGCTCGTGTGCCGTTGGCGCATGGCGGGCAAGCGCGTGCCTATGCTCAACCGGCACATCCGCTCCCTCTCCCAGCGCAGCGTGCAGGGCTCGCCGCTCTCGCATAACCTGCTCTCCTGGGCCAAGCAGCATATCGAGTGGTCGCTCGCCGAGGGGGGCTTTACCGAGCGCGACGGCGTGCTGATGCTGGTGGTCGACGTGAACGGCAACGCGGCCATGAGCGTGGGCGCCTACGAGCCCCTGGCCTGCACGGATGCCGCGGCGCTCGCCGCCCGCGCCGCCGATGCGCGCGTCGAGGCCGCCCAGACCGGTGTGGCGCCCGAGGTCCTGTGCCGTGTGGCGGACGGCGTCCTGACGCTGGGCGCCGAGGGCCACCTGTGCGGTACCGCGACCTTGGTGGAGCAGCTGGCCGCAACGCGCGGCCTCGCGGCGGTCCGTGGCGAGGTCACGGTTGATGACGCCACGGGCCTGTTCCTCGTCTCGGACGAGCACGGGATCGTACCGGCAGAGGGCTCCGCGCCCGACGCCTTCGTGGAGCTGGCGCGCGCGGGCTACGAGAAGCTCCGGGCGGCGGCGCGCTAGGGGCGGCGCCCGGGCAGGGGAGGCGGCTTGGTGCGGGTTCGCGCCGGGCCGCCATTTGCTTTCGGGTTGGTGTGGGTTTTCTCGGGCCTTGCAAGCGCACGGGCGTTTCCATGCGGATGGGGCTGCGGTGGAAATCCTGGACCGGCCTTTCCTATGCCGCCACCCCTGGCCGTCGGCCCGGGCGCGTGCTGTGTCGCCGGAGATTGTCCGCAGCCCGGCCGCACACCCTACGCGTGGCCGTCCGGCCTGCTACCGCGCCTCACTCCTCCGTACGCACCCGGTCCGCCGTCCAGCGCAGGCGGCATAGGCTATGCGACAGCAGGCGCCCCAGCAGAGTAGGGGTAACCGAGCCCGGAGCCCCGCTGCTCAGTCGCGGCTCCCTCTTGCTCCGTTCTAGTCCGTTCTACTCCGTTTTACTCCGTTATCCGCAGGTAGGAGACGGTGCCGACAGCCTCCAAACAGGGCAGTTGGCAGGCTGTACGCGCCGCTAAAGGTCGGAAGCTCGAACCTACTAGGACTTACTCGGACAGAAAGGTTCGAGCTTTATGCCTGCTTACGAGCTCGTCCCCTCCCCTGGAATCCCCGATTTACTCGAACCTACTCGAACCTACTCGGACATAGGGTTCGAGTATTCCGCTCTGCAGCAGGTTCGGCGTCTCTCCGGGGCCTCGATTTACTCTTAACGCCGAAGGCCAGAGTGCGACGACGGCCCGTCATATCGCTCGGGGTCACAATCAGTCTAGTGAGCCCCTCAGAAGCCGTGGGATAATGGGCTTCCACGAATGGAGGGCGGTCCCATGAACCAAGCCGAACAAGACACCTGCGCGCGCCTGCTCGAAAAGTCCCAGGAGGCGTTTCTGCTCGCCATAGAACTCTACAACCGCCCGACCATCCGCTACCACGCCGAGGGGTGCTGCTTCTTCCTCTGCAACGCCTGGGAGCTCATGCTCAAGGCGTATATCATCCGGGAGTTCGGCTACGAGGTCGTGTATTACCCCGGTAGCGACCGCACACTCTCGCTCTCCGACTGTCTCAAGAAGGTCTCCACCAACGAGAACGACCCGCTGCGCCTCAACATGGAGGTGGTCGGGGAGTTCCGCAACACAAGCACGCATTTCGTCACGGACGAGTACGAGCTGTTCTACGGCCCCGTCCTGCAGGAGTGCGTCAAGTTCTATGAGGAGAAGCTGCGTGAGCTCCACGGCATCGAGATCAGTGACCGCATTCCAGAGAACTACCTGGCGCTTTCCGTGCGCCGCGGCGATGTGGACTATGACGTCATCAAGGCCCGTTACCCACGCGAGGTGGTCGAGAAGATGCTCGAGCTGGGCTCTTCAATCGTCGCTAGCCGACCGGGCGGAACGGGCATCGGCTATGCCACCGAGCTGCGCCTTACAAAGAAGAAGGGAGAGGGCATCCCCGTGCGGATCGCAAGTGACGCCGATGCGGCCGTGTCCATACTCCACTCCCTCACAGACCCTATCAATAAATACACCTACCGGACGAAGCGGGGCTCGGACTTCATTCGCCGTAAGCTCAACAAGGAGGGCATAACTCTTCTGGTGAAGGACGAGCCGAAGGAGTTCAACACGTTCCACTTTGGCGTCTTCGTCGACTTCTACAACATGAAGGGAAACAACGCCTATTCTTACAACCTGTCCTTGGGAGGCGAGCAACCCAGCTGGGGGTATTCTCAACAGGCCATCGACCTTATGCTTCAGGAGATTCGCCGCGACCCCGAGCACGTCATCGACAGCATGCGCGCCGAGCTTAGCAGGCGCAGGTCGAAGGAAAGGTAAGGCCACTAGACAGCAGGAAAGCCGACCCCAGGAGCAAGGGAATTCTAAGCAATCCGAAGATGCCTACCCCCATTCGGGGACCCAGCTTTGTTCCACCCAAGTCGGCTTCACTGTGTTTGGATTCTACCACGGGAGCCATCTTTTTAGAACCCCTACCGAGCTGCCGTTGTTCCGGCCCCCAACTCCCCGGCACGCGCCCGGCTGTCGGCTCGTCCTCCCCGTACCACTTGCAGCGGTACTCCCAGGGCTGCATGGTCACGCCCACCTCGAGCATGTCCTGTTCATTCTCGGCAGCCGTGTCGGTCACGATGGAGTCGTCGAGCATCACGCGCACCTCGCCCTCGTCGGGAATGCTCTCCCCGGGCCCGCGCGAGACCTCCATGACCGCAAGTCCGATGTCCACTATCGCCCTTTCGAGCCTGTTCTCGTGTCTGCGTATGTTGCGGAGAAGCTCAGAGTTGTCCGAGGCCACTTCCGTCGCCGTCTTCACGTAGCCCGAGTTGTCGAAGTCAAAGTAGGTGATGCCGAAGCCCTGATCGTGTCCCCAAAGTTGCTGCAAGCGTCACTTCGTCTGACCGCTAGAAGAAGCGGCCATCGCCTAGGACATTCTATTGCGAAGTAAAGGATTCGAAGAAGGGACGATGGCCGCCATGGACGGTTCGGGGCAGCGGGCGGGCGTCACGGGCGAGATACCCAGGTTCGATGGCGGGACGGTAGGCATCCGGGAGCCGTCCGCATCATGGCGGAATCCCTCGTCAACGGGATCGTGGGCGCCCGGGCGGGGGATGCATGCGCCGACGGCGACCGGCGCGACGGATACCGCGAGCGTCCGCCCGTCGCCTCCGTCGGTACGACCGGCCCGCGCACCCCCAAGCCCAGGCGGGGCACCTACTTCCCCGACGACCCGCTCGCGCGCTGCTCGCGCGTCGACCGCGCGGCCGCCGCCGCGGTCTCCGAGATGGTCGCGGGCGGGGTCCCCGCCGGGAAGGCGGCGAGGGCCGCCTCCGCCCCCGGGGCGGACCGCATGGGCGCGGGCCGGGTGTCGAGGGCCTGCGGGTCCCCCATCCGCATGCCCGGGGCCGTGTTCACCGAGATGGATGGGGAATGGGCATCGAGGCGCCGGTTCACCGGGGATTCGATCGCGAGGGCATACGGGAAGGACGCGGGCGCTCCCGCGGCTTCCTGCACGGGGACGCCGGGAGGCATGCCGAGCGCATCGTCGAGCCCGTGGCGGCGGATAATCCGATAGGGGGGAAGGCGGCATGATGTTGTAGTAGGATGACGATCGGATTCTAGGCGATTGCACCAACAATCGGGACACTACCTCCAAGCGTTTGAAACCAGGGGATTTGCGACTACGGGCATGGGGTCTACTTGAGCGCACCTCCAAAACCAACACCGATCGGGAAAAGTATTCAGGTACGATGGAGAACTCACACCAAACCGTCGACGGGAGGCCCCATGGCGCAACCGCTCATCTTCATCGTCGAGGACGATGCCGCGATTCGCGGCGAGCTCGTGGAGGTTCTCGAGCGCGAGGGCTTCGCCACGGCGTTTTGCGCCTCGTTCGACGCGGTCGCCTCAGATGCGCTGGCCGCCTCGCCCGACCTGGTGCTCCTCGACCTCACGCTGCCGGGCACCGACGGGCAGTTCGTCTGCCGCGAGCTGCGCGCCTCGAGCGAGGTTCCCATCATCGTGCTGACCTCGCGCGTGACGGAGGTCGACGAGGTCATGAGCATGAACCTCGGCGCTGACGACTTCATCTCCAAGCCCTACCGCGCCCGCGTGCTGGTGGCACGCATCCAGGCGCTGCTGCGCCGGTCGAGTGCGATGGAGCCCGCGCTGCCGTGCCATAACGGGGTCGAGCTCGACCCCGCGCGTTCGCTCGCCCGCGCCGCAGGCGGCACCGTGGAGCTCACCAAGAACGAGATGCGCATCTTGTCGCTGCTCGTGGGCCGCGCCGGGCAGATCGTCTCGCGCGAGGAGATCATGCGCGACCTCTGGGACTCCGAGGCCTTCGTGGATGACAACACCCTCACCGTGAACGTCAACCGCCTGCGCGCCACGCTCGCCAAGATCGGCGTGACGGACTACCTGGTCACGCACCGTGGCCGCGGGTACTCGGTGTAGGCCATGAACCTTGCGCGCTACCTTTTGGACTCGGCCTCGACGCTCGCGACCTCGCTCGTGGGCGGTGTCCTCGCGGCCTTCGTGGTGCGGCAGGCGGGGGCGAGCCTGCCGCTTAGCGCGCTCGTGGCGGTGATCGTGCTCGCCGCGGGCGTCGTGGCGGTGCTGGTGTCCTACGGCAGGCGGGCGAGGTTCTACCGCGAGGTGGAAGACCTCGCGGCGAGCGGCGGGGACGCGGCGGGGCTGATGGACCTGGTCGAGGAGCCGGACTTTTTGGAGGGGCGCCTGGCGTACGAGGCGATCCGCTCCTGCGCCAAGCTCTCGCGCGACGAGGCCGCCGCGTCGCGGCGCCGTGTGCACGAGTACCGCGAATACATCGAGGCCTGGGTGCACGAGGCCAAGAGCCCGCTCGCCGCGGCGCACCTGATGGCCGAGAACCTGCGAGCCGACCCCGCCGTGCCCGATGCCGCCGCCGACCGCGCGGCGGCGCTGGACGAGGAGCTGGACCGCGCGGAGGGCTATGTGGAGCAGGCCCTGTTCTTCGCGCGCTCCGAGGCCCTCGACCGCGACTACCTCATCCGCGCCCACGGCCTGCGCGAGCTGGTGGGCGCCACCCTGCGTGACAACGCGCGCCTGCTCATCGGCGCGCACGTGGCGCCGCGGCTGGGCGAGCTGGACCTCGAGGTGTTCACGGACGAGAAGTGGATGCGCTTCATCCTGGGCCAGGTGGTGCAGAACAGCGTGAAGTACGCCCGCGCGGAAGGGGCCGAGGTCTCCTTTGCCGCCGAGCTCCTGGACGAGGGCGCCTCCTCGGAGCGCGTGGTGCTCTCCGTACGCGACAACGGCCGCGGCGTCTGCGCGGCGGACCTGCCGCGCGTGTTCGACAAGGGCTTCACCGGCGAGGCAGGGCGCTCGGGCAAGAAGTCCACGGGGATTGGGCTATACCTGGTGCGGCGCCTCTGCGACAAAATGGGCGTGGCCGTGGAGGCCGATTCGGCCGCGGGCGAGTTCTTCGAGGTGCGGTTCGGTTTCCCCACCAACAAATACCACTACTTCGAGCGCTGAGCTCGGCACCTCCGTGCAGGGGGCGGGGACCGTGCGCGACCCGTTCCCCGCCCCCTGCCAGCGACTCGGTCACGCTCTCACGGCGGGGAGGGATGGAAGTGCCCCTTCCCAAAAAGCGATCCGCCTCAGCGATGGTCGCGGTGCGTGCCGCCTCGCGCCCTTCCGAAGCGAACTGAGGAAAAGCCCCGGCGAAACCGTGGGAACGGGCATCGGTCCTGGGCACGTTGGAACTGCGTGCCCATGTTCGTTTTGCACGTTCCCCGGTTTCGCCGGGGCCTTTCCCAGTCTCGCGAGGACCGCGCGTGGCGGCACGCGCGGCGACCCGGGGTCGCGAGGCGAAAACCGTGGCTCTACTTCACCACGAGGATGTCGCAATCCGTGTTGCGCAGCAGGAACGTGGAGATGGAGCCCAAGAGGGCGTACTTGATGCTGGAGAGGCCGCGGGCGCCGCAGAGCACCAGGTCGGGCTTGATCACGTCGAGCATCTCGTCCTTCAGGGTCTCGCGAATGCGGCCGGCGCGGATCACGACCTCGACCGAGGGGATGTCCGGGTTGGCCTTGGCCTCCTCCAGCTGCGTGGCGATGGAGTTCTTGAAGGCCTCCTCAAGGCCGTTCACCAGGTCGACCGGGTAGGAGCCGGCGGACTCGAGCGCCGTGGAGTCGATGACGTGGCCGATGATAAGCTGAGCGCCGTTGTTGGCCGCGACCTTGATGGCGCGCGCCAGCACGAAGTCCTGCTGCTCGGTGCCGTCCAACGAGACGAAAATCTTGGAATAGCCCTCGTTCATGGTTTCCTCCTTGCGTCCGCGCGGACCGCATCGCCCGCTGCGTGCATTGCCATAGCGCAGTTATACCCCCATCTCGTATCCGCGCCGTCCACGAATCCGTGAACGGGGGAGCGCCGCCGTGAGCGCGCCCCGTGCGAGTTCTGTCGAATTTGGGGCCCCGTGCGCCGGCGCGCCGCAAGCGCGATAATGGGCCCACATGCAAAGCGATGCGCAGGGGAGATACGTCCGTTGGATATCATCGAGCTGTTGAAATCGGCCTTCATGGGCCTGGTCGAGGGCATCACCGAGTGGCTGCCCATCTCCTCCACGGGGCACATGATCCTCGTGGACGAGTTCGTCAAGCTGAACGTGTCCGAGACCTTCTGGAACATGTACCTCGTGGTGATCCAGCTGGGCGCCATCCTGGCCGTGTGCGTGATGTTCTTCGGCGACCTCAACCCCTTCGCCCCGTCCAAGGGGCGCGACGGCCGCCGGGACACCTGGAAGCTCTGGGGCAAGATCGTGCTCGGCTGCATCCCGGCCGCGGCGATCGGCCTGCCGCTGAACGACTGGATGGAGGAGCACTTCTACAACGCGCCCGTGGTGGCGCTCGCGCTCATCGTCTACGGCGTGGCGTTCATCGCGATCGAGTCCTGGCGCGCGAGCCGTAGGCGCTCCGGTGCCGTGGCCGCCGCCCGCCCGGCCGGCGCGCACTTCGCCAACGCCTCGGCGGCCGCCCCCGACACCGCCCCCGACGACGCCTCGGCGGCCGCCCCCGACACCGCCCCCGACGACGCCGACTTCGGCGCCATCGCCTCGCTTGAGGACCTCTCCTGGAAGACGGCCCTCGGCATCGGCTGCTTCCAGGTGCTCTCGCTCGTGCCCGGCACCTCGCGCTCCGGCTCCACCATCATTGGCGGCTTGCTTCTGGGCTGCACCCGCACCGTGGCCTCCAAGTTCACGTTCTTCCTGGCCATCCCCGTGATGTTCGGCGCGAGCCTGCTCAAGGTGGTCAAGTTCTTCGTGAAGGGCGGCTCCTTCGGGGCGAGCGAGCTCGCGATCCTGGGCGTGGGCTGCGCCGTGGCCTTCGTGGTGTCGCTCGTGGCCATCAAGTGGCTCATGGGCTTCGTGCGCCGGCACGACTTCAAGGCTTTTGGCGTCTACCGCATTGTGTTGGGCGTCCTGGTGTTGGGTTACTTCCTGATCTTGGTACCCGCGCTGGGGCTCTAGTCCGCCCTCTTGCACAGCCCTCTTCCAAACGCCCCGGATGCCCTATCGTAAACTGCATCCCAAAACTTGGACGGGGCAAATAAAACCTAAGCCGCTAAGGACCGGTTCCGGGACTCTCTCGGGGTCGGCCCTTTCAGTCTAACCTGTCGCCTCCTGGTGTTCCTGTGGACGATGTGGGCGTCTAGATTCCTCTTGAGCCCCTCGAGGCTCGGCCATTCTTTACCCCTGAAGAACTCGTCCTTTATATGGCCGAATACCTGCTCGGTCGCTCCGTTGTCAGGGCATCTGACGAGATGGACGACCTCGTCTTTTAAACCTAATACCAGTTAGATACCTCTTGCCGACGGTTCCCTACCGGCGGCCGATTGAGGCGGCTTGGCTGTCTTCTCCTTCCGTTCAAAACGTATGGTTGCATGACGTCCCGGCCCCGCTCGCGCCCGTGAAGCGAGCGGGGCTTTCGTATCACGGGGGACGTGCACCAAGGAAGGAGATGTGTATGAGAAAGAAGGGCTTCGGCCTCGTCGAGGTACCGGGGGAGGGGCGCTCCGGTAGGCGGATGCTCGTCGCGACCGCCGTGGCGTTTGCGATCGCCTCGCCGCTTGCGGCACCCGCGACCGTCTACGCCGACGGCTATTCGGGTCCGCTCAAGTGCGTCGAGCAGGTCCAGGTCGCGCAGGGCGAGGGAAACGTCGTCGACGTCACCTTCAACGACGATGTGCACGGCAAGATCACCTTTTTGGACAATGGGGTCTTCCGCTACAACGTGGACCCAGAGGGCGAGTTTTCCGAGTACGCCGAGCCGCGCAGCGAGGCGCATGTCGCTAAGATCCAGGCGCAGCCCGATAACTCCGACAAGTATGACAAGCCCGCGGCGACCGTGAGCGAGACCGACACGGTGTTCGAGATCACGGCGGGCGATGTGACCGTCGTGCTCGAAAAGGCCACGGGTAAGCTCTCCATCAAGGCCGGGGGCAAGACGGTCATGAGGGAGAAGGAGCCGCTGTCGATCGGCGAGGGCGGGACGGTCCAGACGCTCGGCAAGGAGGACGGCGAGAACTTCTTCGGCGGCGGTACGCAGAACGGCCGCTTCATCCATACCGGCAAGAACATCAACATCGTGAACGAGAGCACATGGGTCGACGGCGGCGTCGCGAGCCCCAACCCGTTCTATTGGTCGAGCGATGGCTACGGCGTGCTGCGCAACACCTTTGCCGAGGGCTCCTACGATTTCGGCAAGTCCGACGGCTCCACGGTCACCGCGACGCATAACGAAGACGAGTTTGATGCTTATTACTTCGTGAGCGCCGATAGCGACGTCACCGATATCGCCCAGGATCTGCTACGTGGTTACTTCGACGTCACGGGCAATCCCGTCCTGTTGCCCGAGTACGCCTTCTACCTAGGGCATCTCAACGCGTATAACCGCGACTCCTGGAGTACCGACGGCTCTAACGGCGGCAAGGCGTGGAGTTACAAGGATTCCGTGACCGGCGAGGTCACCACCCTGTACGAGAAGAACATGCAGGGCGACGACCATGTGGCGGCTGGTCAGTACATCGAGACCCTCAACGGCGCGCTCGCCAAGGACGCCGCGGAGACCATGCCCGGCGTGATGGCCGGCCGTGAGTTTTCCGCCCGGGCGGTGATCGACCGCTACGCCGAGAACGACATGCCGCTCGGATGGTTCCTTCCCAACGATGGTTACGGCGCGGGCTACGGCCAGAACGGCTACTTCAAGACCGGCGGCGTCAACGAGGACGGCACGAGCAGCCCCGAGCGCCTGAAGGCCGTCGCGGACAACGTCGAGAACCTTCGTGAGTTCACCGAGTACGCGAACGCGAACGGCGTGGCAACGGGCCTGTGGACCCAGTCCGACCTGAAGCCCGACTCCAACCCCGGCACGGCGTGGCAGCGCCTTCGCGATTTCGAGGCGGAGGTCAAGACCGGCGGCGTGACCGCCCTCAAGACCGACGTGGCATGGGTGGGCGACGGTTACTCCTTCGCGCTCGACGGCGTCAAGCAGGCCTACGACATCGTGACGACCGGCGTCTCCAAGCGCCCCAACATCGTGTCGCTCGACGGCTGGGCGGGCACGCAGCGCTACGCGGGCATCTGGACGGGCGACCAGTACGGCGGCGACTGGGAGTACATCCGCTTCCATGTACCCACCTACATCGGCCAGAGCCTGTCGGGCAACCCCAACATCGGCTCGGACACCGACGCCATCTACGACGGCGAGGACCCCGTCATCACCACGCGCGACTACCAGTGGAAGGCCTTCACGCCGCTGATGCTCGACATGGACGGCTGGGGCAGCAAGGCTAAGACGCCGTTCACCGACGGCGACCCCTACACGGGTATCTCCCGTATGTACCTGAAGCTCAAGAGCCAGCTCATGCCGTATATCTACACGACGGCAGCCTCTGCGGCCAACATCGACACGGGCAACGGCGACACCGGCCTGCCCATCGTGCGCGCCATGCTCCTCGAGGAGAACAACGACTACACGGCGAGCACCGAGGCGCAGTACCAGTACATGCTCGGCGACTCGTTCCTGGTTGCCCCGATCTATGAGGGCCTGCAGGTCGACGAGGAGGGCAACGATGTCCGTAACGGCATCTACCTGCCCGGTGACGAGAACGACATCTGGATCGACTACTGGAGCGGTACGCAGTACCGCGGCGGTCAGGTGCTCAACAACTTCGAGGCCCCGCTGTGGAAACTCCCGGTCTTCGTGAAGGCCAACGCCATCATCCCGATGTACGAGGCGAACAACAACCCCCAGGCGATCACCGAGACGAACCCCGAGGGCCTGGACCGGACGAAGCGGATCACCGAGTTCTTCGCCACTGAGGGCGAGGGTTCCTTTACGGGTTACGAGGATGACGGCTCGACCGCGATCGCCACCGTCGACGAGTCCGATGAGGCCTACGGCAGCCAGAACGACGTCACGTACGGCGGCCATGTGTCGACCAAGTACACCTCCAAGGTGGGTGACGGCACCGGCATCTTCACCATCGGCGCCTCCGAGGGGAGCTACGAGGGGTACGAGCCGGGCCGTGAGAGCACCTTCGTGGTGAACCTGTCCGGTGACCCCGCCAAGATGGATATCACCGCCCAGAACGGGGACCAGGAGCTCGCTCTCAAGAAGGCCGAGAACAAGGACGCCTTCGACGCGGCGACGCCCGGCAGCGGTGAGGCCGTGTACTTCTACGATGCGGCGCCCAACCTGAACACGGCTCCCGAGGACGAGGCGTTCTCCAAGACGGCGATTACCACGACACCCAAGCTCTACGTCAAGTTCGCCAAGACCGATGTGTCCGAGAACGCGCAAACGCTCACGGTCAAGAACTTCTCCAACACGGGCGAGGCCCCCAGCGAGTCCGACCCCGTGATCGACACGCTTGCCGCGCCCGCTCCCGCCGCGGTCGATGACGAGATCACGCCGACGAGCATCAAGATCGCGTGGGAGACCGTGGACGGCGCCACGTCCTACGACCTCTTGGTCGACGGCCGATACGGTGTATCCTCCAACAAGACCACCTTCATCCAGAAGGGCCTGCCCTACGACAGCTCTCATACCTACCGGGTTCGCGCCCGCAACAGCGAGGGCGTGTCGGAGTGGAGCGAGGAGCTGACCGTTCGTACGGCGCTCGACCCGTGGCGCAACACCCCCTCCCCGGTGAGCGCGAAGCTTTCCGGCGAGGCCTGGGGCGGCTACGAGGAGAAGTTCGCGTTCGACCACAAGTCGAGCGCCAAGGAAGGCTGCATGCTTTCCGGCTACAACGCGGACGGCTCGCTGGACGCGACCGGTTGGCACCTCGATATCGACTATGGCCTGGGCTACCAGTTCGAGAGCCTCGACTACTACACCTCCAGCTTCGGCTACGCCCAGGTCCTGAAGGTGGAGTCGAGCCTGGACGGCGCGCACTGGACCGACCAGGGGACCTATAACCTCGAGGAGATGCCGGACCCCGACTGCAAGTCCATTACCTTCGAGAAGCCGGTCGTGGCGCGCTATGTCCGTCTTACCTGCGAGAAGACGAGACGCTACTTCACGGCTGCCGAAATCTGCCTCAACAAAGTCGATGGCACCAAGGGCTTCGCCGTGGGCTCCCTCTCCGGTTCCGATTCCTGCACCGATCTGGATTACAACAACCTGGACGGCCAGGTAATCGGCGTCGAGAACCGTGGCGGCGAGGAGGGGAGGTTCGCGACGATCGCGAGCCATTACCTCGACCTGAACGGCAACGGCGCCTACGATGTCTACGACCTGGCACACTTCATGGCGGGTTATGCCCCGAACGACAAGGACGCGAAGGCCGCCGGCAAGCTTGAGGTCACCGCCGACCGCGCGAGCGCCAAGGCGGGTGACGTCGTCACCGTCCAGGCGAGGGCGAACGGCGTGGAGAATGCCAACGCCTTGGGTGCGCTCGTCCATTTTGACGACGCGAAGTATGAGTTCGTGGGAGATTCCCTCAAGGTGAGCGACAAACTCGCCGGCATGAAGAACCGCTCGGTCGTCAAGACCAAGTACACCGACGGCAAGCAGAGCGTGAACGTCTCTCTGGTGAACGAGGGAAAGAAGGACCTCTACTCCGGCGAGGACGTGGTGGCGACCTTCCAGCTCAAGGCCAAGGTCGACGTCGACGTGGACCTGGAGAGCTCCACGTGGGTCGTCGGTTCGCTACTCGACTTCTCCGAGGGGGGCTGGGCGGCAGCGCTGGACAAGGACGAGCTGCGGGGCCTGGTCGACGCCATCAAGGCGGAAGGGCTTTCCGCTGCGGACTACACGGTGGACAGCTGGAAGGTGCTCGAGCTCGCCCTGGCGGACGCCGAGCGTCTGCTCGCTGATGGCGGGACCACCCAGGAGACCGTCGACCAGTGCCTGGCAACCCTCAAGGAGGCACGCGAGAACCTGGTCAAGACTAGCGTCGACCCGGTCGAGAACCCGACGCGGGAACAGCTCGGCGAGCTGGTCTCCAAGGCGGATGCGATCGACACGGCCGGCAAGACCGAGGCTTCCGCCCAACGTCTGGCCGACGCCATCGCGCGTGCCCGCAAGGTATTCGAGCAGGAGGGCGCCACGCCCGAGCAGCTCAAGCAGGCCTATGACGAGCTTCGCGCCGCGATCGACGGTCTTGAGGACGCAGAGCCCATCGAGGCCGCTCGCGCCGCGCTCAAGGACCTGATCGCCCAGGCGGAGAAGATCGACACCGAGGGCAAGACAGCTGCGTCCGTCACCGCGCTCGCCGACGCGATCTCTGCTGCGAAGGAGGTCCTGGAGGACGAGAACGCCTCCGCGGCTGACCTCGACGCCGCCGCGACGGAGCTCCAGGCTGCGATCGACGGTTTGGAGGACGCCGGCACCGTGCCGCCGACCGATGGCGAGAATCCGAGTGGCAGGACCGATAGCGGGGAGCTGCCCAAGACCGGCGACGACAGCGCGCTGGGTGTCATGGGCGCCGCTGCCGCCAGCCTCATGGCCCTGGGCGCCGGGGTCGTCTCCTTCCTGAGGGGTCGCGGTCGCCAGCGCTAGCGATTGCATGCAGCCGCCGATCCCATCGCGTATGGGGTCCGAGACGCCCCGGATGCCTCATCGGTGTCTGGGGCGTCTTGCATCGAGCCACGTTAAATCCGCACGTACGGGGTAATGCGTCTGGATATGGTAACGATTTTATCTGGTAAGGTTGACAACGTGTCTTTAGTCGACCCAAGGGAAGGGGACACGTCGTTATGGATCAGTTCTTCAAGCTCAAGGAGCGCGGTAGCAGCGTCGGCACGGAGGTCCGTGCTGGCCTCACCACGTTCCTCGCGATGGCCTACATCATCGCGGTGAACCCGGGGCTGCTCGAGGCCGCCGGCATCCCGTCCGTCGCCGCGGTGACCGCCACCTGCCTGGGCGCGGGCATCATGACCATCTGCATGGGCTTGTTCGCCAACCGCCCGCTGGCCTGCGCTTCGGGCATGGGCATCAACGCCACCTTCGCGTTTGTGCTCGCCACGCTGCCGGGCGGAGACTGGCGCACCGCGAGCGCGATCATCTTCGTGGAGGGCGTCGCGATCTTGCTGCTGGTGCTCTGCGGCCTGCGCGAGGCCATCATGGACGCGATCCCCGTGTCGCTGCGCCACGCCATCTCCGCCGGCCTGGGCCTGTTCATCGCCATGATCGGCCTCAAGGACGGCGGCATCATCGTGGCGAACGAGTCCACCATGGTGGCGCTCGGCACGGTGTGCGACCCCATGTTCATCATGGGCCTGGTCTCCATCGTCGCCACCGTTGTGCTGCACGCGCTCAAGGTCCCGGGCGCGCTGCTGCTGGGCATCATCGTGGCGGTGCTCGCCGGCATCCCGCTGGGGCTCACCCAGGCGCCCGCGGGGCTCGTCTCGGGCCTGGACTTCTCAACCTTCGGCGCGCCCTTCCAGGCGGGCGAGGACGGCACCATGGCGCTCGTCAAGGTGCTTACCGACCCCACCATGCTGGTACTGGCTTTCTCGCTCATGATGAGCGACTTCTTTGACACCATGGGCACCGCCATGGCCGTGGCCAAGCAGGGCGAGTTCCTGAACGAGGACGGCACCGTCGAGGACATCAAGCCCATCCTCATCGTGGACTCCGCGGCGGCTGCCATGGGCGGCGTCTTCGGCTCCTCGTCGCTCACCACCTTCGTCGAGTCCTCCTCGGGCGCGGCCGACGGCGGCCGCTCCGGCCTCACCTCCATCACGACGGGTGTCCTGTTCATCCTGGCGGCGTTCTTCGCCCCGGTCATCGGCGTGATCAACGGGGCCGCCACCTGCGGCGCCCTGGTGTTCGTGGGCTTCCTCATGATGAGCGAGATCACCGAGATCGATTGGACCGACCTGCTCGACGGCTTCCCGGCATTCCTGATCGTGGCGGGCGTGTCCTTCACCTACTCCATTTCCAACGGCATCGGCCTGGGCTTCATCGCCTACGTGATCGTGGCCGCGGTGACGGGCCGGCTCTCCCGCGTGAAGCCGCTCATGTGGGTAGCCGCGCTGGCGTTCTTGGTGTACTTCCTCATGCTTTAAGGAGGAGATCCGTTATCCGATAGCGGTTGTCGAGGGCCCCGCGCCGTGCGGGGCCCCTTTTGGAAAGGAAGTGACATGGCGAGGCAGGTTCGCGAGGTCATCGGCGTGGATGACCGCGTCTCCGTGGGGCGGGCGATCCCCCTGGGTATCCAGCACATGATGAGCATGTTCGGCTCCACGGTGCTGGTGCCGGTGCTCACGGGGCTCGACCCCAACGTGGCCATCATGTGCTCGGGAATCGGCACCATCTGCTACCTGCTGGTGACGGGCAACAAGATTCCCAGCTACCTGGGCAGCAGCTTCGCGTTCATCTCCCCGATCCTGGCCGTAGGCGCCACGCGCGGGCTCGACGCCGCCATGAGCGGCGTGATCGTGGCCGGCATCGTGTTTTTGGCGGTGGCGGGCATCATCCGGCTGGTGGGTACCGGCTGGCTCGACCGCCTGCTGCCGCCGGTGCTGGTGGCGAGCGTGATGGTGGTGATCGGCGTGGGGCTCTCCGCCACGGCGGCCAACATGGCGTTCATGGCCACGGGCGCCGACGGCGCCACGGCCTTCAACGGCGTGGGCGCGCTGGTGGCGGCGGTGACGCTCGCCGCCGCGGTGGTGTTCTCCAGCATGGGCGGCATCTTCGGGACCATCCCCGTGCTGCTTTCCATCATCGTGGGCTACCTGGCATCGGTGCCGCTGGGCCTGGTGGACTTCTCCCCGGTGGCCGAGGCCGCCTGGGTGGGCCTGCCGCACGTGAACATGCCGCGCTTCGACGCGGGCGCGGTGGCGCTCATCGCGCCCGTGGCCGTGGTCACGGTGATCGAGCATATCGGCCACCTGCTCGCGGTGGGCGAGATCGTCGACCGCGACTACCGCCGCATGCTGCCGCGCTCGCTTGCCGGCGACGGCATCTCTTGCGTGATCTCGGGCTTTTTGGGCGGCCCTCCCACCACCACCTACGCGGAGAACATCGGCGTCATGAGCGTGACGCGCGTGTACTCCACGCAGATCTTCTGGTACGCGGCCGGTTTCGCGCTGATCGTGGGCGGCTTTTGCCCCAAGCTCGCGGCGCTCGTGCAGTCCATCCCCAGCCCGGTCATGGGTGGCGTGTGCCTGCTGCTGTTCGGCCTCATCGCCAGCAACGGCCTGCGCATGCTCGTGACCAACAAGGTGGACTTCGACCAGAACCGCAACCTGATGATCGCCTCCGTGGTCATCATCCTGGGCGTGGGCATGGAGTGTTCCGGCATCTCCATCCCGCTGGGCGACTACACCCTGCCCGGCATGGCCACCTCCACCCTGGTGGGCATCCTGCTCAACCTGATCCTGCCCGCGGCGCCCCAGGGGAGCGGCGCGGAGTAGGGGCGGGGCCGCGGCCCCACCCGCATAGGCGTTGCGCGACCCGGTGCGGGGGAGGCCCTCCGCGCCGGGTTACTCTTTTGTTGCACCTTGGCGGGTAAAATGGAGCCAAGGAGGCGCCCATGGGCGCCGATGGTGAGCGAAGGGGGCCCGTATGAAGTACCAGATCCATGGCAACGACCTGCCCGTGGTGATCGTGGAGCTCGAGCAGGACGAGAGCGTCATCACCCAAGCGGGGGGCATGAGCTGGATGTCGCCCAACCTGCAGATGGAGACCAACGCCCGCGGCGGTATCGGCAAGGCCTTCGGCCGCGCCTTTTCCGGCGAGTCCATGTTCCAGAACGCCTACACCGCGCGCGGTGGCTCGGGCTTCATCGCGTTCGCGTCATCGCTGCCGGGCAGCCTGATCGCGCGCGAGATCGGCCCGGGCAACGAGGTCGTGATCCAGAAGGGCGCCTTTTTGGCCTCGAGCACCGGCGTGCAGACCGAGGTGTTCTTCCAAAAGAAGCTCGGCGCCGGGCTGTTCGGCGGCGAGGGCTTCATCATGCAGCGCGTCTTCGGTGAGGGCCTGGTGTTCCTGGAGCTCGACGGCCACGTGCTGGAGTACGAGCTCGCCGCGGGCCAGCAGATGGTGCTGGACACGGGCCATCTGGTGGCCATGGACGCCACCTGCTCGATCGAGACGCAGACGGTCAAGGGCGTCAAGAACGTGCTGCTGGGTGGCGAGGGCCTGTTCAACACCGTGGTGAGCGGCCCGGGCCACATCTGGATTCAGTCCATGCCCATCAGCAACGTGGCGCGCGCCCTCACCCCGTTCCTGCCCAATACCTCCAGCTAGGCGACGTTGGGGGGCAGGTCCGCTCGCCACATACCCGCATGTTTGGGGCCCCGGCTTTGCGCCGGGGCCCTTGGCGTGGCATAGGGGGCAGGTTCCAATGTCGCAAGGCCCGGTGCTTTCGTCGCATCGGCGCCGCCGCGTGACATTGGAACCTGCCCCCAATGTCGTATCTAGCGGACGTCGAGGCCCGCGGCGCGGACGGCGGCGGCCTCCTCGCCGTCGG
>Cebus_capucinus_imitator_PRJNA485217_SSR098__coassemble_1708_pt1 | contig 29628 bp, 33 predicted proteins | sample Cebus_capucinus_imitator_PRJNA485217_SSR098__metabat2_high_PE_001 | metagenome-assembled genome bin Cebus_capucinus_imitator_PRJNA485217_SSR098
GTGGGCGCGGGGCGGCCCCTGGGATAGGCCGACCAACAACAAGTTTATGCCGACCTCGAAAAACGGACGATTTGCCGTCCTTCCCGCCCAGATGCGACAATGGGGACAGGTTCATCTGCCACATCGAGCCGACCTGGGTACACGATCGTGACAAATGAACCTGCCCCAACGCCATCGAAAGGACGCCATGGCCCGCACCCTCATCATCGACGCCGACGCCTGCCCCGTCACCCGCGAGGCACTCGACGCCGCCCGGCGCCTCCACGTGCCGGTGCTGATCGCCGGCAACACCACCCAGAACCTCGCGCGCCACGTCCGCGCCGACGACCCGCGCGACGCCGCCCATGCGCGACGCGGCTTTTGGGTCGATATCCTCGACGTGAGCGTGGGCGCCGACTCGGCCGACTTCGCCATCGTCGAGCGGCTGCGGCCCGACGACGTGGTCATCACGCAGGATATAGGCCTGGCGAGCATGGTCCTGGGCCGCGGCGCGGCGGCGCTCAGCCCGCGCGGGCACGTCTTCCGGCGCGAGACCATCGACATGGAGCTCTTCGTGCGCCACGAGGAAAAGAAGGCCCGCCGGGCGGGAGAGCGCACCCGCGGACCCGCCGCCTTCTCGGGCGCGGACCGACGGCGCTTCCGCGAGAACCTTCTAGCGTTGCTGCGCGCCTAGGGCGGCGGGCGGACGGGCCGGTCGCGGCCCCGGCCCTCCCGCCTCGCGGGGTTACTTGCGGCGCCAGCGCTCCGGCAGCTCCACCTTGACGGAGCCTCCCCGGATGAAGAACAGCACCGCCAGCACCAGCAGCGCGACCGGGAGCAGCTTGAACGCCAGGCCGATCACCACGCCGGCGAGGGCGAGCACGAACGACACGAGCGCGCCCGCCACCAGCAGGGCCGCTATCAGGGTAAGCAGCGACATAGGTCCTCCCTCCCTCACGCCTCGACCGTTACCTGGCGGTAGCTGATACCGCAGGAGTCGAGGATCCTGCGCGATATCCGGCCGTCGTCCGTATCCGCGTACTTGTTGTCCAGGTAGACGACCTCGCCGATACCCACCTGCGCCAGGATCTTGGCGCAATCGTGGCACGGGAAGAGCGTCACGTACACCGTGGCGCCGTCCAGGTCCTTGAGCGAGCCGCGGTAGTTGAGAACGGCGTTGGCCTCGGCGTGCACCACGTAGTTGTGCTTATCCTCCAGGGGGTCGTCGCTCGTGCCCCAGGGGAAGAAGTCGTCGTTGAGCGCGGAGGGCGTGCCGTTGTAGCCCACCGAGAGGATGCGATGGTTGGTGCTCGCGATGCACGCGCCCACCTGCGTGTTGGGGTCCTTGCTGCGCAGCTGCGCGGCGATGGCCACCCGCATGAAGAACTCGTCCCAGCTGATGACGTCCTGGCGCTTGCTGGTCATGGCGCACCTCCATGGATACTCGCGTTGAAACCGCGTGAACGTTTCCGTCCCGCCATTGTAACAGTGACACAATGTGGTCCGTCCACGAGCGAAGGAGCACCCGCATGCCCGACCACATCATCCGCACCGCGCACCCGGCCGACGCCGCGGCGCTCGCCGCGCTCAAGCGGCCCTACGTGGAGGACACGCCGTACAACTTCGCCTACGAGCCGCCGAACCCCGCCGAGTTTTCGGCCGAGATCGAGCGGACGCTCGAACGCTATCCGTTCCTGGTGGCCGAGACCGTGCGCGGGCCGGGCGCGGATGGGTTGGGCGCGCGGGGGCGCATCCTCGGCTACGCGCAGGCCGAGCCCTTCCGTGCGCGCGAGGCGGACGGCTGGAACGTGGAACTCACCATCTACCTGGCCAAGGACGCGCGCGGACGCGGCGTGGGGCGCGCGCTGTACGCCGAGCTGCTGCGCATCCTCGCCGCGCAGGGGGTGCAGAACGCCTACACCTGCGTCACCGCGAGCAACGCGGCGAGCTTGGCCTTCCACGCCGCGCTCGGCTTCACCGAGGTGGGGCGCTTCCCAGCCACCGGTTACAAGCTGGGCGCCTGGCACGAGACGGTCTACCTGTGGCGCGCGCTCGGCGGGCACGAGGCACCGCCGCGGGCGTTCACGCCATTTCCGCTGCTGTAGAGCGCGCACGCCCCTACTCCCCCGCCTCGCCGAGCACGTCCTCGCCCGTCCAGTTGCGCAGCCACAGCCCCATGGAGCGGCCCATCTCGGCCATGAAGGCGCTCGTGTGCTTGCGGGTGTAGATGTCGCGCACGCGGTCGCCGGGCTCGGCGGCGTGCGGGCGGAACATCGCGTCCATCTCGGCGACCTGCGCGTCCAGGGTCGAGGCGTCGGCGCGGCGGTAGCGCTCGGTCATCACCAGGCTCACCGTGGGGTGCGGCGTGGCGGTCCGCTCGCGCGCGGGCTAGCCCAGCCGTTCCAGCAACGCGGTGCACCCGGCGAGCACGTCCGCGTAGGTGGCGTCGAAGCCCCCGGTGTACCAGGGGTCCGCCACGTCGCGCTCGACACCGGCGAACCCCAGCAGGCGGCGGCACTTGCCCTCCGGGTCGCCAGCGTCGCCCAGGATGCGCGCGAGCCCGCGGGCGTTCTCCCCGTCCATATAGGCGATCACGTCCCAATCGGCGTACTCGTCCGCGCGCATCTGCCGGGCGCGGTGCTTCCCTACCGGCACCCCGACCTCGGCAAGCTTGCTCACGGTGCCGTGGTGCGGCGGGTGCCCAAGCTCCTCGCGCGAGGTCGCGGCCGAGTCCACCAGGAACTCCCCCTCGCGCCCGGCGCGGCGCACCAGGTCCTCGAACACGAACTGCGCCATGGTCGAGCGGCAGATGTTGCCGTGGCAGATGAACAGGACGCGATGCATATGCCCTCCTCGGTCGACTCGATCGGGAAATGACGGTCGCCCCCCATTGAAGCACGGGGAAAGCCCCCGCGGCAACCGCGCCGCAGGGGCTTTCACCACTCGATATGGGTCAATTTGGGGACAGGAGGCGATTGACCCATCGGCTCTGCTATGCCTGCAGGGCGGCGTCCGCAGGGGCCTCGTCCGAGGACAGCACGGAGCGGTCCAGGTCGCCCACCGCATGCGAGGCCGTGACGCCCGCCACCATCGCGTCGCTCACGTTGAGCGCGGTGCGGCCCATGTCGATGATCATCTCGACGCTCGCCAGCACGCCCACGATGCCCACGGGCAGGTTCAGCGTGCCCAGCACCACGAGCGAGGCGAACGTGGCGCCGCCGCCCACGCCGGAGATGCCGAACGAGCTCACCACCACTACGGCCACGAGCGTCAGCACGAAAGCCGGGGAGAACACGTCGATGCCCACGGTGGGCGCGATGATCGTGGCCATCATCGCCGGGTAGATGCCCGCGCAGCCGTTCTGGCCGATGGAGATGCCCAGGCTCGCGGCCAGGTTGGCGCTGGCCTCGTCCACGCCCAGACGCTTGGTCTGGGTCTCGATGTTCATGGGCAGGCAGCCGGCGCTGGTGTGGGAGACGAAGGCGAAGGAGAGCACCGGGAACGCCCGGCGCACGTAGGCGAGCGGGCTCACGCCCTGTACCGCCAGAACCACCAGGTGCACCAGGAACATCGCGACGATCGCCACGTAGCTCACGAGCACGAACTTGCCGAGGTCGAGCACGGCCGCGGCGTCGCTCGTGGCGGCCACGTTCACCATCAGGGCGAAGGTGCCGTAGGGCGTGAGGTCCATCACGAGCCCGACGATGCGCATAACGATTCCGTTCGCGGCGTCGAGCCCGCGCTTGAAGGTCTCGGCCTGCGCGGCGTCGCGGTCGCGCAGCTTGAGCCAGGCCGCGCCGCAGATGGCGGAGAATACGACCACGCCGATGGTGGAGTTGGCGCGCGAGCCGGCGAAATCGGCCACGATGTTGGGCGGGATGAACGAGACGATCACCTGCGGCAGGGTGAGGTCGGCCACGGCGTCTTGGTGGCTGGCGATGTTGTCGAGCGCGCTCTGCGCCGCGGTGGCCGTGAAGCTCGCGCCGGCGAGGCCGGAGAACGCGATGACCGCCCAACCGAACAGCGCGGCCACGGCCACGGTGCCGAGGAGCGTGGCGAGCACGGCGCCCGAGATGCGCCCGAACTTCTCGGTGACCTTGGCGTGGGTGAACGCCCCCACGATGGACACGAACACGAGCGGCATCACGACCATCTTGAGCAGGGAGATGTAGCCCTGGCCCACGATGGAGACCCAGTCGAGCGCGGTGGTGGTGGCGTCGGAGCCCAGCCCCAGGGCGAGCTGAATGCCCGCGCCCAGCACCAGGCCGGCGGCGAGCGAGACGAACACGCGCGGGGTGAAGCCCACCCCGCGGCGTCCCAGGTAGAACAGGCCCGCGAGCAGCGCCGCGAACACGGCGAGCACCGCCGCCACGGACCCTACGGTTTCTATAGACACGTCGATCCCTCCTTCGGTCTCTTCATCGACGGAAGGAGTATCGTACTTTATTCATACTTATTCAATAGGTTTGTAGGTTTATTGCGAGAAGGTAACGAGGAAGGGGCGACGGGCCTCGGCCCGGTGCCTGGCGAGCGCGGGCCCGGACCGGAGACGGGGGCCCGCAGCCATGCGGCCCGGCCCGGCGCCCTCGTCCCTCGCTCCCCTAGCCCAGCGTCACCGCATCGGCGCCCTCGATGCGCAGGTCGGCCGCGTAGAAGGCGCGCAGGGCGTCGATGCCGTGGGCCACGTCGGCGGCGGCGGCCGTCTCGAAGCTCGAGTGCATGGAGAGCTGCGGCAATCCCACGTCTACCGCATGCATGCTGACCTGCATGTTCGAGAGGTTGCCGAGCGTGGAGCCGCCGGCCATGTCGCTACGGTTGGCGAACGACTGCCAGGGCACGCCCGCGCGGTCCAGCACCGCGGTGAGCACCGCGCGCGAGAAGGCGTCCGTGCAGTAGTGCTGGTTGGCGGCCTCCTTCACCACGATGCCGCCGCCCAGGCGCGGGCGAGCGAGCTCGTCGGCCTTCTCGGGATGGTTCGGGTGCACGGCGTGCGCGTTGTCGCAGCTCACGAGGAACGAGGCGGCCAGCGCTCGGCGCAGGTCCCCCGCCGGTCGCGAGAGACCGGCGTTCACGCGCTCGAGCGTGTCGCGCAGCAGCGTGCCCATGGCGCCCTGCTTGGTGTTGGAGCCCACCTCCTCGTTGTCGAACAGGCAATAGACGTTCACGGCGCCGACCGCGGGCGCGGCGGAGGTGAAGGCCGCGAGCGCGGTGTAGGCGCACATGAGGTCGTCAAGCTGGCCGGCGGAGACGAACTCCGGCGCGCCCGCGGCACCGCCCCAGGCGATTGGCGCCTGCAGGCTCGTGAGGAAGACGTCGCGCGCCAGGACCTGCGAGGGCTCGATCCCCAGCTCGGCGGCGATCAGGCCGTCCAGCCAACCGGCGGTGGCGCCCGTACCGGCCTCGGCGCCCAGCGCCACGAGCGGGCATAGGTCCACCTGCCGGTTAGGGGCGAAGCCCGCGTTCACGCCGCGGTCCATGTGGATGGCGAGGCTCGGGATGATGGCCACGGGGCGATCGATATGCAGCAGGCGGCTCTCAACGCGGGTGCCCGCGGCGTCGCGCACCATCACGCGGCCGGAAAGCCCCAGGGGACGGTCGAACCAGGTGTAGTCAATCATACCGCCGTAGGCCTCGACGTTCAGGCGCAGGGTGCCGCCGGGGCCCGCGAACTCGGCGGCCGACTTGACCTTGAAGGCCGGGGAGTCCGAGTGCGAGGCCGTGAGCTGGAACCTGTACGGGGCCGTGGTGGCGTTCGAAGCCGCGGTGACATCCAGGGCCGCGGCGCCCGTGTTCGCCACGCCCTCCCCCACCTGCCAGGCGATGAGGCTCGAGCCGTTGCGCTGCGTGTAGTAGCGCCCGCCCGCGCGCTGCTCCCACGCCGCCTGCTCGGGCAGGTAGGTGTAGCCCGCGGCGTCCAGGCGACGGCGGGCGGCCGCCACCGCGTGGAACATGCTCGGGCTCTCCTCAAGGTAATCGATCAGGTCTTGGACCTCGGTGCTCGCCATCACGGCGCTCCTTTCCATAGATGCGTGTCACGCGGCCCATTATCCCCCCGATGCGCGCCCGCACGACGCGTCGTTCGCGCCCGGGCGTCGCGCGGGCATGCAAAAGAACAGACCCCGCATCATTTATTGGGTACAATTGGGCGCCGATCGGAGCGTCCCGCCCCCCGAGCCCTAGCGCCCTGTGGTAGCCGAGGTTGACTTGGAGCGTAGTCAAGGGGGTATATATGCGCGAAATGAAAACGGAGAGGAGCGCCATGAAGATCGCCGAGGTAGCCAAGGAGCACGACATCACCGCCGACACGCTGCGCTATTACGAGCGGATCGGACTCCTGCGGCCCATCGCGCGCACCGCGGCGGGCGTGCGCGACTACTCCGAGGCCGACCGCGAGCGCATCCGCTTCATCAAGTGCATGCGCGGCGCCGGCGTGTCGATCGAGCCCCTCACCGAGTACATGCGCCTGCTCGACCAGGGCGACGGGACCCTGGAGGCCCGCCGCGAGATCCTCGTTCGCCAGCGCGAGATCACCCGCGCACGCATGGCCGAGATGCAGAAGGGCCTCGAGCGCCTAGATTACAAGATCGAGCACTACGACGAGTTGATCTTGGCCGCGAAGTAGCCGCGACGTGTGCCTTCCGCATGGCCCTGGGACCAGGTCTTAGATCCGGCCTCGGATTCGACCTCGGGCTCGGCCTCGGGCTCGGCCTCGGGTTCGGCCTCGGATTCATTGAGATAAATCTGCACGTTATAGACGAGATAGGTGCAGAAAAGTCTCAATCAATAATCGATATGGGGATGCTCCACACTCATTGAGATAAAAATGCACCTACATCGAGTACAAAGTGCAGATTTCTCTCAATGAATATGGACGGCTGTGCCGATCGACGGCGGCAGGTACGCCGATCGGCAGCAACCGCCTATCCCGGGGAGGCGCCCGCCCGAAAACCCGCCCGAGAAGCACGACCGCCGGTGCTTCGCCGCCAATCGGGGAGCCCGCGCTCGCCGTCGCCGCCACCGCGTTATACTGGGAAAACAGGCTCCAAGACGCGAGAACGGACACCCCGTGGCATATATAGAGTTCGGCGACGTGCGCAAGGTCTACGGCGAGGGAGAGGGCGAGGTGCGCGCCCTCGACGGCGCCTCGTTCACGGTGGAGCGCGGCGAGCTCGCCGTGATCTTGGGCGCGTCGGGCGCCGGCAAGACCACCGCCCTCAACATCCTGGGCGGCATGGACACCGCCACAAGCGGCCGCGTGGTGGTGGGCGGCCGCGACATCAGCGCCGCCAAGGAACCCGAACTCGTGGAGTACCGCCGCGCCGACGTGGGCTTCGTCTTCCAGTTCTACAACCTGGTGCCCAACCTCACGGCGCTAGAGAACGTGGAGCTCGCCGCGCAGATCTGCCCCGACTCGCTCGACGCCGTCGAGACGCTCGCCAAGGTGGGCCTCTCCCACCGCATGGGCAACTTCCCCGCCCAGCTCTCCGGCGGCGAGCAGCAGCGCGTGTCCATCGCCCGCGCGCTCGCCAAGAACCCCAAGCTGCTCCTGTGCGACGAACCCACCGGCGCCCTGGACTACAAGACCGGCAAGCAGGTGCTGCAGCTTTTGCAGGACACCTGTCGGCGCGAGGGCATCACCGTGCTCATCATCACGCACAACTCGGCGCTCGCCCCCATGGCCGACCGCCTCATCCGCTTCCAGAGTGGGCGCGTGGTGTCGGAGCAGGTCAACCCCGCGCCCACGCCCATCGCCGAGATCGAGTGGTAGGCGCGCATGGCAGCAACGACCCACCGCCCGCGCGCCGCGGCAACGGACATCCGGCGCACCATCACGGGCAACCTCAAGATCTTCCTGTCCATCTTCGTGATCTGCGCGCTGGGCGCCGGCATGCTCGTGGCCCTCAAGGCCGCCTGCGACGACCTGCGCCACGCCGCCGACGCCTACCTTGACCAGCAACACCTTTACGACGTGTCCGTGCAGTCCACGCTGGGGCTCACCGACGCGGACGTCGACGCGCTCGCGGCGCTCGACGGCGTGGACGCCGCGGTGGGCGCCTATACCGAGAGCGCCTACACCCAGGTGGACGGCGCGCCCGAGAAGGTGGACGTGAAGGCGCTCTGCGACGAGGGCCTGAACGAGCCGCAGCTCGTGCGCGGCCGCCTGCCGCGCGCCGTGGGCGAGGTGGCCGTGACGCAGAAGTACCTGGACGCCACGGGCAAGGAGCTCGGCGACGCCGTGAGCTGGGGCTCGGGCGGCGCGGGCGAAGCGAGCGGCGAGGAGACCGACGGCGCGCAGGGCGGTGAGGACGCCGGCAGCGCGGACACCCAGGTCTTCGCCCGCGGGAGCTACACCATCGTGGGGGCGGTGCGCGACCCCATGGATATCAACTCCGACAAGAACACCATGTCCTTCCGCACGAGCTCCACCACCAAGTACGCCTTCTTCGTGACCGAGGATGCGGTGGCGAGCCCGGGGACCTACACCGTCGCCTACCTCGCGGTCACCGGTGCGCGCGAGCTGCTCTGCTACTCGGGAAAGTACGAGGAGCTCGTGGCGCGGGTGAAGGACGAGGCCGAGCAGATCCGCGAGGAGCGCGAGGACGCCCGCACCTCCGGTGTGCGCTCCGACGCGCTGGCGACCATCGACGAGCACGAGAACGAGGCCGCCTCGCGGCTGGCCGCCGCCCAGGACGAGTTGGACGCCGGCCAGGCCAAGCTGGATGCGAACCTCGCCGAGGCGCTGGCGGGCGGCCGCGAGCTCGATGACCGCGAGGCCGAAGCGCTGGCGCAGCTCGACGCCGCGCAGACGACCATCGACGCCGGCGCGGCCAAGCTCGCGGGCGGGCGGGCCCAGCTGGACGAGGGCGCCCGCGAGCTCCAGGCGGCCACGGAGGAATTCGAGGCCGCCCTACCCGCGGCCGAGCGGGCGCTCGACGCCGGCCAGGCCCAAGTGGACGCCGGGCGCGCTCAGGCCGAGGCGGGCCTGGCCCAGGCGGACGGCGCCGTGGCCCAGATGCTCTCCGCGCTGGAGGCCTCGCCCGTGAAGATGGACAATGCGCTGGCCGAGCGCTGGGACGCGGTGAAGGCGGCGGGGGCGTCCGGCGACGCGGCCGCCCGCGAGGCCGCGGCAAGCGCCTGGGAGGACGAGCTCCTGCGGCTCGGGGACCAGGCCTCCACCTACCGCAAGCTGCTGGACACCATGGTCGGCCTGCTCGAGCGCCAGGAGTCCGCCGCCCAGGCCAAGGCGGACAAGCTCGCCGCCGCGCGCGATACCGCGGCGGCGAAGCTGGCGGACGCCGAGACCGAGCTCGCGGCCGCCGACGGCGCGCTCGCCAGCGCGCAGGAGGCGCTCGACGCCGCCCAGGCCGCGCTCGCCCGCATCGACGCGCGCATCGCCGAGCTCACGGCTACGGACCCCGACTCCCCCGAGCTTTCGGGCCTTTGCGAGGAGCGCGAGCGGACGGCGGCCGCGCGCGCCCAGGCGGCCGAGGGGCGCGACGCCGCCCAGGCCGCGCGCGACGAGGCGGCCGGGGCCCGCGATTCCGCCGCGACCGCGCTCACCGCCGCCGAGGACGCGCTCGCCGCCGCGCAGGGCAAGCTCCAGGAGCTCTCCGCCACCCTCTCCACGTACCGCGGCTACTCCCAGATGCTCGCCCAGCTCGACCAGCTCACGCAGGTCGACCCCGCCACCGGCCGCACCGGCGCCCACGCGCTCGCCGCGGGCCGCTACCAGGCCGTCGACGCCCTCGCCCAGGTCGACGCCGCGCAGGCCCAGGTCGACGCCGGCCGCGCGCAGCTCCAGGCGGGCCGCGACCGACTCGCCGCCGCCCGGGCCGCGCTCGACGCCAACGCCGCCGAGCTCGCCGCCGGCGAGGCCGAGCTCGCCGCGGGCCAAGCCGAGCTCTCCACCCGGCGCGCCGCGGCCCTCGTGCAACTCGCGCAGGCCCGCGCGCAGCTGCAAGACGGCCTCGCCCAGATCGAGGCCGGTACCTCCGAGCTCGCGAGCGGCCGCGCCACCCTCGAGGGCGAGCGCGAAAACGCCGCGGCCCAGATCGCCGACGCCCGCGCCGAGGTCGATTCCCTGGAGGGCGCCACCTGGTACATCCAGGACCGCGGCTCGCTCTCCAGCTACGCCAGCCTGGGCTCGGACGCCGACTCCATCGAGGCCATCGCCACCGTCTTCCCCCTGATCTTCTTCGCCGTGGCGGTGCTCATCAGCCTCACCACCATCACCCGCATGGTCGAGGAGGACCGCGGGCTCATCGGCCTGTACAAGGCGCTCGGCTACCGGCGCGAGCAGATCATGGCCAAGTACCTGGCCTACTCGCTCGCCGCGAGCGTGGCCGGCACCCTCGCGGGCGACGTCTTGGGCTTCGTGGTGCTGCCCCAGGTGCTCTTCACCGTGTTCGACACCATGTACGCGCTGCCCGCCTACGAGCTCTACTTCAACCCGGCCTACGCCGCCATGGGCATGGGGTTGTTCGTCGCCGGCATCGTGGGCGCCACCTACGCGGCTTGCCTGCGCGTGCTGCGCGAGGTCCCGGCCACCCTCATGCGACCGCGCGCCCCGCGGGCGGGCTCGCGTATCCTGCTCGAGCGCGTCGGCTTCATCTGGCGGCGGCTCGGCTTCCTCAACAAGGTGGCCGCGCGCAACCTGTTCCGCTACAAGAAGCGCTTCCTCATGACGGTGCTCGGCATCGCGGGCTGCACCGGCCTCATGATCTGCGGCCTGGGAATCCGCGACACCGTCTCCTCGTTCAAGGGGCGCCAGTACGGCGAGGACGGCGTCGCGCGCTACGACCTCATGGCCGTGAGCGCCGAGGGCGACTTCGACCGCGCCACGGAGATGCTCGAGGGCGCGAACGAGGTCCGCGACCTGCTCGCGTGCCGCATCGACTCCGTGAGCGCCGAGTTCGGCGGCGTCAAGGAGACCGTGCAGCTCATGGTGGTGCCCGACGGCTGCGACCTCTCGAGCTACGTGCGCATGGCGGACACGGACGGGCGCGCGCTCGAGCTGCCGAGCGGCTCGTCCGCGGGCGGTGCCGTCCTCACCAAGAACGCCGAGCAGGTGCTGGGATTCTCCCTGGACGACACGCTGACGCTGCAGGACTCCAGCCTGCGCCAGGGCACGGTGCGCGTGGCCGGCGTGCAGCTCAACTACCTGGGCAACTTCTGCTACATGACGCGCAGCGCCTACGAGCGGGCCTTCGGGCGCGAGACCGTGCCCAACGCCTACCTGGCTCACCTCTCAGGTAGCGAGGAGGAGCAGGTCGCCTTCGCCGACGAGCTCGCCGGGCAGGGCGTCTTCCTGAGCATCACCAGCACCGCGCAGATCTCGAACCAGTTCTCCGAGAGCTTCAAGATCATCGACACCGTGGTCTACGTGCTCACCATCATGGCCGCCTGCCTGGCGTTCGCCGTGGTGTTCACGCTCTCCACCACCAACATCTCCGAGCGCGAGCGAGAGCTCGCCACCATCAAGGTGCTTGGGTTCCGCCGACGCGAGGTGTACCGCTACATCAACAAGGAGACGGTCATCCTGGCGATCATCGGCATCGCGGTGGGATGTCCCCTGGGCTGGGGCCTCACGCGCTTCCTCTCCTGGGTGCTGCGCATGCCCTCGCTCTACTTCGACACCGTGGTGGCGCCGGGGACCTACGTGGTGGCGGGCGCGCTCTCGCTCGCCTTCGTGCTCGTGATCAACAAGATCACCAACCGCTCGCTCGACCGCATCGTGATGGTGGAGGCCCTCAAGAGCACCGAGTAACGCCACCGTGACATTTGGGGCAGGTTCCAATGTCACACCGGCCCCTCCCCCGACGTTTACGGTACGGCGCGGCGGGCAATGTGACAAATCGACCTGTCCCCAATGCCACATCTGTTTGGGGCGGGGACGGCGCGGGTATACGCGCGTCCGTACGCACGGATGAGAGGAGGAACCCATGGGACTCAAGAACCTTCCCACCGAGGAGCCGGCGGCACTCGCGTCGCTCATCGACGCCGCGCCCGGCACCGTCGCCAGCATGGCCCTCTCCCGCCTGGATGACGCCTGCTCGCTCTCGCTGCTGGCGTTTTCCGCGGGCGAGAGCGTGTCCGAGGAGGCCTACGAGGGCGATACCCTCTATTACCTGGTCGAGGGCGAGGCGGATATCCGCCTGCCCGGCCGCGCGGCCCGGCTGCGCGCGGGCGAGGTGCTCGCGGTGGGCGCAGGCACGCTGCACGCCGTGGAGCCCGCCGGCGCCGTCAAGCTGCTGCAGCTTACGATGTAGGTTTTGATCGGGCGCCCGCCGACGCGGGAGCCCCGCATGAAAGGAGCCGTCATGGCAGAACTCATCAAGAACATCACCAAGGAGCAGGCGTTCGAGCTGGCGGGCGCCGTCACGGGCGAGGCCGGGCGCGTCGTGAGCCTCACGCTCGCGCAGACCCCCGCCACCAAGATCACGCTGTTCGCCATCGACGCGGACGAGGGCATGTCCAGCCACGCCGCCCCGGGCGACGCCTTCATCACCGTGCTCGAGGGCACCGGCGAGATCACCATCAACGGCGTGGCGCACGAGCTCTCCGCGGGCCAGAGCATCGTGATCCCCGCGGGCGCCCCGCACGCCGTGCGCGGCGTCACCGCGTTCAAGATGCTGCTCGTGGTGGTCCTGGACGCCTAGCCTCGGCGATGGGTCGATTGTCTCCTGTCCCCAATCGACCCACGGGCGCCGTCTACCAGATGCCCAGCACGTGCTGCATGCCCAGGCTCACGGCGGCGATGGCCACCCAGCAGATGCCGCCGAGCGCGATGGGCTTGCCGCCCGTGCGTACGAGCTTCACCAGGTCGGTGTTGAGGCCGATGGCGGCCATGGCCATGGTGATGAAGAACTTGCTCGCGAACTTGAGCGGCGCGGTGATGCCCGCGGGCAGGGCGAGCACCGTGGTCACCACACTCGCGGCCACGAACAGCAGCACGAAGGCGGGCACGGCGCGGCGCAAGCTGAAGGTGCTCGCGCCCTCCTCGCCCGCCAGGCGGCGACGGCGCGCGGTCCACAGCGATAGCACCAGCGTGATGGGGATGATCGCGAGCGTGCGGGTGAGCTTGACGATCGTGGCCGCATCGAGCGTGTTGGCGCCGGCGTGCATGCCGTCCCACGCGGCGGCCGCGGCCGTCACGGAGGAGGTGTCGTTCACCGCCGTGCCCGCGAACAGGCCGAAGCCCTCGTTGCTGAGGCCGAGCATGCCGCCCAGCGCCGGGAACGCCAGCGCGGCGATCACGTTGAACAGGAAGATGACCGAGATGGCCTGGGCCACCTCCTCGTCGTCCGCCTCGATGACAGGCGCCGTGGCCGCGATGGCCGAGCCGCCGCAGATGGAGGAGCCCACGCCCACCAGCGTGGCGATCTTGGCCGGCACGTGCATGAGGCGCGCGAGCACGTAGGCGGAGACGAGCGCCGTGGTGATGGTGGAGAGGATGATGGGCAGCGACTGCGCGCCGGTGGCCAGGATGCTCGCCAGGTTCATGCCGAAACCCAGCAGCACCACCGCGGCCTGCAGCACGTACTTGCTCGTGAACGCGATGCCCGCCACGGCGCCCCCGCGCCTATCCGCCGGCCACGCGAGTGCGATGAGCATGCCCGCCAGGATGGCGAACACCGGAGCGCCCACCACCTCCAGCCGCATACCCGCCCAGGTGGCGGGCACAGCGATGACGGCGCACAGGATAAACCCCAGCGCCCGGGCCTTGACCTTCTCCAACATATGCGATCCTCCCGCGCTCGTTTTTGCCGCGTGAGATTATAGCGCGGGCCCGCACACCGTGGACAAGCTCCCCGGGCAAATGTCCACGCTTGTGGACATTTGCCCGGGTGGACATTTGCCCGGGAAGTTTGTCCACGCTGGGGAGGATGTCCACACCGCACGCCGCAGGTTGGTGCTTACCCCGAGGTAACTGTCCCACTTTATAGTGCCTTCTTACCCGGTCGGCCGCGTAGCGGCATCATGGGACGCAAAGGAGAACCCGCTACCCACAAGGAGGCACCATGGAGCAGGCCGAGCGCCTTGCCTGGCTGATCGATTACCTGGTAGACGAGGACCCGCGCCTCGCGGCGGCGAGGCGGCGCGGTGAGCTCTCCGTGCCTGCGGCGGAGGACGAGCGCTTCCGCCTGTACCGCTCGCTCGTGAACGTGCGCCCACCGCGAGCCGTCGAGGCCTCCTACCTCGAGGTCGAGGATGGACTGCTCCAAGGGCGCCGCGACGCGCGCCCGATCGCGACGCTCGACGATGCCGAGAAGGTCGGCGGCGAACTCGTCTGGCAGGGTGACATAACCACGTTGGCCGTAGACGCCATCGTGAACGCGGCGAACAGCCGGATGCTCGGCTGCTTCTCGCCATGCCACGGCTGCATCGACAACGCGATCCACACCGCAGCCGGCGTGCGGTTGCGCCTCGCCTGCAACGAGCACATGCTCGCCCGCGCGGAGAGGCTTGGCGAGCGCGCTCCGCTGCTCCGAAGCGGACGCAAGGACGGCATCGAGTTCCCCACCGGGGAGGCCATGGCGACGCCCGGCTTCAACCTGCCGGCAGGCCACGTCATCCATACGGTGGGCCCCATCGTGGGCGGCACGGCCCCGACCGCGAGAAACCGGGCCGACCTCGCCGGCTGCTACCGGAGCTGCTTGGACATCGCCATCGAGCGCGGGTTCTCCTCGCTCGCCTTCTGCTGCATCTCCACCGGCGTGTTCCGCTTCCCCAACCGCGAGGCGGCGCGCATCGCCATCGACACGATCCGCTCACGTCGCGCGGAAGCACGCGCTGCGGGCGTGCCCTTCCCCACCGTGGTCTTCAATGTCTTTACGGACGGGGACCTGGGTATCTACCGCGATCTGCTCCTCCGGTAGACATTTGCCCGGGCAAATGTCCACACATGTATTTAAGTGGACGTTCTCCCCGGGCAAATGTCCACGGGCAAATGTCCACACATGAAAGGAATCCCCATGTTCGGCCCTACCCTCATCTCCGCCAAATCCTCCCAGCGCGACCGCGCCAAGCAGCTCGAACGCCTGCGCCAGGCGCTCGACACCGCCGACGCCGTTATCGTGGGCGCCGGCGCGGGCCTCTCCACCTCTGCCGGCTTCACCTACGCCGGGGAACGCTTCGAGCGTCACTTCCGCCTTTGGCGTGAACGCTACGGCTTCACCGACATGTATTCCGGCGGCTTCCACCCTTACGACACGCTCGAGGAGTTCTGGGGCTTTTGGAGCCGAAACATCCTGGCCAACCGCTACACGGATGCACCGAAGCCCGTGTACGGCAAGCTCATGGACCTGATTGGCGACAAGGACCACTTCGTCCTCACCACCAACGTGGACCATTGCTTCCAAAAGGCCGGCATCGATCGACACCGCCTCTTCTACACGCAGGGCGATTACGGCCTCTTCCAGTGCAGCCGCCCCTGCCACGACAAGACCTACGGCAACGAGGAGCAGGTCCGCGCCATGTGCGCCGCGGTGGACGCCAAGATCGAGCGGCAGCTCAAGGCGGGCACCCCCTCGCGCGAACTCGACCTTGGCATACCCTCCGACCTCATCCCCCGCTGCCCCGTATGCGGCGAACCGATGACCACCAACCTCCGCTGCGACGACACCTTCGTGGAAGATGCCGGCTGGCACGCCGCCGCGCGCCGATACGCCGAGTTCCAGCGACGCCACGAGGGGATGCGCACCCTCTACCTGGAGCTAGGCGTGGGCGGCAACACCCCGGTCATCATCAAGTACCCGTTCTGGCAGATGACGGCCAAGAACCCGCGCGCCACCTATGCCTGCATCAATTATGGCGACGCCTGCGCGCCGAGCACCATCGAGCACCGGACCATCCTGATAGACGGCGATATCGGCGAGACGCTCTCCGCCCTCTAGCCCTCGCCGCGCATCGATGGTTCAATGGAGCGGTCACCCTTCAGCCCATCGACGCATGCGGAGGTAGCCATGGACGAACGGGAAAAGCGCGACCGCGGCCTGTGGTACGACGCCAACAACGACCCCGACGCGCGTGCCGAGCGGCTCCGCTGCCGTCGGCTCATGCACGAGTTGAACGCGCTCGACCCCGCCGACAAGGCGAGTCGTGGCCGCATCCTCTCCAGGCTCTTCGAGAGCTTCGGCGAGGGGACGGAGCTCCTGCCGCCGTTCCAGTGCGATTGCGGCTACCTCATCTCCATAGGCCGGGAGAGCTTCGTGAACTACGGCGCGTACTTCATGGACGGCGGGCGCATCCGCATCGGCGACCACGTGTACATCGGGCCCAACTGCGGCCTCTACACCGCGCAGCACCCGCTGCGCTGGCAGGAGCGCAACCTGGGGTTGGAGCGGGCGCTGCCCATCACCATCGGCGACAACTGCTGGCTCGGCGGCGACGTCAAGGTCATGCCCGGCGTGACCATCGGCGAGGGTTGCGTTATCGGCGCGGGCAGCATCGTCACGCGCGACATCCCCGCGGGTATGCTCGCGCTAGGCGCGCCGTGCCGCCCGGTGCGCGCCATCACCGAGGCGGACTCCATCTTTGGCGAGGCGGGCCGCTAGGCGCGAGCGCCTTTCCGCGTGCCGCCTCGCCCCGTCCCCGGCCATCTCGCGGCGCCTTGACAACTCATAGGGGCCGCGTGCTATAGTTTCGAACATGCTGAGCCGCAGGGGTGCTTTCCCTGCGGCTCATTTTATTTGTCGAAGCCTCGTGCTCGCGCTGTTCTGCGAGATATAGGCTATCGGCCCCCAACACCATGGCGCTCGAGTGCAGCCGGGACCACGTCCCGCTATATGCCGCCGCGCCATATCGTATCGACGCTGAATTCAGCGTCCGCCGACCCGAAAGGAGCCTTTCTCCATGCCTATCGGAATCGTCATCGCCCTTTGCGCCGTCTTCTTCGGAGGGTTCTTGGGCGTGCTGCTCGGTCGCTACGTGCCCCAGCGCATCTGCACCACGCTCAACCTCATGTTCGGCCTCTGCTCGCTGGCGATGGGAATCTCGCAGGTCGTGGGCGTGGCGGCGCTTGCCCCGCTCGTGCTCGCCGTCATCCTCGGCACGGCGCTCGGCACGGGCGTGCGCCTCGAGCGCACCATCTCCCGCGCGGCCGGCAGGCTCCAAGGGCCGTTGAACGCCCTGCTTCGGGGCAACGGCGTCACCGGTATGGCGCAGGACGAATGGATGAGCCGTTACGTCGCTGCCGTGGTTCTGTTCTGCGCCTCGGGAACCGGCATCTACGGCGCCCTGCAGGAGGGCCTCGCTGGCGACCCCTCCATCCTCGTGACCAAGGCCGTGCTCGACTTCTTCACTGCCCTCATCTTCGCCTGCGACCTCGGCATCATGCTGCCGCTCATCGCCCTGCCCGAGGCCGCGATCCTGCTGGCGCTCTTCGCCCTTGCGGGCGCGATCCTGCCGCTCACCGACGACGCCATGATCGCCAACTTCAAGGCCATGGGCGGCATCCTCATGTTGGCGACAGGTTTCCGCATCACCCGGATGCACGAGTTCCCCGTGGCGGACATGCTTCCCGGCATGATCTTCGTGATGCCCCTGACCTGGGCCTACACCGCCTTCGTCGCCCCTCTTCTGGGATAGCGCCGTACCGCCCGGGACGCACCGCCGGCGAGGCGGAGTCCAGCTTTGGCGAGGCGAGCCGCAAGGCGCGAACGCCTTTCCGTAGCCCTCCGCCGACCATGCCGCCGGCGAGGCCGCGGCTGCCTCCTCTCGCCGAAAAGCGGGCCGATCGCTCCCGTTCCGACCGGTACGGTGGCAAAATGGACGGGAGCCGCAAACGAACGAACGGGAGGCACCATGCTCGCCGACTACCATGTCCATTCCGAATTCTCGGACGACTCGAGCTACGCCGCGGAGGACGTCTGCCGCGACGCCATCCGGTACGGCCTGGACGAGATCTGCTTCACCGACCATGTGGACTACGGCGTCAAACCCGACTGGGACGAGTTCCGTGCCGGGACGGCGAGCCCCCGCATGGAGGCGCATGCCGGCGGGCGCGAGGAGCCGGTGCTCAACGTGGACTACGACCGCTACTTTCCCACCCTGGAGGCGCTGCGCGAACGCTACGCCCCGCTCGGGCACGGCAGCCAGCTCGGCGGGCTCTCGGTCAAGATCGGCCTGGAGCTAGGCGCGCAGAGCTGCACGCTCGGGCAGAATCGCGCCCTCGTGGAGCGCTACCGCGACCGCATGGACTTCGCGATCCTCTCCATCCACCAGGTCGGCAACCTCGAGTTCTGGAACGGCGCGTTCCAGCGCGGCCGCGCGCAGGAGGAGTACAACCTCGCCTATTACGAGGAGATGCTCCGCGTAGTGGAGGGCTTTTCCGGATACTCGGTGCTGGGCCACATGGACCTCATCAAACGCTACGACCCGGCGGGGATCTTCCCCTTCGAACGCACGCGCGACATCACCGCCGCGATTTTGGAGCGGGTCATCGCCGACGGGCACGGCATCGAGGTCAACACCTCGAGCTTCCGCTACGGCCTGCCCGACCTGCAGCCGTGCACCGAGATCCTCAAGCTCTACCGCGACCTAGGCGGACGCATCATCACCATCGGCTCCGACTCGCATAAGGAGGCGCACCTCGGCGCCTATATCGGCATGGTGAGGAAGCGGCTCGCGGCGCTCGGCTACACCGAGTACTGCACCTTCGATGCCTGGGAGCCCGTGTTCCACCCGCTCGCGTGACCCGACGGAACACGCAACACCAAAAAGGTGGACATTTGCCCCGGGCAAATGTCCACCGTTGCGTTACTTCTTGAGCGGGTCCAGGACGACGGCGCCGAACGAGCTGCCGTCGGCCAGGCGCGGGCCCGCCGGCCAATGCGGCACATAGGGCTCCTCCAAGAAGGCGACCTCCTCGGCGGAAAGCCCCAGCTCGCAGGCGCGCGCGGCATCGTCGTATTGCTCGGGGCGCGTGGAGCCGATGATGGGCGACGCCACGCCCTTGGCGTAGTGCCAGGCCAGCGCGACCTCGGTCATGCTCACGCCGCGGCGCTCGGCAAGCTCGCGCACGCGGGCAGCCACGAGCTTATCGGCCTCCTCCGTGCCGTCGTACTTGGAGCGCGCCACCACGTCCGTATCGCTGCGCAGGGTCTTCGCGTGCCAGTCCGGCCTCGCAAGGCGCCCCGCGGCGAGCGAGCTGTACGGCGTCAGGCTCACGCCGTACTCGCGGCACACGGGGATCATCTCGCGCTCGTCCTCGCGCTGCACCAGGTTGTAGTGGTCCTGCATGCTCACGAAGTGCGCCAGACCGTGCCCATACTGGTAGGCGAGCATCTTGTGGAACTGGTAGCCGAACATTGCCGAGGCGCCGAGCGCGCGGACCTTGCCGGCGCGCACCAGGGCGTCCAGGGCCTCGCAGGTCTCCTCAATCGGCGTGTCGTAGTCGAAGCGATGGATGATGTAGAGGTCCAGGTAGTCGGTGCCGAGGCGGCGCAGCGTCCCCTCGATCTCGCGCTCGATGGCCGCAGCCGAGAGCCGCCCCTCGTTGAAGTAGACCTTGGAGGCCAAGACCACCTCCTCGCGACGGACATGGCGCGCGATGGCGGCGCCCAGGTACTCCTCGCTCGTGCCGTCCGAGTAGCAGTTGGCGGTGTCGAAGAAGTTGATCCCCAGCTCGAGGGCGTGCGCCACCATGGCGTCCGTCGCCGCGACGTCGAGCGTCCACGCGTGCATCTTGCTCGCACGGTCGCCGAAGCTCATGCCTCCCACGCACACGCGCGAGACCTCGATACCGGAATCCCCCAGCTCAACGTAGTTCATGACGATTCTTTCCCTCTCTAACCCAACAGCGGCGTGGACATTTGCCCGGGGAGCTTGTCCACCCTACAGGCCCAGACCGCGTGCCCATGAACGGGCGGCGCGCTCGCTATTCACGACCTCGCCGTTCTGCCAGCTTGCAAGCGGTGCCAACTTGGCGAGCTCCGCCGTGGAGCGACCCATACCCGAGCCGCCGGAGGTCGCGAAGGTGATGACGCGCTTGCCAGCGAGCTTCGCCGCGTTACCCGTGACCCACGCGTCCACGGCCTTGGGCGCCACGTACCACCAGATGGGAAAGCCTACGAGCACCGCGTCGTAACCGGTAAGGTTCGTCGGTGCGCCCGCGAGCCCGGGCAGCTGCGCCTCACCGTTCATCTCAAGCGTGCTGCGGCTCCGCTTGTCGTTCCAGTTGAGGTCGGCGGCCGTATAACGCTGGGCCGGCTCGATCTCGAGCAAGTCGGCGCCCAACTCGCCTGCCACGACCTCGGCAACGCGAGCCGTCGTTCCCGTCGCGGAGAAATATGTCACGAGCGCACGAGCCATGGTCCTTCCTTTCGTCGGCTTCCTCATGCCCATTCAACGCCTGCAAAGCGCATGCGTCAAATGCCCATGAGAAAAGCTATGCATGCGCGCGAGGCATGGAACATAGCCGGGATAGAGACCCGCAGGAATGGACATTTGCCCGGGGAGTTTGTCCACTCCCGAGTGGACGTTCTCCCCGGGCAAACGTCCACTGTCCACAACCGGGCCGTTACAGCGACTCGATCAGGCTCACGAGGCGCTCGACGTGCTTGGCAGCCTTTGCGCGGATCGCCGCCTCGCCCTCCTCGGTGCCGCGCATCTGGTACGAAACGCCGCCGGTGGCGATGACGCCGGCGAGCTCCATGCCCGTGAAGCCGGCCGCCGCCGCGGAGTTGTTGAAGAACTCCTCCACGGTGTAGCCCATGGGCGCGTCCTTGGCGTAGAGCTCGAGCGGGGCTCCCGTGGTGCAGGAGACCACGAGCTTCTTGCCCTCGAGCGCATGGCCAGAGCTTCCGTGGCTCCATCCGTGAACGAAGGTGTCCTCCATCCACTTCTGCAGCAGCGAGGGCATGGCGAACCAGAAGACGGGGAACTGCAGCACGATGACGTCGGCGGCCTCGCACTTGGCCTGCTCGGCGGCGACGTCGATCTTGAAGTCGGGGTACAGCTCGGAAAGGCTGTCGATGACGGCCTCGGGCAGGCGCTGGCGCAGCTGGGCGAGGATCTCCTTGTTGGCGGCGGAGTCGCCGGCGATGTCGGTGTGGCCGGAGACGATGAGGACGTTCTTCATGGGTGGTTCCTTTCGGACGGTCGGTTTGTGCGTGCCTTTGCCGTTTACCCTGGAAAGCTCGTTTTCAACGGGTCCGCTTCAACGGATCCGCTTTGGGAGGACTACCGCGCGGCGTGGCCGCGGTCGGCCATGAGCTCGGCGCCCACGGCGACCTGGTCGTGCTCGTACTCGTCGATGAACGTGTAGAAGGCGGCGGCGGGCACGCCCGTCACCTCGGATGCGACGTCGGTGATGCCCTTCACGAGGCGGCGCTTCTGCTCGATATCGAGCTTACCGATCTGGAGGTGGATGGCGGGCATGGTATGTCCTTTCTCTAGGGCGTTAAATCCGTTGCGGATGGTCGTCGATTCTCAAGCCTGGACCTTGCTCCAAGTCAAGTTGCGCTGTGGACAAACTCCCCGGGCAAACGTCCACTTCTCGGCAGATGGGGCGGCCCTCGCGTGTGCCATTTGCCCTGAGCAAATGGCACACTCTTATGCCGCTTTTGTGTGCCATTTGCCCTGAGCAAATGTCCACACCGGGCTGCTAGATGCTTCTCAGCGAGGCACGATAACCGCGCATGGCAGCCTCGTCGTCCTCCGTGAAGTTCTCAACCAGCCCCTCCAGCCAGGCGATGACCTCCTCGCGCTGGTGCGGAAGCTCCGCGTTGAAGGACAGCGCGCTCGCCGCGGTCTGGCCGAACAGGGTGATGGGGTTCTCGAGCGCGCACCATGGCGAGCGTCTCCTCGATGCGCTCGCATTCGGTAGACTCCACAAAGCGACCCGCTGCCACGTCCTGCGCAAGCTCGGTGTCGGGCATGACGGCGACCGAGGTCATGTACATGTGCTCGGGATGCAGCCAGTTGAGCACGGCGGCGGTGTTGGCGACGTTGCGCGCGGCACCCCCGTCGCCGGCAAGCCCTCCAGGGTGGATGGCCGTCCAGCGGATGCTCGCCTCCTCCAGCTTGGAGCACTGGCGCACGATGTCCTCGGCGGCATATCCCTTGTCCATGCTCGCGAGCACATGATCGTCACCGCTCTCGATGCCCACGGTGATGCCGTCGTAGCCGAGCTCGTGCAGGCGGCGCAGGTCGTCGACGCTCTTGCGCTCAAGGCTGTTGACGCGCGCATGGATGCCGATGCTCCCCTGCGGCAGGTAGCGGCGAATGAGGAGCGCGACCCGCTCGAGCCGCCCCACGCTCATGGTGAACGGGTCACCGGATGTGGACAAACTCCCCGGGCAAACGTCCACTCCCGGGCAAACGTCCACTTTCGTAGCAGTTGACGCAGCCCTCGCTCGCACGGACGCAGTGCCAAGGATTCCAGATATTGTGCACGGCCGCCTCCCCCTTTACGAAAAACCGGACACACATCCAGCCTAAGCATCCCTCGCGCCCCTGTCGGCGCACTCATCAAACGCAATGCCCATGGGGCGTGCAGCCACAACGGCACTACAGCGTAACTACGATCTTGCCGCGCATACCGCCCGCATCTTGCAGGGCCAGCGCATCGGCAACGCGGCGGAAGTCAAAGGCCTCGGCGATCCGCGGGCGCAGGTCGCGCTCCGCGATAAAGTCAAACAGTTCCTCCATACCGCGATTGGTGGGACGGTTGCTGTAAAAGCTCGTGAGGTACACCCCGCTCACCAACCCCTTGATGGGGTCAAAGTCGTGAAACTCCTCCACGCCGCCCAGCACGCCGACATTGCACACAATACCGTGGCGCTCAACGCAGCGAAGGGTATCAAGAAGCGTTTTGGGACCCACTACCTCAAGGGCCTTGGGATGTGATAGCCGTCCAGCTTGCCCGCAAGCTCGCCCATGTCCAGCACGGCCGCGTTCTCATGCGATGTCAAAAACTCCGGGCTTCCGGAAAACGCGTCCATAACGGGCTCCCAGCGCTCGTCCATGCTGGCCGGCTCCGCCACCTCGATGGGAAGCCCCAGCATCTCGCGCACCTCGCCCAGGCGCTCCTCACGATGGGTGGTTGCGATCACGCGGGCACCCATCGTGCGTGCAAGCTGCACCGCAGCGTAACCCAGGGCCGATGTGGCACCGCGCACCAGCAGGGTATCGCCCGCTGTGAGCTGAAGGCCCTCGTTAAGCGAGCCCCATGCGGTGTGGTAGGTCTCGGGAATCGCGGCGAGCTCGGCCCACGAGAAGCGCTCCGCGAGCTCCGGCGGTAACGCGAACACATGGCTCTCAGGCACCAGGGCATACTCGGCATACCCACCCCAAAAGCTGCGGCCCATGCCGCCCATGAGTGCCGCCACGGGCTGACCCACCTCAAAATCCGCATCGCTCGCATCCGCGACCACGCCCACACACTCAATGCCCGGAACGCACGGTTTTTTGATATAGGGCTCAAGCACTTCTCCCTGTCTAAGCATCTGCTCGGAATGGTTGAGGCCAAACCCGCGCACCCGAATGAGCACGCGTCCCGGCACAACCTTGGGAACATCCACCATGGATAGCGCACCATCGGTCCCGGCGGTGATGCCGTCGATCACCACGGCACGCATCTGCAGCGGGGTGGACTGGGACATGACGGGCTCCTTTCTAGGGCCGATGAGAACGGGAATCGGGCACGCAAGCGCTTGCTAATCAAAGTATGCCGGTGCGTCGTCCGCGATCTCTTTCCAGCATTGCGGGTCGGGTGCGTACATGTCACCGCCCGAGTAGCCGGTGGCCACCGCGGGGCAGCCGCGGCAAACACCCGCCAACTCGCACCGCGCGCACTTGGAGAAGCGGTCGAATTGACGGCGCCCCTCCATCTTGGCGCCGAGAAAGACCTGCTCCAGCGACTGCTCAAAGGCGTTGCCCACGCAGCTGTCCATGCGACGGCACGCGAACACATCACCCATGGGCGTGATGGTCATGTGCGAGATGGCGCAATGGCAGCCACCGTAGACCATGCCACGGCGTGCGCCCTTCGGCAGCTGGAACTTGCCCTGCTCGTACTCGAGCAGGGCCCACAGATGGTCCTTGCGCTGGAAGGTGGTGAGACAGCCGGCCGCCTCATGCGCCTCGATGCGCTGCTGGCAAGCGAGCAGAAACTCCCGGTACGCCGTCGGCGTGATATGGTACTCCTCTGCCTTCTGCCCGCTCGTAGGGCAATAGCGGCCAAACGCGTACACATCCACCTCCAATTGCGCCATAAGGTCGATGAGCTGGGGGATCTCCGCTACGTTCACGCTGGAGACGGTACTCATCACCGCGCACCAGATATCCGCCTCGCGAATCGTGGCAATCGCCTCGAGCGTAGCGGCAAAGGAACCGGGCTTGCGGAACATGTCGTGCGTGGCCTCAAGTCCGTCAATGGAAAGCTGGTATTTGCGGCAACCCAGCTCCTTCATGCGGGCACACACCGCGGGCGTGAGGTGAAAAGGATTTCCCATGACCGCCCACATGTGACCGCGCTCGTGCAAAAGCTCAGCCAGACGCCAAAAATCGGGATGCAAGATGGGGTCGCCGCCGGTAAGGTAGAAATACGGCGTGCGGCCGAGCCGTCCGCACATGTACTCGGCATCGATGAGCACCCTTTGAATCTGTTCCCAGCTCATGCGCTTGGTCTTCACGCAGGCCCCCTCTGCAAAGATATAACAATGTTTGCAGCGCTGGTCGCACTCGTCGGTGATGTGCCACTGAAACGCGAAGGCGGGCTTCATGGGGCTTCCTTTCTTGAAGGCATATGGGCATAGGGCGCTCGGACGGGCGCTTGGGTAACGGGCTCGCGGTCACCCGGCACGCTCGGCAGTCGTCGGGCACTACACGCACCCAGCTGCGCGTTGATTTAGGCCTGCGGGTCCTCGGTGCCGCAGCCTCCGGACACCGCAGCAAAGCCCTTGGGGTCCTCGGTGCCGCAACCGCCGGACACGGCCGCAAAGCCCTTGGGGTCCTCGGTGCCGCAGCCGCCGGACACCATGGTGTTCCAAATCGCGACATTGTTGAGAGCGCTCATTATGAGCTCCTTTCTGTCCTGCACTCCCCCTTGGAGCGCGCAAGACCATAGTCGCGCCCTTGGCAACCAGGCAAAAGAAGGCACTATTCTTTTAGGAGCTAACCTTAAGGTAAGATACCGCCTCATCTGCGAATATGATAATCTGACGGTTACCCGCAAATTGAAAGCCGCTCGATTGGAGGCAATATGCTCACTAAAGACGAGCTGCCGCCATGCCCGGTGGCGACCACCATTCGCCTCATTGGCAACAAGTGGAAGATCTTTATCATCCAGCGCCTGCTCGACCGCCCCTGGCGCTTCAACGAGCTGCGCCGATCCATCCCCGGCATCTCCGAAAAGGCACTCGCCGAGAACCTCAAGGCGCTCGAGGCAGACGAGCTCATCGTGCGCACGGTCTATCCCGAGGTCCCCGTGCGCGTGGAGTACTCCCTATCCGAGACGGGCGAGTCCATGCGCCCCATCATCGAGAGCATGGCAGCCTGGGGCACCGGATATCAGGAAATGATCCGCAACGCGTAGACGCGGCGGGCTTGGCGTGTCGGCATCTCGCTCGAGTCGAACGCACGTCTGGCACCCTGCCCCCCAGCGGACCGTCCTGCCCTGCGCAAGCGGCGCACTCGCCGGGCTGAAAGAGTGGACAGTCTCCCGGGGAGTTTGTCCACGGGTGGACATCCCGGGGCAAATGTCCACACCGGGCTGCTCAAGAAGCTCCGGAAAAGGTGACGATTTCCCCAGGAGGTTTTCGCCTAAACGCGTATCCCCGTCAGTCATACTTGGTTGGATGGCAAGCGATCGCAAGGAGGGACACCCATGAAAGTTCTGCTCGTGAACGGCAGCAGCCACAGACACGGCACCACGATGGTGGCGCTCGAGGAGATGATCGAGGTCTTCGAGTACGAAGGCATCGAATGCGAGGTGTTCCAGCTGGGCGCCAAGCCCATCGCGGACTGCATCGGCTGCGGCCACTGCGCCAAGGCCGGAAGCTGCGTCTTCACCGACGACGCCGTGAACGAGTTCCTCGACCGCGCGGGCGAGGCCGACGGCTTCGTCTTCGGCACGCCCGTCTACTACGCTCACCCCTCCGGGCGCGTGCTGTCCTTCCTCGACCGCGCCTTCTACGCCAACGGCGGCGGCGATCGCGGCGACGTCTTCCGCTTCAAGCCGGGCGCCGCGGTGGCGGTCGCGCGCCGCGGCGGCACCACGGCCTCGCTCGACGCGCTCAACAAGTACTTTGGCATCTCCCAGATGCCCATCGCAGGATCCACGTACTGGAACATGGTGCACGGCGCGGTGGCCGAGGATGCCGGCAAGGACGAGGAGGGCCTGCAGACCATGCGCAACCTCGCGCGCAACATGATCTGGATGATGCGCTGCTTCGAGGCCGGCCGCGCCGCAGGTGTGGAGCTGCCCGCAACCGAGCGCGGTGCGCGCACCAACTTCATCCGCTAGCTGCCAAGCCGAGGGCCGCCCGCCCTTCGGGAACCGGGCTCGCGGCATGTCGTCCTCTCGATAGCGCAGGCAGCCGGTCGCATGGCCTATCTGGCGACACGGGGTCCTCAGCAGGAATAGCTCCATACCGAGGACCCCGTGCGCCCTGTTCCATCGTCTTTACACGACGCCTACTTGACGGCACGGCCCGCCTCATAGGCCTCGGCCAGCGCCGGGTTGCCCTCGATGGCGCCCTTTTCCCAGGCGCCCGAGCCGTAGATCTCCGCCGCGACGACGGCGCCGTCGATGCAATCGGTGAAGCCGCGCAGCGCGTCTATCGTCCGCGACATGGCGGACCGCCCCGCGGCGGCCGTGGCGATGAAATAGAATGTCTTACCGGCAAGCTCGGTGTAGCGCGGCAGCATGCGGTCGATAGCCGTCTTCATCCAGCCGCTCATGGAGTAGAAGTACACGGGCGTCGCCAGCACGATCGCATCCGCGTCGAGCATACGGCCCAGAAGACCGTCGCCGTCGTCCTTCTGCACGCAGGCACCTGTCTTGCGGCACGCGTCGCAGGCGCGGCAGTTTCCGATGGCGAGGTCGCGCAGGTAGATCTTCTCCACCTCATGCCCTGCCTCCACGGCACCGCGCTCGAACTCACGGCACAGCGCGTCGGAGTTGCCGCCCTTGCGCGGGCTCCCCTCAACGATCAAAACCTTTGTCATGGTGTCTCCTATCTAGTGGACACTTGCCCGGAGTGGACATTCTCCCGGGGAGTTTGTCCACTCCCGGGGAGTTTGTCCACGCTAGTGGCCGCCGAACACGGGGATATCCAGCGTGTCGAGCAGCGCGTCTATGCGCGCGAGCTCGACGGCGCTCAGCCGCACCTCGGCGGCGGCCAGGTTCTCGCGCAGGCGGTCGGGTTTGCGGCTGCCCGGAATGGGGATCAGCCGCGGGCTCTTGGCGAGCATCCACGCCAGCGAGACCTGCGCGCTCGTGGCGCGGTTCGCGTCCGCGAGCTCCGCCAGCAGCGCTATCAAGGGCGCGGCGGCGTTCTGGCCCTCCTCCCCGAACTGCGGCATCATGCCCCGGTAGTCCTGCGCGCCCTCGAACTTCGTCCCCGCGCCGTACGCGCCGCTCGTGAGGCCGTTGGCCAGCGGCGAAAACGCCACGTAGGCCACGCCGAGCTCATCGCACGCCGGCCAGATCGACTCGTGCCAGCGCGCCGCCAGGGAGTATCGGTTCTGGATCGCGGCCACCGGGCACACGGCATGGGCGCGGCGCAGGTAGTCCTCACTCGCCTCCGAGATGCCCCAGGCACGGATCTTGCCCTCGGCGATGAGCGCCGCCATCAGCTCGGCCACGGTCTCGGGCTCCACCTTGGGGTCGATGCGGTGCTGGTAGTACAGGTCGATATAGTCGGTACCCAAGCGGCGCAGGCTGCCCTCCACGCTCGCGCGGATGGTAGCCGGCGAGCTGTCGAGCGCGAGCGAGCGGTCCGCCGCGTGCCGCACGCCGAACTTGGTGGCGATCACCACCTGGTCGCGCACGGGCGCGAGTGCCGCACCCACCGCCTCCTCGTTATGGGCGATGCTGCCGTCCGCCCGCTCGCCCACGTAGCACTCGGCCGTGTCGAAGAAGGTGTAGCCCATCTCGTACGCCTCGCGCACCACGCGCTCGGCCGCGGCGTCGTCCATGGGGTCGCCGCTCGCGTGCGTGAGCCCCATGCAGCCCATCCCGACCGGCGACACCTCGATGCCGCTGCTTCCCAAAACCCGCTTCTCCATATCATCCTCCAAAAACCGTGGGCGTTTGCCCGGGGCAAATGTCCACTCGTTCGCTCGTGACGGTCTACTCGTCCCAGGCCACGTTCTTGCCGCCGCGACGCGCCTCGACCAACTTGCTGAACATCGCCACGGTTTCGGGATCGTCGTGGCTGAAGAAGCTGCTGGTCTTGGTGTCGAGCGCGGCGATGCGCGCCATCTCGTCGGCCGCAAGCTCGAAGTCGAAGACGTCGAGGTTCTCCACCATCCGCTCGCGATGCACGCTCTTGGGGATGACCGCCACGCCGCGCTGCAGGTTCCAGCGCAGCATCACCTGCGCGGTCGTCTTGCCGTGGGCAGCGGCAATCGCGGCCAGCACCTCGTTTTGGAACAGGCCGCCACGGCCCTCACCGAAGGGCGCCCAAGCCTCGTGTTGCACACCGTACTTCTCCTCCCACTCCATGAGCTCGACCTGCTGGTCAAACGGGTGCGTCTCCATCTGGTTCACCATGGGCTTGATACGGTTGAACTCGCAGAACTCCACCAGGCGGTCAACGTAGAAGTTGGAGATGCCGATAGCGCGGAGCTTGCCCTCCTCGTACAGGTCCTCAAGGGCATGCCAGGCGCCGAACGCATCGCCGAAGGGCTGGTGGAGCAGCATGAGGTCGAGGTAGTCGGTCTTGAGCTTGCGCAGGCTCTCCTCGACCGAGGCGCGCGTCTGTTCGTAGCCGAAGTGCTCGAGCCACACCTTGCTCGTGAGGAAGATATCCTCGCGCGCCACACCCGAGGCGGCGATGGCCGCACCCACCTGCTCCTCGTTGTAGTAGGCCTGCGCCGTGTCGATGGAGCGATAGCCCACCTCGAGCGCGTCGCGCACGCAGCGCTCGCACTCCTCGGGGGTTACCTGGTACACGCCGTAGCCCAGCTGCGGCATCTTGACGCCATTGGAAAGCGTTACGTAGTTCATGGGATATCTCCTGCCCTCATGTTTGGCGTGGACGTTTGCCCGTGTGGACGTTTGCCCGGCGTGTGGCTGCCTTGCGCTATTCGCCCGGGGCGAAGTCCACCGAGTCGGCCACTGCGCGCTGGGCCTCGAAGGCCCCCAGGCGCTCAGCCGCCACGCGGATCGACTCGTCAAGCGCACGATGTCCCAACACCAGGCGCAAGGGAGCCGGCTCGGCGGCCACACTCTCCACGATGCGCTCGCACATGCGCGCCGGGTCGCCGGGCGCCAGGCCGTTCGCCGGGTCGAGCATGGCGAGGAAGCCGTGGGCGTGCTCGTACTCGGGCATGAGGTCGGCCACGCGCGCGCTGCCGTAGCGGAACTCCGTGCGCGCCCCGCCCGGCTCCACTATGGTCACGCCCACGCCGAAGGGCGCGACCTCCTGCGCCACGCTCTCGCAAAAGCCCTCGATGCCGAACTTGGTGGCGTGGTAC
>Cebus_capucinus_imitator_PRJNA485217_SSR098__coassemble_1709_pt1 | contig 29625 bp, 28 predicted proteins | sample Cebus_capucinus_imitator_PRJNA485217_SSR098__metabat2_high_PE_001 | metagenome-assembled genome bin Cebus_capucinus_imitator_PRJNA485217_SSR098
CGGACGGCACGCCCGTGGTCAAGGTGGGCGCCTGCTACTCCGAGGACGCCCGCACGCTGGACGGGGATTGGCTCATCGTAGAGGCGTAGCACCTCAACCGAATCGACCTGCCGGGGTCGGCCGCATGGTATGGTGGCCGCATCGTTGCTATCCTTGGGGCAGCGAGAACAGGAGACGAACATGCTCATCGAGAAACACGCCCTGTGGGGCGAGGAGCCCATGCCGGACAAACCTGCTACCTACACGGCCTATCTGGCCGACGAGGTGGGGGAGGGCTCACGTGACGCCCGGCCCGCGGTTATCATCTGCGGCGGCGGGGGCTTCGAGTCCATCGCCGCGCACGAGTGCGAGCCGGTGGCGCTGGAGTTCATCAATCGCGGCTACCAGGCCTTCGTTTTGAACTACGTGACGGCGGAGACGGGCGACATCGCCTATCCCGCCCCCGAGGCGGACCTGGCGTGCATGGTCGCCACCGTGCGCGCCAACGCCGGTGCCTGGCACGTGGACGGCAACCGTGTGGTCGTCGTGGGCTTTTCCGCGGGAGGCTTCATCGCCGCGTCGGTGGCGGCGCGCTGGCGCGAGGCTTCGCTCGCGGGCGCGGTCGGCGCGCGCTCCGAGCTCTTGCGGCCCGACGCCGTGGTGCTCGCGTACCCCTTGCTCGACCTCGCCGCGTGGCGCGCGTGGAGGACCCGCGACCCCCGCATCGACCTGCGCGTGCCCAAGACGGGCGGCAAGACCGGTCGCGACCTGGTGAACGAGTTCTTCTCCCGGCTCGCGGGCGGGGAGGCCGACGACGAGGCGCTGGCCGCCATCTGTCCCGCTGCCGCGGTGGACCGCCAGATGCCGCCCACGTTTGTCTGGCATGCCGCGGACGACCAGACGGTGCCCGTGGCGCAGACCTACGGGTTCGCGGCGCGCCTGGCCGCCGAGGGCGTGGCGCACGAGCTCCACGTGTTCGACCGTGGGGGCCACGGCATGTCCTGCGCGGGTGCCAACGCGCTGCCCGCCGATGCGGACGAGGCGCATCGCGAGCGCCGCGAGACCGTGCGTCCCTGGCTGGAGCTGGCGTTAGCGTTCCTCGATCGGCACCTCGCGAAATAGCGTGGTTGGCGTATCATGGGCGCCGTCGAAAAAGGAGTGAGCCATGTATGACAACGATTGGGTGCCCGGTCGCAACGACCCCTGCTGGTGCGGGTCGGGCCGCAAGTACAAGAAGTGCCATCATACCTTCGACGAGCGCCTCCAGGAGCTCTGGGAGCGCGGCGAGGAGGTCTTGCCCCGCGCGCTCATGAAGACGCCGGAGGATATCGAGGGCATCAAGCGTTCCGCCGCCGTGAACATCGGCGCGCTCGACTACGTGGCCGAGCGCATCGCCCCCGGCTGCACCACCGCCGACATCGACCGATGGGTCCACGAGTACACCGTGGAGCGCGGCGCCGTTCCCGCACCGCTCGGCTACGAGGGCTTTCCCAAGAGCGTGTGCACGAGCGTGAACGGCGTCGTGTGCCATGGAATCCCCAGCGAGGACGAGGTCCTGGCGGAGGGCGACATCATCAACGTGGACTGCTCCACGATCTTGGACGGCTACTACTCCGATTCCTCGCGCATGTTCATGGTGGGGGAGGTCTCCGAGGAGCGCCGCCGCCTGGTCGCGGTGACCCGCGAGTCCGTGGAGCGGGGCCTTGCCGCCGTGAGGCCCTGGGGGCATCTGGGCGACGTGGCGGCCGCCGTGCAGGCGTGCGTGGAGGAGAGCGGCTTCAACGTGGTGCGCGAGTTCGGCGGGCACGGCATCGGGCTCGAGTTCCACGAGGACCCGTTCGTGGGTTTCGTGGGCGAGCCGGGCACCGGCGTGGTGCTGGCGCCGGGCTTCTGCTTCACGATCGAGCCGATGGTGAACGCCGGCGAGCCGGGCATCGACATGAACGACCCCAACGGCTGGACGGTGCGCACCAAGGACGGCAGCGACTCCGCCCAGTGGGAGGTCCAGCTCGTGGTGACGGAGGACGGCTACGAGCTTTTGAGCTGGTAGCCTCGCGGCTGCATGCCCCCGCCCCGCGCCGGGGGCCGCGCCACGCCGGTCGGGCTTCGGCCCGCCGCGCGCTATGAGAAAAGCAATACGGTTGGGATTCTCATGCTCCATATCTATCACGGTGACGGCAAGGGCAAGACCACGGCGGCCATGGGCGCGGCGTTGCGCGCGCTCGGGCACGGCTGGCCCGTGGCGGTGACGCAGTTCCTGAAGGACGGCGACTCGGGCGAGGTCCGGGTGCTCGCCGGGCTTCCGGGCGCCACGGTCCTCGCCGCCGGCACGGGCGGCAAGTTCACCTTCCAGATGACCGAGGCCGAACTCGCCGGCGTGCGGGAGCGCCAGGAGGGCTTGCTCGACACCGTGGGGAGCCTGGTCCGCGCCGGCGAGGCCCGCCTGGTGGTGCTCGACGAGGTCCTGGACGCGCTGGCCACCGGCACGCTCGCCGAGGGACGCCTCACGGCCTTCCTGGACGCCTGCAGGCCCGATACGGAGGTCATCATCACCGGCCGAGGCCCGAGCGAGGAGCTCCTGGCCCGCGCCGCCTACGTGACCGAGATGCGCGCCGAGAAGCATCCCTACGAGCACGGCGTGGCCGCCCGTCCCGGCGTTGAGTGGTAGCCGCACCTACTCGCGTCGTCCGCGTCTCGGCAACGTATTGTTACGTCTTGGGCGCAGGTGCCCCTCCATCTTGCCGACACCCTGCTCGCGCGGGATAATGGCGGACCATCGGCGCGCGCCCCGCGGCGTCGCGCCCGCAAGCCACGATCTCGGGAGCCACCCATGAGCATGAACTTCAAGCGCCTGCTGCCCATCCCCAAGGACGTTCGCGAGGGGATGCCCCTCTCCGCCGCCTCCGCCGAGCGCAAGGTGGCCTTCGATGCCCGCGTCGCCGACGTCCTGACCGGTGCGGACGCGCAGCGCCGCCTGCTGATCATCGGCCCGTGCTCCGCCGACCGCGAGGACTCCGTGCTCGACTACATGGGCCGCCTCGCCAAGCTCGCCGAGCGGGTGGCCGACAAGTTCGTCGTGATCCCGCGCGTGTACACCAACAAGCCGCGCACCAAGGGCACCGGCTACAAGGGCCTGCTCCACAACCCCGACCCCGAGGCCGCGCCCGACCTGCTCGAGGGCGTCAAGGCGATCCGCCGCATGCACCTGCGTGTGATCGAGGAGACGGGCATGTTCCCCGCGGACGAGATGCTCTACCCCTCGAACTTCCAGTACCTGGTTGACCTGCTCTCCTACATCGCCGTGGGCGCCCGCTCTGTGGAGAACCAGGAGCATCGCCTGGTGGCCTCCGGCGTGCCGTGCCCCGTGGGCATGAAGAACCCCACCGGCGGCTCCACGAGCGTGATGCTCAACTCCATCTACGCGGCGCAGGCCCCGCAGACCTTCATCTTCCGCAACTGGGAAGTCGAGACCACCGGCAACCCGCTGGCGCACGCCGTGCTGCGCGGCTACATCGGCGAGGACGGGCTCAATTACCCCAACTACCACTATGAGTACCTGGAGCGCCTGGCCGCGCGCTATACCGAGGACGATTTCGCCAACCCGGCGGCGGTCATAGACTGCAACCACGACAATTCGGGCAAGCGGCCGCTGGAGCAGCTGCGCATCTGCCACGAGGTGGTGGATTCCTGCAGCCGCAGCGACGAGGTCGCGCGCCTGGTGAAGGGCTTCATGATCGAGTCCTATCTGGAGGACGGCAACCAACCCATCGACGGCGGGGTGTACGGCAAGTCCATCACGGACGCGTGCCTGGGCTGGGGGCGCACGGAGCGCCTGGTGCTGGAGATGGCCGAGCGCCTGTAGGTACCTAGCCCGCGGGGGTTTTCGGTCGGCCTCCCGGCCGTGTCCCGGGTGTGCAACGCAGAATACGGCGGGCGTCGCGGATGGTTCGCGGCGCCCGCCGTATTCTGCGAGGGGGTGGTATGCGGGGCCGCGCTTGGGCGCGGTCCTCGCGGGACCGGAGGCCGGTCTAGCCCAGGATCTCCGCGCGGCGGCGCTCGTCGCGGTCCAGGACGATCTCCTCGTCGGCCACGCCCAGGCGGCGCAGCTCGGCGACGACGTCGGCCAGGAAGCGCTCGCTGCCGACCACGTGGAAGGTCGATGAGGTCGGCGCGGACACGCCCGCCAGCGCGGCGACGAGCTCGTCGCGGTGCGAGGCGTGCTGGAAGTTGAGCGCCGGCAGCTCGCGCTCGAGCTGGGCGAACCGGTCGCGGTAGATGCCGCGCGGCCCGTGGTCCACGGTGAGGCTCGTGAGGCTCGGCACGCCCTCCTGGCTGTGCGCGTAGTCCAAGATGAGCGGGCGCATGGCGGCGATGCCCACACCTTGGCTCACGAGCGCCACGGGGCGGCCGTCGCGGCGCAGGGCGAGCTCGCTGCCGGGCTTGAAGAACGTGAGCACCTCGCCGGGCTTGGCGGCGGCCAGGCGGCGCTTGAAGGTGGAGCGGCTGGAATCCAGACGCGTGGTGAAGCCCAGGCGCCCCTCGCGCTCCACGGTGCAGAGGCTCATGACGCGGACGAGCTCGGGATGGCGCTCGCCGTTCGCGTCGAAGCCGGGCAGGCCCACGTGGATGTGCGCGCCGGGCTCCCAGGTGAGGCCCTCGGGCTTGGGGAACAGGAAGGTGCGCGTGCGGGGCGCCTCCTCGATTAGGCCGACGATCGGCAGGGCGTGGAACTCCATGGGCTCCTCCTTGGGGTGCGGCGGGATGCGCGCGGGGTCGAAGTCGTAAAAACGCAAGCACTATACCCGGCGCGCTCTCCGACTCACGGAGTTTCCACGAAATCCGCGGGTCACGGCCATAGCTGACAGGTGTCGCGGAGCCCCCGCCCACGCATTCCCGCCCGCGTGCCGCGTGCCCCTGACACGCGGGCCGTGCCCCAGCTCCTACTTGTTGATGATGAGCGCCATGAACACGAGGTCCTCATCGCCGGTGGCGGTGATGGCGTGGCTGTGGCCCTCCTCGCAGAAGAAGACGTCGCCGGGGCGCGCCGGCAGCTCGCGCGCGCCGTCGTCGTTGTAGAGGCCCTCGCCGGACAGGATGTAGTAGGTCTCGGTGTTGCCCTCGTGGCGGTGGAGGTCCAGCGTGGCACCGGGGGTCAGCGACACGCGGGCGTACATGCCGCACTTGCCGTCGAGCTGCTCCTCGTCGAGCAGGTGGGTGGCGGTGAGGGTGCCGCCGGTCACGCCCTGCCCCTCGCCGCGGGTCATGGTCTGCATGGATGTCTCCTCTCGATAGGGTTCGTGCCGCATCCATGATACGCCGAGGCGGGCCAAGGCGCGGGGCGAGCCGGCGCGGTCAGCGCCGCGCTCGGCGCCTTACCGTGACGGCGCGTACATGCCCGGCCCCGGCGATATCCACCTGCCCCAATGCGGCGCTCATCGCGGCGCCTTTCGGATGGCGGCCCTGTCCCAGATCGTGCCCGAGCGGTTGCGTGCGGCTTACTTCGGGTATACGGTGCTGCGGAAACGAAGGCCGTGCACGCGGCCGAGACCAAGGCCGAAAAGGAGCCCATATGCCCATGGATTCCGCGCATCCCGCGCAAACCAAGATCTGCCTGCTCACCGGTTACCTCGGTGCCGGCAAGACGACCCTGCTCAACCACATCCTCGCCAACGACGAGGGCGTGCGCGCCGCCGTGCTGGTGAACGACATCGGCGAGATCAACGTCGACGCCGACCTCATCGCCGCGGGCGGCCTGTCGCAGGTCGACGGCGAGCTGATCCCGCTCACCAACGGCTGCATCTGCTGCACGCTGGCCGACGACCTCGCCCTGCAGCTGGAGAAGATCGCCGCCTCGGGCGATTTCGACTACATCATCATCGAGGCGAGCGGCATCTGCGAGCCCGTGCCCATCGCCTACACCATCTCGAGCTTCTGCGACCGCTCGCAGTTCGACGGGGCGGCGCCGCTCGACCTCGACAACATCGTCGCCGTGGTGGACTGCGCGCGCATGTGGGACGAGTTCCACGGCGGCCATGACCTGCTGCGCGAGGACCTTGAAGAAGAGGATATCGAGAACCTGCTGATCCAACAGATCGAGTTCTGCTCCACCATCGTGCTCAACAAGACGGACCGCGTGACGCCCGAGCAGCTGGCGGAGCTGCGCGCGCTCGTGCGCGGCCTGCAGAAGAAGGCCGTGATCGTCGAGGCGGTGCAGGGTGACGTGCCCATGTCGGAGCTGTTGAACACGGGGCGCTTCGACTTCGAGGGGGTCTACGCGTCCGCGGCGTGGCTGGACGTGCTCGAGGGCGGCCACGAGCATGGGCACGACGGGGACCACGAGGGGCATGGGCACCACCATCACGACCATGACCATGAAGACGATGGCGACGACGCCCACGGGCACCACCACGGCCACCATCACCACCACGACGAGAGCAACGAAGTCCTGGAGTACGGTATCGGGACCTTCGTGTACGAGCGCAACCAGCCCTTCGACCTCAAGGCGCTGAACGGCTTCGCCGCCACCTGGCCGCGCGAGGTCATCCGCGCCAAGGGCCAGCTCTGGTGCGATGCCGACTTCGACATGGCCTGCGTGTTCGAGCAGGCGGGCCGTCAGTTCTCGTTGACGGAGAAGGGCCGCTTTATCGCGAGCGCGCCGCGTTCCGCCCGTGAGCGCCTGCTCGCCGAGAACCCCGACATCGCCGCCGAGTGGGACCCGGTGACGGGCGACCGTCGTACGCGCCTGTGCTTCATCGGCCGCAACATGGATAAGGACGCCCTGGTCCGCGGCTTGGACGCCTGCCTCACCGAGTGGGGGAGGTAGGCGCTTCGCGGATTGACGGGCCGCCGACGGAAAATCGGCGGCCCGTGCGCTGCCTTGGGGACCCCGGCGCCACCGGGGCTCTCTTTACCCGGTTTTTCGCGCTGTGAGGGCCCCTGCTCTCACCTGGAAGGGGGGTCAGCTTTCAAACCTCCCGAGATATGTACCAAAAAACAGGGGTGCTGCGGGTATCCGACGTTCCTTCGGGGGCGTTTTCCCAGTTGGCAGGTATGTAAAAGACCCCCTATACTCCGCATACCGGATTATTTTGGTACATATCTCGGGAGGTTTGAATTCGAGAGGCCGCCAGGGCCTCGCTCGAGAGCTGATTGGTCCCGTTTTTCCGTTTAGCCATGCCCTGGCCGAATATGAATCATTCAATATGGGTGTTTGCGAATAGAGGAGCCGCGTTTTAGTCTGATTGGTGCGCGATCGTGCTGGCACCGGAGGGGAGACGCCATGAATGAACGGACATGGTCGGTCCTGATGGACTCGTGGCCCAAGATCCTGGTCCCCGGGCTCGTCGCCACGGTGCCGCTCGCCGCCATCTCCTTCGCGCTGGGGTTGGCGATCGCGCTCGTCGTGGCCCTCGTGCAGCGTGCCCGCGTGCCCGTGCTGGCCCGTCTTGCCCGCGTCTATGTCTGGATCGCGCGAGGAACGCCGCTGCTCGTGCAGCTCTACGTGGTGTTTTACGGCCTGCCCGACTTTGGAATCGTGATCGACCCGTTCCCGGCGGCCGTGATCTGCTTCTCGCTGAACACCGGGGCCTACGCGGCCGAGACCATCCGCGGCGCCATGGAGGCGGTTCCCGCGGGCCAGCTCGATGCGGCGCGCAGCCAGGGGTTCTCCTTCGTGCAGGCCATGCGCTACGTGGTGCTGCCCCAAGCGCTGCGATCGGCGTTCCCGGCGCTCTCAAACGAGCTGATCTCGCTTGTGAAGGATACCTCGCTCGCGGCGAACATCACGGTGCTCGAGATGCTCATGGCCACGCAGCGGATCGTCTCGCGCACCTACGAGGCGCTGCCGCTCTATCTGGAGGTCGGTATAATCTACCTGCTGTTTTCCACGGTGCTTACCTGGTTGCAGCGGGCGGGGGAGCGACGGCTCGGGCTGGTGTGAGGCCGCGCTCCTCAGCGCGCACATAAAAAGAGATACAGACGAAGGAAAGGCAACTCCATGGAGGAAAACGGGATGTATATCGGCCGTCGCGCGCTGCTGTGCGCCGCGGGGGCGGGCGCCGCGGCGGTCACGGCGGGGCTCGCGGGCTGCGGGTCGCTGATGCGCGCGGCGGGCATGGGCGCCGATGTCGCCAAGATGTCGGGGCTCGCGGGCTCCGCGTCGGATGGCGCGCAGGACCAGCTCGCGGCCATCAAGGACAAGGGCGAGATGGCGTTCGGAACGGAGGGAACCTGGGCGCCCTGGACCTACCACGACGAGTCCGACGAGCTCACTGGCTTCGACATCGAGGTGGCTCGCGCCGTGGCCGAGCGCCTGGGCGTGTCGGCCACCTTTGCCGAGGGCGAGTGGGACGGCCTGTTCGCCGGGCTGGACTCGGGGCGCTACGACTGCGTGGCCAACGGCGTGAGCGTCACGGAGGAGCGAGCCGACAAGTACGACTTCACCGACCCTTACGCCTACAACCGCACGGTGGTGATCGTGCGCGAGGGCGACGATTCCATCGCGAGCTTCGAGGACCTGGACGGCAAGGTCACGGCGAACACCATCTCGAGCAGCTATACGCAGCTGGCGGAGTCCTTCGGGGCGACGGTCCAGGGGGTCGACGACCTTAACCAGACCATTGAGCTCTTGCGCTCGGGCCGCATCGACGCCACGCTGAACGACGAGGTGGTGTTCGCCGACTACCAGCGCGAGCATCCGGATTCGGGCCTCAAGGTGGCCGCCAAGTCCGAGGACGCGGTGAGCGTGGCCTTCCCACTGCGGGCGGGGGAGGGGTCGGCTTCCCTGCGCAAGGCGATGAACGCCGCCCTCGCCGACCTGCGCGACGACGGCACGCTCGCCGAGCTCTCGGAGCGCTTCTTCTCCCTGGACATCACGCGCGGGTAGCGCGGCGGGCTCACTCCCGCGGGCGCTGCTTACCGGCGGCGCGGAGTCGGTCGATGGTGCGGTCCGCCTCCGCCGCGGCGCGCGCCCCGGCATCGACCGAGCCGGCATCGGCGGTATCCCAGCCGCCCCCGCCCCGCAGGCCGCCGCCGGGCCTCACGGCCTCCTTGCCGTGGGCGGCGCGGTAGTCGATCACGCCCTGGATGAGGGGCTTGCCGAAGCTCATGATCTCGTCGCCGTAGATGCCCGTGCGCGCGGTGAGCAGGCAGTCGGTGAAGTCCATGCGCGTGCGGCCGAACAGGCGCACCGCGAGGGTGATCACGGTGGGCTCGTCCACCAAGACGTCGTCGAGCAGGGCCTCCATGGCGTCGGCGATGCGCGCGCGGGGCACCTCGTAGCTGTCGCGCAGGGTCACCACCACGCGGGCGATGGTCTCGGTGTACACGCGCGCGCCGCGGCTGGCGATGATGCGCGCGGCCTGCGGGGACTGCACGGGGTCGTCGTCGAGCAGGTAGCGCAGGACGACCGTCTCGTCGATGATGGTGTTCATCGCGCATCCCCCCGCTCCTCGCCCGCGTTCTCGTCCTCGGCAGGATGGCGCAGCAGGTCCTCGCGCTCCTGCCCGAGGTACTGGATCCATGCCTCGCGCTCGCGGACGCGGCGGTTGGGGTCGCCGAAGTCGCGCAGGGCCCCGCGTGCGCGGGAGCCGTCGCGCGAGGTGACGCAGATGGGCTGAAAGGGCATCTTGCGGGCGATGATGCTCTGCTTCACGAACATCCGCACCGCCTCGGAGAGCGAGGTGCCCATGGCGTCGAACAGGCGCTCCGCCTCCTGCTTGTCGCCCTCCTCGACGCGAACCTGCAAGATCGCTCGTTTCTGCGGCATGGCCCCTCCCTCCCGTATCGCGCGCGTGCGCGCACGCGCGAAATCGTACCGAGCATCCTATCGCAAATGGACCCGGCGGGTATAACGCGCCTATTCCCATCACAATATCGACTATCGGCAACGCCGCACTACGAACCCCCTGTACGGTGCCCTGGTCCTGCCGCCGCTATACGTCTGTACTACATTCCATATTATTCTTAAAAACGAATAATAGAACCCTGCCGACTTGCCGCGACGGGCTCGAACGGCCCTCCCGAGCTGCGAGTATACCAGATCTAACTCAGTACCATGAACGTTGTATAACGCCGAAGCGATTGCGCGCCCCTCCCGATTCGCCGCGGGAGGGGTCATGGCGGCCGGGGCCACGGGCGGCCCCGGGACACCCGCGCGCGCCACCGCGGAGGCCCGTTTATGCGAGAAGGGAGTGAATCGTATGAGCAACAACAGAGTCGTCGCCGACGCCAACCGATGCATCGGGTGCGGCACCTGCATGGCCGCCTGCATCGAGGCGCACGACATCCCCGGCAACGTGGCCGCGCCGCGCCTGCGCGTGACCCGCACCTACAGCGTGTCCGCGCCGGTGGCCTGCCACCATTGCGAGGACGGTCCGTGCGCCAGGGCGTGCCCCACGGGCGCGCTGTTCTTCGACGCGGCCAACAAGCGCATCGGCGTGCGCGAGGAGAACTGCATCGGCTGCAAGAGCTGCGTGGCGGCCTGCCCGTTCGGCGCGGTGAGCGTGGTGTCGGCCAAGGTCCCCGTGATCATGGGCGATATCCAGGTGGGCGAGCAGGTCAAGTCGTTCGTCCTCAAATGCGACCTGTGCGTGGACCGCGAGAACGGCCCGGCGTGCGTCGAGGCGTGCCCCACCAAGGGCCTGGTCAAACTCGACGCCGACGAGCTGGAGCGCATCCGCGCCGCCCGCGAGCGCGCCGCCGCGGAGGCGGAGGCGGCCTCGCTGGCCGGCATCGCCGCGGCGTCGTAAACCCCTGCCGGGGCAGCGTCCCGACCCGTGGCGAAGGAGCCCGGGTGCCGATTCGGCCCCGTGAGCCCTCAGGCTCCGCGGACGCAACGCCCCGCACCTAGCAAGCCAACGACCAAACCAACTACCAAGCAAAGGAGGTCGTCAATGGAGAAGCATAAGGTCATCTGCCCGTACTGCGGTGCCGGCTGCCAATTCAACCTGCTCGTGGAGAACGAGAAGGTCGTGGGCACCGAGCCGCTGGACGGCATCACCAACCAGGGCGAGCTGTGCCTCAAGGGCATGAGCGGCTACGACTTCATCAACGACACCAAGATCTTGACCCCGCGTATCCTCCACCCGATGATCCGCCGGACCAAGGATTCCGATTTCGAGCGCGTGACGTGGGACGAGGCCCTCGACTTCACGGCCAAGAAGATGCTCGACATCATCGACAAGTACGGCCCCAAGGCCATCATGACCACGGGTTCCTCCCGCGGCGGCGGCAACGAGGCCAACTACGTGATGCAGAAGTTCACCCGCGCCTGCATCGGCACGCACAGCGTCGACAACTGCGCCCGTACTTGACACGGTCCCACAGTCCTCGGTCTGATGGACACGGTTGGTTCCGGTTGCATGTCCTGCTCCATCCCCGGTATGGAGGAAGCGGGCTGCATCTTCCTGTTCGGCTATAACCCGGCCGACTCGCACCCCATCGTCGCGCGCCGCATCGTCCGCGCGAAGGAGAAGGGCGCCAAGATCATCGTGGCGGATCCTCGCCACATCGAGACGGCACGCATCGCCGATCTCTACCTCCCCATCAAGAACGGCTGCAACGTGGCGTTCTTGAACTCGTTCGCCAACTGCCTGGTGAATGACGGCCTTATCGACAAGGACTTCATCGCCGAGCACACCAACGGCTTCGACGAGTGGTGGGAGACCATCAAGAAGTACACTCCCGAATCGGTTCAGGACATCACCGGCATCGAGCCGGCGATGGTCCACAAGGCCGCTGAGATGTACGCCACGGCGGAGCCCTCGGCCATCATCGGCTGGGGCATGGGCGTATGCCAGCAAAAGCAGAACCTCAAGACGGTGCACACCATCGCGTCCATCGCGTGCGTGGCGCACCAGATCGGCAAGCCCAACTCCGGCCTCGCGCCCGTGCGCGGCCAGAACAACGTCCAGGGCTCCTGCGACATGGGCATGCTGCCGAACCTCTATCCCGGCTACGCCAAGGTCACCGACCCCGCGGCCCGCGCCAAGTTCGCCCGCGCCTGGGGCGTGCCCGAGGAGAAGCTGCCGCTGGAGGAGGGCTACAAGCTCACGGACCTGGAGCACCTCGTGCACGAGGGCAAGGTCCACTGCTTCTACAACTACGGCGAGGACCCGGTGCAGACCGAGCCCGACTCCGCCGCCACGCGCAAGATGCTGAAGGAGCTCGACCTCTTCATCTGCCAGGACATCTTCATGACGCAGACCACCATGCTGGCCGACGTCTTGCTCCCGGCTACCTCCTGGGGCGAGCACGAGGGCGTGTTCACGGCCTCCGACCGCTCCTTCCAGCACTTTGACGCCGCGGTGCCGCCCAAGGGCGAGTGCCGCCACGACTGGGAGATCTTCCAGGACCTCTCCACGCGCATGGGCTATCCCATGCACTACGAGAACACCCAGGAGATCTGGGACGAGGTGCGCGAGCTGTGCCCCAACTTCGCCGGCGCCACCTACGAGAAGATGAAGCCCGAGGGCGGCTACGCCCAGTGGCCCGTCAAGTCCGAGGACCCCGAGGACCACGGCACCGCCGACATGTTCGCCGGCGGCGTGTTCACCACGCCGGACCATCGCGCCAACCTGATCGCGCATGAGTGGGAGCACCCCTCCGAGCTGCCCGACGAGACCTTCCCGCTGATCTTGTGCACGGTGCGCGAGGTGGGCCACTACAGCTGCCGCTCCATGACCGGCAACTGCAAGACCCTGGCTCTCTTGGCCGACGAGCCCGGCTTCTGCCGCATGAACCCGGCGGACGCCGAGGCCCGCGGCATCAAGAACGGCGACATCGTCTCGATCCACTCGCGCCGCGGCCAGGTCTACAGCCGCGCCGACGTGTCCGACCGCATCAACAAGGGCACCGTCTACATGACCTACCAGTGGTGGATCGGCAAGTGCAACGAGCTGACCATCCACAAGGTCGACCCCGTCTCGCACACGCCCGAGGACAAGTTCTCCGCCTGCCAGGTGGAGGCCGTGGCCGACCAGGCGTGGGCCGAGGCCGAGGTGCAGCGCCAGTACACCGAGCTCAAGCGTGAGCTCGTCGAGGCCACCGCGCCCCAGGACGTGGAGCCCGGCGCCGCCGCGGACGAGGCGTTCGACGAGCCCGGCCACGTGAACCGCATCGTCTAGCGCGCGAGCGCGATAGGTATCCGGGGCCGGGCGGCCCGTCTTGCCGTCCGGCCCCGCATCATCGGAAGGAAGTGGGGAGTGAACCGCTTCATAGACATCAACCCCGATCGGTGCATCGGCTGCGGGACATGCCAATCCGCATGCAGCGACGCCCATCGGGCCCGGGGCCTGCAGAGCGCCCCGCGCCTCGCGTTGGTGAAGACGGAGACCGTCTCGGCCGCCGTCACCTGCCACCACTGCGAGGGCGCGCCCTGCGCCGAGGTCTGCCCCGTGAACGCGATCGCGCATGAGGGCGACCGCATCCACGTGGACGAGCAGGCCTGCATCGGCTGCAGGCTGTGCGCCATCGCCTGCCCCTTCGGCGCCATCCATCCGGACGGCACCTCCATCGCCGGCGTCGCGGGCATGTGCGAGCCGACCCCGTTCTACCCGAGTTCGATGAGCAGCCTGCTCACCTGGGCCCCGGGCGTGTACACCTGCGCGGTCAAGTGCGACCTGTGCGAGTTCGACCCGGCCGGCCCCCACTGCGTGGCCGCTTGCCCCACCGCCGCCCTGGCCGTGGTGGGCGCCGAGGAGGACGCGACGGTCGAGGAGCCCAAGCGCCTGCGCTCGCTCGAGGGCGACTCGTGCATCGACGCCGCCGCGATCTACGCCGAGCGCGCCGCCGCCGGCGACGAGATGGCCGCCCGCGCGGCGACCTCCGTGCCCGAGGGCGTGAAGGTCGTGCTCGCCGAGCAGGCCGCGGAAAGGAGCGCGCAGTGAACATCATGACCCTCTTCGTCGCCTCCCTGGGCGTCTCCTGCGCAGGCGCGCTCGCGTCGATCCTGCTCGCCCGCTCCGACGCCGCGGCCAAGACCGTGGGCTGCCTGGCGGGCGCCGTGGCCGCCCTGCTCTCGCTCGCCGCGGGCGCCGGCGCGGTGCTGGGGGATGCCGCCCTGCTCAAGACGGCGTTCCTGTTCCCGTTCGCCGACCTGGAGCTCCTGCTCAACGGGCTCTCCGGCGTGATCGTGTGCCTCATCTCGGTGCTCGCGCTCGCCGGCTTCGTCTACGGCCTGTCCTATTTCGACGAGTACCCGGGCAAGATGGGGCGCGCCGGCTTCTTCATGAACACCTTCGTGGCCTCGATGATGCTCGTCATCACCGCGGACAACGTGTTCTGGTTCCTGGTGGCCTTCGAGCTCATGTCGCTCACGAGCTACTTCCTCGTGGTGATCGAGGAGAACGAGGCCTCCATCCACGGCGGCTGGCTGTACTTCGTGATCGCCCACGTGGGCTTCGTGCTGATCATGGCGAGCTTCCTCATCATGACCAACGCCGCGGGCGGCAGCTTCAGCTTCTCCGACTTCCGCTCCACGGACTTCGGGCCGGCCGTGTCCTCCGTCTGCTTCGTGCTGGCGTTTTTCGGCTTCGGGGCCAAGGCGGGCATCATCCCGTTGCACTCCTGGCTGCCCAAGGCGCACCCCGAGGCGCCGTCCAACGTCTCGGCCCTCATGTCCGGCGGCATGATCAAGATCGGCGTCTTCGGCATCCTCAAGGTGGGCCTGGACCTGCTCGGCGCGAGCGGCGCCCAGACCTGGTGGGGCCTTATGGTCCTGGCCTTCGGCGCGGTGTCCTCCGTGCTCGGCGTGGCCTACGCCCTGCAGGAGCATGACATCAAGCGCCTTTTGGCCTACCACTCCGTGGAGAACATCGGCATCATCCTGCTCGGCGTGGGGGCCTGCATCACGGCGCACGCCGTGGGCGCGGACGCCGTGGCGACGCTTGCCCTGATGGCGGCGCTCTACCACACGTTCAACCATGCCATGTTCAAGGGCGAGCTGTTCTTGGGCGCGGGCGCGCTGCTCTTTGCCACCGGCACCCGCAACATGGAGAAGATGGGCGGCCTCGTGCGCCGCATGCCGGCCACGGCCATCTGCTTCCTCACCGGCGCGCTGGCCATCTCGGCTATCCCGCCGCTCAACGGCTTCGTGTCCGAGTGGTTCACCTACCAGAGCCTGTTCAACGTGGCCTACCTGGGCGACAAGGTCCCCATGGCCTTCGCCGCCGCGGCCGCCGTGGCGCTGGCGATCACGGGCGCGCTCGCGGTGACCTGCTTCGTCAAGGCCTATGGCGTGACCTTCGCCTCCGCCCCGCGCAGCGACGCGGCCGCGAACGCCCATGAGGTCCCGGCCCCGATGGTCGCGGGCCAGGCGCTGCTGGCGCTCGCCTGCGTGGCCCTGGGTCTGGCCGCCCCCGTGGTGGCCCCGGCGCTCACCCGCGTGGCCGAGGGCGTCATCGCCGGCGGCTCCGTTTCCGCCGTGGACGGCGCGGCCCTGGTGAACCAGGTGTCCGGTGCCGCCACCTCCACGCCCGCCATTGCGGTGGCGCTCGTGGTGCTCGTGGGCGCGGCCTGCGGCTTCCGCGCGCTGCGCGGCTCCAAGCTGCCGGCCAAGACCACCGCGCCGTGGGCCTGCGGCTACGCGCCCGACGGCGACATGCCCGTGGTGGCCACGAGCTTCGCCTCCGACGTGGAGCTCTTCATGGCGCCCCTCTACGAGCTGCGCGACCGCTGCACTGCCCTGTGCTGGGCTGTGGCCCGCTTCTTTGCCGGCCTGACCGGCGTGGCCGAGGCCGTGGAGCCCGTGCCCGACCGCGTGCTCGTGGACGCCCCGCACAAGGGCGTCGAGCGCATCGCCGACCTCGCCACCAAGCTCGAGGGCGGCAACTACAGCGTGTACATCGTCTACATCGTCGTGGCGCTCGTGGCGTTCCTCGCCCTCGCCGTGGCGCTCGTGTAAGGGGAGGGGAGTAGTTTATGAGCGATATCGTTCTGGGCGTGGTCCAGGGCCTGGTGGTCGTGGCCGTGGCGCCCTTCTTCTCCGGCCTCTCCCGCGTGATCCGCGCCAAGATGCACAACCGCCGCGGTCCCAGCATCATGCAGGACTACCGCGACCTCGCCAAGCTCATGGCCCGTCCGGAGTCCCGCTCCGAGGACTCGAGCTTCGCGCTGCGCATCATGCCGCCGCTGTTTCTCGCCGTGGCGTTCATGCTGGCCATGGGCCTGCCCATGTTCACGCGCCAGAGCCCGGTCCCGGTGTTCGGCGACGCCATCACCATCATGTACAGCCTCGCGCTGGCGCGCTTCTTCTTCGCGCTCGCCGGCGTGGACTCCTCCAACGCCTTCGCCGGCGTGGGCGGCATCCGCGAGCTGCTCATGAGCGTGCTGATCGAGCCCTCGATGCTGCTGGCGCTGTTCGCCTGCGCGCTCGCCTGCGGCTCCACCGACATCGCCACCATGGGCCAGAAGATCTTCGCCGGCCAGGTGGACGCCCCGGTGGCCGTGATCTTGGCGGCCGTGGCCTTCGCCGCCGCGTGCTACATGGAGCTCGGCAAGCTGCCGTTCGACCAGGCCGAGGCCGAGCAGGAGCTCCAGGAGGGCCCGCTGGCCGAGCTCTCCGGCGCGAGCCTGGCCATGGCCAAGCTCGCCATGGCCATGAAGCAGGTCATCGTGGTGGCCTGGTTCACCTCCATCTTCGTTCCCTGGGGCGAGCCCGCCTCCTGGGGTGTGGCCGCCGTGCTGGGCGCGGTGGTGTTCCTGGCGAAGTGCCTCGTGGACTTCGTCGTCTGCGGCGTGCTGGAGAACTCCGTCTCCCGCTCCCGCTTCAAGACCCTCGGTAACCAGACCTGGACGGTCGTGGGCATCGCCGTGCTGGCGTTCGTCTTCGTCGTCGTGGGCGTTTAGCAGAAGGGAGTAGTCTATGTCGTCTATCGCATCAAACCTGTCCCTTCTGGCCGTGGTCGCGGTGGTCGCGCCCATGGTGTGCTCGGTGCTCGTGGCACTCTTCCCGCGCCCGTTCGCCAAGTGGTTCAGCGTGGCCGGCGCCGCCGTGTCCACCTGCGCCACCATCGGCGTCGCCGCCACCTTCGCGGGTAACGGCTACGAGGCCGTGTCCGCGGACCTGCTGCGCTTCGGCGCCACCGAGGTCATGGGACTCACGTTCGACCGCATGAGCACGCTGCTCGCCCCCGCCTTCGTGGGCATCGGCCTGCTCGTGGTCATCTACTCGATCCCCTATATGAGCGAGAACAACCGCGAGCACGCGGACGCGCCGCGTCGCCGGTTCTACGCGTACCTGTCCACCTTCATCGGCGCCATGGCGGGCTTGGTCTACAGCTCCACCATGGTGGGCCAGCTGCTGTTCTTCGAGGTCACGGGCGCCTGCTCGTGGGGCCTCATCAGCTACTACATGACGCCCACGGCCAAGAAGGCCGGTATGAAGGCCCTTATCATCACGCACATCGGCGCGCTGGGCCTGTACCTGGGCGCGGCGGTGCTGTTCGCCAACACCGGCACCTTCGCCCTCACGGCCATCGAGGGGCTCACGCCCACCGTCAAGGCCGCCGTGCTTGTCATGGTGCTCTTCGCCGCGTGGGCCAAGTCCGCGCAGGTGCCCATGTACATGTGGCTGCCCTCCGCCATGGAGGCCCCCACGCCCGTCTCGGCCTACCTGCACGGCGCATCCATGGTGAAGGTCGGCGTGTGCGTGTTCGCGCGCGCCCTGGTCTCTGCCGGTGACGTGCCCGAGGTCGTGGGCTGGGTGGCCGTCATCGACGCCATCGTCACCATGCTCTTCGGCTTCCTCATGTACCTGCCGCAGAAGGACATGAAGCGCCTGCTCGCGTTCTCCACGATCGCGCAGCTCTCCTACGTGTTCTTCGGCCTGGGCCTCTCGTGCTTCGGCAGCCAGATGGCCTTCAGCGGCGCCGTGGCGCACATCTTCAACCACGCGTTCGCCAAGACCCTGTTCTTCCTGATCGCCGGCTCGCTCTCCTTCACCCTGGGCACCCGCATGCTCCCGAAGGTCCGCGGCCTTATGAAGCGCTACCCGGTCTCGGGCATCGGCTTCGGCGTGGCGGCGCTCGCGATCGCCGGCGTGCCGCCCATGAACACGTTCTTCTCCAAGTTCCAGATCATCGCGGGCGGCTTTTCCGTGGGCGCGCACAACGTGGCCATCCTGGTGCTCGTGCTGATCATGGTGGCGGAGACGGTTGCCACCTTCGCGTGGTTCCTCAAGTGGATGGGCGCCTGCCTGCCGGGCGAGCCCAGCCCCGAGGTGGAGGCGGGCAGCCCGCTTCCGGGCGCCATGGCCTTCGTGTTCGTGGTGCTCATGGTCATGGTCGTCGTCAGCGGGCCGCTCTCGGCCAGCTGGCTGGGTTAAGGAGGTGCCTCTCATGGGATACGCGCTCGTCAACATCCTGGGTGGCCTGCTGATCGTCACCTCCACCGCCGTGGTCGTGTGCCGCTCGGTCACCAACTCCATTCGCTGGTACGCCCTGCAATCGCTGGTGCTCGTGGGCGTGCTCGCCACGCTGGGCCTCACCACCGGCGCCTCCGAGCTGCTCACCTGGGCCGCCTCGGCGTTCGTCACCAAGGTGGTGGCCGTGCCCGCGATCTTGGGGTTCGTCTACAAGAAGATGGGCCGGCCGAGCGATAGCTCGCTTTCCGCGGGCATCAAACCGGCGTGGAGCATCGTGCTGATCGCCGTGGAGGTGGCCGTGTGCTTCGCCGTGGTGAGCCGCATCGACCTGCCCACGGCCGAGCTCGCCACCCCGGCGCTCGCCATCAGCTTCGCCCACTTCTTCGTGGGCCTCACCTGCATCATCTCGCAGCGCAATATCATGAAGCAGATCTTCGGGTACTGCCTCATGGAGAACGGCAGCCACGTGACGCTGGCGCTTCTCGCACCCACCGCGCCCGAGATCGTGGAGACCGGCATCGCCACCGACGCCATCTTCGCCGTCATCATCATGTCCATCGTCGTGGCCAAGATCTGGCGTGAGCTCCACACCATCGACGCCCGCGACCTGACCGAACTGAAGGGGTAGCCCATGGATAGCTCGACTCTGCTCGTCGCGCTCGTGGCCGCGCCGCTCGTGGCGTCCATCGCCATGGCGCTGATCCCCGCCCGCGCCCCGCGCCAGGCCTTCGAGGCCGTGCACGGGCTCTCCGCCCTGGCGGTGCTCGTCGGCGCCGTGAAGGTGGCCCTGCCCGTCTTCATGGGCGGCGAGGTGGTCACCGCCTGGGGCCCGTGGTTCCGCGTGGACGCCCTGGGCGCCATCTTCGTGCTGCTCATCGGCGCGCTCGGCTTCCTCATCGCCGTGTACTCGGTGGGCCTGGTGCGCCAGAAGTACGTCGGCGGCCTGTACGGCCCCGGCCAGGTGAAGCAGTACTACGCGTTCTTCAGCCTGTTCCTGTTCACGATGCTTCTGGCCGCGACCACGGACAACATCATCATCATGTGGGCGGCCATCGAGGCCACCACGCTCGCCTCCGCGCTGCTCGTCTCGCTCAAGGGCACGCGCCACGCGCTCGAGGCCACGTGGAAGTACATCATGGTCTGCACCGCCGGCGTGGCCTTCGGCCTGTTCGGCACCCTGCTGATCTACGCCAACGCCGCCGACGTCATGACCGACGCCCACAACGCCGCGTTCCTCACGCCCATCCTCGCCGAGGCGGGCAAGCTCGACCCGACGCTCATGCGCCTGGCCTTCGCGTTCATCCTGATCGGCTTCGGCACCAAGGCCGAGCTCTTCCCGATGCACACCTGGATGCCCGACACCCTCTCGCAGGCCCCGGGCTCCGTATCCGCGCTGCTCTCGGGCGTGGTGCTCAAGTGCGCCATGCTGATCATCATCCGCCTGTACATGGTGGTGGTGCCCGCGGCCGGCGCGCACTTCCCGCAGCTGCTCATGGTCGTCATGGGCACCTGCTCCATCGTGTTCTCGAGCTTGGCGCTGTTCGCCCAGACCGACATCAAGCGCAAGCTGGCCTACTCCTCGTGCGAGAACGCCGGCGTGATCTTGCTGTGCCTGGGCATCGGCGGGCCCCTGGGCATCGCCGCGGCGCTTCTGCACAGCATCTTCCACGGCTTTACCAAGTCGCTCGCGTTCTGCCTCACCGAGAACTTCGAGCACGCCTTCGGCACGCGCGACCTCACCCGCATCCGCGGTCTGGTGGACGTGGCGCCGGCCTCCGCGGCACTCGCCGTGATCGGCTTTTTGGCCCTGGCGGGCTTCCCGCCCTTCGCGCTGTTCGTCTCCGAGTTCCTGAGCTTCGTGGCGGCCTTCGCCGCCGGGAGCCCCTGGTGGCTCGTGGTGATCGTGGCGCTGGCGCTCACCGTGGCCATCTCCGGCCTCACCCGCGTGGTGATCGGCTCGGTCTTCGGGCGCGCGCCCGAGGGCGTGGAGGGTCGCCGCGAGTCGCACCCGCTCATGCTCGCCGCCGAGATCGCGCTCGCGATCTGCATCGCCTGGTTCAGCATCTCCCTGCTGCCGATCGCGGCCGGCGTGGAGCGCGCCTGCGACGTGGTGACCGCCGACTCCGGCACCCAGGAGCTCCACGAGGACCCGTTCTCCCGCGTGCTGTTCGGCGCGCAGACCATAGATAGCGAGGTGAAGTAGCACCCATGACCGATTCGCAAGAGAGCAAGGTCTACGCCCGACGCGGCGAGAGCCATGTCGAGGCCCTGCGCGCCGCCGTGCCCGGCGCCATCGAGAAGGTCGAGTGGCAGTGCGCCGACCAGCTCACCATCACGGTGAGCCGCGACAAGCTGCCCGAGACCGTCCACTACCTGTACTACGAGCGCTACGGCTGGATCCCCGTGATCGTGGGCAACGACGAGCGGAGCCTGTGCGGCCGTTACGCCGTGTACTACGTCATGTCCCTGGAGGGGGAGGACCCCTGCTGGATCCAGGTCCGCGTGGAGGTCGACCCCTCGCGCATGACCTTCCCGTCCGTGACGCCCTACGTCCCCGCCTGCGTGTGGGGCGAGCGCGAGCTGCGCGACATGTTCGGCCTCATCCCCGAGGGCCTGCCCGACCGTCGCCGCCTGGTGCTGCCCGACGACTGGCCGAGCGGCCTGTACCCGCTGCGCAAGGACGCGATGGACTACCGCCATCGCCCCGCGCCGGCGCGCGACGTGGAGAACTACGAGTTCCTCGCCGACACCCAGGGCAAGGAGACCACGGTCGTCCCGATGGGCCCCTTGCACATCACCTCCGACGAGCCCGGTCACTTCCGCCTGTTCGTGGAGGGCGAGAAGATCGTGGACGCCGACTACCGCCTGTTCTACGTGCACCGCGGCATGGAGAAGGTCGCCGAGACGCGCCTCAACTACGACGCCGTGACCTTCCTCGCCGACCGCGTGTGCGGCATCTGCGGCTGCGCCCACTCGGTGGCCTACGCCGAGAGCGTGGAGAACGCGCAGGGCATCCACGTGCCGCCGCGCGCCCAGTACATCCGCGCGATCATGCTCGAGGTGGAGCGCCTGCACTCCCACCTGCTGAACATCGGCCTGGCCTCGCACTACACCGGCTTCGACTCGGGCTTCCAGCAATTCTTCCGCGTTCGCGAGCGCGCCATGGACCTGGCCGAGAAGCTGGTGGGCCACCGCAAGACCTACGGCCTGAACGTGATCGGCGGCGTGCGCCGCGACATCCTGGCCGAGCAGAAGCTCGCCACCATCAAGTGCGTCGAGGACCTTCGCCGCGACGTGGCCGAGCTGGTGGACGTGCTGCTCTCCACGCCCAACTTCCTGGAGCGCACCCAGGGCATCGGCATCCTGGACCGCCAGATCGCGCGCGACTTCTCGCCTGTGGGCCCGCTCATGCGCGGCTCCGGTTTCGCCCGCGACGTGCGCTTCGACCACCCGTTCGACGGCTACAGGGATCCGGACATCCAGAAGATGCGCGCCGCCACGGCCGACTCCTGCGACGCCTTCGGCCGCACCGCCGTGCGCATCCAGGAGGTCTACGACGCGATCGACATGATCGAGATCATGCTCGAGAACTGCCCCTCCGGTCCCATCCTCACCACGGATTGGGAGTACACCCCGCACAAGTTCGCCATCGGCGCCACCGAGGCGCCGCGCGGCGAGGACGTGCACTGGGCCATGCTCGGCGACAACCAGAAGTGCTACCGCTGGCGCGCCAAGGCCGCCACGTACAGCAACTGGCCGGTGCTGCGCTACATGTTCCGCGGCAACACCGTGGGCGACGCGGCGCTGATCGTGGGCTCGCTCGACCCGTGCTACAGCTGCACGGACCGCGTGACCGTGACCGACGTGGCCGCCCGCCGCGACTACGTGCTGGACAAGGGCCAGTTCGAGAACGTGTGGTTCGACAAGTCCCCGCTCGCGGGCGAGGGTACCCCGGCCGCACCGCTCGATGGGGAGGCGCTCTAGCATGCTGAAGCTTTGGAAGGTCAACCGCCGCGCCGGCGACGCCACGGTCAAGTACCCCTTCGCCCCCCTGCCAACCAACAAGGACATGCGCGGCAAGCCCGAGCACGACGAGCTGCGCTGCATCGCCTGCGGCGCCTGCGCCGTGGCCTGCCCGGCCGACGCCATCCGCATGGACACGAACCTGGCCGACGACACCATCACCTGGTCCATCGACTACGGCCGCTGCATCTTCTGCGGCCGCTGCGAGGAGGCCTGCCCGGTGGACGCCATCCGCCTCACGGAGGAGTTCGAGCTCGCCGTGGGCAACAAGGCCGACCTCATCTCCCAGAGCGTGTACTCGCTCGAGCACTGCTCGGTGTGCGGCAAGCCGTTCGCCGCGCACAAGGAGGTGGAGTATGCTCGCGACCTGCTTGTGCGCGCCGGCGGCATGGAGGCCGCGCAGGCCGCCCGCGTGGCCGGCGTGTGCCAGGAGTGCAAGCGCTCCCGCGACGCCGAGCGCGCCGCCTCGTCCGTGCGCACCGGCGCCTCCGCGGGCCTGGCGGCCAACCAGTCCGAGGTCACCGAGAGCTCGCGCGGCCGCGAGTACCTGGGCGGCCACGGCTGGAACCCCGAGGCCGTGGACGGCTCGCTCAACGACGTGAAGGAAGGGGAGTAGAATGGCCGAGCCCAACCTCCTGCCCGAGAGCCTGCAGTACCGCCCGAGTAAGATCGAGCTGGACGAGCAGGTCGCGAAGGCCAAGGAGACCCTGGTCAAGAAGATCCGCCGCTCGGTGTACGCCTACCGCGTGGACTGCGGCGGCTGCAACGGCTGCGAGATCGAGATCTTCGGCACCATCACCCCGGTGTTCGACGCCGAGCGCTTCGGCATCAAGGTGGTGCCGAGCCCGCGCCACGCCGACGTGCTGATCTACACCGGCGCCGTCACGCGCGCCATGCGCATGCCGGCCCTGCGCGCCTACGAGGCCGCGCCGGACCCCAAGATCGTGATCTCCTACGGCGCCTGCGGCTGCACGGGCGGCATCTTCTACGACAACTACTGCGTGTGGGGCGGCACCGACAAGCTCCTGCCGGTGGACGTGTACATCCCCGGTTGCCCGCCGAGCCCGGCGCAGACCATCTACGGCTTCGCCATGGCGCTGGGCCTGCTCGAGCAGAAGCTCCACGCCAAGACCACCGTGGAGGAGCCGGGCGAGCGCGCGCCGATCCTGCACGAGGCGGTGCCGTACAAGACCCGCGTGGCCATCGAGCGCGAGGCCCGCGCCATGAGCGGCTACCGCTACGGGCGCGATCTGGCCGACCAGTTCATGGACGCGCTGGAAACGGCGCCGGACGGCGACATCCGCGGCGCCATGGCCCTGCTCATCGACCGCCAGGACGACCCGCGCCGCGTCGAGGTCTTCTCCTCGCTGCGCGACATCGTGCTCGCCGGCGGCGGCGCGCGTCCCGCGGGTGCGCGCGCATGAGCGAGCTGATCGACCGCTCCGCCTACTTCGCCGGGCCGGGCATGCTCGGGGGCAGCTTCGAGCAGGCCCGCGCCGGCGAGGCGCCGGCCGCGCCCGGCCAGGCGGTGTTCTACGAGCTGGCGCGCAAGTTCGTGGAGACCGAGGACGACGTTCCTGAGGACGCCAAGGACGTGCTCTACTACACCCTCGCGGTGGGCCACCACACCGGCGTGCTCGACTGCTTCGAGCCGCGCGTGGCGGTGCCGCTGCCGATCCTGGACGCGGTGGTCGAGGACATGGGCGAGGGCGAGGGCGCGCGCAAGCTCGCCTGCCTGCGCGAGTTCGGCGAGGTCCAGGTGGACAAGGAGAACGTGGCGCCCCTCCTGGAGGCGGCGCTCGAGCTCCGCGAGCGCCTGGGCTATCGTGGCTCGCGCAAGGCCGGGATCGACTTCCTGGACCCCGACTTCGGGCGGCACACGCAAGAGATCGCCTTCTTGGGCGGCCTCATCGAGCTGCTCGAGCGCGTGCGCGACGTCCAGGGCGTGTACGCGTGCGGGAGGCTCCAGTGAGCCCCGAGGCGCGCGGGGAGGGCATCCGCGGCATCGTGCTCACGGCGGGAAGCGTGCTTCGCGCCGACGACGCCGCGGGCCCGGTGCTCGCCCGCATGATGGAGGAGCGGCCCGTGCCGGGCTGGCTTCCCATCGACGGCGGCCAGACCCCGGAGGACGACATCATCGAGGTCAAGCGCCGCCGGCCCGAGCGCCTCGTCCTGGTGGACGCCGCCGACATGGCCCTGCCCGCCGGCTCGGTGCGCCTGCTGGACCGCCGCGACGTGGCCGCCAGGTCCATGTTCACCACGCACTCGCTGCCCCTCACGATCCTCATCGACGAGGTGGAGGCGGCGTGCGAGAATATCGACTTCGTGGGTATCCAGCCGGGCTCCACGGAGTTCTTCGGCGCGATGACGCCCGCGGTGCGCGACGCCGTCGAGGCGGTGTACGACGCGATCGCGGCGGGAGGCGAGCTCGCCCGCTTCCAGCCGCTCCATTGACAGCTCGGCGCGCGGGGGCGCTCGTTCCCCGCGCGCCGCATGAGAAAGGGATGGTTCTAGATGGCAGTTAACGCCGCGCCGGATTGCCTGGCGCCCGCCGAGATCGAGGCCAAGGCCGAGGCTGCGGGCGTGACCAAGGCCACGATGCCGTTCGGAAAGGCCTTCGTGCTGGCCATGTTCGCTGGCGCGTTCATCGCCTTCGGCGGCCTGTTCTTCACGGTGTTCCTCTCCGACGCCAGCCTCACCTGGGGTGCCCAGCGCGTGGTGGGGGGGCTGTGCTTCTGCCTGGGCCTGGTGCTCGTGCTGGTGTGCGGTGCCGAGCTCTTCACGGGCAACTCGCTCATGGTGTGCGCGCGAAACAGCGGCAAGATCTCGTGGTCGCAGCTGCTGCGCAGCTGGGTCACCGTGTGGCTCGGAAACTTCGTGGGCGCCATCGTGGTGGTGCTTTTGGTGTACCTGGCCGGGATCTACAAGCTGAACGGCGAGGCCGTGGCGACGAGCATGGTGTCCGTGGCCGCCGGCAAGACCTCGCTGGACGCCGGCGCGATCTTCTTCCGCGGCATCCTGTGCAACGTGTTCGTGTGCCTGGCCGTATGGATCGGCTTTGCCGGCCGCACCGTGGTCGACAAGGTGGTGGGCATCCTGTTGCCCATCGCGGCCTTCGTGGCCTGCGGCTTCGAGCACTGCGTGGCCAACATGTACTTCCTGCCCATGGGTGCGCTCATGCACGCCGTGGGCTACGGCGCCGACGTGGCCGGCGCGCAGACGCTCACCGCGGGCTACATCGCGATGAACATCGGCGTGGCCACCATCGGCAACATCGTGGGCGGCGCGCTGCTCGTGGCCTGCGGCTACTGGTTCGTGTACGCCAAGCGCGACTAGCTCGCGCGCCCGCGCGGCCGCCCCATGTGACAGAGGGACAGGTTCCGATGTCGCATCGGGCGGACGGTTCGCGCGGGAGGGATGGGGCGAGGGGCCCGCGGCACGCCGCCGGGTGCCCTCGCCCTTTTTTCGGATGGGCTCTTCGGAAGGGGTGATCGATATGGCAGATCTTGAGGGCGTCGTCACGACCTGCGGGGGCTGCTACGCCGATTGCGCCTTTCGGGCACGGGTGGTGCGCGACGAGGCCGGCGCGCCCGTGCGCGTGGAGGCGGAGACCCCGGTGGAGGGGCATCCCACGGCCTGCCGGGCGCTCTGCCGACGCGGGCGGCACCGGCTGGAGATGCCGTTTTCCGACGAGGGCGAGCGGGTGCTCCATCCGCTTCGCCGCCGCGCGGACGGCGGCTTCGAGGAGGTCTCGTGGGAGGAGGCCTACGCGGGCATCGCCGCGCGCCTGGCCGAGGTGATCGAGGGACGCGGCGCCCGCTCGCTGGCGCTCACCACGGGCGTGCCCTCCTCGGCGCGCTATTGGGCGGCGCGCCTCATGCACGCGCTCGGCTCGCCCAACGTCTACGGGGCCGACGGCGCCTGCGAGGTGAGCCGCCTCACCGGCTGGGAGCACACGCTGGGCTACAGCCCGGCCTCGGACCTGGCGCGCACGGACTGCATCATGTACCTGGGCCGCTCGCTCGTGGACTCCTCCACCATGGCGGCCGTGGACGCGCTTTCCGCCGCCCGGGCCCGCGGGGCCAAGATCATCGTGGCCGACCCGCGCCGCTCCGGGTCGGTTGCGCTCGCGAGCCGCTGGCTGCGCGTGCGCCCCGGCTGCGACCTGGCGCTGGTGCTGGGCATCGCGCACGTGCTGGTGGCCGAGGGGCTCCACGACCGCGCCTTCGTGGAGCGCTGGACGGTCGGCTTTCCCGAGTTCGCGGCGGCGTCGGCCGCCTGGACGCCGGAGTGGGCCGAGGGGCGCTGCGACGTGCCCGCCGACGACATCCGCGCCGTGGCCCGCGAGCTCGCCGCCGCGGCCCCGCACGCGGTGGTGGACGCGGGCTTCCACGGGGGCTTCGGCGTGGCCTACGCCAACAGCACCCAGACGGCACGCGCCATCGCCTGCGTGAACGCGCTCTTGGGCTGCTACGGCGCCCCTGGCGGCGCCCTCGCCCCGGCCCGCCCGCTCGCGCTGGGCGCGCTCGACCCCGGGCGCTTCGGGCCCGAGCCCGCGGCGGGCGGCCCCAAGTTGGGGGCGGAGCGCTACCCGCTCGTGGACGAGGCGCGCGGCCTGTGCACCACCATCGGGCAGTCCATCGACGCCGGCGAGCTGGCGGCGCTGTTCGTGTACGCCTCGAATCCCGGCGCGGGCTACGGCAACGGCCCCGCGTGGCGGGAGCTGCTCTCGCGGCTCGACCTGCTCGTGACCATCGACATCCGCCTGTCCGAGACGGCGGCCGTGAGCGACTACGTGCTGCCCGACGTGACCTTCCTGGAGGCGGACCGCGGCGTGGGGACCGTGACGGGCGCGCAGGACGCGCGCGTGTACCACCGCGGGCGCGTGCTCGAGCCGCTGCACGCCGACACGCGCCCGGCCACGCGGATCTTCTCGGAGCTAGCGGAGGCGTGCGGGGTGGGGGACGCCTTCCGCTTCACCGCCGACGACCTCGCGGCCGCGCAGGTGGCGCCCTGGGGGATCGACGTGGCCGAGCTCCGCCGCCGCGGCTGGGCCGACACGGGGGCCACGTTCCCGCCGCGCACGGGCGAGCCGGCGATCACGGTCGAGGGCGGCCGCGTGGCGCTGGCGAGCGACGTGTGGGAGCGCGCCGGCCTGGGCCGGGTGGTGGGTTGGGTCCCGCCGCTCGTGGAGCCGGGGCCGGGGACCTTCCGCCTCATCAGCGGCAACCGCCCCTACGACATGCACAACGCCGGGCGGGGCATGGCGGCGCGCGCGGCCGCCGCGGCCGGCGACGACATGGGCTCCGTGGAGATGAACGAGGCCGTGGCGGCGCGCCTGGGCATCGCCGACGGCGAGGTGGTGGAGCTCGTGAGCGAGCTGGGGCGCGACCGCGTGCGCGTGCGCACCTCGGCCACGCTGCACCCGTCGTGCCTGTTCACCGCCGCCGGCGCGGTGCGCGCGGGCTCGGCGGAGGGCCTGGGCGTGGGCCCGCTCGACCACACGCCGCTGCGCTGGGACCCCATCACGGGCGCCGCGCTCACGCAGGAGAACGCCGTGCGCGTGGTGCGGCTACACTAGGACCGAATCGCTTTGGAGGGGGAGTCGCCCATGGACGTGAGGATCGACGATGCCGTGCGCGCGGCGCTGCGCGCGCTTCCGCCGGTGAACGAGCTGCTGGCGAGCGGGCCGGTGGCGGGGGCCGCCGCGGAGGCGGGGGAGGCGGCCGCGCTCGCCGCGGTGCGCGCCGAGCTGGACGCCGAGCGCTCGCGCATCCGCGCCGGGGAGCCGGCCCGCGGCCGCGCCGAGCTCGCGCGCGCCGCGGCGGGGCGCGCGCACCGCGACGCGCTGCCGAGCCTGCGCGCCGCCGTGAACGCCACGGGCGTGGTGCTCCACACCAACCTGGGTCGCGCCCCGCTCTCCCGCGCAGCCGTGGAGCGTGTGGCCGAGGTGGCGCGCGGCTACAGCACGCTCGAGTACGCGGTGGAGGGCTGCTGCCGCGGGAGCCGCCGCGAACACGCCGCGGGGGCGCTGCGCCGCCTCACGGGCGCCGAGGACGCCCTGGTGGTGAACAACAACGCCGCCGCCGTGCTGCTGGTGCTCGCCGCGCACGCCGCCGGCCGCGAGGTCATCGTCTCGCGCGGGGAGCTCGTCGAGATCGGCGGGTCCTTCCGCATCCCCGACGTCATGGCCGTCTCGGGCGCGCGCCTGGTGGAGGTGGGCGCCACCAACCGCACCCACCTGGCCGACTACGAGCGCGCCATAGGGCCGGACACCGCCATGATCTTGAAGGTGCATCCCTCCAACTACCGCATCGAGGGCTTCCACGAGGAGGTCCCGGCCGCCGACCTCGCCCGCCTGGCCCACGAGCACGGGCTCGTCTTCTACGAGGACCAAGGCTCCGGCGCGCTCGCCGAGAGCGAGCTGCTGCGCCGCGGTGGGGAGCACACGAGCGCCGCCTCGCTCGCCGCGGGCGCCGACATCGTCTCCTGCTCGGGCGACAAGCTCCTGGGCGCGGGCCAGGCGGGGATCGTACTGGGCCGCGCCGACCTGCTCGCCGCGTGCGGCTCGCACCCGCTGATGCGCGCGGTGCGCCCGGACAAGCTGTGCCTGGCCGCGCTGGAGGCCACACTCGCGTCCTATGAGGCCGGCCCGGAGGCGGCCCGCGCCGAGGTGCCCGTGCTCGCCATGCTGGGGGCCGACCCCGCGGGGCTGCGCGAGCGGGCCGCGGCGCTCGCCGAGCGGATCCGCGCCGAGCTCGCCGCGGCGGGGCTGGCGGCCGCCGCGCGCGTGGACGTGGAGGAGGCCGCCTCGACCCCGGGCGGCGGGTCGCTTCCCACCATGGAGCTGCCCGGCTGGGTCGTGGCCGTGGAGCCCGCCGCGTGCTCCGAGGAGCGGCTGCACCGCGACCTCGTGCAGGTGCCCGACACGCCGGTGGTGACGCGCGTGGAGCGCGGCCGCGTGCTGGCGGACGTGCGGACCCTCGTGGGCGCGCGCGACGAGGACCGGCTCGTGGAGGCCCTCGTGCTCTGCCTGGGGAGGTGCGCGTAGATGGCCGGCATGGGCGGGGCGCGCCCGGCCGTGCGCGCCGACGGCCTCACGGAGTGCCCGGTGATCGTGGGCACCGCGGGCCACGTGGACCACGGCAAGTCCTCCCTCATCGAGGCGCTCACCGGCACCAACCCCGACCGCCTGGAGGTTGAGCGCCGCCGCGGCATGACGGTTGAGCTCGGCTTCGGCGAGCTCGCGCTGCCGAGCGGAC
>Cebus_capucinus_imitator_PRJNA485217_SSR098__coassemble_1715_pt1 | contig 29041 bp, 23 predicted proteins | sample Cebus_capucinus_imitator_PRJNA485217_SSR098__metabat2_high_PE_001 | metagenome-assembled genome bin Cebus_capucinus_imitator_PRJNA485217_SSR098
TTTGCGAGCCGCGAAGGAGGCCCTCGCTTTAGTTGATACAGAGGCACGAAGATCGCCCGCGCGCGAGGTCCCTCCTCGATGTGTCTACCAGTCGAGCCTCGCCATACGCTCGCGACCGACCGCATCCAACAGATCGAACCTAGAAAACGACCAAGAACAGAAAAATCCCCGGCCGGGTAACCCGACCGGGGATAAAAAATCCTGGAGGCGAAGCCCGGATTCGAACCGGGGGTAAAGGCTTTGCAGGCCTCTGCCTTACCACTTGGCCACTTCGCCGAGAATGAAAAAGGGCCGGCCAGATGGCCGGCCCTTAAACAACATGGAGCGGACAACGGGGCTCGAACCCGCGACCCCAACCTTGGCAAGGTTGTGCTCTACCAACTGAGCCATGTCCGCGTGGTGGGCGTTACAAGATTTGAACTTGTGACCTCTTCCGTGTCAGGGAAGCGCTCTCCCCCTGAGCTAAACGCCCGTTCAGGTGGTGCGCGTCTCAGCGCAGAAAGAACTATACACTACCGCTCTTCGGAGTTGCAAGAACTTTTTCCGAAAAAGTTGGGACCTCTTTCCCAAAACATCATTCCCGCAGGTCAGAGCAGCTTGATCAAGCGCGTGCACGTGCCCGGGGCGTCCTCGCGCCGCCGGACCTCGACGCTGTCGACCAAAAGGCGCATGAGCTTGATGCCGCGCCCGCGCTCCTCGGAGGCCTCGGGCTCCTCCCCCGCCGCGATCTCGAACCCGCAGCCGCAGTCGCGCACCTCGATCACCACGCGGTCCGCGTAGGCGTGCACCGTCATGGCGCACCCCTCGCAGCAGGCATGGTCGAAGGCGTTGGAGAGCGCCTCGCCCGCGGCGAGCGCCGTGTCGAACTTGGCATCCTCGCTCATGGCGAGAGTATCCAGCAGGTCGCCCACGCGGTGACGGTATTCGCCCAGCTTGGGGATCCCGCCGTCCACCATGATGCAGCGGCTCCACAGCGGCATGGCGCCGGGCTCCAGCACGGGCACGGGGGGCTTGTCGGCCACGCCCACGTGGAGCACGTCGATGAGCCGCGCGATCTGCAAGAAGCGCGCGATCTGCGCCGGCGCGCCCACCAGCGAGAGCAGGCCGCCCGCGAGCATCATGCGCCGCGCTCGCGACACGAGCACCGACAGACCCGTGGAGTCGATGAAGCCCACGTTTTGGCAGGACACGAGGATGCGGCGCGTGCCGCCGTCGATCAGGGCATCTAGCTGCTCGCGCAGAAGCGGCGCGCAGGAGATGTCGATGTCGCCGGTGGGGGCAATCAGGGCTATGTCGTTCAACTCGCTCATGGGGCTATGGTTCCCCGCCCGCGCGGCGGCTATTCACCGTTGCCGTCCAGGCGCAGGGCCACGAGCGCGATGTCGTCGTCCAGGGCCGACCCCGTGAAGGCGTCGAGCTCGTCCAGCACGTGCTGGCACAGGCCATGCACCCCTTGCGGACCGCGGCGCAGCAGCACGTCGCGCAGGCGCTGCTCGCCAAAGAACCCGCCCGCGGCGTCGCGCGCCTCGATGGCGCCGTCTGTGTACATGAACATGGTGTCGCCGGGCTCGAAGGTGAACGAGCCGCCCTCGAAGCGCATGCTCTCGAAGGCGCCCACCACGCCGGACTGCACCGACAGCAGCTCGACCTCGCGCCCGCCACGCAAAAGCATCGTGGGCGGATGGCCAGCCGAGCAGTACGTGACCACGCGCGCGCGCAGGTCGATCTTGGCCACGAAGGCGGTGACGAACGTCTCCACGCGCGAGAACCCCATGAGCATGCGGTTGAGCGAGCGGACCATCTGCACGGGCGTGGCGCCCTCCCAGGCGTAGGCCGTGAGCGCCGTCTTGGCCATGGCAGACATCGAGGCCGCCTCCACGCCCTTGCCCGAGACGTCGCCCAAGACCATGACGGCGCGGTCGTCGGGCAGGCGCATGAGCGTGTAGAAGTCACCGCCCACAAGCGCCTGCTTGGTGGCCGAGGAGTAGAGCGAGTCGGCCACGATACCCGGCACCGTGCCCAGGGCACTCCTCATGCCCACCTGAAGCGTCTGGGCGATACGCCGCTCGGAGTCTCCCTCGCGCCGGCCGTCCTCCATGAGCTCGAAGTCGCGCGCCAGGCGCTCGAGGTAGTCGTACTCCATGTCGTCCACCGGCTCCTGGGAACCGTCACGCAGCAGCAGGAAGCGCGTACGCGGCCGCGCGGGCGCCACGGGCACGAGCGCGCCGGTGCCGGCATCGTCCACCGGCGCGGGGGCCTCCTCGCCGCCCAGGTCCATGTACACTCCCTGGCAGGGCAGGCCGTGGTCGGCCAGCCACCGCCCCGCCCCCGTGGTAAGGTCCACGCGCACGAGCCGCACACGCCTGAGCTCGCCCTCCGTGCCGTGCAGGCTGCTGGGACCGAGCACGCTGCCGGAGAGCGCCGCACCGGTGCGCGTGGCGGGTGCCGTGGTGGAGAGGAACAGGTCCTCGGCGCGGCGCGGCAGGTCCACGCGGCTGCCGCCCTCGAAGTCCAGCACGTCCACCCCACGCGCGGCGTCGGTCGCCACGGGACACAGGTGGCAGCCCAGCACGCGGCGCACCTCGTCGGTCACCTCGCGCCACAGCGGCCCCGGCTCGGCGTCGGTGGCGAACATGGCGTCGCGCAGGCGGTTGAGCGAGCGCGTGAGCTCGGCGGTGCGCTTGGAGCGCATGGCGCTCACGAGCCCCACGAGCTCGATGGACAGATAGTCGCAGATCACCTCGAGCACGCGGGCGTCGTCCAGGCGCGGCGTGGTGGGGCGGCGCCAGCCCAGCTCGATGATGCCGAGCACCTGCGTGCCGAAGAACACCGGCACGGCGATGAGCGACTTGAAGGGCGGGGCGTCCTGCACGCGCAGGGGCGAGCTCACGCGGGCGTCCAGGTCGTAGAAGGAGCCGGCCGCCCCTCCCCGCGCACGCGATGTCCCCACGATGGAGAAGCGGCACGCCTTGCCGGCGCGCAGCACGTAGGTGGCGATACCCGCGCCGAACGGCACGAAGTCGGGCAGGAAGGCGTGGCCCTCGGCCAACCCGCGCGAGGCGCCGCGCAGCTTGAACCCGCCGCTCTCGGCGAAGTAGAGCGTCGCGCCGTCGGCCTCGAGCGTCTCGGTCAGGCGGTTCAGGACGGTATCCACCAGGGTGGGCATGTCGTCGGAGCCCACGGTGGCCAGGATGATGGAGAGCATGCCGGAGAGGCGGCGGTTGGAAGCGCGCAGGCGCGAGAGCAGCCGCTGGGTCTGGCGGTCGCGGGCGTACTCCTCGGCCATGTTGCGGATGGCCACGAGCATGCGGGCGCCCCGGCGCCGGCGCGAGAGGCCGAACCGCCCGGGCAGGCGTTGGGCGCGCACGCGCACGGGGATGAACGAGCCGTCCACGAGCTTGAGCATGAGGGTGTTCTCGGCGCCGTCGAGCGAGAACGGCAGCTTGTGGTGCTGGGCTCGCTCGAACTGCGCGGAGAAAAGCAGGTCCTTGATGTCCTGGCCCACCACCCGGGCGCGGTCCTCGCGCACGAGCGAGAGCAGCTGGCGGTTCACGTGCAGCACCGAGCCGTCGGCCGCGCAGAGCGCCACGGCGTCGCTCGTGATCTCGACCAGGCGGGCGAGCTCGGCGAGCTCCTTCTCGGAAATAGACTCCATGCGCGCCTCCGATCTGGCGGTACGCGCGCGTCAGCGCCGCCCCACCGCCGATGGGTAAAAGAAAAGCCCCACGAGGAGGCTCAGAAGAAGCGATGGTGTCGGAGGCGGGACTTGAACCCGCATGATCCAAAATTGATCACTAGCACCTCAAGCTAGCGCGTCTGCCAATTCCGCCACTCCGACGTGGGTTTCAGCAAGGAATATATTGCCATCGTCACCCCCACCCGTCAACAACTTTTTCGAAAAAGTTCGGCCCATCGGCGCCCGTATGCCCCGAATCGCCCTCCGACCTGCAGGGACGCCGCGCAGAAACCCGCCCGGAGCGGCGCGTTTCGCTCCGGGCGGCATCTCGGGGACGGCGTATCCGCCTGAATCGAGCGGGTCTCCCCTACTCGGCGAGCTCCATGTCGCGCATGTGCGCGTTGATCACGGGGTCGATGTAGAGGCTCTTCACGCGGTCGGAACCGGCGTAGTCATGCGCGTAGTACATGATGGGGATCACGGGGAAGTCCACGCCGATCAGGTCGTCGGCGTGCTGCATCTTGGCGATGCGCTCGTCGGTGTCCACGGTGGAGCGCGCCTCGGAGATAGCCTGGTCGACCTCGGGGTTGCTGTAGCCGCTCACGTTGTCGCCGCCGATGGAATCGGAGTGGAACAGCGAGTAGAGGAAGTTGTCCATGATCGGGTAGTCGGCGGTCCAGCCGTAGCGGCCGAACTCGTACTCGCCGTTGTGGTACTGGTCCAGGATCGCGGACCACTCCGCGGTATCCGACTCAACGCTCACACCCACCTTGGCGAGGTCGCCCACCACGGACTCCATGATCTCCTTGTGGCCGCCGTCCTGGTTGTAGGAGAGCGTCAGCGTGATACCGCGCGAACCGGAGGCGTCTGCCGGGGCGACCTTGTCCAGGTACTCCTTGGCCTTGTCGACATCGTAGGCGCAGCACTCCCAGGCGTTCTCGCGATAGCCGTCGATACCCGGCGGGATGATGCCGCCGGCGGGCTGGCGCGCGCCCTTGAAGAGCGTCTTGCAGATGGCCTCGCGATTGATCGCGAGCGAGATTCCCTTGCGCAGGTCGGCGTTGTTGAACGGCTCCGTGGTGTTGTTGCACACCAGGTAGTAGGTGGCCACCTGGGAACCCAGCAGCAGGTGCTGGCCCTCGGACATGTTGTAGCCGTCCTTGGACTCGCCGCGGTCGGCCTTGGCGGCGTCGATGCTCGCCACGGGGACCTCGGTCACGTCGAGGTTTCCGGCCTGGAACTCCTTGTAGGCCGTCTCCATGTCCTTCTGGATGGAGAAGGTGATGCCCGGCACCTTGGGCTTGTCGCCCCAGTAGCCGTCGAAGCGCGTAAGCACGATGGACTGGCCGTCCTCCCAGGCCTCGGCGACCTTGAACGGGCCGTTGCCGATGGGCGCCAGGAAGAAGGACTTGGGGTCGTCCTCGGCCTCCTTGGGGACCGGTGAGAGCGCCGTGTGCATGCACACGTAGGGGAAGTCGGCGTAGGGGCTCGAGAGCTTCACCACGAAGGTCTCGTCGTCGGGGCAGGACAGGCCCGCGAACTCGTCGGCCTTGCCGTTGGCGAGCTCGTCGTAGCCCTCCACGAGCGCCAGGTGGTAGGTGATCTCGCTGGGACCGAACTCACCGGCGATGGCGCTGTTGGGGTTCACCATGCGGGTCCACTCGCGCTTGAAGTCCTCGGAGGTCACCGGGTCGCCGTTGTGGAACTTGCAGCCGGGACGCAGGTGAAAGGTGAACTCGGTGGCATCGTCGTTGGCCTCCCAGCTCTCGGCGGCGGACCCCACGAGTTTCTGCGCGTCGAAGTCGAAGGTGGTGAGCGGGTCGAACAGCTGGTAGGAGACCTGGGCGCCCATGGTCTCCTGGCAGTTGTAGGGGTCGATGGAGACGGGGTTGTTGATGTACCACTTCACGTTCTCGGCCGAGTCGGCAGCGGAGGCGGTGGAGCCGGACCCGCCCTTCTTGCCGCAGGCGGCGAGGAGGGAGAGGGCGCCCGCGGCGGCGGAGCCGGCGACGAAGGCGCGGCGCGTGCAGGAGGGAGACGTGTTGCTCATGGGTCATGCTCCTAATACGAAGTGCTAGTGCGATTTCATACTTTAGCCTCCTACAGTGTTCTCAGGGACGATGCTGGACGGATGTCACGTTCCGGCAACGCGCACGTAACGTGCGCGAAACGAAGGGACCCCTCGCGCGAGGGGTCCATATCATGCGGCATAGGGGACGGGTCGAGGTGGCGCAGGGCCTAACCGGCGAGCAGCGCGGCGAAGTCCGCGAGCGCCGCCGGGATGTCGATGGCCTGCGGGCACACCGCGGCGCACGCGCCGCAGCCGATGCAGGCGTCGGGACGCTTGTCCTCGGGAAGCGAGCCCACGATCATGCTCGCGATGAAGTCGCCGCTCGCGCCGGCGCGCTTCTGGTTGTAGGCGGCGAGCAGCTTGGGGATGTCGAGCCCCATGGGGCACTCGGTGGTGCAGTAGCGGCAGGCGGTGCAGGGCACCGAGCCGTCGGCGATCATCTCGTCGGCCACCGCGAGCAGCTGGGAGCGCTCGTCGGCGGAAAGCGGGGCATCATCCTCGAACAGGGCGATATTGGCCTTGAGCTGCTCCATGTTCGACATGCCGGAAAGCGTGACCGCCACCTCGGGGATGCCCTGGATGAAGCGGAAGGCCGCCTCCACGGAATCCGTACCGGGTCGGATAGCCTCGATCGCGGCCACACGCTCCTCGGTGAGGTTGCTCGCCGCGCCCGGTCCCGCCACGAGCTTGCCGCCGCGCAGCGGCTCCATCACCCACACGGGCAGACCGTGCTCGGCGCAGAGCGCCACCTTGCCCGCGGCGTCTTGGAACGCCCAGTCGAACCAGTTGACCTGCAGCTGGCAGAACTCAAGGTCCTCGCCGTACACGTCGAGGAAGCGCTTCATGGTCGGGATCTCGCCATGCGCGGAGAAGCCCAGGTGGCGGATTCGCCCGGCACGCTTCTGCTCCACCAGGTAATCGCGAATCTCGGTATGCTCCAGATACGCGTCGATATTCATCTCGCACACGTTATGGAACAGGTAGAAGTCGAAATACCCCGCCCCGGTCTTGCGAAGCTGCTCCTCGAAGATCTCCTCGACCTTATCCATGCACGAAAGGTCGTACCCCGGGAACTTGGTGGCAAGGTAGTACGAGTCCCGCGGGTGCTTGGCGAGGCACTTCCCAGCCACGACCTCGGAGTTGTGGTTGTGGTAGCCCCAAGCCGTATCGAAATAGTTCACGCCATGCGCGAGGGCGTAATCGACCATCTCCTGCGTGGCGGCGACGTCGATATCCTCATCGGCGGGCCCGCACTTGGGAAGGCGCATGCACCCCAAGCCGAGCGCCGAGAGTTTGAGCCCCTGGAAGTCACGATAGACCATAAGATTCCCCTCTCTAGATCAACAGGGGAATCATCCACCCTGGAGCCGACTTCAAGTCAAGAATGGACCAACAAGCAAATTACTCGAATCGCGCGAAGCGCGAGAGCAGAAGAGACAAAACACCGCGGCAGCCCCACCCCATACAAAACGAGCCCGTGCAAAGCACGGGCTCACCAACTCCCTCTCTCCCAAGCACAGCGCCCGGGAGTGGAGCGCAGCGGTGCGTACCCGAAGCGACACCCCGCAGCGAACTGCGAAAACACAATAGGCGTTTTCCAGTCTCGCGAGGACTGAGCACAGGGTACACACCGCCGCGCGCAAGGCAGCTACAGGTCGATGTGTGACTCCTTGATCGGGAACGGCTCCGCGAAATGGCACGCACAGCGGTGCGGGCCGTTGACGGAACGGAACTCCGGGATCTCCTTGGCGCAGATCCCCTGCGCGATCGGGCAGCGCGTATGGAAACGGCAGCCGCTCGGCGGGTCGATCGGCGAGGGCGGTTCACCCGCGAGGATGATTCGCTTGCGGGTCTTCTGGATGTCCGGGTCGGGCACGGGCACCGCGGAAAGCAGCGACTGGGTGTAGGGGTGGTGCGGCTCGGTGTAGAGGGTCTTCCAGTCGGAGACCTCCACCATCTTGCCGAGATACATCACGGCCACGCGGTCGGAGATGTGCTGCACCACGGACAGGTCGTGCGCGATGAACAGGTAGGCGGTGCCGAACTGATCCTGCAGCTCCTTCAGCAGGTTCAGAACCTGCGCCTGGATAGACACGTCCAGGGCGGAGACGGGCTCGTCGCAGATGATGAGCTTGGGACGAAGGGCGAAGGCGCGGGCGATGCCCACGCGCTGGCGCTGGCCGCCGGAGAACTCGTGCGGGTAGCGGTTGATGTGCTCCGGGTTCAGACCCACCACGTCGAGCAGCTCGCGGACGCGCTTGGCGCGCTCCTCGGGCGTGCCCACGCCATGGATGGTCATGGGCTCGGAGATAATCTCGCCGATGGTCATGCGCGGGTTCAGCGAGGCATACGGGTCCTGGAAGATGAACTGCATGTCGCGGCGCATGGCCTTGAGCTCCTTGCGGTTCATCGCCGAGACGTCGCGGCCCTGGAAGTAGACCTTGCCGGAGGTCGGCGGGTCGAGGTGCATGATGGCGCGGCCGGTCGTGGACTTGCCGCAGCCGGACTCGCCCACCAGGCCGAAGGTCTCGCCGGGGTAGATCTCGAAGGAGACGTCGTTCACGGCGGAGACGACCGTCTTGGAGAAGCGGCCGCCGCGCACGAACTCCTTGCTCAGGTGCTCGACCTTCAGCAACGGCTCCTGGTTGGTATCGATCGCCATTTAGGCCTCCTCCCCCTTCACGGCGGCCGGGTCCAGCGTGTCGGGCTGGCCGGTCGCGATATGCCCGCGCGAACGAGAGGTGTCCGGCGCGTTCCTCTTCACGAACTCGTCGTCGTCCGCGTAGTGGCACGCGGAATAGTGGCCGCCCTCGAAGCCCTTCTTCTCGGGCCGCTTGGTGCGACACAGGTCGGTGGCGTACGGGCAGCGCGGGGCGAAGGCGCACCCCTCAGGCAGGTTGACGAGAGAGGGCGGGTTGCCGTGGATCGGCGTGAGCGGCTTCTTCTCGTCGATCGCCTGCTCCGGGATGGAGCGGATGAGGCCCCAGGTGTAGGGGTGGCGGCTCTCGTAGAAGATCTCGTCAGCGGTTCCGAACTCCACGGGATGACCCGCGTACATGACCATGATCTTGTCGGCCATGTCGGCGACCACGCCAAGGTCATGGGTGATCATGACGATGGCGTTGCCGTTCTTCTGCTGCATCTCCTGCATGAGCTCGATGATCTGGGCCTGAATGGTCACGTCCAGGGCCGTGGTCGGTTCGTCGGCGATCAGGATGTCCGGGTCGCAGGCGAGCGCCATGGCGATCATCACGCGCTGACGCATGCCGCCGGAGAACTGGTGCGGGTACTCGTTCACGCGCTTCTCGGGCTCGGGAATGCCCACCAGGTCCAGAAGCTCGGTAGCGCGCTTGAGCGCTTCCTCCTTGGAGTAGCCGCGGTGCAGGCGCAGGCCCTCGCCCACCTGCTTGCCGATCTTGTAGACCGGGTTGAGCGAGGTCATCGGGTCCTGGAAGATCATCGCGATATCGTTACCGCGAACGTGCTGCATCTCCTCCTCGGACATGTTCAGCAGGTCGTGGCCGCGATAGGTTACGCTACCGCCCTCGATCTTGCCCGGGGGCATGCCGATGAGACCCATGATGGTCATATGGGTGACGGACTTGCCCGAGCCGGACTCGCCCACCACGCCGAGGGTCTCGCCGCGGTCCAGCGTGTAGGACACGCCGTCCACCGCGTGCACCACGCCGTCCTCGGTGTGGAAGTACATCTTGAGGTCATCGACCTCCAGAAGATGCTGGCCCTCGGGAACGGGCAGCGTCTTCAGGTCGACGTAATCGGTGTTCTTCTTCTTAGCCATGAGTCTTTACGCATCCTTCATCTTGACGTCGAGGGCGTCACGCAGGCCGTCGCCCAGCAGGGTGAACGCGAGCACCGTCGAGAGAATGGCGAGGCCCGGCATGATCATCATCCACGGGGCGGTGAGCAGGTAGGCCTGGCCGTCCTGGATCATTGAGCCCCACGACGGCGTGGGCGGGGTAACGCCCATGCCGAGGAACGACAGCGAGCTCTCGGTCAGGATGGCGCCGCCGATGTTCATGGTGGCGTACACCACGATGGAGGCGACGGAGTTCGGGAAGATATGGCGCGCGATGATGCGGGCGTCGGATGCGCCCATGGCGCGCGCGGCGTCCACATAGTCGTTCTCCTTGACCGTGAGGATCGCGGAGCGGAACACGCGGGCGATGCTCGGCCAGCCAAGGATGCCGATGGCGATGAACACGTTGGTGAGCGAGCGGCCGATGACCGCGATCATGGACACCACGAACAGCACGTACGGGAACGCCAGGAAGATGTCGGCGGCGCGCATGATGATGGTGTCCCAGATTCCGCCGTAGAAGCCGGCGAGGGCGCCGAGCACCAGGCCGATGACCGTGGAGATGGCGGTGGCCATGATGCCGACGGCCAGCGACACGCGGGCGCCGTAGATCACGCGGACCAGGATGTCGCGACCGAGCGAGTCGGTGCCGAACGGGTGCGTGGCCGAGGGCGCGAGCAGCGAGGTCTCGGCGAGCGTGGTGGAATCGGAGTTGATCGGCGAGCCGAGCCACTTCTGCGCCCACAGGTCGGCGGTGAGCGCCACAAGGACGACGAAGATGATCCAGATCACGCCGACGACGGCGAGCTTGTTGCGCTTGAGGCGCTTGAAGGCGTCACCCCACAGCGTGCGGGACTTGGCCGGAGCGGCCTTGGCCGCGGGAGCGGCAGCCGCAGTCTTATCAGACATGTGTATACCTCCCCTAGCCTATTTGCCCTTGTTGGAGCCATCGAAACGGATACGCGGGTCGAGGAACGCGTAGCTCACATCCACGAGCAGGTTCACGACCATGACCACCACCACGATCAGGGTGACGCCGCCCATGACGATGGGCCAGTCGCGCATGGTGATGGCGCGGTAGATCTCGTAACCAACGCCAGGCCAGTTGAAGACCGTCTCGGTCAGGATGGCCCCGGAGAGCATCGCGCCGAAATCGACGCCGATGTAGGTCACGACCGGGATAAGTGCATTCTTGAGGGCATGCTTGACGATGATCGCGCGGTTGGACAGGCCCTTGGCCTTAGCCGTGCGGATATAGTCCTGGTTCATCACGTCGAGCAGCTGCGAGCGCATGATGCGAGCCGTGTAGGCCGTGGAGACCGAGGCGAGCGTGACGGAGGGCAGCACGTAGTGCATCCAGTCCTGGAACTGCGAGCTCGCGCCGCCCGCGCCGGAGATGGGCATCACGTGAAGCATGACGCCGAAGACCAGCTGCAAGATCATGCCGAGCCAGAAGGCCGGAACGGCCACGAGCACCGAGGTGGTGAGGGTGACCAGGACATCCCAGAACGAGTAGCGCTTGACGGCGGAGATGATGCCGGCACCGATACCCATGATCGCCTCGAGGACGATAGCGCACACCGCGAGCTTGATGGTGTAGGGGTACTTAGCGGAGAAGATCTCGGTCACCGGCAGCTTGCGCTGGTAGGAGGAACCCAGATCCCCCTGAAGCAGCCCGCCCATGTAATGGGTGTAGCGCTCCCACATATCCGTGGGGATGGGATCACCGTTCTCGTCGAGAATGGCGTTTCCGTTCTCGTCGCTCTTGACGAGATCGTACTTGATGCGGAGCTGCAGCTCCGTGGAGGGGGGCAGCGCCTTGTCTCCACCGATCAGCTTGATCGGGTCACCCGGGACGATGTTCTGCAGCGCGAATAGGATGAGCGTCACGCCGAGGAACACCGGGATGAACTGAAGCACACGCTTAAGGATGTACTTTCCCAATTTCTCTCCCCTGTCGAAGGGATACAACAATCCAAACGGGATGCCCACGCGAAGTGGGCATCCCGTTTTCGCGAACAGCCAGTATAACCGATTTCGGTTACTGCGCTAGACCAAAGCGGACCTTAGGCGGTCAGCTCGGCGGAGGCGAGGTCGGCCTTCTTCTGCGGATCCATGTAGAAGGACTTCACGCGGTCGGAGCCGGCGGTCACGTGCGTGTAGAACATCAGCGGGATGATCGGGCAGTCGGCAGCGATCTTGGAGTCGGCGTCCTGCATCATCTTGATGCGCTGCTCGGCGTCCACGGTGGTTCGGGCCTCCTCGATCTCCTTGTCGACCTCGGCGTTGCTGTAGAACGACTTGTTGTCGCCGCCGATGGAGTCGGAGTGGAACAGCGGGTACAGGAAGTTGTCCATGATCGGGTAGTCGGCGATCCATCCCAGGCGGCCGAACTGGAAGTTACCGGCCAGGTACTGCTGGAGCAGCGCGGACCACTCGGGGGTGTCGGAGGTGACCTCGATACCGACCTTGGCCAGGTCGCCGATCACGGACTCCATGATCTCCTTGTGGCCGCCGTCCTGGTTGTAGGAGAGCGTGAGCGAGATGCCGCGGGAGTCGCCGCTCATCGGGGAGACCTTGTCCAGGTACTCGTTGGCCAGGTCGACGTCGTACTTTGAGAACTCCCAAGCGCCCTCGCGGTAGCCGTCGATACCCGGCGGGACGATACCGTCGGCAGGGGTACGGGTACCCTTGAAGATGGACTTGCAGATAGCCTCGCGGTTGATGGCGAGGGAGACGCCCTTGCGCAGGTCGGGGTTGGAGAACTGCTCGTCCTTGTTGTTGACGACCAGGTAGTAGGTGCTGGGCTCGGAGCCGAGCAGCAGGTGATGGCCCTCGCTCATCTCGTACTCGGCCTCGCCGCGATCGGCCTTGGCGGCGTCGATCTGGGCCACGGGCACGTCGACGATGTCGAGGTTACCGGCCTGGAACTCCTTGTAGGCGGTCTCCACGTCCTTCAGGATCTGGAAGTGGATGCCGTCGAGCTTGGCCTTCTCGCCGTAGTAGTCGTCAAAGCGGACCAGGTTGATCTCCTGGCCGTCCTCCCACTTGCCGTCCATCTTGAAGGCGCCGTTGCCGATGGGGGCCAGGTAGAAGTTCTTGGCGTCCTCCTCGGCGGCGGCGGGCACGGGGGCCAGCGCCGGGTGGGAGCACACGTAGGGGAAGTCGGCGTAGGCGGAGGACAGCTTCACCACGAGGGTCTTGTCGTCCGGGCAGGTCACGCCGGAGAACTCGTCGGTATCGCCGTTGGACAGGGCGTCGTAGCCCTCGACCATGGACAGGTGGTAGCCGATCTCGCCGGGGGCGTAGGCGGTGGCCACGGCGGACTTGGGGTTGACCAGGCGGGTGAAGGAGCGCTTGAAGTCCTCGGAGGTCACCGTGTCGCCGTTATGGAACTTGGCTTCCTTGATGGTGAAGGTGAACTCGGTGGCGTCGTCGTTGGACTCCCACTTCTCGGCGGCCAGGCCCACGAGCTTGTTCTCGTTGTAGTCATAGGTGGTCAGCGAGTCGAACAGCTGGAACTCGACCTGCGTGCCCTGATCCTCCTGGACGTTGTAGGGGTCGATGCAGACCGGGTTGTTGATGTAGAAGTTGAGCGTGCCGCCGGTGGAACCGGTGGAACCGGAACCGGCCTCAGTGCCACCCTTCTTGCCGCACGCGGCGAGCGCCGCCAGGGAGCTCGCGGCGAGGGTGCCGCCGACGAACGCGCGACGGGTAATCTTGGTCTCAGCCATGCCATCCTCCTTAAAGAGTCCACTTACGGGACGACGGCCATCCCGCGCGGGCTCCTTGCCCCCGCGACCGTGCAACGCGCAATCCGGCGTCCCGACGCGAAACCGACTCGGCACGGGGCTGTTTTCCGAAAACCCGCGGTTGTCGCGTCCGTATACACTACCGCACTTTAGGCAACGAGAGTAGAAGATTTTGGATACTCCTAAGGATTATCTTTATTACGGCAAAGTGTTTGCCCTGTTATACCTCAATACACCTGCATAGAGGAATTAAGTCTCCAGGTTGCCGAAACCGTGCCGAAACATCCGGTGGGCGCACCGCGCGGCTCCAAACGATAAAGGGGGCGCCCCGAATTACCCGGGACGCCCCCTCGCGATGCGGATGCGCGCGCGACCTAGATGCCAACGATCCCCTGCGGGAAGAAGAACATTGCCAGCACCACGCACACGGCGAAGACAACGGCCACGATCACCGTGAGCTTGTCGAGGTTCTGCTCCATCACGCCGGTGGCGGCGTTGGAGTTGTAGAGCGAGCTGGCGATCATGTCGGACACGCCGGTGCCCTTGCCGGAGTGCATGAGCACGAGGGCGATGAGGGCGAGCGTGGAGAGCGCCCACACAACGAGGATGAGGTACTGGAACGGACCCACGGGAACTCCTTTTGAGAGGTTATGCATACAAGGCGTTACTGTAGCACAAAAGCCGGGGCGCAGGCGCGCACTAGCCGCGATGCAGCAGGCGCTTCACACCAAAGCCCATCACCTGCAAAAAGCTCGGCGAGCGCAGGAGCTTGTCCTCGCCCAGGTAGGCGCGCATGGCGCGCAGCGTGGCCTTGTTGTCCTTGGTGGAGAAGGTGAACGGCGTCTCCCCCGCACAGGTGAAGATCGCGAAGCGCGGGATGAGCTTACCGTCGGCCATGACGCTCGCGGCCACGTGGTCCACCTCGCCCCAGGGGATCTGGATGAAGTCCTCCACGTTGCGCTCGTTGTAGAACTCGAACGCGCGGTCGCCCACCATCACGTCACCGTAGGTGGCGAGGCCGGAAAACGACGTGGCCTTGATGGCGAGGTCCACGCGTGTGTTGAGCGATTGCGCCATGGGCGCTCCCCTTCCCTTGCGAAAAGCGCGCCTCGGGAAACCCCGAGGCGCGCTTGGCGTGCCATGCGGTCCCTAGCGTCCCATCTTACATGACGCCGAAGTAACGGGCCACGACGCCCACCACGAACAGAGCCAGGATGATGGCGATCGGGCTGACCTTCTTCTTGAGCAGCCAGCAGCACAGCAGCGTCAGGCCCACGGCGGCGAGGCCGGGGATGAGCTGGTCGAGGTTGGCCTGCAGGGTGGTCACCTTGTTCACGTCGAGCGCGGTGCCGCCGATGCTGTTGTACATCGTCAGCGCCTCCTTGACGCCCTCGGTGCCGGCGGGCAGGTTGGCCCAGTCGATGTAGGCGCCGGCGGACTGCTCCACGGTGGAGACGACCGGGGTGAAGGAGATGCTCACCCAGCGCTGCACGAGCGCACCGATGATGAACATGCCGAGGATCGAGGCGCCCTCGGTGATCTTGCCCATGAGGCCGCCGGAGAGGTCCTTGGCGATGGTGGTGCCGACCTTGTAGCCGAACTCCTGGGTGTACCAGATGAAGGCGAAGCGGATGACGTTCCAGGCCACGAAGAAGATGATCGGGCCCATGATGGAGCCGGACAGGGCCAGGGAGGCGCCGAGCGCGCCCAGGATCGGGCGGAGGGTGAACCAGAAGACCGGGTCACCGACGCCGGCCAGCGGGCCCATCATGCCGACCTTGACGCCTTGGATGGCAGCGTCGTCGATAGGGGCGCCGTTGGCGCGATCCTCCTCGAGGGCCAGCGTCACGCCCATGACGGGGGCGGACACGTAGGGGTGCGTGTTGTAGAACTCCATGTGGCGCTTGAGCGCGGAGATCTGCTCGTCCTTGCTGGTATAGAGCTTCTTGATGGCGGGGATGATGGAGTAGCACCAGCCGCCGTTCTGCATACGCTCGTAGTTCCAGGAACCCTGGAGGAACTGGTGGCGCACAGCGACCGACATGCGGTCCTTCTTGGAGAGCTGAACCTTGTTCTCTGCCATTTGAATTCCTCCTTCTGCTTACTCGTAGTCGTTCAGGATGTCGCCCAGCGGGTCGCCGGAGCCACCGGCGCCGCCGCCCTGCTTGGCCAGGTCCTTGAGGCCCAGGTACAGGATGGCGAGCGAGATGCCGATGAGGCCCAGGGCGATCAGCGTGAGCTCGGAGATGCAGGCGAGCACGAAGCCCAGGATGAAGAAGGGCCAGACCTCCTTGGTGGCCATCAGGTTGATGACCATGGCGTAACCCACGGCGGCCACCATGCCGCCGCCGACGGTCATGCCGCCGGACAGCCACGCGGGCATGGAGTTGAGGGCGCTCGTCACGGCCTCGGCCGGGATGAAGCACAGGGCCGCGGCCGGGATGGCGATACGGACGCCCTGCATGCACATGGCGATGATCTGCCAGGCCTCGATAGCGGCGAAGTTGCCCTTGGCGGCAGCCGCGTCCTGGGCGTGGACGATGGGGATGGCCAGGGTGCGGCAGATCATGGTCAGGAACAGGCCGGCCACGGACAGCGGCACCGCGAGCGCGATGGAGGTGCTGATGGCGGTCTGCATGTCGGCGGAGCCGTCCTGCAGGGCGAGCACCATGATGATGGCGGACGCCACGGAGGCGAGCGCCGCGTCGGGAGCGATTGCGGCACCGACGTTGGCCCAGCCGAGGGCGATCATCTGCAGGGAGCCGCCCAGCATGACGCCGGCCTCGAGGTGGCCGGAGACCAGGCCGATGAGGGTGCAGGCCACGATGGGCTGGTGGAACTGGAACTCATCGACGACGCCCTCCATACCGGCGAGGAAGGCGACCAGGACGATGAGCAGGATGGTGACGATCGACATTGTGTCGTTCCTCCTACTTCTACTCTGCCTTGGCCAGCTCGGCCTTGGCCTTCTTGATCATCGCGTCGAGCGACTCGGGGGAGTCGGCCGGGACCTTGCGGACGTCGAACGTGATGCCGCGGGAGACGAGAGCCTCCAGGCAGTCGATGTCGGCCTGGTCCATGGCGACGGCGTTGGAGCACACGACCTTGCCCACGGAGTGGGCCATGGAGCCGAGGTTGACCTCCTTGATGTCGACACCGCCCTCGACCGCGCGCAGCAGGTCCTGCGGGGTCTCGAAGAGCAGCATCGCCTTGGTGGCGCCGAAACGCGGGTCCTTGGCCACGGCGATCATCTTGTCGATGGGCACCACGTGGGCCTTGACTCCCGGAGGAGCCGCCTGCTCGATCATGGACTTGCGCAGGTCGTCGTGGGCCACGGCGTCGGAGACCACGATGATGCGGTCCGGGCCGGTGGTCTTGGTCCAGGTGGTGGCCACCTGGCCGTGCAGCAGGCGCGTGTCGATGCGGCAGAGCACGAACTTGATGTGGCCGTCGCCCAGGACGGTGCCCTCGGGGATGGCCCCCTGGAGCTGAGGCTTGGCCTCGGCGGCGGGCTTCTCCTCCGCCGGCTCCAGGCTCTCGGGCTTCACGCGGACGCCCTCGCGCGCGGCCTTGACAACGCCGGCGGCGATCTCGTGGGCCGTCTTGGAAGCGTCGAAGCGCATGCTGCACGCCTCCACGAGCATGGGCAGGTTAAGGCCGGTCACGATGGCCCAGCTGTCCTCGTGGCCCTCCAGCACCGCGCTGGACTGGTTGAACGGCGTACCTCCCCACAGGTCCGCAAGGATCAGGACCTGGTCCTGATCGTCGAAGGAGGCGATTGCCTCCTCGATCTTGGCACGGATGTCATCGGGGCCCATGCTCGGCATGAGCGAGCACGCCGCCATGTTGGGCTGGTCGCCGAACACCATGCCGATGGACTGCTTGATGCCCGGTGCGAACTCACCATGCGTCGCGATAACGATTCCTACCAATTTCCTACCTCCTCTTTCCCTTTCCGGTGGAAATACCGTGGAACATTATAGCGAGTTATCTCCATATATCCCCAACATTCTGAACAAATTCCGCCCACAAGTTGCCTAATTCCTACCTCATATATACCGCTTGTGGCCGATTTGGTACCGTCCGGCGGGTTGTCGACTTAATTGGTATGGGGGTATGCATCAGGACTGTACATAGAAAAGGGGCCGCCTCCGAATCGGAGACGGCCCCCCAGGCGGGCTCTACCCTATCGCGCTACAGCGCGGCGAGCACGCGGCCCGTCATCTGCTTGCTCGGCTCGAGCCCGGCCATGGTGAGCATGGTCGGGGCGATGTCGGACAGGCGGCCGTCCTCGATGCCCGTGAGGTGGGCGGCGGGGTCGGCGATGATGAACGGCACGCGGTTGGTGGTGTGCGCCGTGAACGGGTGCTTACCACCCTCGGCGTCCACGTCGAACATATGGTCCGCATTGCCGTGGTCGGCGGTGATCAGCGCAAAGCCGCCCTTGGCGAGCACGGCGGGGATCACCTGGGACAGGGCATGGTCCACGGCCTCGACGGCCTTGACCGCGGCGTCGAAGACGCCGGTGTGGCCGACCATGTCGCAGTTGGCGAAGTTCACGATGTAGAAGTCCGCGCGGTCGGCCTCGATGGCCGCCACGAGCTTCTCGGTGACCTCGGGAGCGCTCATCTCGGGCTTGAGATCGTAGGTGGCGACCTTGGGGGAGGCCACGAGCACGCGTTCCTCGCCGGCCTTGGGCTCCTCGATGCCGCCGTTCAGGAAGAACGTCACGTGGGCGTACTTCTCGGTCTCGGCGGTGTGGAGCTGCTTCAGGCCGTTCTCGGCGATGACGTCGGCCAGGACCTCCTCGGGGAAGGTCTTGGGGAAGGCGACCTCCACGTTGAAGGTGGGGTCGTACTCGGTCATCGTCACGAAGTGCGACAGCTTGGGCGCGACCTTCTTCTCGAAGCCGTCGAAGGCCTCGTCGGTGAAGGCACGGGTCATCTGGCGCGCGCGGTCCGGACGGAAGTTGAAGAACACCACGGCGTCGCCGTCGGCCATGCCCTCGTTGTGGCAGGCGAACGGGTCGACGAACTCGTCTCCGCGCGGGTCCTTGGCGTAGAACGCCTTGATGCCCTCGACGGGATCCGCGTCGGCCTCGGAGGCCTGCGTGAGCACGTCGTAGGCGAGCTGGATGCGCTCCCAGCGGTTATCGCGGTCCATGGCCCAGTAGCGGCCGGAGACGGTGGCGATGCGGGCGTCGCAGCCGAACTCGGCGTTGACAGAGGCCAGGAACCTCTGGAACTCGCCCACGTAGCCGGCGCCGGACTGCGGGTCGACGTCGCGGCCGTCCATGAAGGCGTGCACGCGGATGGTCTTGACGCCCAGCTTGGCGGCCATCTTGACGAGGGCCTCGGCGTGCTCCATGGAGGAGTGGACGCCGCCCGGGCTCATGAGGCCCATGAGGTGAAGCGTGGCGCCGGAGGCCTTGACGTCCTCCATCGCCTTGACGAGGACCTCGTTCTCCTCGAGGGAGTGGTCGCGGCAGGCGTTGTTGATGCGGGAGAGCTCCTGGAACACGATGCGGCCGGCACCGATGTTCAGGTGGCCCACCTCGGAGTTACCCATCTGGCCGTCGGGCAGGCCGACGTCCTCGCCGGAGGCGCCCAGCGTGGTGTGGGGGAACTCGGCGTAGAGCTTGTCGAGGTAGGGCGTGCTGGCGGCGGCGACGGCGTTGTCCGCGCCCTCGGGGGCGAGGCCGCAGCCGTCCATGATAACCAGCAGCGCCGGGAGGTGACGCTCCGCCATCGGCTACTCGCCCGCCTTGACGACCATCGCGGAGAAATCCGCGGCCTTGAGGGAGGCGCCGCCCACGAGGGCGCCGTCGACGTCGGGCTTGGCCACGAGCTCGGCGATGTTGCCGGGCTTGGCGGAACCGCCGTACAGGACGCGGATTCCGTCGGCGAGCTCGGCGCCGAACATCTCGGCGAGGGTCTCGCGGATGGCGCCGCAGACCTCCTGCGCGTCGTCGGAGGTAGCGGTCTTGCCGGTGCCGATGGCCCAGATGGGCTCGTAGGCCACGACGACCTGGTCGGCGGAGGTGAGCTCGAGGCCCTCCAGGCCGGCCTTGACCTGGGCGGTCACGTGCTCGACGTAGGTGCCCGCCTCGCGGATCTCCTCGGACTCGCCGCAGCAGAAGACCGGCACCAGGCCGGCGGCGACGAGCGCGTGGGCCTTCTTGTTCTGGTCCTCGTCGGTCTCGTGGAAGTAGTCGCGGCGCTCGGAGTGGCCGATGATGCAGTGGGTGCAGCCAGCGGACTTCAGCATGTCGCAGCTGGACTCGCCGGTGTAGGCGCCGGCGGCCTCCCAGTACACGTTCTGGGCGCCCAGGGCGATCGGGGCGTCGGCGATCTTGCCGGCGACGGTGGTGAGGTCGATGGTCGGCGGGCACACGAGCACCTCGACGCCCTCGGGAACCTCGGGCAGGGCGGCCACGAGCTCGTCGGCGAGCTGGGCGGCGGCGGCCACGTCGTTGTTCATCTTCCAGTTGCCGGCGATGAGCTTCTTGCGGCTATTCTGCGTCATTGAGAGCCTCCACTCCGGGCAGGGGCTTGCCCTCGACGAGCTGCATCGAGGCACCGCCGCCGGTAGAAATAAACGTCATCTTGTCGGCCAGGCCGAACTTGTTCACGGCCGCCACGGAGTCGCCGCCGCCGATCACGGAGTCGCAGTCCTGGTTAGCGGCGATTGCCTCGGCGATCGCCTTGGTGCCGTGCGCGAACTTGTCCATCTCGAACACGCCGCAGGGGCCGTTCCAGAACACGGTCTTGGCGCCGGCGATGGCCTCGGCGAACAGCTTCTCGGTCTCGGGGCCGATGTCCAGGCCCTGCCAGCCGTCCTCGATCTCGCCGGTCTTGGCGAGGCCGGTGTTGGCGTCCTCGGAGAAAGCGTCGGCGGTCACGTTGTCGACGGGCAGCAGGAACTCCACGCCGTTCTTCTTGGCCTTCTCGACCATCTCGAGGGAGCGCTCGCACCAATCGTCCTCGCACAGGGAGTTACCGATCTTGCCGCCCTGGGCCTTGGCGAAGGTATAGGCCATGCCGCCGCCCACGATGACGGTGTCGGCGGAGTCGAGCAGGCGGTCGATCACGCCGATCTTGTCGGAGACCTTGGAGCCGCCGAGGATGGCGACGAACGGGCGCTTGGGCTCGGCGAACAGGCCGCCCAGCGTGGAGACCTCCTTCTCGAGCAGGAAGCCGGCGACGGCCGGGATGTACGCGGCCGGACCCACCACGGAACCCTGGGCGCGGTGAGCGGTGCCGAAGGCGTCGAGCACGAAGACGTCGCCGTAGGAGGCCAGGATCTTGGCGATCTCGGGGTCGTTCTTCTTCTCGCGCTTGTCGAAGCGGACGTTCTCGAGCACGAGCACGTGGCCGGCCTCGAGGGCCTCGACGGCCGCGGCGGCCTTCTCGCCGTAGGTGTCGTCGACGAAGGTCACGTCCAGGCCGGAGAGCTCAGCGAGCTTCTCGGCCACGGGAGCCAGGGAGAACTCGGGCTCGGCGCCCTCGCCCTTCGGGCGGCCCAGGTGGCTCATCAGGATGACGCGCGCGTTGTGCTCGACCAGGTAGTTGATGGTCGGCAGGGCGGCCTTGATGCGGGTGGTGTCGCCCACGACGCCGTCCTTGACGGGGACGTTGAAGTCGACGCGCACGAGGACGCGCTTGCCGTCGACGTCGATGTCGCGGATGGTCTTCTTGGAGAAAGCCATATGTTGTCCTTTCCTTCTCGTTATTGGTCAAAAGAGGGGCGCGACCCGGGCTGGAAGCCTTGAGGCCGCGCCCCTCCTAGACGCTAAAGAGCGGTGTACGTACGAGGCTCGGTCACCTTAGGCGACGAACTTCTCGAAGTACTTGATGGTGCGGACCATCTGGGAGGTGTAGGAGTTCTCGTTGTCGTACCAAGAGACAACCTGGACGAGGGTCTGGCCGTTGCCGAGGTCAGAGCACATGGTCTGAGTGGCATCGAAGATCGAGCCGTGGGTCTCGCCGATGATGTCGCGGGAGACGATCTGGTCCTCGTTGTAGCCGAAGGTCTCGGGGATGGACTCGGCGTAGGCCTTCATAGCGGCGTTGACCTCGTCGACGGTGACCTGCTTGTCGACCACGGCGTAGAGGTTGGTGAGGGAGCCGGTCGGGGTCGGGACGCGCTGGGCGGCACCGATGAGCTTACCGTTCAGCTCGGGGAGCACCAAGCCGATGGCCTTGGCGGCACCGGTGGAGTTGGGGACGATGTTCTCGGAAGCGGCGCGGGAACGACGCTTGTCGCCCTTGCGCTGCGGGCCGTCGAGGGTCATCTGGTCGCCGGTGAAGGCGTGGATGGTGGTCATGATGCCGGACACGATGGGGGCGAAGTCGTTCAGGCCCTTGGCCATCGGGGCGAGGCAGTTGGTGGTGCAGGAGGCGGCGGAGATGATGTCGTCCTCGGCGGTCAGCTGCTCGTGGTTGACGTTGTAGACGATGGTCGGCAGGTCGTTACCGGCGGGAGCGGAGATGACGACCTTCTTGGCGCCGGCGTTGATGTGGGCCTGGGCCTTGGCCTTGGAGGTGTAGAAGCCGGTGCACTCGAGCACGACGTCGACGTCGAGCTCGCCCCACGGCAGGTTGTTGGCGTCGGCCTCCTTGTAGATCTTGATCTCCTTGCCGTCGACGACGATGGAGTCCTCAGTGGCGGAAACCTCGTGATCGCGGCTGTAGTTGCCCTGCGTGGAGTCGTACTTCAGCAGGTAAGCCAGCATGTCGGGGGAGGTCAGGTCGTTGATGGCGACGATCTCGGAGCCCTCGTGGCCGAACATCTGGCGGAAGGCCAGACGACCGATGCGACCGAAGCCGTTGATAGCAACCTTTACTGCCATGTGTGTCTCCTTTCGTTAGGCCCCGGCAGACTCCTTATCTACCGCTCGGACCCACAAACTAACCACTTGCCAAATATACCTTTTTTTCACGGCGGGATTGTCGTAATTGGGAACTTTGAGGAAATCCGAACGATTGGAACGCTTCAACGTCTAGACGCCCTCCCCTTCCACCGCGGCGAGCAGCTTCTCCAGGCGCAGCACGCGGTGGTAGAGCGCGCCCTTGGAGAGCGGGGGGTCGGCGAGCTGTCCCAGGTCGCGCAGGGAGAGATCGGGGTTGTCCTCGCGCAGGCGGCAGAACTGCTCGAGCGCCTCGGGCAGCCCCGCGCGCAGGCCCAGCTCCCCCAGCCGCTCGATGAGCTCCACCTGGTGCTGCGCCGCGCCGGCGGAGCGCCCCTGGTTGGCGAGCTCGGCGTTCACCCGGCGGTTGACGTCGTTCTTCACCGACTTGACGGCGCGCGCCTCGGCGATCTCGGCCACGGAGCGCTCTGCCCCCACGAGCTCGAGCAGCCGGCGGATGTCATCCGCGCTCTTGATGTACACGGCGAAGCTGCCGCGCCGCGGGTTCACGCGGGCACGCACCCCCAGCTCGCCGATGAGTCGCGCGAGCGCGTGGGCGAACTCCTCGCCCTGCACGGCGATCTCGAGGTGGAAGTCGCCGCGCGGGTCGGCCACGAAGCCGCCGGCGATGAGGCAGCCGCGGATGTAGGCCAGCCGGCAGCACGGGCGCGCCACCACGTGCTTGGGGATGCCCGCCACGATGCCGTGCTGGCGGTCCAGGATGCCCAGCAGCACGAGGGCCTTGTCCAGGTCGGGTTGGTCGGGCAGGGCGATCAGGTAGTTTCGCACCTTGTGCAGGACGCTGCGGCGCACCGTGAACTCGGTCTTGAGCTTCAAGATCTGGTGGGTGAGCCCGATCATCGTGCGCGCCACGGCGCCCGTCTCGGTGGCCACCGAGAGCCGGTAGCGGCCCGTACCGGTGAGCGAGAGCGTGCCGCACACGCGCGCGAGCGCGGCGAGCGTGGCGAGGTTGCAGTACTCGCAGGTGGGCTCCAGGCGCGCGAGCTCGTCCCTTACCTCGGCTGAGAACGACACGCGCCCGCCACCTCCCCTAAGGCGTCGGCGAGCAGGGCCGGGTCGTGCGCGGTGCAGTCGGCGTCGCTCGCGAGGTGGCGCGCCAGCACGAGCGGCACGCGCGCGGCCAGGCGCCCCTCCGCCTCGCGCGAGAGCTCGACGGCCGGGTAGCGCACGCGGCGCGGGTCGGTGGCGCCGGGGCGCGTCGGGTCGGTGCGGTGGAAGAGCGCGGCGTCCACCATATCGAGCGCGCCCATGCGCCCCAGCGCGGCTATGTAGTCCTCGGCGTCCATGCCCTCCGTCTCCCCGGGAACATCGGCCACCGGGCACACGAACAGGCGCGCGGCGCGGGTCTCGCGCAGCGCGGCGGCGATGCCCGGCACCAGCAGGTTCGGCATGATGGAGGTGAAAAGCGAGCCCGGCCCCAGCACCACCAGGTCGGCGTCGAGGATCGCGGCCACGGCGGCCCCGTTGGCGGCGGGCGCGGCCGGCACGAGTCGCACCGAGTCGAGCCTGCCGGCGGCGTAGCTCAGCGCGGCCTGCCCGCGCAGCTCCGCGCCCGCGGCCGTGGTGCCCGCGAGGGTGACGTCGTCCAGTGTGGAGGGATGCACACGCCCCACGCAGGCAAGCGCGCGCGAAACCTCCCCCACGGCGGCGGCGAACCCGCCCTCGCCGTCTGCGAGCGCGGTCAGCAGGAGGTTGCCAAGCGAGTGGTTGTCCAGGTAGGGGAAGCGGCGCTCGAGCGCGCGGGCGAGCGGCGCGGCGGGGTCGGCGGCGAGCGCCACCAGGCACTTGCGCACGTCGCCCGGCGGGAGCACGCCCTCGCGCTCGCGAAGGATGCCGGAGCTGCGGCCGTCGTCAGCCATGGCCACCACGGCGTCGATCGCCACACGCCCCGCGCCCCCGCGCGCGTCGAGCTCGCGCAGGGCGCGGATGAGGGTCGTCTGCCCCGTGCCGCCGCCCACGGTGACGACGCGCAGGGTATGGGGCGCGCCCTCCGCGCCCGCCCCCCGAAGCGGTTCCGTGCCCATGGCCTACCCCGTGGTGGTGTTGGCGCGCGCCAGGTCGCGATGCGAGATGCTCACGCGGTACTGCTGGCGCTCCAGGTAGCGGGCCGTCTCCTCGGCGATGGCCACGCTGCGGTGCTGGCCGCCCGTGCAACCCACCGCGATCGAGAGCTGCGGCTTGCCCTCGGCGATGTAGCCGGGCATCACGGCGTCGAGCAGCTGGTGCCACGCGGTGAGGAACCCGCGCGTCTTGGGATGCTCGAGCACGAAGCCGGACACCTTGGCGTCCAGGCCCGTGAGGGTGCGCATCTCGGGGTCGTAGAAGGGGTTGGGCAGGAAGCGCACGTCGATCATGAGGTCGGCCTCGATGGGCATGCCGTGCTTGAACCCGAAGGAGAACACATGGACCTCCATGAGCTGCTGGTCCGTGAGCTCGGAGAAGGCGTTGCGGAGCTTGCTGCGCAGGGCGTTGGTGCGCATGCGGCTCGTGTCGATGATCATGTCGGCGCGGTCGCGCACCGTCTGGAGCTGCACGCGCTCGCGCTGGATGGCGTCGACGGTGGTCTCGCCGCTCATGGCGAGCGGGTGGCGGCGACGGTTCTCGCTGTAGCGGCGGACGAGCACCTCGTCGGAGGCCTCCAGGAAGATGATGCTGTAGCTCATCTCGTGGTCGCGCAGGACCTTCAGGGTGTCGAGCATCTCGTCGAAGAGCCCCTGGCTGCGCAGGTCGCAGGTCACGGCAAGGTGCCGGCCCACGCCGGTGTTGATGCCCACCACCTCCGCGAGCTGCAAGATCAGGCGCGGCGGGAGGTTGTCGATGCAGAAGTAGCCCATGTCCTCGAACACGTGCATGGCCTGCGTGCGCCCGGAGCCGGACATGCCGGTGATGATCACGATGTCGGGCACGGTATCGGCGAGCTCAGCCATCGTGGCGTTGTTGAAGTCAGCCATGGGACCTCCAAGGTGTCGGTTGCGCATGAGTATACCCCCTCGGCCGGACGCACGCGCCATGCCGCCCGCGGGCGCCGTGATGGGAAAAGCGATACGGTCGGTTTCCTCATTGCGTCGGGGACTCGCGGTCGGTGGCGCGCAGGGTTTCCCACACGGCGCGGGCCACGTCGGCCGGCACGCCCTTGACCTCGGCGATCTCCTCCGCGCTCGCGGCGCGCAGCCGCTTCATGCTACCGAAGCGCCGCATGATGGCGCGCCGGCGGCCGGGCCCCACGCCCGGGACCTCGTCCAGCACCGAGACGGTCATGGCCTTGCCGCGCAGCTCCCGGTGGAAGGTGATGGCGAAGCGGTGGCTCTCGTCGCGCACCTGCTTGATCAGGTAGAGCGAGGCCGAGCCCGAGGGCAGCACCACCGGGGTATCGTCCCAGGGCACGAAGACCTCCTCGTCGGACTTGGCCAGACCGCACACGGGGATGTCGAGCCCCAGGGCCTCCAGCTGCGTGAGCGCCGCGGAGAGCTGGGGTTTGCCTCCGTCGACCACCAGCAGGTCGGGGCGGCTGCCGAAGCGCTCGTCGGCCATGCGCTCCGGGGCGTAGCGGCGCCCGAGCACCTCCTGCATGGACACGAAGTCGTTGGCCTCGTCCAGCTCCGCGCGGATCTTGAAGCGGCGGTACTGGGACTTGTCGGGCCGGCCGTTGGTGAAGACCACCATGGAGGCCACGGTGAAGCGGCCGTGCAGGGTCGAGATGTCGAAGCACTCGATGCGCAGGGGCGCCGCGGGCAGGGCCAGCGCGCTCTCGAGCTGCAGGAGCGCCTGGTTGGTGCGGTCGTCGGCATAGCCCGTGCGCATCATGTAGCGCATGAGGGCGTGTCGGGCGTTGCGCTCGCAGGTGTCCATGAGGTGGCGCTTCTCGCCGCGCCGTGGGCGGTGGATATGGCAGGCGCGGCCGCGCTTGCCCGTGAGCCACTCGCCCAGAAGCTCGGCGTCTACGAGCTCGGCGGCCACGTCCACCTCGGCGGGGATGTCGGCCGTCTCGTCGTAGTAGCGCTTGAGGAAGCCCTCGGTAAGCTCCTCCTCCGACACGTCCAGGCCCTTGTCCAAGACGAACTCGCAGCTGCGGACCGTGCGGCCCTCGCGCACGCAGAACACGCAGGCGCCGGCGATGGTCTCCTCGCGGTAGAAGCCGATCAGGTCGATGTCCACGCTCGAGGGGAAGACCACCTGCTGGCGGTCGTCCAGGCCGTCGATGACCTCCAGGCGGCGCTTGATGCGCCCGGCGCGCTCGAAGTCGAGCTCCGCGGCGGCGCCGGCCATGTCCTCCTTGAGCTCGCGGACCACCTCGCTGCGGTGGCCGGAGAGGAACCGCTCCACCCGGCGGACGTTGGCGCGGTACTCTTCGGGCGCGCACATGCCCGCGCACGCGCCGGGCCCGCGCCCCACGTGGAAGTCGAAGCAGGGGCGGCCCTTCTGCGCGCAGGCCAGGGCCACCACGTCGGCGTCTTGCGGATGGGCCTCGAGCATGCGACGCAACCGCCGCCACTCCGAGCACGAGGCGGTGCAGATTGGGATGACCTTGCGCAGGGTGTCGATGGTGTCGCGCGCGGCGCGGGCGTCGGTGTAGGGACCGAAGTAGCGCGTGCCGGGGCGGTGCCGCTCGCGCGTGTACTTGATGGCGGGGAACACGTCGCCCTTGGTGATGGCGATGAACGGGTAGGACTTGTCATCCTTGAAGTCCACGTTGAAGTAGGGGTGGTGCTGGGCGATGAGGTTGCGCTCGAGCACGAGGGCCTCGTGCTCGGTGTCGACCACCAGGTAGTCGAAGCTCGCCACCAGCTGCATCATGAGAGGGATCTTGTCGCGGTCGTCCGTGAGCTGCACGTACTGCTTCATACGGGCGCGCAGGTTCTTGGCCTTGCCCACGTAGATGACCGTGCCCTCGGCGTCGCGCCACAGGTAGCAGCCCGGATCGGTCGGTACGCGGGAGACCTGCTCGGCCAGGCTCGGGGCGCCGCCCTCCCCCGCTGCGCCCACGTGCTCGGCCGCGGCGCTGGCCGAGAAGGGTGCGATGGGCAGCGACGTGCCGGGGAGCCCCCCGCGCAGCGCGCCGGGCTGCTCGCCGCTTCCACCCATGGCCATGGCGTCCCTCCTCATCCCCGGGCCCCGTCGGGGCCGATCGTGACCGGAACAGTGTAGCAGGGGGCGCCGAGGGCCGCATGGCGTTTCGTTGGGCCTTCCGGGGGCCGCCGGGGCGCATGCTATGATGGGTCGCGCGCGAGGGCCCCGGGCGCGTTCCCCGTGACGCCCCGCGCCGCACCACCACACGATAAGGAAGCATGCATGCGAACCTTCACCCTCGTCGACCTCGAGCCCCAGGCCTTCGACGCCTTCTCCGCCGCCCACCCCTACGGCAACTTCCAGCAGACCTCGGCCATGGGCGCCCAGCGCGAGCGCCGCGGCATCAGGGTCCTCTACCTCGGCGTCCTGGAGGACGGCGAGCTCGTTGCCGCCACCCAGCTCGAGGTGCACGGGAGCGGCATCAGCTGCTTCGCCGAGATCCACGACGGCCCCATGGTCGATTTCCGCGACGCCGAGTTGCTCTCGTTCCTCGTGGACGGCACGGCCAAGCGCGCCCGCGAGGCCGGGGCGGTCCAGCTCGAGGTCACGCCCGAGGCCCCCTACCGCCTGCGCGACACGAACGGCCACCCCCTCCCCACGCCGGACGGCGACGAGCCCTGGTTGGCGAACGTCCCGGCCGGCGCGGACGCCTCCGCCAACGACGAGGGTGTGGCGAACCTCCTCGCCCTCGGTTTCACCCACACGGGGTTCAACATCGGCTACACCGACGTGCCGCGCTGGCGCTACCTCAAGGACCTGTCCGGTATCTCGACCGAGGACGAGCTCCTGGCCTCCTACGCCAAGAAGACGCTGCGCAACAACATCCGCATCGCCGCCTCGAGCGGCGTCACCGTGCGGACGATCGGGCGCGACGATCTGCCGACCTTCCACGGCATTTGCGAGCTCTCCTGCGAGAAACAGGGCTTCGAGAACCAGCCCCTCGAGTACCTGGAACTCCTTTACGACGTGCTCGGCGACGACATCGAGTTCAAGGTCGCCTACATCGACCTCGCATCCTACATAGGGAGCTGGCGCGAGAAGCGCTCCAAGTTCCTAGCGCAGATCGAGCACCTGGAGGGCCTGCTCGAGAAGAACCCCAACTCCAAGAAACCGCGCCGCCAACTCGCCGACGTGCAAGAGCAGCTCGGGGGCGCCGAGAAGCGCATCCGCGAGGCCGAGGAGCTGATGGCCGAGGTAGGCAAGGTGGCCCCCGCGGCAGCGGCGGCGTTCGCCTGGCACCCGCGCGAGTGCGTGTACCTGTTCTCCGGCGCCGACCAGCGGTTCGCGCGCTTCTACCCCGCCATCGCCATCCAGCACGAGAACATGCTGGCGTGTATCGAGCGCGGATGCACACGCTACAACTTCTACGGGATCAGCGGCGTCTTCGATGACCCGGACGACCCCACCGCCGGCCTCACCGAGTTCAAGCAGGGCTTCGGCGGTTACGTGGAGGAGCTCATGGGCTCGTTCACCCTCGTCCTGAAGCCGGGCGTCTACCGGGCAAAGAAGCTCGCCCGCAAGCTGCTGGGTCGATAGGCTTCCGGACGGGCTTTCCTGCCTCCGTCCAGCTTGCACCCACATTCATTGAGATGAAAATGCACTTCTGAGATCTCGGAAGTGCATTTTCGTATCAATCAATATTCGATACCCCCATGCGCTCGATTCATTGAGATGAAAATGCACCTCCATCGAGTAGGAGGTGCATTTTCATCTCAATGAGCGTGGAGAG